>Ga0255079_1000043_pt1 | contig 28527 bp, 26 predicted proteins | sample Colum_Atlam_RepB_FD_188586 | JGI IMG/M metagenome (GOLD analysis project Ga0255079, IMG submission 188586) | Freshwater microbial communities from Columbia River, Oregon, United States - Colum_Atlam_RepB_8h | ecosystem: Environmental > Aquatic > Freshwater > River | place: USA: Oregon... | reverse complement strand
GATCAGGAGCGTGCCACCGATGAAGGGCTCCCATCGGCCCATCCCGCCGATGATCTGGTTCATGCCGTAGAACGCCACACCCGCGGTGGCCGTGATACCGGCCGTCACGGCGCCACTCACACTCGTGATGCCACCGAGATACGCGACCGACAACGCAGTGAGTGATGCCATGACTCCGTACGACAGATCGGACACCGAACCGAATCGATAGGCCACGAGGGTGCCGCCAACGCCGGCGATGAACGACGAGAAACCGAACATGGTCATCTTGACTCGCACGACGTTGATGCCGATCGCCGAGGCCGCACGTTCGTTGCCCCGCACGGCCAACATCACGCGGCCCGAACCCGATCGCCGAATGTTGGCCACCGCGATGCAGAGCAGGATCAGGATCACCACGAGGAAAACGCCGAAGATCGGGCGCGACACTTTGTTACCGAAGACGAGTCCGAAGTCCCATGGTCCGAGCTTGGGGTTAGGAACCTTCGCGCCACCGCTCGCGATGTCACCGATGAAGGCCGGGTTCTTGAAGACGAATTCGGCGATGGTGACGCCACCGGCCAAGGTGATGATCGCGAGATTCGTCCCTCGCACGCGTAGCGCCGGAATGCCGACGATCAGCCCGAAGATCATGGCGCCGAATGCCGCGAGTAAAGGCGCGATCGGGAACGGAATGTCGTACTGGGTGGCCAACTTCGACAACGAGAATCCGGCGACACCGGCGAAGGCCATCTGCGCGAGAGACGTCTGTCCACCGAAGCCGGTCAGCACCACGAGCGACAAAGCGAACACCGACGCGATCACGGTGGTCATGAGCGCGGCGCGCCAAAGCGGGCCGAAGGCGAAGAGGCCGAGCACGGCGAGACCGGTGGGAATGAGCAACGAGAACGGAGTGACCCTTGCCGGCGGGACTGACGGGAGCTTCCAGTTCGACACCGAACCACGTTCGGGAAGTCGTTCGCCCAGGACGATCATCGTGATGATGATCACGAGGAAAGGGATGCCCTCACGCGCGCCGTACTCGGGGAACCAACTGATCTCGTTCTGCAACTTGGTGCAGAGCGACTGACCCATACCGATGAGCACACCAGTGATGAGCGTGGGCCAGAAGTTCTGGAACTTGCCGATCAGCGCCGCGCCGAGCGCCGGAATCAGGAACGTGAAGGTGAAGATCGTCGGCGTCAGCTGAATCTGCGGCGCGGCGAGGATGGCGATGAAGGTGGTGACGACCGACGACATCACCCAGCCGAGTCCGGCCAGGAGATCGGGTGAATACCCGAGCATCACCGCGCCCTTCTCGTTCTCGGCCGCGGCTCGTGTGGCCAAACCGATCCGGAGGTACTTGCTGTACGCCCACAACGCGCCGGCGGTGATGGTGACGATCAGGAGCAACCAGAGACCGTCGCGCGGGATGGTGAGATCACCGGTGATCGTGACCGGCTCGCGCGGCAGGATCGCGTCCACTCGCAAGCCACCGGTGATGTCCTCGAACCGACGCTCGACGAGGGTGATGAACAAGATGATGAGACCGACGCTGGCGACGACCTTGGCCAACGCCGGTGCTTGTCGAAGCGGACGGAAGATCAAGAGATAGACCACGAGTCCGAGAACTGCCGCAGTCAGTAGAGCTAGGAGTAACGCCCACCGGTATCCCACGTCGTCACCGAAGTGGTAGCGGTCGGGAAGTCCGGGAATCGGGAACGGGTACTCGCCCTTGCGGAGATCGGCGTACACGTACGTGCCCCACATGGCCATGGCGCCGGCCGAGAAGTTGACGACTCCCGAACCTTGATACGTCATCACCATGCCCAGGCCGAGCGCGGCGATGATCGCCCCGGCACCGCTGCCGAGCAACAGAAAGAAGAGATAGTCGGTCATGCCGATTCCCTCATTTCTCCGTCACTCGGCAGCGATTGCACGATCAGGGTAGAAGCGGACGACTGTCGACGAGTTCCACACCGTCGACCGGTCCGACCACACCGTCACCCTTGTACATGGCGAACGGGAAGACGAACGAGCAGACCGCCGGGTACTTGGGCTCCGAGCCGCACGCGATGGGTGTCTGACCACCGAACAAGAAGAGATCGGTGCTCGACTTCAGGAAGTCGAAGAGCGACGCTCCGGTGAGTTCGGTGCCGGCCGCGACCATCTTCTGGCCGTAGTCGTAAAGCGACATCCACATCGTGTAGCCGAGTCCACCCAAACCGAGTCCGGTCGGGGTGACCTCCTCTTCAGGAATCTCCATCACCGGGGCGAGCAACTTGGCGAGCAAGGCGCGCTCGGGCGTGTCGCTGTCCTGGGGCAATCCGGCGAAGTACCAACCAGTGGCGTCATCGCCCACCGCGGCGATCACGTCAGCGTCGGCGCAGATGCTCGTGGTCACCACCGGCGTCTCGATGCCGAGTGAGGCGCGGGCGCGCATCGTGCCGATGCAGCCAGCGTCGGAGTAAAGCGAGACCATCACGTCGGGACCGAAGTCGGCCGCCTGACGCATGAGTCCCTGGAAGCCGGCATCGGTTTCGTCGTTACCACCCTTGACCGCCGTCCATTCGATTCCGGCGACGTCGAGCGACGCCTCGAGTCCGGCGGCCGTCGAGTTGGCACCCGGGTTGTCGGCATGGATGATGGCGACCTTGGTCGCGTTCAGGACGTCCTGGGCGAACACCGCGGTGGCGGCCTGCGACGTGGCGTTACCGCCCGTGAGGAACAGTGCGTTGGCGGTGTAGTCCATCGGCATGATCGGCAACACGCCGATCACCGGCACACCGGCTGCTTCGTAGGTCTTGTAGTCGATGAAGAGATCGAGTCCGATCACCACGAGCTCGACTCCCTTGCCGACGAGCTCCTGAGCGCAGGCCTGCGAGGTCTCCGGATCACCCTTCACCACACACGACTCGATCTTGATCGGACGATTGCCCAGTCCACCGTGCTCGTTCGAGTAACCGACACCGGCTTCCAGGAACCGACGGATGTCCGGGAAGTCGAGGCCACCCGCACCACCTTCGGTGTTGACGAGACCGATCACGATCTCCTCACCGCTGGGTGCCGGTAGGGCATCGCTCGCCAGTCCGCTGTCAGCCGGAGCCCCGCTATCGGTCGGTGCTGCACTGTCACCAGGGGCATCCGACGCCGGCGTCCCCTTGGTGGAGTCGGCTCCACCCGATGCGCCGTCGTCGTCACCACCGCACGCGGCGACGATGAGGCTGCCGGCCATGAGTGCCGCAAGGATTCGCGCCCGCGATCCCCGTGACCCCCCAGTCATGGATCTCTTCATGTTTCCCCCTCAGTTGTGTGCCGCCGAAGCGGCGATTTCAGTTGGCCACAGAGGCCGGTACCCAACTCCCGTGGAAGCCGAAGGGCACCCGGGGCAATTGGACGGTGGCGATCGGATCGGCGGCCATGGTGAGCGCGTCGAAGATCACGAACTGGCTGGTGTCGGCGGCGGCGTCGTACACGTAGGTCATGAGATAACCATCGTCTTCCGACTTGGCCGAAGCCGACGGGGCGAACACCGCTTCACCACACACTCGACCGCGGCCGAGTTCGATGGAGGTGCGCGTGTTGTTCTGTCGGTCGTACTTCAGGATGGCGCCGGCGTCGATCTCGCCGAAGCCGGCATTGCCCATCGACATCTCGTATCCGTAGCGGTGCTTCTTGCCGATGACGGCGTCGTTCACGCGCGGGAACTCGGCCGAACGATCGTCGATCTGCTCTTCGCTCACGCGTCCGGTCTTGGTGTCGATGACCCAACGCCACAACATCGGCGACGGGAAGTCCATGTCGTTGTCCTTCCAGATGTGCTCGAAGCGCGCGACGTCGAGAACGATCTTGTCGCCGTCTTCGTAGCTGTTCATCGGGTGGAACACGTAGCAGGGGTTGATGTCGTACCACTTGACCTGCGAGTCGTTCCCGTTGCGCGGCATCACGCCGAGGCGCGCCGGATACGAGTCGCTCCAGTGGATGGGCATCTTGCCTTCGAGTGCGAGGTCGAGATTGAACACGGCCGGCAGGTCCATGAACACCACGTAGTTCTCGGTGATGTTGAAGTCGTGCATCATCGTCGGACCGGTCACCGTGATCGGCTCGGACTGGAGAAGCTCACCCTTGGCCGACACGCGCAGATAGGTGAGATACGGCGGTAGCGGCGCGTAACCGAAGGCCAGCATCTCGCCCGTGGTCGGGCAGATCTTCGGGTGGGCGGTGAACGGACCCTTCAGGCGACCCGCGTAGTCGGTCGCGCCGACGGTGTTGAGATCGCCGTCGAGAACGTACGGGAAGTGACCTTCCTCGAGGGCGAGGATCTGACCGCCGTGACCGACCACGTGCGTGTTGGCCTTCGAGCACGTCATGTCGAGCGTGACCGACGGATCGAGGATGTCGAGCGCCGGGTTGGCGATGAACGGCGTCTGCACGTAGCGGTTGCGATACCACTCGGCCTTGCCGTCACGCAGGCGGACACCATGAATCATCCCGTCGCCGAAGAACGGGTGATCGCTCATTCCGGTCGTGGGATTGGCACCGTTGCGCAAGTAGCGACCGTCAAGTTCGACCGGAATGGTTCCGGTCACCTTGAGATCGGTGATGGTGCGCTCCTCGAACACGGGAGCTCCGTTGCCCCGGAGGTGGACGGGGACGTCTTCGGTCATCGACATGGTTTTCTCCTTGCTGTTACTGAATGACTTCGGGTGAACGCGCCCACATGAGTGCGGCGTCGAAACTGAGCGAGTAGTCGGGGGTGAACTCGATGATCACGCGATGCGGTGAGTCGAGGAACGTACGGAACGCTTCGGCGGCCGCCGCGTTGTCGGCCCGCAGACGATGAGCGAACTCGGGGTAGAACCAATCCTTGGTCTCGCGGTCGTCGTGGATCACACACGTGCCCTTGTAGGTGACGGTCTTGCCACCACCCATCCGGGTTCCGGTGCTGTTGATGCAGATCGCCGCGCGCGGATTGCGACGCAGGGCCGGGATCCTCTTGCGGGCCTCGGCGGCGGTCAGCCACAACTTGCCGTCCTTGGGCAGATACGACATCACCACACCGAACGGTTCGTTCTTGCTGTTGACCCACATGAACACGCACTCGCCGTGCCCGTACACGAGTTGGTGCTCGAGTTCGGGTGTGAGCGCGCACTCGGTCAGGTCTTCGTAGTTGTCCTGAGCCCCCATGTGACCTCCCCCAAGATCTGTGACGACAGTAACACCCTGCGCAAGGGGTTATCTACCCCTCGTAAATAACGCCGTTCCCCTTCACCCCGTCCTACCGGGCAGACCGTTCCAGAGGAGATCGGCCACCTGCTCGGCGATCTCCTGGGCCGTCCGTTCCGACTGGGCCGTCCACCAGATGGCCACCATCTGCAGGGCCCCGACCACGGCCGCGGCCCAGGTATCGGCGACCACCGGATCGGCCCCGAAGGACGACCGCCAGGTCCTGATGGCCAGGGTCATCGGATCGATCGAGCGCTCGGCGACCTTCAGCCGGCCAAGCGCCGTCTGCTCGGTGGAACCACCGGTGACATAGAGGAATAGCTCTCGGTGCTCGCGGACCGTCACGAGGTTGGCCTCGATGAAGCGGACGAGGGTTCGCTCCGAGATCGGTTCGGACGTGAGCGCATCACCGGCCGCCACCACCATGCGGTCGGCGAGTCGTTCGGCGAGGGCATCGGCCAACTCGGAACGACTTCCCACCCGGTCGTACACGATGGGTTTGGTCACCCCGGCCTCGAGCGCGATGGCCTCGATCGACACACCGGCGCCCTCACGGGCAATGACCCGTTCGGCGGCATCGAGCACCCGTTCGCGGTCGACCGTCAGTTGCCCTCCGGCCGGCCGGCCGGGACGACGGGTCGCGCTGGTTGCCATGTCGCTCAGTCTTCTCCATTCGCCGGCACCGGTCATCCGGCTCGCCGACACCCCTTCACAGACTTACTTACTCAAAGTAACTTAATCGAAGGTGGCTGGCCACCAAGGGGGGAACATGAACGAGTCCATCGAAAAGCTCTTCGATCTGTCCGACGACGTCGCCGTGGTGACGGGTGCCGGTCGCGGTATCGGCGAAGGGATCGCCCAGACGCTCGCCGACGCGGGCGCGGCGGTGGTGTGTGCGGCACGACGCGCCGACGAAGTGGAGCGGGTGGCCGCGGACATCCGCGCTCGCGGCGGGCGGGCCATCGCGGTTCCGACCGACGTGACCGACAACGCGGCCGTCGAAGCACTCGCCCAGCGCGCGATCAGCGAATTCGGACATCTCGACATCTGGATCAACAACGCCGGCGGTTCGCCCATCCAGACTCCGCTCACTCAACTCGATGCGGCCGAATGGGACGCGACGATGCGTCTCAATCTCACCGCCATCTGGGTGTGCACCAACACTGCGGCTCGTCTGATGCGCGATGGCGGTCGCATCGTGAACATCTCCTCCAAGGCAGCGGTCACGACGGTGATGGGTAGCGGTCATTACGCGGCGGCCAAGGCTGCGGTGAACTCGCTCACGACGACGTACGCCAAGGAACTCGGCCCGCGAATCCGCGTGAACTGCATCATGCCCGGTGCGGTTCCGACCGAGATCATGATGAAAGCGATGCGCCTCGAGAACGATGACCTCCCGAAACTCGAGAAGATGCTCCGCATGCCGATGCGTCGACTCGGCACTCCCGACGATCTCGGCCAGGCCGTTCTGTACTTCGTGTCACCGGCGTCGAGTTGGGTCACCGGTCAGATCATCGGCATCGACGGCGGCCTCTGATGGGTTTCGTCAATCGCAAGATCGTTCTCGTCGAACGTCCCAAGGGTCGGGTGTCGGTCGAGAACTTCGCGTACACCGAAGAAGAGATCGGTGATCTCCCCGACGGCTGCGTGCTGATCGAGGTCGGTGTGCTCGGTATCGACGCCTTCATCCGCACGACTTTGAACGAGGACAGTTTCCATCAGGGTGCGCAGATCGGCGGAGCGATTCCCGCGCTCGGCGTGGGAGTCGTCCTCGACAGTCGTTTCGACGGACTCGCCGCCGGTGATCACGTGTTCGGGCCGCTCGGTTCGCAGACGCACGCCGTCATGCCGGGCGGCTTCATGCGCAAGATCGACGTTTCCGTCGCACCGCCCAGCGTGTGGTTGGGCGCACTTGGCCTCACGACCGGCTTGACGGCATACATGGGCGTCATCGAAGTCGGACGCGTGAAAGCCGGTGAGACCGTGGTGGTGAGTGCCGCCGCCGGTGCCGTCGGTTCGCTCGCCGGCCAGATCGCCCGCCTCCGGGGCGCCACCAACGTGATCGGAATCGCCGGTGGTCCCGAGAAGTCCCGATTCCTCACCGACGAACTCGGCTACACCGCAGCTATCGACTACAAGAACGAAGACGTCGCCGAGCGACTCGATGCTCTCGCCCCGAACGGCATCGACGTGTTCTTCGACAATGTGGGCGGTTCGGTTCTCGACGACGTGTTGATGCGCATCAAAGAGGGATCACGCATCGTGATCTGTGGCGCGATCTCGCAATACGAGAACATGGAATCGGTCCACGGGCCGCGGAACTACCTCAAACTCGCCGAGCGCCACGCCACCATGGAGGGCTTCGCCGTCTTCCACTTCAGTGATCGCTACGCCGAAGCCGAAGACCAACTGGCCGCCTGGGTGCGGAGTGGTGAACTCGTCATGCGCGAGCACATCGAACGTGGCGTGGAGAACTTCCCGAGGGTTCTGCAGATGTTGATGACGGGTGGTCATCACGGAAAGCTCCTGTTGGCGGTGTAGATCGGCGCTCGACGGGCGAGAATGCCCGAGTGAGCAGCATCGTGGTGTCGGAATTGGCGTATTCGCCACCCGGTGCCGACCAGTTGTTCTTCGATGTCGGATTCGGTGTTGCGCCGGGTGAACACGCGGCTCTCGTGGGCGCCAACGGCGTGGGCAAGAGCACGATCCTTCGCATCTTGTCCGGGGTCGTGGAGGCCGACGACGGTGAGTTCACGGTCAACGGATCGTGGCTCAGCATGACCCAGGACGTCGGCATGGCGCGACCGACCGACACCTTGCGCGAGATGCTCATCGAAGTCGCTCCGCCCATTCTGCGCGACGCCGGTCGCAAGCTCATCGCCGCCGAGCGCGCACTAGCCTACGCCGAAGCATTGGCCGACTGGGGCGATCTCGGTGGCTACGAGCTCGAGACCAAGTGGCACGCGGCGGCCGATCGCAGTGTGAAGACTCCCGTCGACGACTTCGCCCGAAGACTCGTCTCCGAACTCTCGGGCGGTGAACGCAAACGACTCGTACTCGACCTCTTGCTCACGTCGGGTGCCGATGTACTTCTTCTCGACGAACCCGACAACTACCTCGACATACCCACCCGCGGCTGGCTCGAGGAACAGATACTCGCGTCGAAGTCGACGATTCTGATGGTGAGCCACGATCGCAAACTGCTCGAGCGGGTGGCGACCAAGATCGTCGTGATCGAAGGCTCCGGTTGCTGGGTGCACGGTGGCTCGTACGGAACCTTCCCCGAAGCGCGGGCCAAACGTCAGGAACAACTCGGCGACGACCTCAAACGTTGGAACGACGAAGAACGTCGGTTGTTCCATCACATGAAGATCATGAAGCAGCGCGCCGCCCAGAACTTCAAGAACGCCACCAAGGCCAACGCAGCCGAGACACGGTGGGAGAAGTTCGTGGCCGCCGGTCCGCCACCTCCGCCGGTTCCCGATCAACAGATCCATGTCCGACTGCGAGGTGCCGACGCCGCCCGACGCGTCGTCAAGATCGACGCGGTTGGTATCGGTGATCTGTTCCTTCCGTTCTCCGACGAGATCTATCACGGTGAACGCGTGGGCCTCATCGGACCCAACGGCACCGGCAAGACCCATCTCCTCGACGTCCTGGCTGGCAAGTCGACGGTCGAGACGGGCTCGCTCCAATTCGGTCCGCGCACATCGATCGGGATGTTCACCCAAGTCAACAACCGACCCGAGTTCCGGGATCGACAGAGCATCGACATCGTCCGCGACCGACTCATCGACGAAGAGAAATCGATGCGGGCCCTCGCGCGTTACGGCTTGCGTCTCAACGCCCGTCAGGAGTTTCCGACCCTTTCCGGTGGTCAGAAGGCTCGGCTCGAGATCCTGTGCCTCGAACTCGACGGGCACAACGTGCTGCTTCTCGACGAACCGACCGACAACCTCGACATCGAATCGTCGGAAGCGCTCGAGCAGGCGCTCGACGGATTCGAGGGAACCGTGATCGCCGTGAGCCACGATCGCACCTTCCTCGAATCACTCGACCGCTTCATCATGATCACCGACGAGGGCGAAGTGTTCGGGTTGCCCGACTTCGACGTCGCCATGAAAGCTCTCGCCGCACCGCACACCACGTCCACGATTCGCCTGGCGAAATCACTCAACTAATCTGACGTCGTGGGCAAGGCCAAAGGAGCACTCGGTCGTCTCGATCTGATCGATCGCCTGACCCTGCCCTTGTTCGCGGCGACGATGATCCTCGAACACCGTGCGTTGAAGAAGCGCGTGCGCCGCGAACTCGACGACATCGATGCTCCGATCCCGGTGGAGTCGAGCGACCCGCGTCCCGATCCGCTCGTCCCACTCGGCTACGAGGCCAAGGACACCGCGTCGAGCCTCGGCCTGCTGGCCGGCAGCATCGTGGTCGGCTTCGCCATGGATGCCGTTCTCGGCAAAGTGAACCGCCGACTCTTCCGACATCGGCTCACCGATTGGGGCTCACGCGGCTTCACGTTCTGGAAGGCCATGATCATCTGGGACTTCCTCTACTACTGGAACCACCGGTGGATGCACGAGGTTCGACTCTTCTGGGGCAACCACGTGGCCCATCATTCGGGTCGGCGCTACAACCTCTCCACGGCGCTACGTCAACCTTGGTCGCCGTTCCTCATGTCGTGGATCTACTTCCCGATGCCTTTGCTCGGCATCCCGTTGAAGGCCACGGCCAAGGCCGCGCAACTCAACCTGCTGTACCAGTACTGGATCCACACCGAGGCGATCGATCGCCTGCCCGAACCAATCGAGACGGTGTTCAACACTCCGTCGCATCATCGAGTTCACCACGGCGCAAACCCGCAATATCTCGACACGAACTACGCGGGCATCCTCATCCTGTGGGACCGCATGTTCGGCACTTTCGAGCCCGAGGTTCGCCAAGTTCGATACGGCATCACGAAGAACATCCGCTTCGCCAACCCGGTGAAAGTCGCCTACCACGAGATGGCCGACATCGCCCGCGACGTGCGCCGATCCGACAACTGGTCGGACCGACTTCACTACGTGTTCGACCGACCGGGCTGGGAGCCCGTCAGCTCGAAGCCGACACCGTCTCCCGAACCCGCCGTCGCGTGAACTGCATGACTCCGTCGTCGACCGGAGCCTTGCCGATCGTCTTCTTCTCGAGTTCGTAGCGCTGCGGGTTGGTCCACGGAACGCGGTCGCCCTGCATCGGCATGTGATCCATGAAGCGCTCCATGTAGCCCGCCGAGAATCCCTCGATCCACCGACGGGGCTCCATGCCGCGATCGCTCTCGCGCAGACGGGGCACCGCGATGTCGGCCCCGACCGAGCGCATGTGATTGAGGAGACGACACACGTAACCGCTCACGAGATCGGCGCGGAGTGTCCACGACGCATTGATGTAACCGAAGGTCGACATCATGTTGGGGACATCGGAGTAGCCGATTCCCTTGTAGGTCCAGACCTTCGAGAAGTCGAGCACTTCACCGTCGACCACGAATTCCATGTCGCCGACCGTCACCAGGTTGAGACCGGTCGCGGTGATGATGATGTCGCCTTCGACTTCCTGACCCGACTTCAAGCGGATGCCGGTCTCAGTGAACGTGTCGATGTGATCGGTGATCACCGACGCCTGGCCCGAGTTGATGGCTTTGAAGAGATCGCCGTTGGTGATCAGACACATGCGCTGATCCCACGGGTTGTAACTCGGCGTGAAGTGGGTGTCGACGTCGTAGTCGGGGCCGAGGGCCTTGCGGACACCACCGAGGATCTTGGCCCGCACCTTGTCGGGCTGCGTGCGGGTCCGGTTGTAGAAGAAACTCCCGAGAACGGTGTTCTTCTTGCGTGTGATCGCATACGCGACCTTCTCGGGAAGGAACTTGCGAAGGGCGTCCGAGATCCCGTCGTTGTCGGGTCGGGCCACCACGTACGTCGGTGAACGCTGGATCATCGTCACGTGAGCGGCCTGATCGGCCATGGCCGGCACGATCGTCATCGCCGTCGCGCCCGAGCCGATGACCAGCACGCGCTTCCCTGCGTAGTCGAGATCGTCGGGCCATTCCTGCGGATGCACGATGAGCCCACGGAAGCGCTCGCGACCTTCGAAGTGCGGGGTGTAGCCCTCTTTGTAGCTGTAGTAACCCGAGCACATGAAGAGGAAGTTGGCGGTGTACCGCACTTCGACTCCGGAATCGGCGCGGGTTGCTGTGATCGTCCAGCGAGCTTCGTCGGTCGACCACTCGGCGCGGGTGACGAGATGGTTGAACCGGATTTTCGAGTCGATCCCGTATTCGGTCACCGTCTCGCGCAGGTACTTCATGATCGACGGGCCGTCGGCAATGGCCTTGGCATCCGTCCACGGCTTGAAACTGAAGCCGAGCGTGTGCATGTCGCTGTCGGAGCGGATGCCCGGGTACTTGAAGAGGTTCCAGGTTCCACCGAGATCGGCGCGTCCTTCGAGAATCGCGAACGACCGATCGGGGCACATGGTCTGCAGGTGGTAGGCCGCGCCGATACCCGAGATACCGGCTCCCACCACCAGGACATCGAAGTGTTCTTCCATGGTCATCGCAAGACCTCCAGTCACGCTGCTGTTTCGAACTTACTGCTGGTCGGCACGAACCGCCCGGCGCTGAGTCGTCGACTCAACTCACCACGAGTCCGCCGTCGCAGGTGATGACCTCGCCGACGGTGAACGCACCGGCCCGCGAACTCAGGAAGATCGCCAGGCCGGCGATGTCCTCGGGTGTACCCACGCGCTTGCGCGGATTGGTCCGCCCGATCACCGACCAATCGGTGCCCTCCACGTCGCCACCGGTACCGACACCCGTACTCAGCATCCACGTCGGGAAGGGGCCGGGGGCGATGGCGTTCATGATGATGTTGCGCTTGACCAACTTGGCGGCCATCTGGCGGGTGAGGCTGTGGAGCGCCGCCTTCGACGGACCGTACGAATGTGTGTCGAAGATCGGAGTGCGAATGCCGTCGATCGAACCGATGTTGATCACGCGTGACGGATCGTCATTGGTGGCCCGGGCCTCGAGCATCGGCAACAACTTCTGCGTGAGGAAGAACACGCCCTTGACATTCGTGTCGAAAACCTTGTCCCAGCCGTTCTCGGGGAACTCGTCGAGGGGCGCACCCCACGACACACCCGCGTTGTTGACGAGGATGTCGAGGTGCTTCTCGCGTTCACCCAGTGACTTCACGAGGCTCTCGATGCCCGACATCTCGGCGAGGTTCGCCGGCAACGAGATGCACTCTCCGCCGTAGGTGTCGGACAATCGCTTGGCGGTCTCGTCGCACGTGTTCGCCTTGCGCGAACTGATGTAGACCTTCGCGCCGTTGGCCAAGTAACCGGCCGAGATCATCTCGCCGATTCCTCGCGAACCACCGGTCACCAACGCGACCTTGCCCTTCACCGAGAACAAATCACCGATCTTCACGAATACCTCCCCATCACCGACGAACAAGTCGACACTAGTTGGGGTCGGTCGGATGGCTCCGAAGCCGATCCTCTACGGTGGAACCATGAGCAGCACCTCGGCGAGTGGTGGATCGGAACGTCCCTTGCGAACCGATCTCTCCGGCAAGGTCTTCGTGGTCACCGGCGGCAATTCGGGGATCGGACTCGGTCTGGCCGAGGGAATCGCCGCCGTGGGTGGATCGGTCGCGGTGTGGGGTCGGCGCGCCGACCGCAACGACGAAGCCGTGCAGCGCCTCGAGTCACTGGGAGTCGTGGCGCGTGGATACGTCTGCGATGTGGGCGACGAACAACAGGTCGTCGACAGCATGAACCGCACGGTCGCGGATTTCGGACGACTCGACGGCTGTATCGCCAACGCCGGTCGGCCCGGTAACGGCGTCCCCTTCCTCGATCTGACCCTCGATCAGTGGCGCGCCGTGATGCGCATCAATCTCGATGGCGTCTTCGTGACGTGTCGCGAGGCGGCGCGCCATCTCGTCGAACAGGGTCATGGTGGAAGCCTCGTTCTCGTGTCGTCGACGTCGGCGATCCACGGTGCGGCCGGCAACGAGGCCTACGGCACGTCCAAGACCGCGCTCAACGGACTCATGCGGGCGCTGGCCGCCGGGCTCGCCCGCCATCGGATCAGGGTGAACTCGCTCATTCCTGGGTGGACCATCACCGAAATGGCCGGACCGGCGTACTCGAACGACGCCTTCCGCGAGGTGACCACCAAACGCACTCCGGTTCGTCGTTGGGCCGATTGGGCGGAGTTCCGGGAAGTCGGCGCATTTCTCGCCGATCCGAACATCACGTACCACACCGGACAAGAAGTCACCGTCGACGGCGGGTACACGATCTTCTGATCGGTGTCCGCCCGATACTGTCGGCGTGCACAGGGGGTAGTGATGTCGAACATGACGATGCTCGAGAAGTCGGCCGGCTACGTGGACGGATCGATGACGATCGACCGACGTGGACTCATGAAGGCGACCGACAACGCCCCCGAAGAACTCGCCGATGGCATCGCGCTCGTCGAGTCGTTCAGCAACGTGGTGGCGTTCGACTCCGATGATGGTCTCACGCTGTTCGATGTCTCGCACGTGATGTCGGCCGCCACTGTCGTGACCGCTCTACGCAAGTGGTCGTCATCGCCGGTGCACACCGCCGTCTACACGCACGGTCACATCGATCACGTGACCGGCGCTCGCACTTTTCAAGCCGAGGCCGAGAGCAAAGGGCATGCGCCGATTCGGTTCCTCGGACACGAGGCGATCCCCGCCCGTTTCGATCGTTACCACCTCACCAACGGATACAACGGTCACATCAACATGCGGCAGTTCCGGTTGCCCGAACCATTCTTCGCGGAAGACTTCATCTATCCCGACGAGGTCTTCCGTACGGAGACGACGTTCACGTTGGGTGGGCGCACCTTCGAACTGCATCACGCGCGGGGCGAGACCGACGATCATTCGTGGGCCTGGGTTCCCGAGGAGCGCGCACTCTGCGTCGGCGACTTCTTCATCTGGCAGTTCCCCAATGCCGGTAATCCGCAGAAGGTGCAGCGCTACGCGTGGGAGTGGGCGGTTGCGTTGCGAGCCATGGCGGCCAAGGGTGCCGAGCTTCTGTTGCCGGCGCACGGACCAGCAATCGGTGGACGCGAACGCATCGCCATGGTGCTCAACGACACCGCCGAAGCCCTCGAGACACTCATCGAGCAGACGCTGCACCTGATGAACGAGGGTGCGCGACTCGACGACGTGATCCATGGTGTGCGGTTGCCCGAACATCTGGCGAACAAGCCGTATCTCTCGCCCACCTACGACGAACCCGAGTTCGTGGTGCGCAACATCTGGCGTTTGTACGGCGGCTGGTACGACGGCAACCCGGCCAATCTGAAGCCGGCCCGTGAAGCCGAACTCGCCCGCGAGATGAGTGCCTTGGCCGGCGGCGCCGACGTGCTCGCGGCGCGCGCCGAGGTACTGGCGGCGGATGGTGACTTCCGGATGGCGTGTCATCTGGTGGAGATGGCGCACCTGGCAGATCCGGAGTCGGTCGTGATCCACGGCGTGCGATCGGCGATCTACAAGGCGCGAGTAAAAGCCGAAACTTCCCTGATGGCCACCGGCATCTACCGCGCCGCCCACCTCGACTCCCAAGACCACCTCCCCCGGTGATCTGGTGAGGATTTTTCACCGCATAGGTGAAGAACCCGCACCAGAAATTCACTCATTCGCCGCTCGGTTCGCCCATGACCGATCGCTACCCTGACGTCGACGAGGAGGTCCCCGTGTCGAGAGTGCAGTTGGCCCTGAACGTTTCCGATCTGAATGCAGCGATCGACTTCTACTCGAAGTTGTTCGGAACCGGCCCGGCCAAGGTCCGCGAGGGATACGCGAACTTCGCCATCGCCGAGCCGCCGCTCAAGTTGGTGCTGATCGAAGGCGATGGCTTACCCGGCACTCTCAACCACCTCGGTGTCGAAGTGGAAAGCACCGACGAGGTCTCCGCGGCCATCAGTCGGTTCCAGAACGAAGGAATGTCGACCGAGGTCGAAGAGAACACCACGTGTTGCTTCGCCGTACAGGACAAGGTGTGGGTGCAGGGTCCCGATGCCGAACCCTGGGAGGTCTACACCGTGCTCGCCGATGCACCCACGATGACGGCACCGAACGAGTCGAGTGAATGCTGCGCACCCGTGGTCGAGGCGGTCTCACTCGGCGCCAAGCCGACCACGTGCTGCTGAACCCGACATGACCGACCAGGTCCGACCTGAAGTGCTATTCGTCTGCGTGCATAACGCCGGGCGATCTCAGATGGCAGCCGCCTTTCTCACCCATCTAGCTGGCGAGCGCATCGTCGTACGATCCGCGGGCACCGCCCCCGCCGCCGAAATCAACCCGATCGTCGTTCAGGTGATGGCCGAAGTTGGCATCGATTTGATAGCCGAGGGCGCACGACCCAAGAAATTGTCGGAGTCGGCCGTCCGGGCGTCCGATGTCGTAATCACCATGGGATGCGGGGACGAATGTCCCTTCTTCCCCGGTATCGAATACCTTGACTGGGCACTCAGCGATCCCGCCGGGCGCAATCTCGACGCCGTTCGGTCGATCCGCGACGAGATCGAGCGTCTCGTACGGGACCTCGTCGCACGGCTCGCCCCAACCAAAATCGAAGGAGCGCAGTGAGCGAAACATCCATCGAACAGAAGCGCCTCTCGACCCTCGATCGTTTCCTGCCCGTGTGGATCGGGCTGGCCATGATCGTCGGTCTCGTTCTCGGCAACATCTTCCCCGACCTCGACGACCGACTCGAGCGAGTCAAGATCGACACGGTGTCCCTACCGATCGCCATCGGCTTGCTCGTGATGATGTACCCCGTTCTGGCCAAGGTGCGATACGCGAAAATTGGTGCCGTCACCAACGACAAGAAGCCCTTCGTGCTCACGCTGATCCTCAATTGGATCGTCGGACCGTTGCTGATGTTCACCTTGGCTTGGACGATGCTCCCCGACCTCGACGATTACCGAACCGGTCTGGTGATCGTCGGCCTCGCACCGTGTATCGCCATGGTCATCATCTGGATCGACCTCGCCAACGGCAACAACGAGTTGGCGGCGGTCTTCGTAGCCATCAACGCCATCATCCAAATCGTCGCCTTCTCGGTACTCGGCTACTTCTATCTGCGCACATTCCCCGGGTGGCTCGGCCTCGACACGACCGGCATCGACGTGTCGATGTGGGAGATCGCCAAGTCGGTTCTGATATTCCTCGGGATTCCGTTGGTTGCCGGCTACCTAACCCGAACCTTGGGCGAGAAGTGGAAAGGTGCCGAGTGGTACGACTCGAAGTTCGCGCCGCGTATCGGACCGATCGCGCTCTACGGCTTGTTGTTCACGATCGTGATCCTCTTCGCGCTCCAGGGCGACCGGATCACCGACGAGCCGGTCGATGTCGTTCGCATCTCACTTCCGCTTTTGGCTTACTTCGCGATCATGTGGGGTATCGCCTTCGTGTCGGCGCTCCGGATGAAGCTGCCCTACGACCGCGCGGTGACCGTGGCGTTCACGGCGGCAGGCAACAACTTCGAGTTGGCGATCGCCGTGTGCATCGGCGTCTTCGGCGTCTCGTCGGGCCAAGCACTGGCCGGAGTGGTGGGACCGCTCATCGAGGTACCGGCGCTCATCGCCTTGGTGTACGTCGCGCGAGCCGCCTGCCGGCGCTACTCGCTTGCCTGACCCGCTTTTCTGGTGCGGGATCTTCACCTATGCGGTGAAAAATCATCACCAAAACACCGGTGGGGACGCCTTTAGTTGGTGGGCGAGGGGGGACTTGAACCCCCACGTCCTTGCGAACACTGGCACCTGAAGCCAGCGCGTCTGCCATTCCGCCACTCGCCCGAGTAACAGGGCAAGAACGGTACCAAGACTTCACCAGCCGCCCAACCTGCCCCCGAGCGATCCATACCCGCCCACCTGCGCCGATACCCTTTCAGCCACTTGTGGGTCTGCAGTCGTTCGAGGATGGATTGAGTCGTATGTTCGAGGGAGTTTTCAACCGCGGCTTGCGTAGCGCTGTTCGTCCCATCGAGATCGGCCGCCGCCTCGTTCAGGAAATGGACGACAAGCGGACCGTCGACGCCAAGAGCCGCCGCGTCGCCCCCAACCATTTCGTCGTCCGACTCCACCCGAAGGATCACGACGAACTCTCCGACTTCATCGGCCCTCTCGAAGTCGAACTCGTGGAGGCAGCCAAGGAATACGCGAAGGAAGAGGGCTACCACTTGCGCGGTCCGGTCACCGTTTCGCTCACCACTGACGACTCGCTCAAGTCGGGTCGCATCGGCATCGACTCCAAGATCCGCACGAGCGACAGCCCGGTGAGCGAAGGTGTGCTCTCCGTTCCGGGCGGCAAGACCGTTCGCATCGGCGAACAGCCGATCGTGATCGGACGCCAACCCGATTGCGACATCGTGTTCGACGACCCCAACATCAGTCGCCGTCACGCCGAAGTACGCGTGGCTGCCGGCGAATTCACCGTCGCCGACCTCGGCTCCACCAATGGCACCAAGGTGAACGGAGTCGAGGTCTCGATCGCTCGCGCTCTGCGCGACGGCGACATCATCACGCTCGGCAGCAACTCCATCCGCTTCGAGGCCAAGTAATCGCGATGACCGACCAATTGCTCGGTGTTCTGAAGATCGTCTTCTTGGTCCTGCTCTACGCCTTCTTCGCGCGAGTGCTGTGGGCCGTGTGGAGCGAGGTGCGAGTGCCAGCGCTGCCCCAGGCTTCTCTGCCCACTGCACCACCCGCCGACACCAAGGTGCCGCGTCGCCATCGGGTCACCGAGTTGCGCGTCGTCTCCCCCAAGGAGCTCAAGGGGACTCGGCTCGAGATCTCGGCTACACCACGCCTCATCGGTCGCTCGTCGGATGCCGATCTCTCCATCGCCGACGACACGTTTCTCAGCAGTCGCCACGCCCGCGTGTGGCTCACCAACGGTCAGGCGATGATCGAAGATCTGCAGTCGACCAACGGAACCACGGTGAACGAGCAAGCGATCTCGTCACCCACGATGCTCCACCCCGGTGATCGCATCGCCATGGGTCATCTCGTCGTGGAGGCCGAGCGATGATGCGCGCCGTTTCCGGAGCCGCCACCGACGTCGGGCGCGTTCGCCTCGGCAACGAAGACTCGTATCTCTGCACCGACCGACTGTTCTTCGTGGCCGACGGCATGGGTGGTCACAGTGCCGGTGAGGTGGCCAGTGCCATCGCCGTTTCCACTCTCTCGACCGCTCTGGCCGATCTCGACTCGGTCGCGAGTGACGCCAAGCGAGTGGCCGATGCGGTCCGTGCCGCCAACTCGGCGATCTTCGACGAGGCCGCCCAGGACTCCCGCAAAGCGGGCATGGGCACGACGCTCACCGGCCTCGCCCTCACCGACCCCACCGGACACCGCGCCGTGGTCGCCAACGTGGGTGATTCACGCACGTATCTGTGGCGCCACGGCGAACTACGCCAAGTCACCAAGGACCATTCGCACGTTCAATCCTTGGTCGACCGCGGCGCGATCACGCGCGCCGAAGCGAGGGTCCACTTCCAGCGCAACATCGTCCTGCGCGCCATGGGGATCGACACGTCGGTCGACGTCGACACTTTCGATATCGACCTCGAAGACGACGATCGCTTCATCATCTGCAGCGACGGTCTCGTCGACGAAGCCGACGACGACGAGATCGAGGGTCAGATCCGCCAGGCGACCGACCCTCAGGATCTCGCCGACCGCTTGGTCGCACTCGCCAATACGAATGGTGGCCGCGACAACACCACCGTCGTCGTCGTGGACTTCACGGCTGCTTCGGTGGCCACAGCGAGCCATGCCCCCACGGTGGCGATCGAACGTCCCGTGGAAATGGCTCGTCCGTCGAAATGGTTGGCCGTGGCGGCCTACGGCTCGTGGCTCGTCTCGGCGGCCATCATCATCACGGTGGTCGTGAGCGCTATCACGTCGGGTTGACGGTGCCCACCACCACTCACGCGCAACGTCGTCGCTCGAGCGAGCTACGCCTCGTCGTCCTCGCCGCCATCATCACCGGTGCCGGCTACACCCTCGCCGCCCTCGGCAAGAACTCGGCCATGCCACCGCGCATCCTGCCGTTCCTGGGTGTTGTTCTCCTACTTCTCGTCTCGGCGCACATTGCGATCCGCTGGTTCGCCCGCGGTGCCGATTCCACACTCCTCCCGGTGGCCGCGCTCCTCAACGGCCTCGGCTACGTGATGATCGCTCGCCTCTCCGAACGACTCGCCGGACTGCAGACCACCTGGACTTTCATCGGTATCGGTGTGTTCATCGGCGTGCTGGTGGTCGTCGAACGGATCAACGATCTCTCGCGATTCAAATGGACCTTCTTCTTCACGGGGGCCGGACTCCTCCTCTTGCCGATGGTCCCCGGACTCGGCTTCAGTTCGGGTGGTGCACGCATCTGGGTCAACATCGGACCGATCAACTTCCAGCCCGGCGAATTCGCCAAACTCGCGCTCGCCCTGTTCTTCGCGGCGTATCTCGCCGAACGCGGGAGTCTGATCTCCAACTCGACCCGTCGTCTCGGACCCTTCACCGTCCCCGAGACACGCGATCTACTTCCACTACTTGCCGCATGGGCGTTCTCGGTACTCGTGATGGTCGGCCAGCGCGACCTCGGTTCGAGCCTCCTCTTCTTCACGCTCTTCGTGGTTCTCGTGTGGGTCGCCACCGAACGCACGAGTTATCTGGTCATCGGATTCGGAATGTTCGCCGTGGCCTGTGTGGCGGCGTATCACGCGTTCGACCACGTGCAGACCCGGGTGGCGATCTGGCTCGACCCGTGGAGTCGCTACAGCGGCAAGGGCTACCAAGTCGCTCAGTCGATGTTCGCGCTCGGCAGCGGTGGCACCGCCGGAACCGGCCTCGGCCTCGGCGATCCCACACGAATCCCCGAGGCCAAGAACGACTTCATCTTCGCGGCCATCGGTGAAGAACTCGGTCTATTCGGCGCGACCGCGGTTCTCATCGCCTTCGTGCTCATGATCGGCGCCGGACTTCGCACCGCACTGCGTACTCAACGGCCGTTCGAAAAACTTCTCGCCACCGGACTCACCACGATTCTCGGCGTTCAGGCCTTCATCATCATCGGTGGCGTGATTCGCGTCGTACCGCTCACCGGAATCACCCTGCCGTTCGTGAGTTACGGCGGTTCGAGCCTCGTCGCCAACTACGCACTGCTCGCTCTGCTCATCCGCATCAGCGACACATCGGCTCGCCGTCTGGGTGAGGTCCCCGATCAACCCACACTCTCCGAACGCTGGACGGCCCGTCGGGTCGCCCGAGCCGAGAAGAAGGCCGCGGTATGAACCAGCGAATTCGTCGTCTGGCCCTGGCGCTCATAGGACTTTTCGCGATTCTCTTCGTGCAACTCAACGTCATCCAAGTGGGTCGCAAGACCTCGCTCGACGACGATCAACGCAACACCCGTCAGTCGGTGCGCGACTTCAACGAACCCCGTGGCGACATCGTGACCGCCGACGGAGTCGTTGTGGCGTTCTCAGAGCGACGCGACGACGACTCCGGTCATCCTTGGCAACGGGTCTACCCCGAAGGCGAACTCTTCGCCGACGTGACCGGCTACTTCACCTTCGCCTACGGCGCCACTCAAGTGGAGCGAGTGGCCAACGACGTCCTCGCCGGTCGCACCGCACAACAACAGATTCAGGGAATCGCGTCGCTCTTCGACGGCGCCGACACCACCGGTTCGGTCGAACTCACCCTCGACAGTCGTATCCAGGAGGCTGCTCGATCAGCCCTCGGTGACCGCGAAGGTTCGGTGGTCGTGGTCGACGTGCAGACCGGTGCCGTGAAGGCGATGTGGAGCTCCCCGTCGTACGACCCGAACTACGTGGCCACCCACGACGACCGGGCCGCCGGTGACGTACTCGAATTCCTGAACGACGTCCCCGGCAATCCTCTGCTCGCCAACGCGTACCAAGAGCGATACATGCCGGGGTCGACCTTCAAGGTCATCACCACCGCGGCCGCTCTCGATGCCGGTGTGATCACCCTCGCCACGACCTTCGCCGAGGAATCCGAGTTCGTCCCACCGCAAACCGACGACCCGATCCAGAACTACAACCAGAAGACGTGCGGGGGTGACCTCACGGAGGTCTTCCGCCGTTCGTGCAACACGCCGTTCGCCCGCGTCGCCCTCCTCCTCGGTCCGGAGCGAATGGTCGAGGCCACTCGACGTTTCGGCATCGGTGAGAAAATGCCTTTCGATCTGCCCCGTCCGGCCGCGAGCAAGTTCGGCGACGTCGACTACTTCGAGCAGAACCTGCCCCTCCTCGCCATCGGAGGTTTCGGCCAGGGCAACACGCAGATGGTGCCTCTGCACATGGCGCTCATCGCCGCATCTGTGGCCAACAAGGGCGCGATGATGAAGCCCTACGTGATCGATGCGACCTTCGACCACGACGGTCGACTCATGAATCGCACCTCGCCCTCGGTGTGGAAGCAAACCATGACACCGGCCACGGCCGACATCATGAGTGGACTGATGCAAGAGGTCGTGCGCAGCGGAACGGCATCGTGTTGCTTGAAACTCGCCAGCGGAGTCGAGGCTGCGGCCAAGACCGGTACCGCCCAACTCAATGGTCCCGGTGAACCGGAACGATCACACGCCTGGATCATCGGTTTCGCGCCGGCGAGCGCGCCTCGTTACGCATTCGCCGTGATGCTGAAAGGCACGACGGCCGAGATCAGTGCCGGAACCGGCGGAACACTCGCCGGACCGGTGGCCAAGAAGGTCCTCGACGTTGCCCTGACCCGCTGAGCACCCGCCGGTAGCCTCTGACGAAGTTATGTCGGACCGGGAAAGCGTGATTCTCAACGACCGCTACGAGATGCAACAACGCATCGGTCGGGGCGGTATGGCCGACGTCTACCTCGCTCGCGACGTCCTCCTCGATCGATTGGTCGCGATCAAGGTTCTCTTCCCCGAGTTCGCCACCGATCCGGCTTTCGTCGAGCGCTTCCGCCGCGAAGCCCAGTCGGCCGCCAATCTGAATCATCCCAACATCGTGAGCGTGTACGACTGGGGTCGCAGTAACAACACCTACTTCATGGCCATGGAGTACGTCCCGGGCCGAACCCTCGCCGACGCTCTGCGCGACCTCGGTCAGATCTCGGCGGCCAAGGCGGCCGAAGTCGGCATCGAGGTCGCAGCCGCGCTGTCGTTCGCGCATCGCAACAACGTCGTACACCGCGACATCAAGCCCGGCAACATCTTGATCGGCAGCAACGGCCAGCTGAAGGTCGCCGACTTCGGAATCGCGCGCGCTCTCGGCAGCGCGGCCGACTCCGGACTCACCCAGGCCGGTGCGGTCATGGGAACCGCCGCGTACTTCTCACCCGAGCAGGCCCAAGGTGGACAACCCGATCCGCGCAGCGATCTCTATTCGCTGGGCATCGTGCTCTACGAAATGGTGTCGGGGCGAGTGCCCTTCACCGGCGACAATCCGGTCGCCATCGCCTACAAACAAGTTCACGAAGCACCCACGCCACTCAACCAATACGCACCCGATGTTCCTCGTGCGTTCGAAGCGATCGTGGCGCGGCTTCTCACCAAGGATCCGGCGCGGCGGTATCCGACGGCCGAAGCAGTGCGCGACGATCTTCGTCGGTTCCGCGATGGTCTCCCGGTTCAGGCTCTCGCGGCCATCCTCAACAAGAAGGAACCCGATCCTTCGGCGGCCCCAACCGTGGTCACGCCCACCACACCGGTGTCGGAACTGCCACCGCCCACGCTGCCGTCGGCCCCCACGACCCAACGCACCACGGTGGTGATCAGCGATCTTCCGCCGGGGTACGACCCGAGTGGTCCCATCACTCCTCCGGAAGACCTCGGAAATCGGCGACGCAACATCGTGATCGGATCGAGCATCGCGGCCGTCGTGGTGCTCATCGGTCTCGTGATCGGATTCCTCGCGCTCGCCAATCGTTCGTCGTCGGGTCCGTCGGTCGCGGTACCGAACGTGACCAACATGCTTCTCGACGATGCGGTGAGCCTGCTCGATTCGGTCGGTCTCGAGGCGGTTCCGATCGCCGAAGAGAACCCCAGTGTCGAACCCAACATCGTGTGGGCCCAGGACCCCCCACTCGGTGAGACCCTCGATGAGGGCGACTCCGTTCGCGTGATCTACAACCCGTCGAACACCCCGATCTCGGTTCCGGATCTGTCCGATCTCACCCTCGAACAGGCTCGAAAAGAACTACTCAATCTCGGTCTCACGATCGGCGAAGTGACCTACGTGAACGATCCGGAGATCGCCGAAGGAATCATCATCTCGTCGTCACCAGCGTTCGGAGAGTCGGTTCTGGGTGGGGCGACCATCGATCTCTCGGTCAGCCAAGGTAAGGGGACCAACCCGATCCCCTCGCTCGACGGAAAGACCATCGAAGAGGCCCGTTCGATCCTCGAAGCCGAGCCTTACAAGTTCACGGTGAACGAAATCATCGAAGCGAGCGACACGATCGAGATCGGCTACGTGATTCGTACGAGTCCGATCACCGGTGCCGAAACACCGATCGGTGCCACGGTCACCGTGTACGTGTCGAATGGTCGAGCCCCCATCAAGGTGCCGCCGGTCGTCGGACTCACCGAAGCGCAAGCCCGAGCCCAACTCACGGCCAAGGGTTTCATCGTTCGGGTCAACTACGTGAATGTGGCCAACGACTCGGCCGATGTCGGTCGTGTGATCTCTCAGAATCCCCGATCGGGAGTCGAAGCCGAAGTCGGGAGTCAGGTCGTGCTCGAGATCGGTCGTGCGACGTCACCCACGAGCAGTTCACAACCGCCGGCATCCGACGCGCCCGGCGCGTGAGTCCTACGCGCGAACGAGGAAGTTTCGCAACATCGTGTGACCGTGTTCGGTCAGGATGCTCTCCGGATGAAATTGCACTCCCTCGATCGGGAGTTCGCGATGACGCATGCCCATGATCATTCCATCGGCGGTTTCGGCGGTGATACTCAAGCAGTCGGGCAACGTCGAGCGCTCCACCACGAGTGAGTGGTAACGCGTCGCCGTCACCGGGGTCGGCAACCCTTCGAACACACCAGCACCGTGGTGCTGGATCGGGCTCGTCTTGCCGTGCATGAGTTCGGGAGCGCGCACCACGTCACCTCCGAACACGTGGCCGATCGCCTGATGTCCGAGGCACACACCGAACACCGGAATACCGCGCTCGGCGGCCGGGACGATGAGTTCGCACAGAACGCCCGCGTCCTCCGGCCGACCCGGACCGGGTGAGAGCAGGATCCGATCAGGGCGCAGATCGAGAATCTGGTCGACGGTGAGGTCGTCGTTCCGGTGGACCACCGGCTCGGCCCCCAGCTCCCCGAGGTACTGGACGAGGTTGTAAACGAAGCTGTCGTAGTTGTCGAGCACCAGCACCCGAGCCTTCGTCGTCACCCGATCAGCCTGCCACCACAGCCAACTTGTCGCCTACACTTTCCGCCCGTGGCACCTCCCAAACGCAAAACCGGTGGTCGCGTCACCCCGAAGGGCACGACGCCCGGGGCCAGCCGACCCGTGAACCCCGATCACAACGAGTCCGGGGTGGTGGCTTCGTCCCGTTACACGCCGCCGGTTCCCCAATACGTGAAGGAAAGCCCGCGTTGGGTGCCGATCCTGATGTTCACCCTGTTCATCCTGGGTGCGCTCATCATCCTGCTCTATTACTTGGGTGCCGTACCCGGGGGCCGGAGCAATGTGTACCTGGTCGTTGGCTTGGTCAGCGTCCTCGGTGGTCTGTACACAGCCACTAAGTACCACTAGACGCCTGAGCAGGGTTTTTAGCGCATAATTGTGCGTCCACAGGCTGTGGACAACCACGGGGATAATCACATTCGTGTAACTCCCCGTTCACTTGGTGAACGAGTCAGGCATCCTCGGAACTGGCCCTATTCGGCCGTGGCCACGAGATCCATTTCTTCCATGCAATGACGCGGCGGATCCGGGTCTTCCTCGGCGGCCAAGGTCATTTTGAGTTCGAGCCCGCAGACGCTGCACCGGTAGCGAACGCTGACGCGCCGCATCTCGCCCGGCGGAGGGGGCGGGGGAAGCGGTTCGGTCATGCTCCGCAACAGCCCGACCCCGACTCGCCAGAGAAACAGGAAGATGAGGACGGCACCGAGCGTCCAGATCACGGTGCCGAAACTCATCGGATCAGCCGAGTCGTTCGATGATGGTGGCGTTGGCCATGCCGCCACCCTCGCACATGGTCTGCAGGCCGTAACGGCCGCCCGTGCGCTCGAGTTCGTTCAGCAGTGTGGTCATGAGGCGCGCGCCCGAGCAACCGAGCGGGTGACCGATGGCGATGGCGCCGCCGTTCGGGTTGACCGTCTCCATGTTGGGGTGGAATTCCTTCTCCCACGCCAACACGACCGAGGCGAAAGCTTCGTTGATCTCGGTGATCGAGATGTCGTTCATGCTGAGCTTGGCCCGCTCGAGAACCTTGCGCGTGGCCGGGATCGGCGCGGTGAGCATGTAGCGCGGATCGTCACCGGCGAGGCTGAAGTTCACGAAGCGAGCACGCGGCGTGAGGCCGAGCGCCTTGGCCTTCTCTTCACTCATGATGAGAAGCGCCGCCGCACCGTCGGTGATCTGCGACGAGTTACCGGCGGTGACCCGTCCACCCTCTTCGGCCGGACGGAACGACGGCTTCAACTTGCCGAGGCTCTCCATCGACGTGTCGCGGATTCCCTCGTCGGCGGTCATCATGTTGCCCTCGGCATCCTTGACCGGAAGGATCTCGCGCTCGAAACGCCCTTCCTTGGTGGCCCGAGCAGCCCGCTCCTGCGACTGCACACCGAAACGATCCATGTCGTCACGGCTGATGTTCCACTTGTCGGCGATCAGTTCGGCCGAGATGCCCTGCGGAACGAGACCACCCTGAGGCTGGTAACGCTCACCCACCTTCGGGCCGAACGGGAAACCCCACTTGCCATCCGACATCGACGCACCCATCGGTACGCGGGTCATGACCTCCACACCGCAGGCGACGACGACGTCGTACGCGCCGGCCATCACACCTTGAGCCGCGAAGTGCGCGGCCTGCTGCGACGATCCACACTGACGATCGATCGTCGTTCCGGGGACCGACTCCGGCCAGCCGGCGGCGAGCACCGCGTTGCGAGCGATGTTGGCCGCCTGCTCACCGACCTGCATCACACAACCCATCACCACGTCGTCGACGATCGCCGGATCGATGCCGTTGCGGTCGATCAACGCACGAAGCGTCTCGGAGGCGAGATCGACGGGATGCCAATCCTTCAACTTGCCGTTGCGCTTACCGAGCGGCGTGCGGATGGCATCGACGATGACTGCGTTGTACATGGGAGGACTCCTGGATTCGACGGAACCGGAACGACCGGCGGGCTTCAGTTTGCTTCGTCGTCACCGGAACCGACGAACCCGACCCGATCGAGCAAATCGGCGCCCACTCAGGTCCTGAATGGTGCGACTTTGCTGATGGCCCGCGACATCGTTCCGACGTCGGTCTCCGACAATTCGGCGGCGAATTCCCGCTGGATGGCCCGGCGGTAGAGGATGTTGGCGTCACGCCACACGAGTCGGCCCATGCGGGTGAGCGTGACCATGACCGCCCGATTGTCCTCGGCGGTCGGGGCCGGTTCGCGCGTCACGTATTCCCGATCGACGAGTGAGTCGATGCGTCGCGACAACGTCGACGGAACGGCCGAGAGCGCTTCGGCGAGTTCCTTCACCCGCATCTGGTCGTCGTTGTGCGCGAGTACGGCGAGGATGTCGAACTGGGGCAGAGACAACTGAAACTCATCGGCCATCTCGGCCTCGATGAGACGCGAGACGACCTCGGCCGCCGTCTGAAAGGCCCGCCACAGCGCAACTCTCTCGGAGTCCAGCCTCGGCATTCAGTTCCGCGTTTCGTCGGTCTCGGCCATGGTGTCGCTCACTTACGTCCCCGGTGGGACTCGCCTCCCCAAGCGATTCGCCAAGAACACTAACGAACGCCTGCCTCGTTGTCACGGGAAAGTTCCGCTTGCAACAAACAGTGGAGAAGCTCAGGATCCGAACGTCGACACGAGTTCGAGCGCCTGCTCCCATGTCGCGCGCTCGGCGAGCAACTTCCGGAATGGCATCAACTGTTTCGGGCGGCTCACGCCAAGCGCCGCACACAGTCGTCCGTCGCGGTGATAGAGGGCCACGAACGACTTCTCGTCAGGTGAGCCGGCGACGATCTCGATGTCTTCATCGCCCTCGGCCCGGCCAAGGAACTGGATGCGCACACCGAACTGGTCGCTCCAGAAGAACGGAACTTCGGCATACGGCTTGGGGGTTTCACCGCGGGCGACCGCCAAGAGGTTCCGGGCTGCCGCCGCACCTTGTTCGGATGCATTGGTCCAGTGCTCGACCCGCACCTCACGTCCGAGGAGTTCGTTGGGCCAACGCGCCACGTCGCCGGCGGCGTAGACACCCGAGACTCCGGCGCACAACGTTGCGTCGCACACCACACCATCGCGACTGGTGAGCCCGGAATCGTTCAGCCACTCGGTCGCCGGTGACACACCGACGCCCACCACAACCACATCGGCGGGCACGATCTCGCCGCCTTCGAGTTCGACCCCGGCCACCCGACGACTCGCACCCTCCACGAATCGCGCGACCTTCACACCGCAACGCAGATCGACGCCGTTCTCCGGATGGATCTGCGCGACGAGACGCCCCATTGCCACACCGAGACCGCGCATCAAAGGTGCTTCGGCTCCTTCGAGAACGGTGACCCGACTGCCGAGTTGTCGTGCGGTGGCCGCCACTTCGAGCCCGATGAAACCGGCGCCGATCACCACGACCCGCCGATCGGCCACGAGTTCACTGCGCAAGCTGAGTGAATCGTCGAGGCCGCGCAACACGTGGATACCGGCCCATTCGGGCTGATTCGGCAGCCGACGAACTCGGCCACCCGTCGCCACGATCAGCCCATCGAACGCGACGGTCCGCCCCGAGGCCAGCACAACTTCGCGCTTCGAGGTGTCGAGACGCACGGCGGCCTCACCGAGGATCCACTCGGCTTCCAGTGACTCCAGGTCTTCGGGTTTGCGCAGACGAATCCGGTCGGGCTCCCATTCGCCGGCGAGCACCTTCTTCGACAACGGAGGCCGGTCGTAGGGCGGACCGGGTTCGTCGCCGATCATCACGATGCGACCGGCGAACTTCTCCTGACGAAGGGTTTCGGCGGCCCGCAATCCGGCGAGTGAA
>Ga0255079_1000031_pt1 | contig 32244 bp, 48 predicted proteins | sample Colum_Atlam_RepB_FD_188586 | JGI IMG/M metagenome (GOLD analysis project Ga0255079, IMG submission 188586) | Freshwater microbial communities from Columbia River, Oregon, United States - Colum_Atlam_RepB_8h | ecosystem: Environmental > Aquatic > Freshwater > River | place: USA: Oregon... | reverse complement strand
GCAAAACCATTTGAAGCATCGCCATTTGCTCTTGACGGTTGCCAGCACCGAGACCAACATTTATATCCACATCGTATTGATTAGTCCACTCTCGCGGGTCAAATGCCACATAAGAGCCTCTCATCCGCACAATGCGGGGTTTGTCTTGATACTTGCAGAGAAGATGCAGAATCCCTTTGAAAAGCGATTTAACACCCGTCTCCGCAAAGATTCGTGCGATCAGTTCGACCTTACCCGCACCCGCCGCTTGCATCGATGCCACAGCAGCAGCAGTCACATTCTGCAAGATAGCGGGGTCTAGCCCTTGAGATGCGTCTGTTACTCCGGTGCGCTTTTGGGCCACAGAGTCGAGATATTGCAACATCGGGAAGGCTTGTCCCGCAACGGGTGGCACATTCAATGGCTGCACTGCGCCTTGCGATTTAATCCGCACCACACCACCAGCAGTGGCAGTGAGCAAGTCATCTAAGTTAACCTGCCCGTCTACAGCAGTCACCCGAGCATTGTTTGTCAGATAGAGATTGTCCAAAATCTGACGGGTGATAGTGGTCTTTTGTAACTGAATGTCTGTAGTCCGGTCTGCCAATGATTGACCAAAAAATTTATGGGGAATGGGAATTGGGCAGATCGAGTGGAATGGCACATAGTCGCATTCTTCGTCTGACAGAATCTCGTTTCCAGCATAGAACACTTGTCGCAGTTCAGCGATACCGTCCCCGTCCATATCGGCCCGTAGGTAGCACTCAAACACTTCAACACTCTGCATCGAGTCATCCATGCTTGTGGAATCGTCCGGTTGCTCACCATTGGAGAACCTTACAAGTCGCTCCGGTGTGTATGTCAGTGAATCGCTTGAGGGAATCCCGTCCACAATGTCAGCATCAAAGCCCATTGCGATCAAGTCGCTTCGGGTCATCAGCTTGCGGTGTGCAATGAAGGGCGCACCCTCAATTCTCCGAGCCTTCTTAGAGATTAGGAATTCTTCCGGAGGAACATTCTCCACCACCACACGACCAATCTTCTCTTTCTTTGAGACGGTCACAGCATGAATCTTGACCTTCATCGGCCCCATTGGGGTCATCTGATCGAATTCTTGCGTATCTTGTTCAACAATCTCCATCGTGCCATCGCTCATCAGCATGGCGAGTTCGTCATCAGTTAGATCACGATACTTTTCTTTGATTACATCTTCTTTGTCTTCCCAATAGGCTTTGACCACTCCGACCTTTTGGAGCAGAGCATCTTTAAACCAATCGTGAAGAATAATCACGCCTTCGTTGTCGCGGTTGAATACCCAATTCACATACTCGGTGGCTTGTTTGGCAGCTTGCTCGTCATTTGGCCCACGGGGTTCAAACCGCACGACCTCATCGCTTGCCGTGAAGATTCGCACCAATGAGGGCAAAGAACCGTCTACAGCCTCTGCAACTTCACCCGTAACGATCTGAGACTTGCCTTCGACCTCATTGCCGTATGGTTGCCGCAAATAGCTTTGCAGTGCTTCCCTACGCTGTTCAGTAGTCTCAGTCTCCAAATAGCCGAGACTGTTGGAAATCTCAGCATCGATGATTGATTTGAGTTTGTTTTCGTCCATCACACAATCCATTTCACATTATTTGTGGGCATCTTTGACCAGCCGGTTGTTTCGTTTAGACCGATTGCAAGATAGCGGAAAGCATCAGCACTATGGCTACTCCAATCATGAAGTGGTCGGTCGTAAAAGATTTTCCGCTTTTCATCGTAATCCCTTCGGTAGTTTCTGAGTGCGTCTAGTCCTTGTTTGACCTTTGGCACATTGAACCAGCATCGTGGGAGCAGCCTTCTTACCGCTTGGATGCCATCATCGACCCCCATGCGCGGGGCTACACGAATGTTTAATCCAGCATCGGTTAAAACCTCTAGTCGGCTTTTCCCCGTCCCGAGTTCCCGCACTTGTACATCGTGAGGTAGGATTTGCTCGGCTTTGTCCCATCCATTATGCCTTAACCAATTAACATAGCTATCAAGTCCGACCCCGTTATTCTCGTAAAAGTCCATCAATCGGATTTCTGAGCCAGCTATTTGAGCCACCCAAATCACCGTAGAGTCACCCATTCCCAAGTCCCATGCACACACCGTCTTACAGAGATCATCGCGGGGAATCTCTTGAATGTGGTTCTTTTCGTCCAAATCGTTGAGCAGTTGCCCGTAGTACGAACCCTCCACCGCAGCGGTAAACGAACACTCAAACTCTTGGAGATACTTATCGTCCCCCATTTCGACCCGAGCCGCCTTAAGTTCGGTGATGGTCAAGACCTCTGTTTGGGAGGCTTTGAATTCCAGTAGACCCCACCCATCCTCTGTTTCTGCCCGATCTCTAAGGTCTTTAAAGTGATTGTGCCCCTTCGGAGTCCCGATAAAGCAGCACCACCCTAATCTGTCTGCCAATGACGGGCGAATAATGTCAGTCCAAATCTTTGGGTTTTGGTCGCCAATCTCATCAAGAATCACCCCATCGAAATACTGTCCGCGCAGTGAGTCGGGATTGTCTGAGCCATATAGCTGAATCCGGCGGTTCCAAAAGTCTACCCGCAGTTCTGAGATGTTCTCTGTCCCGCCTAACGGTCTTGCGTACTTCGTGAGGTAGTCCCATGCCACCCGCTTTGCTTGCCCGTATGTCGGGGCAATGTAAGCGTAGCGCGGTGCTTCCTTTTGGTTAGTTACCGCATCTTTAATCAGATGGTTGATCGCGCTTACAGTCTTTCCCATCCTACGATGGGCTACCACCACCCCGAACCGTTTAGCGTCTAGCAGAGTATGAATCTGCAATTGCTCTTTTCTCGGGCTGTATGGGATTACGATGGATTGTTCGGTTGCGCCCATGTGACTTTCATTTCAATGGGATTGTTCGCGTCTCCGGCGTGTTCTGTCCTTGCCAACTTGGGAATGTGATATTCCACTACTGATTGAAATAACTCAAATGCCTTCGCGGGGTTTGGCTTTATGTCATGCTCGGGGTCACCCTCTGCTACCTTATCGAGCCAAATAGAGAGCCGCCATGCGTTTCCATCTACAAAGGTGGCTATGGCTTGTCTTGCCTCAGATGTGGCCTTGTTGGGCGTTCCAGCTACCCTGCCGCCGTATTTAACGCCACTCATAAACCCACCTTTCTAATCGGGTCTACAGTAGATTTTTTAGTTTGCTTTTGCATTACCAATTCCTTATGGCTTGTTGGTCAGTGCTTAGTCTAACAGACTGAGTTCTTTCTTCTTTTCGGGTTCTCCGAGCAGTCCTCCTAATGGGAGTGCCGGAGTAGCAGCAAATAGCGGTTGGCCTTTGCTTACTGCACCCTTCATTTCCGGTGTTATGTCAATGTAGCGGATGGATTCCTTTGATGGACGCTGTGCGGGTATGCCATTTGCATCCCGAGCGTAATCAGTGGTTATCTGTGTCTCGCCTACCCTTGCGTTCCACTTCTTACCGTACTTGTCTAAATACTGCGGGTAAACTTCATCATAATACTTTTTCATTCCCTCTCCGCCAATGTTAAGCCCATTGCCCATGAGGTTGCCATTGTCTTCAGCCATGATTTTTTTGGCTAAATCTTTTCCCAATACTGAACTAAGTGACTTATCTTCAAAGTTACCGCCCATCAATTTGCCTTCACTGTTGACAGATAGCGTCATATTGTCGCCATTTACCAATTCAAGACTAATTGCCCTTTTAACACCGCCACCAGCATCACGCCAAGCTAATGAGTTAACTTCGTTGCTCATCTTGTATCTGTCTGCTTGTTGTTTGCCAGTAGTCAATCCCACCCGTTCATAGCCATTGTCGGCAGCATACTTGAGTGCCCTCTTTAGGGCCAGTTGATACCATGTGTCTTTAAATGGTGCATCGGGTACATCACCCGCTGTTTTCTTTTCTGTCAGCACATACTTGAGCGCTTCATCTTGTGTTGCAAATCTTGATTTAGGAATTTGCAATGTGTTGCCGGGTACATCAAAATACCAAAACAAATCAGCATTGTCTAAGCCATACTCAGATGCAGCTTTATCTTTAGGCATTGGCTTTACATCTTCTTTTGCATAGCTTTTCTGATAACCCTTCTCCCGTCCGGCTTGATGCCAATCTGATTGAATTTCCTCAATCAATAGCATTTTCTTGCCATCAGCGTCCACACGGTCGTTTACTCGGATGTGAGCAAGAATGTTTGGTTCGTCAAAGTGAGAAGATTGATAGTTTTCTGTTTGTCTAGTTACAGGTATTTTTTCTAATTGCTTAATATATGCTTGCAAATCATCAGCTTTTTGTGCAAATGATATAGCTTTCTCCATATTACCTGCATTAGCAAATTCATTTTGTATTTCACGCATAGCTTCCATGCGTTTTGTAAATTGCTGAATTTCAAGTGCTGTGTTTGGCATTGCTTCTGGCAATTTCAGCAAGATTTCACGGTAGTTCTCGCCGCCGGGGAGTTGATATTTTGAGTATTTAGGCGATATTCCACTATCTTCCCTACTTGAAAGAGTATCAAATCTAGCACGCTCTGACATTGACATTCTGTCTTTTTCTCGAAGCGCTCTTATTTCTGCTTGCTCAGATAGCGTTAATGGACTGCCTAATGTCACTTCTTGCACATCTACCCGATTGTTTGCAATAAAGTCTTGAACTTCTTGCTTGGTGACATTGGGCTTTTCTTTCAAATAGTCATCCACACCCATCCATTGCAGTTCGTCCTTCTTGACATTTTCTGCCTTTAGCAAATCGTTCAAGAATGCTTGGCCCGAACCCTTATTTCTTTGGAGATTCAGCGCAGCTTGTTCGGCAGCAGAATAAAACCCTAAGTCGCTTACCGCCGCTTGTGGCTTGACTTCTAATAGGCTTGTCATTGTCTCCGGTGGAGTGTCTAGCAAGTTCATGCGCGGAACATTGGGTTCCACCGCAAACATCGCCGCTTGGGGTTCTGCCAGCAAACTCGGGAGCATTGGTCTACCAGTAGCTACCCTCTCTGCCATGCCTTCACCGACCATCGTGCCGAGTTTCTGCACACCCCTTGCCGCCCCCCTAACCAATGGAGCCGGATTTAGCGGAACAAACGATGCAGCTTGACCAGCCAATTGGCCTATTGGCGCAGTGGGTGCTAACGGTAGTTCTTTTAGAAAATACTCGGTTGTGTATGGCAGTTGTGGGGGTTTTTCATATTCATAATCCCCAAACATCTCCATTGGCATCGGAGACCGGATTAGGTTCCCAATGTCTGAGGGCAGTCCTAAAAGTCCGGCTAATCGGCCTCTAAGCACTTGCAAAGGCACATCCGCTGACGCTGTTGGGTCTTGTAAGCGTCTACGGGGTCTTAATTGTGGGAAGAACCCAAATGCTGCGCCTTCATCCATGTTGTCACCACTTTACTTTGTTGGCCCAATATGCCGCACTCATCTTGCCCTTTGCAATGTTCTCAGCGTGTCGGGCTTTGAATGCTTCGTTTCTCTTTGTGCCATCCGGCGAGCCTTTTACCCCTTGCTGACCGAATCGAATTAATTTCACATCTGAGCCACTCTTTGCCAGCACCGCATGACTCTTAGTAGGGTGGGAAGGGGTCTTCTTTGGGGCGTTGTACCCCGCGAAGGATTCTTTGCCGCGTTTAATCATTTCTTTGCGGTCTTTGCAGCAGCCTTGAATGCAGCCGCAGTGGGCGCACCCTTACTACCGACTTTTCTCATGCGCTCGGGCTTTACACCCGCAGCCTTTTGAGCCTTTATCCGGTCTTGTTTGGCATTAATATTTGCGTACAAGCCCTTCATTTTTTGGCCTTGTTGGTTGCTGTGCGTTGTCCCCGCATTGGCATCTTGGCCTCACTCATTGCGATTGCAATGGCTTGCTTAGGGTTCTTCACGACTTTCCCGCCCTTACCGCTGTGCAAGTCACCGCGCTTGTATTCGCCCATGACTTTGCCGACCTTCTTTTGCATTGCTTCCGAGACTTTCATCATGATTCTTCACCTTCCATGTCGCCGCTGTCATCAGTAATAGGGCCGCCGACAATCCATGCCGAGCAAGTGCGCTTTGATGCACATTTGAAGTGAAACAACTCACAGTAACCCAAATCTCCGGCATCGATCACATCCCATGCGTCCGAATCTTTGCCGAGACCCTTATCAATGCAGTCCAGCATCTGAGTGGTCTGAATGAATGCCGCGCAGTTACCGCAAGTGGATTTCTTTGCTTGAGAGGCCGACAAACGCCAACCCTCTGCCAGCTTGCGCCAATAGTCGTTAGATGGTTCGTTGGGGTTCATCGGGCCATACATTGCTTTGTCGATGGCCTTTTGGCGACACTTGAGGTTTACTTCAACATCATGTGTAGCAACGGGGCAAGACTCACTATCGTCCATTGAGTCCATTGCTTTGCTTTGTTTGATCTCGATGCTGATTTCAGCAGCGGGGGCTAGAAGTCCGGTCATATAAACCCTTTAAAAAAGAGGGGCCGAAGCCCCGGCCTCAGACTGTTCACTTGTGGGAGGAAACACCACCAGCATCGGTTAATCATATTCTAACGGTATTCCAATGTCTCTAGGCCATAGGTCTAGCATCGTCATCGTGAATACCGTCTTCTTATGAGCCTCAATCCACATCCGCTTTCTTTCCTCTTTTGATAGGTGATTTCCTTGATCTAGTTCTTGATGACAGTCTTGACAGAGTGCCGCAGTGTAAATATCGCTTGCTTTGATGCCCCGACCCTTACCGTGTTCTGACCAATTGGAATGCGCCGCTTGTACCGACCCATCCCGTCCGCAGTGCTGACAGAGCAAAGATGCCACATTCTTGAGGTGGGTCTTGCTCCGATAATAGGTGTATTTGGGGAACATCAAGCCCATGAGCATCCTTATAGGTTGTTGGGGAGGAATTACCAGAGATGGCGCAAACACTCCACAGAGGCGGCAACCACATGAACCATCCAACACGGCTGGAGACTGACAAGCCAGCTTCCGTTCCGGCAATCTCTCGATTTGTCTCAATCCCCATGCGTGTTAGTGTTGGTGTCTCCCATGCGGCAGGGTAGGTAGCAACTGAATCAAAGCACCACGGGGCCAAACCGTTTACACCAACAAAATTAGTTTACATCAATTTCCTTTTGTGCGGCCCATGCCAACAACCACTCAATGAACTCTGACCCGTCTTCAATTGAAAACTTGTGAGACTGCAGCCCCAATTGCACCACTCGTTCGCCATCAAGTGAAGGGGCCACCTTCCCAATCTTGCGATTTGTCTCATGCGCCCATTGGTCTATCAATAATCGCTTCCAATCGTCAGCAGTCCATTTAGAACCCACAGCCTTCATCGCAATATGTATCTTGTGAATAATCCCGTGAAACATATCGTTCTGTTCTGCACTGCGCCGAGATTGTTTAACCTCAATCCTTAATTTCTGTCCCGCCATCAATGTGGCTTTGATTTGAGGCCACAAGTCTTTTAATACTGCGTGTCCTTGTTGTGGATTATATAAAGTGAAATTCATTACATTCTCATTTTTAGTTTTGTTTGGTTTGCGGCTGGCAACAATTCCTCTGCCATGACTTCTTTGTCATCAATGACATAACTCACTCGCCCAAATTTGTTCATCTTTATGCGCTTGACTTCGCCAATGAATGGTTCTTTTTTGAATGGGTAAACGGGCACTCGTTGCCCAACCTTGCAATGAACCTTTTTCCAGTCAATATCGTGTCTCATATTTCTCTCACCATAATATCTATTCCCTCTGTTGCGGAATAAACCTTTGTTAAATTTAAATCCACTACTTGTTTGTCATCAAGATACACGATGCCATTCATGCCATCCAGTACCGCCTTAACAATGTTGTCAATGTCGGGCTTTTTTGTCGGGCGTTCGGTTCCGTGAATACAAGCGTTTTGGCGCGTTTTTGAGTACGATGGCGGTATTGGTATTCGGATGTGCAAATAAGCCGCCACAGCCCCGATTAGAGGGCTTGCTGACCCCATCGCTTGCTTGGCATAGGTTTGGATTGACTTCTCGTAGGTCAAAGTCTTGGAATCGGTGTAAGTTTTGACGAAGGTTCCTTGTCGGGCAAAGCGGGGTCTACCCTTTCCAGCGACTTGTGGGACAGTGAAATGGATTTGAATCATTTTAATTGTGTCGCGTTTGACATATCGATATAAGCGTTTGATCGAGTTATTCGACCGCCATTAATTGTTTTCTGTGTTTCGGTCAGCATTATGGTTATCTCCGGAACATAGCTGTGTTCGTTTGATATTTGTTGGACAAGAAGTAAATCGGACTGCATTAAATATAAGAATCCGATAAACGGTACTTGCATTGCGTGAGATATTTTGCGACCCTTTTCGAGTTTGTCAAATGTCACTAACCATTGATAATTAAATCGTCCGATAAATTCCTCAATGGTCATGTCTCTGCATTTGGTTTCGACCACCCGCATGATTTGATTTTGTTTAATCAATATCGCGTCAATGTCAGCGGGTTTGTCTTTTGGTGTTTCGCAGTACTCGTAATCCGGAAAGTGTTTAGCGAATATCTCCATCGCTCGATGTTCCGCTTTCAGCGATTCTTTTCCTCTCGGCGTGTTTATGTCCATCAATGCGTTCCTTCACCATGCGGGGTAATTCTTTCCACATATCGTTCGAATCGCGTAGTTCCTTCACCCGATGGCGTGTGTACTCTGTCCACCCCTTCGTCATCGCTAGTTGGGCATAGTGATCGGCTAACTCGTTGAGCATTTAAATCTCCCGTAATGGTCAATGCTTTGTTAATTCGCCATGTGGGGATTGCAAACCCCAACTTCACAAAGTTGAGCAGTGCGTGTGCTTGTTCTTTGTTCATGCTTTACCCCTTAGTTGAGCAAGTCGCTCGCGGATGTGGCTAGGCATTGGTGCAGCCCTCTCTATGTCGGCTTTGATCTTCTCTAGTGCGGGGTCTGCTTTGGGGGCTGTGTCGGGTATCTCTGCCCCGTCCCATCTTTGTTGATTAAGGTAGACCAAAGGTGCGGGTATGAATGCCCCGCTGTCTTTGCGCCATTGGTCTGTGGTTTTCATCCACTCTAAATGCTTGAGGATTTGGTCTGCACAAGTCTCGCAGTAGAACTTTTGCCACTTCTTCAAGCACTCTGACTTTCCACCCTTGCGGGGGCTTTTAGGCCATGCTTGCCAAAATCTGTCGAATCCCGTTTCGAATAAGTCCATTTTTTTTCCTCTCAGTTGATAAAACTCACATCCTCTGACTCTCTTATTCTTTCCTCTGACTCTCTTATTCTTATTTGCTTTTTGGTGATTGTTGGAGCAAAGCACAGCCTTACCGTGTTCATAAACAAAGTTCGCTCTGTGCCGTGACTTGCTTTTCGGAGCCATGTCATCGCATCGCACTACCTCAGACTATTTCAACCACCGCGCTCTAAGGATTCGCCCACGCCCCCCGCTTTGGCTTGCTCGTGTAACGGGGTATCTCAAACACAACCATCGACGAACCGCATTGTGTTGTCCAAAAGCAAAAACCCTACAAATCACTCTGTGGTCTTGGCTCTTGGCGAGAGCAACAACAAGCGATTGAGGTGAATCAAAAGTTCGTTTGTCGTCTGACAAGACCACACAGAAATCTGTAGGGTTCAACGATTCACCTCTATCGCCTAGATGCCACTCTAGACGGTTTCAATTATACGCACAATCTTTTATGGCGTGTCAACTACTTTTTTTCCAATCCACCACTTTGGGGAGGGTTTGCACCGTTCCTCTAAGAGCATTTCTTTCTGAAAATCCTTCGTGCAGTCCTCACAGATATGGACGGGTTCAGCTACGATTTTGGCGTAACCAACCCATTCACGGTAATGCTGTTCAGAGGGAAAGCAGTGCGGATACATGATTTATTGTGCTAGATGTTGTATTTTCACACATTAGGGAAAGTCCTAATGATAATTGCTAGATGTAGGTTTAAGATGCAGTCATTCCCCAGCACAACGCATAGGGTCTATTAGGAGGTCACATGACCGATTCTCAAGTTATCGCCGCAGTCATTCGTTACTTAGAACAAGAGCAGGGCGCAGTCTCTGCCAATGTGCATTTGCCAAGTGGTGCAAATGTGGTTGTGTATGTCAACGGTCAAGTTGATAACGCATAACCTACGGGGCTTCGGCCCCATTAAGAGGAACACATGAAAAATCTAACCTACACCACCGAAGTCCACAGCATCGACTACGGTTATCTCACGGTCGAGTTTGACTACTTTGAAGCCGATGAGTCTGTTGGTCTCTCCGAAGTCTACGATTGGTTTGCATACACCACCGAAGATTTTGAAGATGAACCCGCCGGAACTGAGGTCACCTACGAACTCACCGCAGCAGATCAAGCATCGATCTACGCGCAAGTAAAGAAACACCACATCGCCATGTTGGAGGACTTCCATGCTTAATCGGACTAAATTCCCCCGCACATTTACCGAAGCATTCCCCAACAGTTTGGAGAACGGGGCTTGCATTGAGATTCATGTAGCCCGTCTGACCATTGCCGACAAGGTGGTGCGTGTGGTGAGCCTCATCGCCCTTATCGTGATTGCCCTTGACTGTTTTATTTGGAGACCATAAATGGACGCTGATTACATCATCAACTCTGTCAAACAAACCTCAGAGACTTTGTACCGTGAACCTCAGATCGATCAAACTGAAAGACTGCTGTACCGCATTCAGATGTTGGAAGGCCACATTCGCGTGTTGGTCAACCACATTGACAACGCACGAGACGAAATCAAAACCCTCCAAACCGAACTCATTGCAAAGGATTCAAAATGAAAGTTTATAAAGCCATTAACGCTGTTCAATCAGAATTGTCATCTGTCGGCATCACAAAAGACCGTAGGAATATGCAGGGCAGCGGATACAACTTTAGGGGCATTGACGATGTGTATAACGCCATTGCGCCCCTATTGGCAAAGCACAGCCTTTGCATTCTGCCCCGTGTTCTTACCCGCGAGTGTGTTGAACGAGCAAGCAAGTCGGGTGGCGCATTGTTCTATGTGACTGTTGAGGTTGAGTTTGATTTTGTCTCAGCAGAGGATGGGTCTAAGCACACCGTTAAGACCTTTGGCGAAGCAATGGATAGCGGAGATAAGGCCACCAATAAGGCTATGAGTGCGGCATACAAGTATGCAGCCTTTCAAGCGTTTAGCATCCCCACAGAGTCCGATAACGATGCCGATGCCCATACCCATTCAGTCGCACCAAAGACCGTCCTTATTGCCCCGCTGATTGCTTCCATTGATGCAGCCACCACAGAGGAAGAATTGAAGACTGCTTACTTTGAGGCCATCAAGGTAGCCGGACATGATGCCGCCGCAAAGAATGCCATCATCGTTGCCAAAGACTTGAAGAAAGCGAGTCTGTAATGGAACAAGGGCATTTAGTGTGATACGATAAGGCCATGATTACAAAACATGACCTTATCAAACTATTTGATGTGTATCCAAATGAAGGGAAATTTATTTGGAAAAATGTATCAAAGTATCACCCCGATTTATTTGGCAAAGAAGCTGGATGCCCTTCTCCTGCAAACAAAAAAATCTATTGGCATATAAAGATAAATAACAAGCGATACAAGCGTGGTCGATTGATGTTTCTTTATGTCTATGGACGATTCCCGAACCCATGTATTGACCACATAAATGGAGACTCTCTTGATGACAAAATTAAAAATCTGCGAGAAGCAACAGTTATTGAAAACGCATGGAATCACAAAAAAAGGAAAAGACAAATTGATTTGCCAATGGGGGTAAGAAATATGGCAAATGGAAAATTCCAAGCACGAATTGGATACAGAGGAAAACAATTGCATCTTGGAGTTTTCAAAACACCGATTGAAGCAAAAAAGATTTATGAAGCAAAACGAAAGGAACTTTATGGAAAATTCGCTTGAAATGGCACAGGGGTCGCCCCAATGGTTCGCCGCCCGTTTGGGCAAAGTGACCGCCTCTCGCGTCTCCGATGTGATGGCAAAGCTAAAGACGGGTGGTTATGGTGCGTCACGGGATGACTACATGGCCCAATTGATTTGTGAGCGTTTGACGGGTGAAGTAGCTGAGTCGTTCACCAACTCGGCTATTCAATGGGGGACAGAGACCGAGCCAATGGCCCGAGCGCATTACGAAATGGTCAATTCAGTGTTGGTCGATCAAGTGGGGTTTATTGCTCATCCGGACATTGAGAAAGCCGGAGCCTCACCCGATGGGATTGTGGGCAATGGAATCATTGAGATCAAGTGTCCCAATACTTCCACCCACATCGACACACTGCTAAACAAAAAGGTTCCCGCAAAGTACATCAAGCAGATTCAGTTTCAGCTTAGATGTACCGGAAAAGAATGGTGTGATTTCGTTTCCTTTGACCCGAGACTAAAGGGGTTGGAAATGTTCACCAAAAGAGTTGAGCGAGACGAGAAGTTAATCAGCGAAATGGATACCGAAGTGGTGAAGTTTCTTTCCGACCTTGACGAAAAACTTGAACTTTTAATGAAAGAAAAAAATGGCACTGCTTAAAGAAGTTACCGTAGTTGCGGGTACATACACCAACGCAAAAGGCGAAGAAAAGAAACGATACATCCGTATTGGGTCTGTCATCGACACAAAGAATGGCCCCATGCTGAAACTCGATGTAATGCCCATCTATGCGGGGTGGGACGGTTGGGCATACATGAACGACCCTAAACCCAAAGAATATAAAGGCTTACCCGCTGATAACGATGAGGACATTGGGTTTTGAGTCCGGAGGATGAAGCGTTTGAAGAACTCAGTCGCAAACAAAGCGATTGGGGTCTTCAAGGGTCGCGCAAACACCAAATTCTTAGGTACGCTGAAAACAATGCGCGAAATGAAGTGATTGAAGAAGTCGCCCAACACATTGAGAAATGCTCATTGGCGTTTGGCAAGGACACGATTCAGTCGTTTACTGCATACATAAGAGGACTCAAATCAAAATGACACAAGACGAAATCGACACTATGTGGCAAAAGGCCATGCAAGAGTCAATCAAAGAGGGTGAAATGTATACACGCTATCACTTTGCCAAAGTTGTAGCAGCCGCAGAGCGTGAGGCGTGTGCAAAGTTGGTAGACCACATTCTTAAAGAAGGTGGTGGCACATGGGGCGATGCCATTAGAGCATGGGGAGAAGAATGAAAGCAAGAAAAGTATTTATCGCCCTTATGACGGGCAAAGGGTATGCAGAATCAGAACTTGAGTGGGATGGCGAGAAGTTTGCCAACCAAAACATGACAACCCGATGGAATTACTTTTTATTGGGTTGGGAAATGCGGGGGGTTATGTGATTGAGACCGTTCTAATCATCTTTGGGTTGGGATTCTTAGGAATCGCACTAGCCATTTCTGTGATCTGTTTTATGGTTTGGCTTGCCCTCAATGAATCCTAAGAGTACCAATAACTCCGGTATGAAGTGTCCCGAGTGCAAAGCAATCTCGTTTGTTCAACACACAAAAACTGAGGAGAATAGGCTTGTCAGACGAAGGGAATGCTTTAATGGGCATCGCTTCATCTCGCATGAGACCATCCTTAGAATGGTCAAGCGTTACAAGACCGATAAGGCTTGATTGGTGTGGTTAATCCTATCGTCAAGCCCAATAGTCCCGCCGTTGATTTTTTTCGTGAGAGCAGTCCAATTCGCTTCTTCCGCGAGACGGTTACAGTCATGTGTTGACCAAAACCATCCCGCTGTTAAAGCCGCATATTTGGGTGTGGCGACTAGATCGGGTTCCATCACAAAGTCAGCCCCTAATGCTTGTCCGGCATGGTAGTACCCGCTATGACCGGTCAATTGGACAGCACCCCTACCGCGAAACCGCCATCCATCCCCGCTTGCTTCGTCTCTGTTTCCCATACGATTGGCGTACACGCTATTTGCGATTTTTCGCGGATTTTTTTCGTACTGTTTGGCAAACTCAAGAGTAGGAAACCTTTTAGGCCACAGCTTCATGAGCGTTTCAGCGCGGTAATTTAGGTTTTCTTCCAATGTCTTGAAGTGTCCGCATTCGTGTCCGCATTGACCGATGAAGGCAGCTTGTTGGCGTTTGGTGGAGATATTGAATCTGCCAAATGTCTCATTGAGTGCATCAACCCACTCAGCACCAATGTGGAGTTTCTTTAGTTGTTCACTTGTTAGCATGATTTTGCTCCTTATAATGGCGCAACGGCCCGATGCGTCAACACCGAGCCGTTACTTCTCAAACCATTGCATAAAGGTGCAACAGCATGAGCGAAATAAATTTTACATTGTTGAAACAAAGTCTTCAATATGACCCGAATACGGGAGAATTTGTTTGGATTAAATCTTCTGCTAGAAAAATAAAAGTTGGCACAAAAGCAGGAAACCAAAAACCGGATGGATACATAGGAATTCAATTCCAAAAAAAAATGTATCTTGCTCATAGATTGGCATGGCTTATTACTTATGGTAAATGGCCTATAGATCAAATTGACCATATAAATAGAAAAAGAAACGACAACCGAATAAGCAATCTTAGAGAAGTTTATAGGTTTCAAAATTCGCAAAATCGAACACCAAACAAAACAAACATTAGTCGTATTACGGGAGTAACTTGGAACAAACAAAAAAAACGATGGATTGCACGAATTATGCTGAATAAGAAATCTATCAACATTGGTACATTTGTATCGTTTGAAGAAGCTGTTAAAGCAAGACACAAACTTGAGGCGCAAATTTTTACTCACGCGCAACCCCATTAAGCTGATTGCGAACAGTGTTGTATGCGTCCACGCACGCGTTTAATTGCGCGGTGTTTCTGTCGCCTTGGGCGATGATTTCGGCGATTGCTGCGAGTGTTGCTCGTTCGGAGTCAGAAGTTTCATAAACCGTTCGGTTAGGTTCACTTCTCTCTTTTGGGCTATCTCCGGTGGGAGTGGGGGCATTTGGGGCGGCTTGTACGCAACTTGTGGTTTGGAGGCGCAGCCGACCAGCACGAATAGCAGAATCAAGACTAGATTGTTTTTGACTGATGGCATTGTTGGCCTCCGATAATTTGATGGATTGGTCGTTCAATTGTTGGGCAAGTTCGCGCTCTTTCTCTCGCGCTTCATCGTTCTTTTTGGCAATCTCGACTTGCATTTCAGCATCTCTGTCACCCCATCCAACATGATGCCCGTACCCGTATGCACCGCCCACAGCAATCATCGCCCCAATGATGAAGTATGGGTTAACCATTCTTCACCTCATGCCGAGCAGCAGCGATTTCTTCACGCACTGAGTCAGCCTCTAAGTGTTGGGGTGGGGTAGTGGGGGGTGGAGGGGGTGTCCAGCTTTCATCCAAAGGAGGATTGACCCACACGGGCAAAGCATTGGATGGTGTAGGAGGCGTTATAGGTGGGGTAGGAGGCGTTGAAACTGTTGTGGGCGGTGTAGGTGTTGAAAGCCTATCGGAAATCGCTTGTACGCCCTTTCTGCTCATCACTCCACCGATGCCGCCAACAATGAGAAGAACAATATCGTTCATCATCTTCAAATAGGCTTGATCGATGGGGGCCATACTCTTGATGGGTTGGGTAACGAATGTCACCGAGTACAGCATCGCAATCACGATACCCGCGAGAATGACGGTCACAATCAAAACGACACTTGCCCAAACATAAGTTTCAACCAATTGAATTTTGTCGTTCATAGATTGCTTTGTGTCATTTGGTTGCATTTGGAGCCTCTGCTTTCTTTTCTTCGGCTTTAGGTTGTTCAATCTTGTTTGTCAAGATGGGTGCGACAAGATACTCGGGGCAAGTTTGAGTAAACAGACAGCGGGGCTTTTGGCATTCCGGTAGATCAAACTTGTCGGGGTTCTGACAAACATAACGATATTTTTCCTCAAAGCATCCACTCAGCAAAAGAACTATTGCAATGGATGTAACGATCACACACCACAAGAATTTATTTTGACTCATTTTTCATTCTGTCCAAATCTTTACGGTCTTGCTCTAGCTGTTGGCGAAGTCTCTCCATGCGTTCAATTTGCATTTTGCTTTCCTTCTGTACAGCAAGCGTGTCGTAATAAATGCTACCAATCAAAGGAAGCATCAAGGCGAACACAATCACCATTGCAATGAGCGCGACTAGAAACCCCATCTGACTTTTCTGTCCATAACGAGTAAAGTGAAAAACAAAACGAGATACAGCAGAAATACTAGACAAGCCACCCCGTAGATCGCTTTGTCTTGAATTGCCGAAATCATTTTTCGCCGCTTCCATTCTGCTTCACGAATCCTTTTTTCTTGTGCTAAACGCGCTTGCTCTTGTTCTTCAATGATTTGCACCCTCATCTGATTCACACGGGTGTACAAGTTCCCTAACTCTTTGGGGGACTGATACACCATGATCTCTCTAATTTCCTTAGATAGCTTCTCAAACTGAGTTTTTGCCAATTCTCGGTTAAGAGCAGATTCCATGATGTTCTGATTTGGGTCATAAACATTCTTAGACTTTTCTTCTTCTTCTCGTATGTGGTCAGCAAGCTGCTGCTGAATCTTGAAGAACTGTCCGAGATTAGCCGCCAAATCAGCAACGACTTTATTCTCGTCCCAAATTTCGGGTTCGGCCTTCTTTGGCTTTGGAGCCTCAACGGGTTTATCAGTAGGTTTTTTCTTCTTCTTGAAGAAACCAAAGAACCCACCAACCTCCTCTGCAATCGCAGTGACTTCCTTAGCAGTCTTTTGCGCCGCAGATATTGTGCCCTTAACATCTTTGTAGAGTTCACATCCCTTTCGGATAGCTGCAACGCATCCGTTTGCCATCGCCAAAAGAGTGAGAGGGTCAATGTCAAAGCCCCAATAGTTTCTTCACGAAATCAGCCGCTACGCCGGGGCCAAGCAACACAGCGAGAATCACAGCGTAAAGCAAGTATTCAATCTTGCTCATGCGCTTAGACCCATCAGACAGTTGGTCGACTATCTTGATGTAGCGTTCAGTGCATATTGCCTCATGCACTGCTAATCGCTTATCAACTTCTTCACTCACTTTGCTCTTTCGGTATCTGAGCCTCCGCTTGCTCTTTGATCTTCATCAATAGAGGATAGGCATTCATGCGGGTGGGAAGTTCGCCCAATACATGAAGAAGGCTGTTTACTTCTTCTACAGTGAGATTTAGTTCAACATTCATACTTCGGTGCTTTCAGCTTGTGCCGCAGCTTGTGCCGCAGCTTGTGCCGCCACTTGCGCTTGATAAGCCGCAATAACTTCGGCAGTCCAAGCCACATTGCAGATTGCAACAACATTGGCGGGGATGCCCGTCAAGTCTTGTCCCGGTGTCAGGCTGTTGCGGTGGTAGGTTTTGCTAAGTTCGTTGCCGTCTTCCATGATGCGGGTAGCTTCACGGTAGAGAACGATGCCGTTCTCAGTGATGGTGATTTGGTCAACAGTGGTTGATTTGGTGATTGACATGATTTCTCCTTAAACGATGTACATTGCTTGGAAGGTGATGGTTCTTGTGGCGGCTGGAAAATCGCTTCCAACCATATAACCGGGACTAGATGAATTCTGATCTTTAATAAAACCTATGGCTCCGCTTGTAAAAATAATTCCAGAATAAGTTGCCGTGTCAGCGCCACCAGTATTATTTATCCCAACATAAAAATATCCAATTTCAACCGTTGGATTAAAAGGCAAACCTGTCATCCAAGCATAATCGCCAGTTAGCGATTGTTTTGCCGTATAGGTGTAAGTGCATTGAACGCTTACCAAACGGCCAATTTTTGTGTACCGCCCAGTTGCCGTGGATGAAGTCCAATTATTTGAACCGCCGCCATTAGCAGACATAAGTGGCGTCCAAGTTCCCTCCTCATAATCATCTAGCGTGTTTGCGTCAGATGATGCTGATTGAGTTGCGGGAAATTTAATTCTTGAAACATTATTTAAAGCTATGCTTGTTGTGTCTACTTGAGTAATAGAACCAATTTCAGAACCATTGTGCTGAAAGTATGTATAAGCTGCACCACTTGCTTTTGCCGAGGCATGATTTTGAACAAGATAAGAACCTGCTGGCTCATACGCTAAACTGTTTCCTGTATATGCACTAGCACTCGTAGTCCCCACCAGCAAGTTACCGCTGGAGTCGAGGCGCATACCAAAAACATCAGCGGAATTGTATGTGTAGAAATCTAGGCTGTGGATATTAGAAGATGCACCACGAAAGCCTTGAATACTCGCACCTCTACCCGAGCCAGAGCCAATTCTAAAAATGCCTGTTACTAAATTGTTGCCGACGCCGCCAGTCAAAAATTGATTAACTGTTGCATTTGTAGCCGTAACATCTAATGAGCCTTGAGGCGAACTTGTCCCAATACCCACATTGCCACTAGAGGTTGCAAAACTTGATGCACCAGTTGAGGATAGCGTAGTAAACGCACCCGTGTTAGCAGTAGTAGCCCCCACAGTACCATTTACGGGGCCGTTAAACGGGTCTCCATTGGTTCCTTGCTGAAAGTCTTTCAGATGGCCCATGATGGCACGAATGGCGTTATTGATGCCACTCGGAGCGCAGCCCTCATCAATGTTGATTGATGCTACATCTGTGTTTGAGTTAGCGGTTGCGCTGTACTCGCTGATTTTTACTTTTGGCATGATTTACCTTTACTCTGTTAAACCAAATGCAGCGCCATATCCGATTGATAGGGCTTTGCGTTGTAGTTCTTTGCTCAATGATTCGACTTGCATGATATTGGCTTTTTGCATCAATCTTGCAGCAAGTTTCGGGTCTAGCATCGACTCTACCAATAACTCTCTGATTTTGTCATCAGTGCCGTTATAAAGCCAATTCATTGGGGCAGCGACTTTGTTCAGTGCGGGGCTTACTTCGCCGAACATCTGTTTACCAACAATCCCACCGATCACATTGGCAAAACTCATGTTCTTGAATGTGTCCGACCCCGGCGACTTAGCTGCGCGAGACAATACACCGGAATCTAAATCTTCCGCGACTTTCTTCAACATCATCAATTGAGTCTTTGAAAGATTGGTGTCTTGTTCGGCAGCACGAATAGCCCGAGTGAATGCGGGTTGAGACAATAGAAAATCTCCGGCCCGTGATGGGTCGGGAATCGTTGAAATGACTTTGCTCTTGAACCCTTGAGCCGCCTCTAGTTTTTCAATGCCACGACTTGAAGCAGCATACTTGTCGAGATATGCCTTGTATCCCGGCGCAGCCGCATCAATAGCGTCATCAACAGATCGAATCACTTGCTCTAGTTGGCCCTTTGCCAAACTGTAAGCCGAGCCTTCTTTGTCTAACAGACCTTGAGCCGCATCGCGCAAATCTTTGCGAACCTCATACATCCGTTGCGGAGTGGTTCCCTCTGACAGTTGGTCTTTTGCCCATTGCATAGCCTTTTTAACCGTACCCCTTGCGCCAACATCTGAGGCCAAAATGTCATCAATGGTCTTGTTGACAGTCAGCGATACAGCAGACTGGAAGGTTTCCGGCGATACCGTAGATGCTGCAAATGCTTGTTCACGCAATGGCGCAGTCACTTCATCGCGCTTTGCAATGGCTTGCTTGAGTGCTTCCTCATCTTTTGCCATACGGTCAACAATGGCTAACCGCGCTTGATTGGCTTGGAGTTGTTGCGCCTCAAATGGCCCACCCGTTGCCAAACCCTTAATCGGAGTCTCAGCAGCGATTAAACCAATGTCTCGGCTTGCTTGTGCCGTTGTTGGTTGGTAGCCGGGGACAGTTGGCCTAAACGCTGCGATGTTCTCAATAGCGGTTTCCGGTTCTCTTGCCAACGAGCGAAGAACCTTACCCGTGATTACTTCACGGCCTTCCTCAGTCAATGGGCGAACAAACTCTTGTGCAGTCCGCATCACAGCGGGGATATTGGCCTCTCGCATCTGTTTGGTAGAGCCAACCATACCCATACCACCGCCAGCACCGCCAGCCAACGATGCCAACAGTTGACCCATTGGCCCCGCATCTTCTTCCCTTGCGTAACCGGAAAGACCCGCAGCACCCGCAGCCGAGCCAACTTGAGCCGGAAGGTTTGTCGTGAAGAACTCTTTTGCAGCCGGAGCCATACGACCCGCCACAGCAGCAGGGCCAGCAACCCCCGCCAAACCGCTTGTAATGTCTTGTACGACCCTTTCTTGAGCCGATTGAGGCTTGGGTAGCCCAATGTAGTCCAAGAGGTTTTGAAGCCCTTTAGACGATGGCATCATTGTTTGTTTGCCAGTACCAAGATTAACCATTCCGGTTAGTGCATCTGCCATCATTGCGGGGATAGCGGTTGCGCCCGTGATGCCAGCCCGAGCAGTCAAGCCGAGTTGACGCATCAAATCATCCACCGACCCCATCGGCATTGATTGAGTTTGGGGAAATGTGGTCATGCGTTGCGCGATCTCGCGCTTGCTCATTCCGGCATACGGGTCTGTTACAGCGGGTGCTTCCGGAATCTTTTGTTTGGCAAGATACGCATCAATCTCGGCATCAGAGTATCCGGCTTGTTTTGCAGCTTCACGATCAAATGCCATATTATTTCCCGTCAAAGCTAGAGAGTGGGGGGCGGCTTAACCGTTCATACGGGTTGAAGATTGCCGTATCATTACCGCCAAGCTGACGATTGATATTCCGATACACATCCAATTGAGGCAGCAATTGTGCTTGTCGTTCAATTCTGATTGCATCAGCAATTTGCTTCAAATTGTCGCGTTCTTCCGGAGTGAATGAACCACCCTTCAAGAATTTTTGTGCATACAGTTTGATTTGTGTGGGCATTGATCTTTCACCAATGATGGTTTTCACATCACCCATCTGCACCGCACCCGTTGAATCGTAAATCTTTGCTAAGTTGTAGATCAGTGAACCATCAGCACTTTCATTACCTCTTTTGGCTAACTCATACGATTGATTGAATGCGCCAAGTCGTCCGGATACTTCTTGATCTCCGGTCGCTTTGGTTAAATCTTCCCATTGCTTGATTGTTTTTAATTGACGATCAGCCACAGCAGTTGGGTCTTTCAAGTCCACTTGAACCTTTGGCGTTTTTAATCTTTCTTTATTGTCAATGTAAGACTTGATAGCTACTCTATCTTCTTGTGTGAGATTATTTACAGTACGAGGAATTCCCAATATTTGCATTGCCTCTTTAATGGGCGCAGAAATATTTTCGGGTTTCTGAGTGTTTATATATTGCGTGATTGCTGTGTTTGCGTCCGGTGGAAGTTTAGATGGGTCAGTCGTGTTATACAGAATCATTGCTGCATTACCCACTTCACCCGTTAAGGCCAATGGCTTTCTACCGCCTTCGGCCTCCAATACTGCTCCTGTCGGAGTCATTCTGTAGCGGTTTTGTCCTTCGCCCAAAGTGAATGCTTCACCGAGCATCGCCTTTTGTGCGGTTGACAGTGCGGAAAGCTGTTGCAAACCTTCGGGGCCAACTGCCATCAGTTTGGGTGCAATGCTTTGCAGATTGAATGATGGTTCAACGGGTGCAGTCGTTACCACATCACCACCCATGCTGCCCATCTGTTCGCTCGGCATCCCCGGCGTGTAGCCTTGCATTATGATTTGTTGCACAAGTTGTTGACGCTGTTTCTGTGCTTTGGCCTCTTGCTGTTTTTGCATGAAGTCTTGAATCTGCATTTCGCTCATCTTGCCGCGCAAAGCATCTTCCATTGACTGCTTGTAGGCTTGCTGACCACCCGCTAGACCTTGAGCGATGGCGAGTGCTTCGTTCCCCGGCGTTCTGCTCGGTGCACCAGCTTGCAAAAGAGCCAATGCAGTGTTTTGTAGTGCTTGCTGTTGGGCTTGTTGCCGGACGCGATTTAACTCGTCCTCACCCAATAGACCGCCGTAGTAGGAAGGGGTCGAGCCGAAAATGTCAAGTAGTGCCATGATTAGTCATACCCATAAAAGCCGCCACCCATGTAATCCGTCATATCGGGCCTTATTTGCCCCGAATAACTCATACCGCTGCTAAAGTCGTTGGGAGAGCCAAACGCACCCGTTAAGTAGTCCCATCCGCTTCTTAATCCGCGAGATAGACCGCCTCCGGTCGCTTGATTTCCGGCGTTAAACAGATTCAGTCCAAGCAAACCCGTACCCAATGCCGTAGCTGTGGGGTTCGTGTAATACGGTGTGGTTTGAGTCTGCGTCTTGCCAGCAGGGAATCCATAAACCATATTCAGATAATTCGTCAGATTCCTTTGAGGTGCGTTTTGCTCAAAGTTGTACCGCGCCATATCAGCTTGCAGCGCAGAGGTTTGATAACCCTCACCGAGTTGACCAGCACCCAACAACTTGTTTATGTCACCATAGTCGGCCTCTGCGAGACCCGGAGCCATACCGAGTGCCCGCATTTGGTTTTGGCGTTCTTGAGCGTAATTCTCGTATGAGAGTTTTCCAGCAGTGTCTGCCAGCTTTTGAGCAAAGGTTCCAGCAGCTTGACTTTGAAGATCACCCATCGCACCGGAGCCATATCGTCCGGCTTTGGAAGCAGCGGAAGAAATGTCACCAATAGACTTGTTGAAGGCAGTCTGTGCCGCAGCCGCAGCGGGTTGGAATGCGCCTTGAAAGAATGGATTACCGCCGAGATAGTCACCCGCAAGCATTCCGCTGACATTGCCTTGCGCTTGAGACAACAAAGGGTTGCCAGCCATTGCCCTTGCTTGTAGGGCTTGCAGTGCGGTTTGTGTGGCAGTAGACGGGCCTACATACCCTTGACCGGGGTAGAACTTTGGCCCACCACCTTCATACTGCTTTCGTGCCTCAGACAGTCCATAAGTGAGATATGGCTGAATATTGGGGTCAATTGAGGTGGTGCTTGTAGTGGTAGACATTTCGGTTGCCATGACTTATCCTTTCATTAAAAGGACTCCAGCAGGGTCATCCACTAGAGTCATTGTATCAGCCAACTATTACATACCCAAATGTTTTGTCAGCGGTTGAATTTGCAAAATGTGTCAGCGTTGCGGTTCCCTTGCCCCTTGCACTCACATACACATTTGCGGTTGATGATGTGTTCATATAACTTAATGTAGCAATCACAGAGGGCACAGCGGGACGGGTTGGGGTTGTGCTTGTCGTGTAGTGTTCGATTGATACACCCGTATCCGATGGTCTCCACATGATCTCTACATAGTCACTTGCCGCCATATCTACAAAGAAATTTAACGCTGCAATGCTGTGATGTGGGTCTCCGGAAGATCGTCTAGGGGCTAAACCAAACCGAGAATTTGACTTGTCGATATTCGTCCCGTTCTTGCGAAACCACACATCCACATCTTGAGAATCGTTTGTCGTGTTCTTAAACTGAATGCTGAATTGAATGTTATAAATTCCCGCATTTGCCACATTCAATCTACTGCTATTTGATAGCGTCACACCATTGCTGAAATCAGTCGTGTCAAAGGTTATCGCGTAAGCAGTCGTAGTGTTTGCCGCTGTTTGGTCTGTCGAGTCTTGAAATGCACCATAAGGCACAGCATCCGAATTAGCTGCCGCTGTGAGTGGAGTCAATAAAAGAATACTGTCTGCCCCAATGCGTCTATCAGTGATGGTCGTAGTGGTCGCCCCACCAGTCGCAAGCGTGATAACCCCGACATTGTTGGTTTTGCCGTTCATGATTCCATTGACGATTTCCGCGACTGTGCGCGGGTCACCACCAAAGAACGGGAGAATCCTAAACATCAGCGCACACCTTGTTGGACAACATCAATGTCCAACCCCATCGCGGTTTGCCAATTGTCGCCAGTTGGTTGCATCCGCAAACGATGGTACTTGCCCGAACTTCTTAGAGATACACGGTTATCAGTGTCAGCCGCAGCCGCATTGCTAAACGACAGACTTTGAGTTAGAAGCGTCCGAGAGGCCACAGAAACACTCGCAGAGCCGTTATCCACCAAAGGACGCGCCAACATCACTATCGAGCGTCCCGCGTCAATGTCGCCCGTTTCAAGAACTGCTGATTTGTTTGCTCCGGTGAAGGTGATAACCCGTGTCCCATCAGTCCCACCGAGGAAATACTTTCCACCGGCATAAAGACCCGAGTCCATGCTTACCGCCAAAGCATCAATCGAAGCATTCACAGAATCCAATTGCTCGAGCGTGACAGAGGCAGTCGAAGCGTCTGAGATGTAGTCCGATGTAGTCTCCATGTACGACCATTTGCCAATCGTGAAGTTGTACACGATCATCTTTCTTGTGCCGTCAGTCGAGAGGTAATTCCACATAATCATCTTGCGGATTGGGTCTGCCGCTGCTGACATTGTGGTTAAGTCCAAATTCGCATCATTGAAGAAGAACCGATCAATCTTCTCTGCCCCGATAGGCGTGACTTTCTGCCCATCACAGACATAAAACCCATCATCCGACAAAAAGAATGTCAGTCCTTGATACTGACACACCGAACCCGCAGCAATACAGCCCTTGCCCCGTGAGATATTGTCGAATTGGAAGATGAACGGTGTTCCGGCGTAACTCATGCGGGAGATTGATTTCTCCATCAAAATAATCCCGAACTCGCCACCGCGAATGCCCGTGATGTGTCCGCCATCGGGAATGTCTTGATAATCAGATTGAGTAGTTACACTTTCAACCCAATTGGTCTCGTCATTGATCGCTGACCACCGCACCCGATATGGGCGAGTCGTGCCACTCTCATCTGTGTGGGCCACCACCACAAAATCCCGCACCACAGTGATGAACTTAGCGATAGGCGCACTGTCTGACAGATTCTTGAATGACGAACTCCCATCCGCTGAATAGACTTGCAGCCTTTCAGTGAAGTTTGTCCCAATGATCTGATTCCCGAAAAGGGTAAAGCGAAACCGTTGGCCCTCTTGTGTGTCGTACCCGTCTGCCACCCGTGAAATGGTCACATTGCCCGAAGTGGTCGCAGATGTGGTCGTTACAGTGAATGTGTCCGCAGTTAGCTTAGTCACGGTGAATTGACCGTCTGTCGCTGTGCCGCTTGTGAAGTTCAGATAGTACGAATCGCCCGTTTTCAGCTTGTGAGCAATGGAAGTCACCGTCAGAGTGGTCGTGCCGCTTTGGGAATAAGTGCCAGTAAAGCTAAACACACCCGTCAAAGCACCAACAGAGTCCACAGAATAAATCTTGTGTAGGCCAGCAGCAAACAGTTTGGTTGTGCCGCTTTGGTCTTTGGCGTAGATCAATGAGGTCAAATCTTCCGCAGCCGCAGCCGAGAAGTTAGCCTCAGATGGAAATGCCCCGTAACCCGCAGTTACCGGATAGCAGTTCTTTGCAACCGTCAATGCCCCCGTCAACCCCGGTTGATCGGGGAGCCATTCACCTAATGCGATTCTTTGAGTAGGCATCATCCATTCCTTAACCATTCATTTGAATTCGTTGCGGTGTCTGTCCATGAATTTCCCGATGTTCCCACATCTGTCCATGTATTCGCGTCAGCGGTTACGGTTGTCCATGTGTTCCCACCGGCACTCACATCTGTCCATGTGTTTGTATCAGCCGCGACATTTGACCAATTGTCACCTATCCGAATGGCTACACAAGAAATCGTCACCGTCCCACTAACACTCATCTGCGCTTGAAATGTCGCTGTTGCTGTAGCCGAAACAGTAGCTATCCCATTCAGAATACCCGCAGCACTTGAGACCAACCCACCGAGAGCCGAGACACTAGAAGTCCCGTTAATCGACCCGCTAGATGTTCTGATTCTGATTGGAGTCGCAGAGACCGTACCCTCACCGGACAAACTCGCCGCACCTTGTCTGACCCTAAACCCGTCACCAACAATTGAAGCAGAGCCGGAGACCGATGCACCGCTTGAGAATATGCCGGTTCCAGCCGCTAGAACGGTCGCTATGCCACTTATCGAACCCGCGCCTAACCTTACCCTTATCCCGTCACCCGAGACCGTTCCAAGCCCCGTTATCGAAGCACTCGAAACATAGGTTACTTGTGAGCCGGATGAAGAAGTAGCGGTACTGTTTACCGATGAACTAGAGTTCCTTACACGAATGTAAGTAATCTGCGTTTGTGCGTCACCACTGACAGACGATGCCCCCACCAATACTGCTATGGGGCTTGCGCTTACTGACCCTGCACCCGATGCGGATGCCGCCGCTTCTAAGATGCAAGTGTTCGCATCTGTCCAAACGGTTGAATCAAGCGAGAAGGCTAGACTATCGATGCTCCCGAATAGGTCTAGCTGTTCAAGCGTGAATGGGCCACAAACATCTGCCATTACGCAAAGGTGACAGTCAGAGAACCACTAGCGATCTTGAACACATCGCCCGTGTCGATTGTCTTGGAAGTGGTCAAAGCACCATGTACCAACAGATTGCCAGTAGTGAGAGCATCAAAAATCCCAAAGTGGGTGATGGTTCCCCATGAGCCACCAGCTTGCGGGAAATTGATATCTGCACTAGTGCTAGAAGCACCATTAGAGGGAGCAGCAAAAGTAGCAGACTGACGAGCATAACTCGTACCGCTGCACTCAGTACCACTGCCAGCATCAGTAGGGTCGCTCGTAAACAGAGCAACATAAACAGTAGTAGGTGCTGTATATCCGGTGGCCCGTAAGACTTCATTGATAAGAGCATTCTCTAGATAGTTGGACATTGCAGCCATTTTTTACCTCTTTGATAAAGTCATTGCGAGTGGAACACCCGAGTATTGAGCCGTCTCGTCTGAGCGAGTCAATGTGTCGATTGCCCTTTGATACATGGTCGCCCATGTCTGAATTCTTGCATCGTTCATGATGTACGGTTCTGCCTCTAAGAGAGCAGCGTACAGCAAAGCATCCGGCGCATTCGCCATAAACGCATTGCTTGAATTTCCGCTTGATAGGAATGTCGGAGCAGAGTAATACAGCAATTGAAGCGTATACACATTGTCCGGCATTGGGGCTAACTGAAACTCAGTCGCCAAAATTGTGTAGTTCAACGGTTTACCGCGAACATGAGAATCAGTGTTCCGAATGAACACCGATGGAGACAAGAAACTAAGCGGTTGCGGAGGGTTCCCCGTTACATAGAAGTCTCTAGCCTCAAGAAAATCTGATGGTATCTCTACCGTACCGTCACCACTTGTTGTTGAGGTGGTCACAGATTTGAGCATTTGTCGAATCCGCAATTCTCTGCGGAGTCTTAGTTCTGCAAAACGAATGAAGTCGGGAATCTGATCTGTTAGGTCACTACGGGCCAAATAATTGGCAACCGCTGTACTGAGTTCAGAGAATGTCGCAATGCTCATACTCGCCCCGGTCTAGTTCTGAAAAAACGATTGTCCGGACTGTTTAGGAATTCTTTGAATTTCTTTTCATCCACTACCGCAAAGCCTCTCATGATGCCTTTTGCGTTTAGATCGTCAATCACTGTTAAAGGGATTGAAGCTATCTTATTGCCAAACATATCATCCGACCATCTTGCGCGTTCATCATAGGAATTGAATTCCTTTAGATTTTGCTCAATGTTTGCCGTTATGTCTTGGCGTGTCTCAACGATGATGCCGCCTTCGCCATCGGCGTGGGCAACAGATTGACGAAACTGTGTCATAGAAAAACCCCCATGCGGTTAAACATGGGGGCATTCACTCTTAGGGAGTCAAGTCAGCGATGATGCCGTGGGCGGCTTCGTTGTTCACTTGCAAGGTGTATTCCACCAACAACTGAGTCACTTCCGCGTCACCCGTCTTAGCCAACTCGTTGGTTTGGAAGGGGCGCAGATAAGCCACAGCAGCCATGTCCACATCCAACACAAAGGCAGCTTCATCGCAAGTGTTGGTAGAGGTCATGAAGCGGTTGGGAACGACCGAGATCGTGCCGAAGTCGCTCAGATACACATCAGCAGCACCGATGATGGTGGTGGGTGCATCAGCCGGAGCCATGAAACGCTGTGCAGCAATACCGGTGAAGGCAGAGACCAACTGCTTGTGAGCAGGATTCACCATCAACACTTTGGGATTGCCACCGGAGGCATACACCTCTTTGACCACAGTTTTCAGAGTGGCTTCATCAAAGGTGCGGTTAGTGCCGTTGGTACGAGTGGTCGTGCCGCTTGCGCCAGCAACACCGCTTGTGCCAAAGTCACCGTTAGTCGCCAACCATGTTTGCAAACCACCCAATTTACGAGCAGTGCTTGAGTTACCGTTCGTGCTTGCTTGGTTTGACAACAGAGTGGTTTCCATGTCGCGCTTGATCTCAGCAGAGGCTTTAGCCAATTGGTAAGCCTTCTCAGACTTGCGACCAGCTTTGTCCACAGCTTCCAAAGTGCCGGAGATTTTGATAGTCTTTTGACTGATCTGAGTCTTGTTACCAACCCGAGTGGTCACGCCAATGGTGGCATCGCTTGCGGTATCGCCTTCAACTGCATAGTTAGTCAAAACAGCAGATGCAAGAGCATCAGTCTGCCATTCGTGATTGGTAGCGGTTGCTTTGGCTTTACCGATGGACGACATAAATGGAGTGTCCGTTGGTGAGATCGAGTACACAACATCGGAAAGGTCTTCCCGTTGACCGATAGAGGTGTAGGTTTGATAAGTTGCCATGATTGAATCCTTGAGTTAAACGAACCGTTCAAACGCACTTGCAGCGTCTCGGACTTTGCCGGTTTTCCGCAACTGCGCTACTGCTTTTTTGTGCTGTTCTTGATTGTCTCTTGGCGCAGATACTCCGCTTTTCATCATTCGGGGTGCTTCGGCTACCCTTTTGGATAACTCCGGCTTTCCCTTTTGCAAAGAGGAATACTTCATGCCATGATACAAACTCAGTACAGCACGAGAATCATAGACATTGGCTAACTCTTGGTCTGTCCACCCTATCGACTTGGCGTAGTCCCTAATATCCTTGCGGATTTGGTCGCCGGTCTTTGGGTCTGCGTAGCCCGGTATAGAAGAAGAAAGTTTTTGGCTTTCTTGAGCAATGTGGCTTTGGAGTTTTTCAGAATGTTCCGCTTGTTGCTGTTGGGCAATGCGTTGCTGTTCTGCCTTCAAAACCGCAAGTTGTTCCTTGCGTTGTTGCTGTTCTGCTACCTTGACTGCATACCCGATGGGGTCACTTTCCTTTAGAGCATCCAAGTTCTCACCCTTCGTTTGCTGACTTAGGAATTGTTCCATCATCTGCAAGCGTTGGGCGTACTGATCTCTTACCTTGTTTGCTTCGTCAATTTTCGACCGTTCTGCTTCCACAGCGCGGCGTTGTTCACTAAGCGTTTGGGTTTTCTTTGTGTAGTCGGCCCCAAGTTGATAGCCCTCAATAAGTTGATCGAGAGTTACTTCGCGTTCTTCTCCCGCTGCTTTCACGCGAAAAGTGCTAGTTTGCTCTGTCTCACCTTGTTCAGAATCCACCAACTCGGAATCAACGCCATCATCATTTTCTAAATCTGCATTCTGTTCGACTTGGCCTTCGGCGTTCGGTTCAGAATCCATTAATCCAAAAAATGCAGATGCAGCTTGTTCCACATTCAGCGATTCACTTCCTTGCGGAGCCGTGTTATCACTCATTTCTAACCCAAGTTGTCAGCACTTACCGAGTGCCACGGTGTAATCTTATGATTACAAAATCTTCCACCGCTTCTTCACAATTAGCCCCGTAGCTGCGATTGATTCAAAGTGGCTTTTAATCGATTGTAAAGCATGAATTTTTAAATATGCAAGTTCTCGCGCTTCAATATCTTCCGGCGCAGAGTTAACTATATTCAGCAATTCAGATTGCTTTAATGCTTCCATTTCTTCTAAGAAGAATTCATCGGAGAGCAGATTTTTGGCAAGTTCAAACTTTTCCATTTTGGATACTCGATATGAAGTCTGACATTGATACTTGCGGGATATTGGCAAATTGGTTGCCTTGCAGTCCAGCCCATTGAGTTCCACCCAACAGATTGTCAGTGGTGAACAGTGAGTTTAGGTCTATTGGGGCTTGCCATGTCTTTGTGTACTCGGGTCGTGCCCATCCGGATATGTCGCTCGGAGTGAATGGGAAACCGCCTTGCGGTTCCTCACCGCCACTAGATATGGCATCACGCACCACATTAGCCACTTTTGATGCACCATAAACCCCTAATCCGAGTTTTATAAGCCCTTCAACTTGTGATTGAGTTAATGGCTTAGATGGTGTTTCAACCGGCCCCGTGTAAGTTGTATCGGTTGCCTCTGTGTAGCTGACAATATTTTCATTTTCGTCAACCGTGATGGTGCTGCCATCGTCATAGGTATATGTCTTATTTTTTGATACCGGCTCACCCGTATTAATGACTGATGTTAGGTCTCCGAGAGTTACATTACCCGTTGGAGTCACTCCAGTTTCGCTCAATACGCCACCCGTCACCGCAGTGGTTAGCCCTTGCCCACCGCCCATAATGTCTAAATTAGGGCTTGTTGGCAGTGTCAAACCATCACCACCCGCTATGGTGTTCAGTGTGTAATCAATGGGTTCTGTGCCCGTTACCAATGTCTCCGGCATTGTGGCAGTAATGCCCTCTTTTGTGCCGGTAAATGTGTAGTCTCCAATTCGCGTATCTGTTGATGGGCTTGAAACAATGTTCGTTAGCGTTGAGTCAACAATATCGCCGGGCAGCATTGGCCCAACAAAATCAGACGGTAGTGTTTTTGGAACATACTCAGATTGCTGTTTTGCAAATTCTTTGTCAACCAAATAATCATCATATCTAACGGGGTCTGTATACCCTAACGATGCGGCTTGACTTTTTTGTTCGTGACTTGACCAACCCTCATCAATAGCGGTTTTTTGCTGATAAGCAGCACCAATCACATTGCCCCAAATATATTCGGGTGTTGGTTCAAAGTCTTTATTGTTAACTTTTGCTTTTATTGCATCATTGACTACGGTCTTTGCTGCATTTGTTAAGTTATTGAACCCCGGTATCTGTGATGTGACTTGACCTATCAAAGCAGATTGACCGCCTTGTTTAAAAGCATCCGATGCGTTCTTACCTTGAAGCAATGCCTGTCCAGCACCAACAGTGGCAGTCGTAAGAGTGTTTACAACAATTGGATTTCTTGTCGCCGAAACAATCGTTTTTTGTATTTGACTAGCAGCAGCGGGAGTGCCAATTTGAATTGCAGCAGTTGTGGCAGAGTTAACAACGGCCTTGTCTGCCGGTATTCCATTGGCGATTTGGTATGAAGTATTTGCAATTGCAGTACCCACAGCGGTCGCAGATGCAGTAGCAGACGCACCAGCGGCAGCGGCTTGTGCAGCAGTTGCACCCGATGCCGTAGCAGCAGCAGATGCACTAGCAGCACTTGGCATCAAACCCGCCTCTATCAATGCAGCACCAGCCGCAGCACCAATCAAAGGTATTGCAACCGCAGCCCAAAACGGGGCAGCATCTGCAAGTCCTCTAGCCTCAAGTCCACCAAAAAATCCACCGCCAACCGATGATTGTCCCCAAGGTCGTGCGGCTATTCGTGCGGCATCCTCCGGTGGAAGAATAGCTAATGGCAATGCACCACCCGATGCCACTTGATTACCATCTTCATCTGTGATATTCAAAAACTCTAATAATCCGGTTTTAGGATTTCTTGAACCCGCACCACCGAGCATTTTTAATATCTCAGCTTCTTGCGGGTTTATGTGAGCAAGAATAGTATCGCCACCACGCCCTTTAGAGCGTAACTCCTCTGCGGCTTTTCTTAATTTTTTGTCTACCATGTCAAGCCCCAAATGATGTTTGCATGATTAGCCGGGTATCTCAATGTTTGAGGTAATCCCCGCCCCGACCTTCATTGCTTTCAATTGGGCCTCTGCTTCAAACTCTTGCTTTCTGAACATCATTTCAGCTTGGAACTTGTCGCGCTGTAACTGCATATCAGCCATTGCTTTTTCACGGGCTAACTGAATATCAGCTTGTGCCTTCATTTGCATACTCTGAATGTCGGCTTGAACCTTCGCCATTGCCGCTTGTGCTTCCGGCGACATTTGCGGTTGTTGCGGTTGCGGGTTGCTCAATTGTTGGTCGAGTTCCGGAGGAATAGCCTTATAGAACTCTGCGCTATCTTTAAATCCGGCAGCTTCCACCATTCGACCGAGCGTGTTGCGATACTGTCCCATGCTGACCAATGGGTTAGATGGCCCCATCTGTCCTAAGACTTGTTCTTGTTTTTGCAAGACCATTTGAAGCATCGCCATTTGCTCTTGACGGTTGCCAGCACCGAGACCAACATTTATATCCACATCGTATTGATTAGTCCACTCTCGCGGGTCAAATGCCACATAAGAGCCTCTCATCCGCACGATACGGGGCTTGTCTTGATA
>Ga0255079_1000029_pt1 | contig 33053 bp, 32 predicted proteins | sample Colum_Atlam_RepB_FD_188586 | JGI IMG/M metagenome (GOLD analysis project Ga0255079, IMG submission 188586) | Freshwater microbial communities from Columbia River, Oregon, United States - Colum_Atlam_RepB_8h | ecosystem: Environmental > Aquatic > Freshwater > River | place: USA: Oregon... | reverse complement strand
TTTTAGTTGTTTTTTAGAGGACCAGCTTGGCCTTTATTTGATCTGGCCAAGAAGCCGCTTTTTGGCTCTTAAAGTCCACCCAAACAATCGTTGCCCCAGATGTTGCTCGAACCGTTTCTGGGTCACTCGCCAAAGACATCTCGTTGAAGGTATCCAAACCTACTCGCGTGGGATTAGTGATGTAGGTTTTGATGATGAGATCTGCTGGGTACTCAACCGGTTTCATGAAGTTACAAAAGGCATTCACCACCACAACGCCCTGCTCATCTTGGGCAAAGTTCAACCCTAGACTATCCAACCAATTGATACGAGCTTGTTCGATATAACGAAAGTACACCGCATTGTTCACATGACCAAAGGCATCCATGTCACCCCAACGAACCGTGATGATGGATTCATGAACAAATGTTTTTTCTTCAGGAATTGGAATGCGCATGTGAATAAGTTTTTAAATCAAAAATGTATTTCAAGCCGTATTTTTATCAATTTTGAACCAAGCAGCATACATTGCTGGCAAGGCTAATAAAGTCAAAGCAGTCGCCACCATCAAGCCACCCATGATCGCAATTGCCATCGGACCCCAGAACACACTGCGCGACAAAGGAATCATCGCCAAGACTGCTGCTGCCGCTGTCAAGATGATTGGTCTGTACCTAGTGACGCAGGCATGAATGATCGCTTCTCTTGCTGGCATGCCCGATGCGCGACCTTGTTCAATTTGATCAATCAAAATCACTGAGTTACGCATGATCATGCCGAGCAAAGCAATGAAACCTAGCAATGCAACGAAGCCAAATGGCTTATTGAACAAAAGCAAGGTCAATGCCACACCAGAGATGCCCAAGGGAGCCGTCAAAATAACCAAGAAGGCTCGAGAGCTGCTGCGCAACTGAATCACCAATAATGTGAAGGTGATGAATAGCATCACTGGTATACCAGCATTGATGGAATCTTGACCGCGCGAACTTTCCTCCACAGAGCCACCGATATCGACCTTGTATCCAGGGGGTAATTTAGCCATCAATGGTTTGAATTCTTTTAACAACTCTGCGGTGGCAGTCGGTCCTTGTACACCTTGAATAACGTCCGCTTGAAGCGTGATGGCGTACTCACGATTCTCACGCCAAATCGTGGCTGGCTCCCAGACCACGATCACGTTTGCAATACGGCCCAAGGGAATTGATTGACCACCGACAGTGGTCAACATGGTTTCATTGAGATCACTGATTTGATTACGCTCAGCGCGAGGTAAGCGTAAAACAATTGGCGCCAACAAATCACCCTCACGATATTGACCAATCGTGACGCCGCCAAAATGACTCGCCAATGTTTGTGCAATCACTTGAGGTGGAACACCTAACTCACGCGCCTTGGCGGCATCCACATCAATTTTGGCCACTGCTTGGTTTTCATTCCAGTTATCTTTAACACCGTAAACAAGTGGTGACTGGCGCATCACATCGATGAAGCTATTAGCCTCTGCCCTGAGCTTGATCGGATCATCACCTGTGACCCTGAATTCAACTGGGTAAGTTACCGGCGGGCCATTGGGTAAAAGTTTGACACGCAGCCTTGCTTCAGGCGCAGCATCCTCTAAGATACGAGGCAAGGCTTTATTCAATCGATCACGATGAGCAAGTTCAGCAACGATGACTGCTTGAGCCGCATTCGATCTTGGAAAAATAATATCTAAAGGTAAAAAGAAACGAGGTGCTCCATTGCCCACCCATACCGTGACAGATTGCACTCCTTGCTGCTCCAAAATTTTTGCTTCAATTTTTTTCGCAGCAGCTTCAGTGGCTTCAAAACTAGAGCCTTCTGCTAGAAATATATCGACCAATATTTCAGGTCGAGATGAATCTGGGAAAAATTGTTGCTGCACTTGACTCATACCAACAATACCGAGCACAAAGGTTGCAATCGTTGCCATGATGGCTTTTTTACGATGATCAATGCACCATGCAACGACCACTCTGAAACGTTCATAGAACGGTGTATCAAAATGCTCATGCTGCGCCCCCTCAGGGGTGGCATGAGCAGGTTTCTTTAGTAGCAAGAAGCCCAAATACGGTACAAATAAAACTGATACAAACCAAGAAATGATCAGGGCGGCTGCAGTAACCGCAAAAATGGCAAAGGTGTATTCACCCACGGCCGACTTAGCAATACCAATCGGTAAAAAACCAACCGCTGTGATCAAGGTGCCGGTCAACATCGGCATGGCAGTCAGCTCATAGGCTGCAGTCACAGCCTTCATCCGATCGTAGCCCTCTTCCATCTTACGCACCATCATTTCTACAACGATGATGGCATCATCAACCAAAAGGCCCAAAGCAATGATCAATGAGCCCAAAGAAATCTTGTGCAAACCCACACCAGCCAAATGCATCACCAAAAAGGTCACAGCCATCACCAAAGGAATACTGATTGCCACCACCAAACCAGGTCTTGGATCAATTCTCCAAGGATGTCGATGCAAACCAAGGGCCAACAAACTCACAGCCAACACAATGATCAATGCCTCAAACAAAGTCACCAAAAATTCTTTGACTGAGCCAGCCACCACATTTGGCTGATCCTGAATCAAAGACAAAGTCACACCCGCTGGCAAGTCTTTTTCAATTAGCTTGCTGGCTTTGGTCAAAGTTTTGCCTAGCTCAACAATGTCTCCGCCTTTGGCCATTGATATACCCAAAGCCACCAGCTCTTCACCCTGGAAGCGAACCTTGCTTTGAGATGGATTGATCACATCACGACGAACCTCGGCAATGTCCCCCAAACGAATCGATGCACCAGATGGAGCGCGCAAGGGCATCGCCTTGATATCTGCAACGTTCTCAAAGGGTCCACCCACACGAATCGGCATTGAAAAAGAATTAGATTCAATATTTCCACCACTTTCAATGGTGTTCTGTTGATTCAATTGCTGCGCCACCACTGCTGGTGATAATCCATACTGAGCCATCTTTTTACGAGATAACTCAACGTATACCATTTCGTCTTGCAAGCCATAGACGTTCACCTTGCCAACGTCTTTAACCTGCAATAAACGTTGTCTGATTTGAGTTGTAAAGTCTCTCACTTCACGGGTGGTATAGCCCTTCGCAGACATGGCGTAGATAACACCGTAAGTGTCGCCAAAATCATCATCAAAATATGGGCCTTGTACGCCCATTGGCAAATATGATTTTGAATCATTCACTTTTTTACGGACGGTGTAAAAAAGATTCGGGATCTCTTTAGCCGGCGTACTATCTTTGGCAAAAAAGATGACCATTGATTCGCCAGGATGAGAAAAACTGCGAATCTTGTCGATACTTGGCACTTCTTGCAAAGTTCGTTCAATCTTATTAGTGACTTGATCAGAGACTTGGATTGCTGTTGCACCAGGCCAAAAGGTACGGATCACCATAGCCCTGAAAGCAAACGGCGGGTCCTCATCTTGGCCTAACTGGAAATAAGCGCTAATGCCCAGCAAAACCAAGGCAATCATCAAATATCGCGTTAGCGCACTATTCTGAATCGCCCAGCGCGATAAATTGAAACGATCAGGACTCATCACTGAGCCTTTTCAGCGATGGCGATTCTGACTTGTTGGCCTTCACTCAAGGCATGCCACCCGGTAGCAATCACAATATCACCAGCCACCAAGCCACTCACCAACTCAGCAGATTGATCATCAATCTTACCCAATACAAGTTTTACAGCGCTGATCTTGCCAGTTGATTGAGATCCTTGATCAAGCGTTAGCTTGAAGACACTCACACCATCACTGTGAATGGCGGTTGTTGGAATCTTGAGTGAAGATTTGGAAGAAGTCTTGCCACTGCTATTGATATCATTTTTTTCAATCTTCTTACTTGCTTTATCTGCGCTGATTTTTCCGATCACATCTTGATTGCTGACCACTTGTCCAACAGTGATGTTCATCTGAGAAACTTTACCAACCTCTAAGGCTCTTAAAGTAACAAAGCCGATATTCTCAATAGATTGTTCATATTTGGCACGGGCTGATTCAATGGTTGCAACACGACGATCAAATTCAGAGGCTGAGATGAAGTTTTTGTTTTTTAAATCGGTATATCTTTTAAAGTCAGCTTCTGCTGATTGCAACTCTGCATTTGCGGCGCGATAGCTGATCATCACGGAGGATTCAGAGGAGACACTGTTAGGGATGATGCGAGCCAATGATTGGCCTGGTAAAACTGAGTCACCTGATTTGGCAAGAACTTCCATCACTTTGCCACTGGCATCAAAGCGCAAAACACCAGGATCTTTGATGACCCCCATTTCAGTCACTGCCTCACTCGCCTGACCCAAGACCACCACCTTCACCAACCGCGGCAGAGGTTCCTGATCAGGACCTTTACCACAAGCTGAAAAAATGACAATTGATGTGATCAGAGCAAGTAATTTAAATGACTGTTGGTTCATCTTGCCATTTTAATGCAAGCACAGCCTCAGTGCCTGCCTAATTTCTTTGGCTAAATCATGTCTTTTTTCAGCCAAAATGAATTGACCAATCGATATCGTTTGAGTCCCACTCTCCAAAATCACCAAATCTTTTTTTCGGTCATACAAAGACTCAGGATCTTTGACTCTGACCCATGAGGCATTCCATTGCGTCAGGGATTTCTTGTACCCCAAATTCAACTCAATGATTAATTCAGAGTCTTGCAATGTGATTTTTTCGTAATCCCTGGCATGCCTGGCATAAATCAGCAATGCAATGCCTAAGACCGATAACTCAATAAGAGTGAAAGGCACCACCATCCATGCACCAATCCACCAAAAATAAGTGGTGATCAGGCCTGAAAAACACACCATGGATAAATAAAATATACCCACTTGCTTGGGTGTAAAAGAACAGTTACGCCTCATCAACCAAACGGTTTGAGCTTGAGGAAGTTCAGTGTTCATTTAGAGGCTTAATTTGATCAGCATCGTCATAGCAATCAAGATAGCAAAGATTGCAAAAGCTTGCTGAACCCTAGGCCCAGAGATACTCTTGACCAGCTGTCGACCAATCAGTAGTCCCAATATGGATCCCACAGAAAATGGCCAAGCCAAAGACCAGTTCATTGCACCATAAAAATTAGAAAACAGCACGCCACCCGTTGAGATGATTGTGAGAACACCTAAAGAAGTGGCCACGATTGATTTAATAGGCAGATCCGTGAATTTCCTCAAGGCAGGAACAATGATGAAACCCCCGCCCACCCCTAGCAAACCAGAGAAAAAGCCAGCAAGAGCTCCAGAGCCAAAGAGTGCTCTGGCACAAGGCAATGTCCAAGTGAGCTTCCCGATGGTTTGATCAAGTTGGCATGGTGGACCAAGCGCCTCCTCTATACCAGCCAATTCTCTTTTAGCCTGAGTCCACATATTCTTAGCGACTAACAGCAGAATCATGGCAAAAATCAAAACCAAGGGCCAGTTAGGTAATTGGTGTGCCAACCAAATTCCAATGGGTGACAAAATCAAGCCCGCACAAGCAATTAAAAGCGCGGCTTTGTACCTGAGTATTTTTGCGGAAAATCCCAGGTAAGCACCCAAGCCTGAAGACAAGGCCACCGCCATTAATCCGATGGGGGCAGCCTGAGCAACCTCTAAATGCAGGAAGAATCCTAAGAGGGGTACAGACAAAATAGCACCGCCCGCACCCGTCAAACCTAAGACCACTCCTACAAAAACGCCAAGAGTAATCCCGATGAGAGTTAACTCCAACTAATCAACCGACCTGCTGAGCCAACATGTACAAATTAGTTGATCTGGCACCTGAGCGACAAAATGCCAAAACAGGGCCAGGCATTGTCTCAAGCAAGCGAGACATTTCTTGCGCTTGCTCTAGAGTGATTTGACCACTGACCACTGGTAAGTATGCGTAATTGAGGCCAAGAGCTTTTGCAGCCATTTCAATTTCTGCATTCAAGGGTTGCTGTGGGCCAGCCTCGCCATCAGGGCGATTGTTGATGATAGATTTGTAACCTTGGCGAGCAATTTCAGAAACATCATGCGCAGTGATTTGCCCCAAAGTACCAAATTGATCCGTATGACAAGCGATTTGTAGTGGCATGCCACATCCTCCAGTGTTTGAATGTTGATTTGTGTGATTACTTCCTAAAACTGGTTCGCAAGGTGGTGGCAGCATTCTCCATTGCAAATATCTCATGGCTAAAAGAGCGCCAACAATGAAGCCTGCTAAAGCTATGAATGAACTGATGGCCAAAGTTGAAATACCGGTCAAGCCCTGACCGATTGTGCAACCAAAAGCAGTCACACCACCCACGCCCATCAAAATGCCGCCAAGCAAATGATTGCCAGTATCTTCAGCATCTCTAAAAGTTTCCCAATGGAATGTCTTGGTCACGATTGAGTAGATGAATGAGCCAACAACCAAACCAAAGACTGAAGTAATACCTAAAGTTATTTTTCTGCTTGCATCGCTGAAGAATGTCAGCCACTCAATCACGTAGGCGTAAGGCGCTACATACGTCAAGCTTTCCATGCGACCACTGTTGGTTGCCACAAAAACTTCCTCTAGGGTATTTGGATCTTCAGCCACATAACCCAAGACCCCTGAAATCCACCAAACCAACAGGACGGCAGCTCCAACGCCAAAGCCAGCCAAGAGATTATTGAAGCTCCAGAATTCTTTTTTGATCAGTGCAAACACAATCAAGGCCCCACCAATGATGAGCGCCAAACTGATCTGCAAAGTATCTTTGGCTATGCCCATCGAAGCAGCAAGCACACTTGGCAAATCCTGTTGTGTTGATAAGGTGATAAACACAGTATCAGTGGTATTGACCCTGAAAACGCCAAACACGCCTCTTAAAGTCATATAAGACGATAGTGCCAAAGTTAAAAAGACCACCAAAGACTTTAGATTGCCTGAACCAATGCGCAACAACGTTTTGCTTCCGCAGCCTGAAGCTAGGACCATGCCAAAGCCAAACATCAAAGAACCCACGATGGTGGATAACCAGGTCAAGCGTGAACCGGTATAGATCGATTTACTGGTGTCAATCATGCCCACTGCAGTCATAACACCCACACCAATGATGGCCACACCAATGGCTAAAAGCCATTGACGCATGCGAGTCCACTCACCCATGATCGCAATATCAGTGATGGCACCCATGGTGCAAAACCGTGTTTTTTGTAAAACGATGCCCAAAAGGACAGTCACCACAAACGTGGCCCAAAGAACGGTGCTAGCAATGGAATTTAAGTTAATTTCAGGCATAAATAGAGGTTTTACCTTTTAAGCCTGACATTTTATGGCATTTTTGGCGATTAGCCCTTGGCTTGATCTTTTTGTCGAGACTTTTAAGTACTTTTGAAATTACTTCTAATAATGAAGCAAGACAGCACACCACAAAGGTATGCTGTCTTGCTTGTGATTAGTTATGCAGCGAAACCAGGGTTACCTTTGGCACCCTCAATGATTGGCATATTGAGTTGCTTGGCTTTAACTGTCTTAATATCGCGGAGGTATTTAGCCACCACATCCCAAATTGGCTCACCACCAGCAGCTTTTGCTTCTTCTGCTACTGGAGCCCAACCCGCGACTTTGTAAGTCTTATTAGGATCAATTAATTTGCCATTGAGCGTCATGTTGCTGATGCGCTTATTGGCCTCGCCCATTGGATTGATGGTGTACTGCAAGCCGCCCACACGCACCATGTCACCACCTTGTTGGTAGTAAGGATCTGGATTGAACAAGTTGTCCGCAATATCTTCAAGAATAGTCTTGATCATGTCGCCCTTCATCATGGTCACAGTGGTCCATGGATAAGTGATCGCGGTTTGATCAAGCACGTGTTCCATGGTGATTGCTTGACCTGGTAACAATGATGTGCCCCAGCGGAAACCTGGTGAGAATGCAATCTCAGCATTTTTCACGGCCATCAAACCATCCAGAATCAATTGATCGAAACTACCGTTAAAGTTACCACGGCGGTACAAAGTACCTTCAGTCACCGCAAGCTTCTCACCCAACTTGGTTTCGTAAGGGGTGCGAATCTTATCAATCAATTTGTTCATCGCTGTATCAGCAGGAATCATGTCTGAAAATACTGGCAATAATTTGTAACGGAAATCAGCAATCTTGCCACCGTTCACTTTGAAATCTAGAACGCCCAAGTATTTACCGTTTGAACCAGCATTCGTCACCAACGTAACACCGCCTGAGTTTTTCACCTTAACAGGTGTTGGTACGCCATCATGCGTGTGACCACCCATGATTGCATCGATACCAGTCACACGGCTGGCCATCTTCAAATCCACGTCCATACCGTTGTGAGACAAAACGATCACAACTTTTGCACCCTTGGCACGAACTTCATTGACCATCTTCTGCATGTTGTCGTCTTGAATACCAAAGGTCCAGTTGGCTACCATATAACGTGGATTGGCAATTGGGGTGTATGGGAAAGCCTGACCGATCACGGCCACTTTCACACCATTCATTTCGCGAATCACATACGGATCAAATACCTGGTCACCGAAGTCATTGGTTTTGATGTTTTGAGCCAAGAATGAAATCTTGCCCTTGAAATCTTTTTCAACAATCTCTTTCACGCGCTCTTCACCAAGAGTCATCTCCCAGTGTGGTGTCATGATGTCTACACCCAAGGCCAAACATGCATCCACCATGTCTTGTCCATTGGTCCACAAAGCAGTACCTGAACCCTGCCATGTATCACCACCGTCCAATAGCAAAGCACCCGGACGATTGCCCTTCATTTTCTTGACCAATGTGGCCAAGTGAGCAAAACCACCGACTTTGCCGTATGTCGCCGCTGCTTTTTCAAAGTTCAAATAAGTGAAAGCATGAGCTTCTAAGGTATTTGGTTTGATGTTGTGAGCCTTCAATAGATGCTCGCCCACCAAGTGAGGTGTTTTACCAAACTGATCACCGAAGCCTAAGTTCACATCGGGTTCGCGGAAGTAGATTGGCTTTAATTGTGCGTGACAGTCAGTGAAATGTAGAAAGTGCACATTACCAAAACGAGGCAAATCATAAAACTTATTGGCCGCTGTTTGTGCTTGCGCGTAATCAGTATTGAGGGCCATACCACCCGCTGAGGCAACTGCAAGTACTTGTAAAAACTCTCTACGATTCATTGACATAAAAAAACCTTATTAAAAAATAAAAAGGCCGCTAGACGCGATGGCATAGCGGCCTGATTTGATACAAATTACTGATTAACTGGTGATGCTGGATCCAACAAAAGAGCCATCACGTGACGCATTTGATCTTCAGTTAACAACTTGTAGTGACCCATGCGAGGCATATTGCTGCATGCGTTGTAAGCTTTAGAGTTATAAATCTTGCCCCATGTGTACTGAACAACTGCTTCAGAGTTACCGCGAACTTTGCCGTAGTTCCATAGTGAAGGACCAATGTTGCCGTGAGAAATTTCTTTCTTATTGATCTGATGACAGTTGTAACATCCGCCACCGTTTGGCGTGCCTGCTTTATCTGTCCAAGTAGCACCACGACCGCTTTGAGCAATTTTTTCGCCCTCTTTCCAATCGCCTAGATACTTGCCATCAGAAGGTTGCTTGATAGTGGCCATATTGGCTTTTTCAATTGCTTCACGTTTTTTAGGATCACCCTTACCAGCCAGGGCAGCAGGATCAGAGCAAAACTTTTGCGTGTCATCACGCTCCAAACGATCCATGCCAGCTTGACCATTGGCCTTGAAACTGGCTGTATGATCTTTTTCAAATTTACTTTGAGCCATCACGGATGTTGAGGCTGCCACCACTAGTGCAGCTGAAATCATTAAATGTAATTTTTTCATTATTTATCTCCCGCGACTTAGCGCTTCAATCCTGGTGTATTAATCACGCCATCTTTGGCTTTTGCGCCCATATAAACCGACAAGGCAATGGTCACGTCTGATGTGTAAATTGGCTCAGGGAAACGCTGTTGACGGTAGCAGTCATTCAAACGACGCTGCATGGTCCAAAAGTTTCCGCTTGATACGCGATAAGCGGGCCAGTAACCAAAACCTAAGGCAGCGCCTTTTTGATCAGTGATGTTAGGCAAGTCTTGCAAACGAATGCGCTTACCATCTTCAGCATGGCAAGATGCGCATGAGAAGTCCATTGGACCACCTTGGAAGAAGAAAGCCTTTTCACCCATGGCGTACATTTCTTTTTCTTTTGGATGCTTCACAGGCACATTGATTTTCATACCTTTAGATGCAGTCACAACATAAGCAACAACTGCTTCAACATCTTTGCGCTTACCTTTTTCAAAGCCAGCATTGATGATTTCTTTTGCATCATAGCCTTGTAACTTTTCCATACAGGTGATGATCCGCGACTCTAAGTCTTGCACTTTATTAGTATCTTTAAAGTAACGTGGTAATTCAGCTGAGGCACCTTTTACAACGCCAGGACCTTTTCCAAGATCACACTTTTCAAGCGATGCATTTTTTGGTCCCATAGGCTTTGACCAAATGTCTTCACCAGCGGCTTCATATAACTCAGCTGGATTGCCATCAGCGATCATTTCACGGTATTTCGCAATATCATCAGTCGCACTTTGAGCCATGGCAAGACCTGCCATCATGCTTAAAGAGACTAATAAAGCACTGTTCATAGCTTTTTTCATTACTTGCTCCTCATATTGACAAAAACCCGTCAATCTTTCAATTGACGGGTTTCTTATTTTTCTTATTAGCTTACTTTTGCTTTATCTGTGCGAGTGTCGTTCTTGTTATCAACCCAAGTTACGCTAACCTCATCACCTTTAGCGCCGCCCTTGAACTTGAAGTTCAAGAATGGATCTTTTGATACAGCTGGACCAAACTCACCTTGGAACACTTGCTTACCTTTGCAAGTTGCAGTGATAGTCGTGATGTGGTGTGCTGGAATAGTTTTTCCAGATGAATCTTTACGTTGACCTGTTTCCATGTCGTGTTTCATCAACACTTTAACGTCAACAATACCGCCAGTCTCTTGGGCGCGTACGCGCATTGGATCTGCCATTTTTATTTCCTTTCAGTACAAATATGATTAGTTAAATGAATTGTGTGAGGGGGAATTAACCGCCGCAACCACCCAAAGTCACCTTAACTTCTTTAGTCGATACAAACCATTTGCCATCAGCCTTCACCAAAGCGTGAACGTTGGATGTTTGACCCATCTTCACACGTGAAGCCACGAACGGCTCTGTGTCAGCAGTCATGATGAATTGAGCAGCCAATGCACTTGGGTTCTTCTCAACCAAAATAGCGATTTGTTGTGTTTTTGCCATTGTTGTTGTTACGCCCACAGGCACAACCGCACCGTTTTCAGCAATATCAGGAGCGTTAATTGTGATCGCGCCAGATTTGTCAGCTGAAGAACCACCTAGTGCTTTTAGCACTTCATCCAATGTTTTGCCTTCAAAAGCAGCTTTGTTCCATGCTGCAGCTTCTGCTTGAGAAATGAGGCCTGTTGCAGCCATCAAACCGATTACCGCTGTCAATCGCAGTGCTTCACGACGTTTATGGTTCATACGAACTCCTTCATAAAAAACTAACTATCAAAAATTTCAATTTCTAACTAGGCAATATTACCTGTTTATTTACCAGTAAGCATCCATTTTACGAGTACATCAATATCACCATCAGAGACGTGGGCATGCGGTGGCATGGGAATTGCACCCCAAACACCAGCACCACCCACCTTCACTTTTGCATGCATTTTCTTGATGGCATCAGCTTGACCTTTGTATTTGGCAGCGACTTCAGAAATAGCAGGTCCAATGGCACGGCTGGCAGGGGCATGGCAAGTCGCACAGTTGTGCTTCTTGAACAAGCCCTCAGGCGTGATTGATTCAGCGGCAGTCATGCTCACCGCCATCAAACCTTTGCCTGGCAGATTGCTGACTGGAGGCTTGGTTGTATCAACGCCACGATATGGGCCGTATGGCCTATTTTGCAGCGCAAGATTTTCATGGGCATTGCGGGCATAGTCAGGCAATGTCGATCCAATCGTGACGTGCTTTGTGCAATTGGTCATACAAGCAGTTGCTTTAACATCTGGCTTACCGCCCTCATTCCACATGCCGTGAGCTTGAGTCATGCCATTTCGGTTAGGCATTAATTTTTGAACATCAGCGATGTTTTTATCACTCAATGTGAAATCGTCCGGAACAATCTCAGCCATGGCCAAGATGTAACCTAAAACAGCATAGGTATCATCCGGCGTCAAAGTCCTTGGGGCATTCCAGGGCATGGCACGGTAAATGTAATCCCAAAGTGTTGAAACAGTCGCAACCTTCATCAAGGTTGTCCGCTGTGGTTGTTTGTCACTCAACAATGAAGCCACACGACCAGTTTTCATGTCTTCTTTGGTTGTTCCACCAACAATTGGTGTGAACACTTCATTAGATTCACCAAAAGTACCGTGACAAGATGCACAACGACCTTCCCAAACTTCCTGACCACGCAAAGTGTTACCAGATCCTGCTGGCAAGCCTTTGAAGTCTGGACGAACATCGATATCCCAAGCAGCCACTTCAGCCTTGGTCGCTTCACGACCAATACCAGTGTACTTAGACTGAGCAACAACTTCAGCAGTAAAGCCAAATGCCAAACCTGCTAAAACCAAAGTTTTAGTTAAATTAGCCAACTTGAACATTGCTCAACTCCCCGTTCGTATCAAGCTTCCAGGCTTGGATTGCATTGTTGTGATAGATGGAGCGTGTACCACGCACTTCTCTTAATTGTTTGATCATTGGCTGCACATAGCCAGTTTCATCCGTTGCACGTGACATCAAGATGCCTGGTGAACCATCCCAAACCCAGTCAAGGTTAAAGCGCGTGACGGCTTTAGAAAGCACTGGAGTCTCAAGACGAGCTCTGCGCCAGTTGTTACCGCCATCAACAGATACATCGACATGTTTGACCTTACCGCGACCAGACCATGCCATACCGCTGATGTTGTAGAAACCTTTGTCTAGCAATTGCTGGCCACCAGATGGTGTGGTGATCACAGACTTACATTCTTGAATGGTGGTGTACTGACGGTGTAAACCACTTGGCATCAAATCGATGTAGTGAACTGCTTCATCTTTTGTAGCGTAAGGCATATCGCCTACTTCAATACGACGTAACCACTTCACCGAGCTAACACCTTGAACACCAGGAACCAACAAGCGCAATGGGTAGCCATTTTCAGGGCGCAACATTTCGCCATTCATACCCCATACAACCAATACGTCTTTAAGTGCTGCATCCATTGGAATGGTTCTGGTCATACCTGAGCCATCACCACCTTCAGCCAAGATGTATTTACCATTCTTAAGGTCAGCACCGCACATATCGAGCAATACTGAAAGAGGGACACCTGTGAATTCGCAACAAGACAACATGCCGTGGGTGTACTGCACGCTTGGTACAGCGACATTACCCCACTCTAAACCTGTATTAGCACCGCACTCAATGAAGTGAATGCGTGAAACGCTTGGCAAACGCATCAAATCGTCCATCGTGAACACTTTTTGCTGCTTAACCATTCCGTTCACCATCAAACGATGTTGTGCTGGATCGATGTCATACCAACCTTGGTGGTGACGCTCGAAGTGCAAACCGTTTGGCGTGATGATGCCGAAAAAACCTTGTAATGGTGCAAATGCCACAGACGCTGCGGAGACTCGTGTCAAACCTGGAGACTCGCGACGCTGTAAAGCAGCTTCCCATTGTGATGGCATGCCATAAGGACGAGCCGCTACTGGCTGCCCCAAAGTTGTTTGCCATGGCTGCTTTTCTAAAATAGCTTTATCACCATCAGCGGCAATTGCAGAACCTGCTGCAGTAGCACCCAATGCTGTTACAAAACTTTTGCGCAGGAAACCACGACGAGTTTCATTCAGACCATGCTCATAAACTTCATCAGCAAATTGCTGAGTCACGAAGTTTTCTGGCGCACGACGAAGCCTACCAATTGGCGTTGATTTACTCTTAAATGTCACTAGGACCCCCCAAGATTCATGCTAAACAAAATACTGACTTATTGATGTTGAATATCTTTTCAACTGAGATGTGTCATTATTCACTTTTATAGATTGTTTTGGAATATGCAAATAATGAAAGTGTTGTTATTTTTTTGCTAACAAGGGTATTTACTGAGCAAAAAATGTGAATACTTATTGCATCTACCTAACTGTTATTCACTTCTAGCAAACACTTATTTTTTATACCTAACTATGACGATTGATACGCAAGCACTGATACTGACTCTGAAGCTTGCATTATTTACCTTGCTCTTTTTAATTCCATTTGGAGTATGGGTTGCTTATCGTTTGGCGAGCATGCAAAAAGGCAAATCATTTTTAGAGGCCGCCCTCGCCTTACCTTTGGTTTTACCTCCTACAGTTTTAGGTTATTACTTGCTGGTGAGCTTTAGCAATGTCACTCTTTTCAATCAGCCACTGACTTTTACTTTCACTGGCTTGGTGATTGCTTCAATTATTTTCAATTTGCCATTTGCAATTCAACCGATTCAACGCGCGTTCGAAGCGATTCCACAAGACATACGTGAAGCCGCGCAATGCAGTGGCTTGAGCCCCTGGAAAGCCTTCAAGTTAATTGAGCTACCACTGGCATGGCGCGGCATCGTGAGTGCTGCAGTGATTACTTTTGCACACACCTTGGGCGAGTTTGGTGTGATCTTGATGATCGGTGGCTCCATCCCAGGAGAAACTAAAACGATTGCCATCTCAATTTATGACAGCGTGCAGAACATGGATCATGCCAGTGCCAGTGGCATGTCATTAATGCTGTTAATCATTTCATTGTTAGCCATTACTTGGAGCTATCAATTGACTGCCAAGAAGCGAGCTGCGTGATGTTAAAAGTTCAATTACAACGCAGGACCGGCTTTCCAATGCACATTGACTTTGAATGCGCCCCTGGAGAACTTCACATCTTGGTTGGCCCCTCAGGCAGCGGCAAAACAACGATCCTGCGTAGCATTGCTGGACTGTCCGATGTATCAGGTTTGATTCAATGCAAAGATCAGGTGTGGCTTGATAGCGCCAATAAAGTGTTTGTGCCAACCCATCGTCGCTCAATCGGATTTTTATTTCAGAACTACGCCCTCTTTCCCCATCTCACTGTTTTAGAGAATGTTTCAATTCCGTTGATAGGTCGCAAGCAATCCACTCGTGATGAAGCGCTTCGTTGGCTAGAGCGATTGCGTATTGCTGATTTAGCCAATCGCTTACCGCACCAAATCTCTGGTGGACAACAACAACGTGTGGCCTTGGCACGAGCATTGGCCAGAGATCCTCAAGCACTTCTTTTAGATGAGCCATTCTCGGCAGTTGATGCTCCCACACGCCAAAACCTTTATGAGGCCCTATCTGAGCTTCGCCAAGCAGTTTCATTGCCGATCATTCTCGTGACACATGATTTGAATGAAGCGATTCGCTTGGGCGATCAAATCACGGTGATTGATCACGGCAAGAGCTTACAAACTTCAGATCCTCACCACTTGATCGATAAACCTCGTAATGCGCGGGTGGCTGAACTGGTTGGCAGCCCAAATCTATTTGAAGGCTTATATGACCAAGGACGTTTATCGTGGGGAAATCGTGGCTTAAGCTTATCAGTCAAAGATAAGGGCAAGATCAAAAAGCCAACCGAAGTGGCTTGGGTGATTCCAAGTAACAGCATCGAAATTGTTAACTCTGAAGAACAAGTCAATAGTTACAAAATTAATCTAATTGACTGCACGGTTGCAAGAGTCAGACAATTGGGACAGATTGCGGTGGTGTATTGGCAGGTCAATGGTTGTGATGATCAAATTATTTGGCAAGCATCATCGAGCGAATTAAGAAGATTGGGCATTGAAGTGGGCGCGCAGGAAAAGATTTATTTAGATCCTGAGCAAATCCACATCATGCCCATCAAGTTTCACCTAAAAAATACATAAGCGAGGCTGTATGACCAGTTATGACCGCAGAAGTGCTCTAAAACTTTCTTTAGGCGCTGTGGGGCTCTTAACTTTGCCTCAACTCACTCAATTTGCCAGAGCTGCTGAAGACTTTATTCGTGGACCTCGCATCAAAGATCATCCCATCAAACAGCTCAGCAAACATGTTTGGATGATTTACTCTCCCGACGGTTTCCCAACTCCTGAAAACCAAGGCATGATGGCCAATATCACCTTTGTTGAAACCGCCAAGGGCATTGTGGTGATTGACACAGGTGCTTCTGTGCAGATTGGTGAAATGGCCATCAGGATGATGAAAACCTTCACCAAGAAACCTGTGATCGCTCTTTTCAATTCTCACTATCATGGCGATCACTTCTTGGGTAACCAAGCTTTCGTTGAGGCCTATGGACCAATGCCCATTTATGCACACCCGTTCAGCATGAAAGAAATCAAAGGCGTTGAAGGCAATGCTTGGAAGAATTTGATGGAGCGCTGGACCAATCAAGCAACCGCAGGCACCAAAGTGATTCCACCGACTCACATTGCGAATCATGGGGATGTATTCAAGTACGGCGATGTCACCATCAAGATTCATCACTATGGTGTTGCGCACACCCCTGGTGATATTTGCATGGAAATTGTTGAGGACAAGGTCACGCATGTTGGCGATGTGGCAATGGATGATCGAATTGCTAACATGGATGACGGTTCATATGTTGGCACCTTCAAAACATATAAAGCATTGACTCAAGCTGCAGGCCCTCAACTCTGGATTCCAGGACATGGCAATGCTAAAAAAGAATTGCTCGCAGAATATGGTGAGTTCATGTCAGGGATTTATGAAACTTGCGTTAAAGCAGTTCAAGATGGTCTTGACCCAAGCTCTGCCAAAAATCTGGTACTCAAAGACCCTCGTGTAGTGAAGTATGCAAAACGCACCAAAGGATTTGATGGGAACATCGGTAAGTACACAAGTCTTGCCTACCTAGAAGCAGAAAAGGAAGCTTTTTAAGCTTCCTTTTCTGCTCTGATTCTCTTGATGACTTATTTGCCTAGACCAGGCAGTAAGTCATTTTTAATATCTTCAATATTTTCCAAGCCAACAGCAATCCTCACCAAGCTATCGGTGATACCCGCTGCCGCACGTGCTTCTGGTGTGACACGCACATGCGTGGTGGTTGCAGGATGAGTGATGGTGGTTCTTGTATCACCCAAATTGGCTGTGATCGATAAAAGCTTGGTGCCATCGATGACTTTCCAAGCGGCCTCTTTACCGCCCTTCAGCACAAATGACAAAATTGGGCCGCCCATTCTTTGCTGCTTCTTGGCCAATTCATACTGTGGGTGTGAAGATAAGCCTGGGTGATACACACGCTCAACCGCAGGATGCTTCTCCAACCAAGTCGCCAACTCAAGCGCTGACTGACTTTGCTTTTCCAATCTCAAGTTCAGTGTTTCTAAGCCCTTCAACAAAACCCAAGCGTTGAAGGCAGACAGTGTTGGTCCAGCAGTTCTGACATAAGGGAACACTTTACCCAAAACAAATTCTTCAGTGCCGACAATGGCGCCGCCTAGAACACGACCCTGGCCATCTAGATACTTGGTAGCCGAATGAATGATCACATCAGCACCCAGCTCTAATGGCTTTTGCAGGGCTGGGGTGCAAAAGCAGTTATCTACCACGTAAAGCGCATTGGCTGCTTTTGCGATTTTTGCAATAGCAGCAATATCACCCACCTCAGTCAAAGGATTGGATGGCGTCTCTAAATAAAATAGTTTGGTGTTGGGTTTAACAGCGGCTTTCCAAGAATCAAGGTTGGCCATGTCCACGTAAGTTGTTTCAATCCCAAACTTACTCAAAATACTGTTGAACAGTTGAATGGTGGCACCAAACACCGAGCGAGAACAAACCACGTGGTCGCCAGCTTGTAAATGTGACATCGCTACCGTCATGATCGCTGACATACCAGAAGATGTCGCAATACATGCCTCACCACCCTCCAGCGCTGCCAAGCGATCTTGGAACATCGCAACGGTTGGGTTGGTGAAACGAGAGTAAATAAAACCTTTTTCCGCGTTCGCAAAACCATGGGCAGCATCTGCCGCACTGTCAAAGCAAAAACTGGAGGTTAAAAACATCGCCTCAGAGTGTTCATTGAACTCAGTACGACGCACGCCTGCACGCACACCAAGAGTGTCGGTGTGCAGGTTTTTGATATCTAAAGGTGGTCGTTTTTTATCGCTCATGACTCAATACTACTCTTGAGAGGCTAAATGTAAATGTAATTGTGAACGGGCCAAGTCTGTTCCATCGGCCTGCTGACGATCTGCCAAGGCTTTAGGAGTGTTTCTAGAAGCCTCTAGAGCGTCCAAATAAGACTCAGTGATATCGCCTGTGATGTACTTGCCATCAAAGCAAGATGCATCAAAATTAGTGATCGCAGGATTGATGTCTCTGACCGCTTTTTTAAGATCTTCAACGTCTTGGTAAATAAGTTCATCCGCACCAATCAACTTGGTGATCTCCTCATGGGTTCGGCCATAGGCGACTAATTCGCTGCGAGTTGGCATGTCGATGCCATACACGTTTGGAAAACGCACAGGAGGTGCAGCAGAAGCAAAGATTACTTTCTTGGCACCAGCATCACGTGCCATTTGCACGATCTCATAAGAGGTTGTGCCACGCACGATGGAGTCATCCACAATCAATACGTTTTTATCTTTGAACTCTAAGCGCATTGCATTGAGCTTTTGACGCACTGATTTTTTGCGCATCGCTTGACCAGGCATGATGAAGGTGCGACCCACGTAGCGATTTTTAAAGAAACCTTCACGGTATGGCACACCCAATAATTTGGCCACTTGCATCGCTGCTGGGCGGCTTGAATCAGGGATCGGCATCACCACATCAATTTGCGAGACATCGGTTTCTCGGGCAATTTTTTCTGCCAAGTAATTACCCATTAATAAGCGCACGTCATAAACAGTCACGCCATCAATGCATGAATCAGGTCTTGCCAAATAAACGTATTCAAAGATACATGGATTGAGCGTGGCATTTTCTGAGCACAACTTGCTTTGGAACTGACCATCAAGACCTATAAAGATCGCTTCACCGGGAGCCACGTCTCTGACGAACTTGAAACCCAAACCTTCTAAAGTCACAGACTCAGAAGCAATCAACCACTCAGGGCCATTAGGTGTGTCCATGCGACCAATGCACAAAGGGCGAATGCCGAATGGGTCACGGAATGCCAATAAACCATAACCAGCGATCAAGGCGACCACTGCGTAGGAACCTTTTAAACGCTTTTGCACTTTGGTCACTGCGGTGAATGCTGATGCAGCATCCAAGGCAATGCTGTCTGTGGCGCGCTGCAACTCATCAGCCAACACGTTCAATAAAACTTCAGTATCTGAATTAGTGTTGATATGACGGCGATCACGGTAGAACATCTCATCGCGCAAAGCAGGAGCATTGGTTAGATTGCCGTTGTGAGCCAAGATCAAACCAAATGGGGCGTTCACATAAAACGGCTGGGCCTCTTCTTCACTGCTTGCTGATCCAGCGGTGGGATAACGAACCTGACCAATACCAGCATTACCTGGCAAGCTGCGCATATTGCGTGTTCTAAAAACATCACGGACCATGCCGTTAGCTTTATGCATACTGAATGAACTGCCATTCATGGTAGCTATACCAGCGGCATCCTGACCACGATGTTGCAAAAGCAACAATGCGTCATAGAGCAACTGATTCACTGGACTATTGCCAACCGCCCCGACAATTCCACACATAAAGACCTCTATCTTTTTAAAACTACTTCTTTAACTGCCCAGACACCTGAGCAGCCCATTCATCTGGTAACCAAGCTTGAGTCATGCCAGTGAGCAATTCAATTGCTGGCAAAGTCCAAGCTTTACGCCATTCGCTTGTTTGCGTTGCCCCAGTCAATGACAAGAGACTGCTCAACACAACGATGACCAACAAACCTCTGAGGAGACCAAAAGCAAAACCTAAAAAACGATCCATCGGGCTCAATCCAGCTTGCTGCATGAGCTTGGCCAAAAAACGTCCAATCAATGCGCAAATGATCATCGTCACAATGAACAAAATCACAAAGCCAAGGGCCAACTGAGTCATCTCACCACCCGGTACGCCACTCAACCACTCTTTGGCCAACCAAGTGGCATAGTGATAAGAAATCCAAGCAGCAGCAACCCAAGCAATCAGAGCAAAAACTTCTCTGATCAAGCCACGCCAAATACCCAAGAGTGCAGAGATTGCGAGTACTGCAAAAAATGCTATGTCAACGACAGTGAAGTGAAGGTTCATGGCTGTTCAGATCCTGTTATCACTGTGGCTTTTGCTCAATAATCTTCGGACTTAAACCAACGTACTTGATTTTTTTCTCAGCAGCTTCAGCACTGGCTTTATCTTGATATGGGCCAGATCTCAAATGATGAAGCTTGACGCCTTCTTTATTCGTTTTGATTTCAATGTAGCTGCTGACTTTTTGTTCTGTTAATTTTTTCTGCCAATTCTTGACGCGCTCTTCTGATGAGAAAGCGCCGATTTGAACAATGAACTTGCCGTTGGAACTAACGCCCGAATTTGGAGCAGCGGGAGTGGCTGGCGTGCGACTTTCAAGAATCGACAAAACCTCTTCACCTTTATCCAATGATTTAGCAACCGGTGTGGTCTTGTCAGTCTTAATGTCTTCTTTTTTGGCGTCTTTAGATTCTTTGGAATCTTTGGTGTCTTTGGTGTCTTTGGTGTCTTTGTTTTCTACTGATGTCACAGGCGCCGATGGTGTGGCTGAATCAGTGGCCTTAGTCTCTTTAGGCTCTTCAACTTTTTTTTCTTCTTTTGATCCAGGCTGAATGATCTGAATCGCAATATCGTTGTTATATTGTTTTGGCTTAGAGTCAAAAATGATGGGAAGACCAGCCACCGCAACAGTCACCAAAAAAACTGCGCCAATCAAACGGTGTCTGGCTTTTTGACGCTCTGGATCTTCTGTTAGACCATCCTCAACAGGTGTGTTGTTTTTACTACTTGGGCGGTTAAAGAAAGGTAGTCGCATCAGCTAAGTTTTAGGTTCAAAGTTGTGTCATGGTTAATGAGCTTTTGCATTTCGATAGGCCAGAACACCAGCAACGGTATAAAAGGACCCGAATACCGATATTCTATCACCCTCACCCGCCTTTTTTAAGGCTGATTCATAGGCCAAAGCAGGACTTGAGAAAACCTCGATCCCAGAGTCGGCACCCTCTTTAAAGCCTAAAGATCTCAAGCGTGTCGCCAGGGATTCTGCAGAGGCTGCACGAGCGGTCGGCAAATCACAAAAATACCAAAAATCAATCTTATCCATCATGGGTTTCAAGACACCATCAATGTCTTTGTCCGCCATCGCACCAAAAACTGCAATTGTGTAGGGGTGATAGGCCATGTTCTCAAGGTTTTGCGCAAGAGCAGCGCTGGCATGAGGATTGTGGGCCACATCCAAGATGATGGTTGGCTGCCCAGGTAGAACCTGAAAACGGCCTGGCAGCTCAACCCAAGCCATGCCATTCCTGATTTCTTGAGCCCCAACCGGTAATTTGTCTCTGACAGCAATCAAGGCCGCAATCACAGCGCTGGCATTGAGCAATTGATTGGCGCCCCGCAGTGCTGGATAACCCAATCCTGAAAAACGTTTGCCTCGCCCTGCCCATCCCCACTGCTGTTTATCACCCTGAAAGTTATAGTCTTTGCCGAGCAACCATAAATCAGCACCAATCGATGCTGCATGATCAATCAAGGATTGTGGTGGCACAGGATCTGCGCAAATGGCAGGTTTATCGGAACGGAAGATACCCGCTTTTTCAAAAGCGATTTTTTCTCGGGTATCCCCAAGGTACTCCATGTGATCCAAATCAATGCTGGTGACAATCGCACAATCTGTGTCAATCATGTTCACCGCATCCAAACGACCACCCAACCCAACTTCCAGAATGACCGCATCCAAATCAGCTGTTGCAAATAAATGCATGATGGCCAAGGTGGTGAACTCAAAGTAAGTCAGCGTTGGTGGATTAGGCAAAGATGCTCTGGCCAACTCAACTGCCTTGAAATGCTCAAGCAAAAGTTCATCACTCACGTTTTCTCCGTTCACACGGGCACGTTCATTGAATGACAGTAAATGTGGAGATGTATGGCAACCGACTTTGTAAGATGCTGCTAACAAGACGCTTTCTAATAAAGCGCAGGTAGAACCTTTGCCATTGGTGCCGCCAACAGTAAAAACCACTGCTTGGAAATTTAGTTGAAGAGCTTCTTTAACGCGCGTGATGCGCTCCAAGCCCATATCGATCCCAACGGGGTGGGCTGTCTCTAGGTGCTGGAGCCAATCATCTAAATTGTCAAACGTGGCAGGCAAGTGAGGCTGGGGGCTTAAACAACAGAATCTGTTGGCAACTTCAACAACAGCGCCAATAGATCAGCAATCTCTTTGCGCATTTGGCGACGATCGACAATCATGTCAATGCCACCCTTTTGCATCAAGAACTCTGAACGCTGGAAGCCCTCAGGAAGTTTTTCGCGAACGGTTTGCTCGATCACGCGTGGACCAGCAAAACCAATCAATGCTTTTGGCTCAGCCATCACCACATCACCCATGAAAGCGAAACTAGCAGAGATACCGCCCATGGTTGGATCAGTTAGAACACTGATGTAAGGAAGTTTTGCATGCGCCAACTTCACCAACATCGCATTGGTTTTAGCCATTTGCATCAATGACAACAAACTCTCTTGCATACGAGCACCGCCGGTGGCGCTGACACAAATGAACGGCACTTTTTGCTCCAAGGCCATTTGCGCACCGCGCACAAAACGCTCGCCCACCACGGAACCCATGGAACCGCCCATGAATTCAAATTCAAAACAGGCTACCACCACAGGAATGGTGTGAATCGATCCAGCCATGACGACCATGGCATCAGTTTCACCCGTTGAATCAATGGCATCTTTTAGACGATCTGGGTATTTTTTAGTGTCCTTGAATTTCAGGGCATCAATTGGCAATACTTCTTGACCAATCTCATGACGACCTTCTAAATCCAATAATTTATCTAAACGCTCACGTGCATTGATGCGCATGTGATGATCACATTTAGGGCACACGTGCATGTTTGACTCTAAGTCATTGCGGTAAAGAACGGCTTCACATGACGGGCATTTGATCCATAAACCTTCAGGAACGCTTTTGCGCTGCGCAGGGTCAGTGTGTTGAATACTTGGGGGGAGAAGTTTATCAATCCAGCTCATATTTATTGATCCAAAGCCTTACGGATATCCTTTAGAAAGTCTTCCAGCAATTGTACTCTCTGTGCCGGGGCTGCTTCTTCTAAAAGTTGAACGATTCGGCTGCCAATCACAACCGCATCAGCAGCCTTGCCAATGGCCACGGCTGATTGGGCATCTCTGATGCCAAAACCAACCGCAATCGGTACTGAAGAAGCTGCTCTGATTTGGGGAATAATGCCTGCCACTGCCTGGGTATCCAAATTAGCAGCTCCCGTGACGCCCTTGAGAGACACATAGTAGATGTAGCCAGCGGCCACTTTGCCAACCTGGTCAATGCGCGCTTGCGATGAAGTCGGTGCCAATAAGAAAATAGGATCGATGCCGGCTGCTTTACATTGCTTGGCAAAGTCTTCGCATTCTTCTGGTGGATAGTCCACCACCAAAATTCCATCAACCCCTGCATCTTTGGCAGTTCTAACAAAGGTTTCAGTGCCCATGTGCTCAATTGGATTGGCATACCCCATCAAGACCACTGGGGTGTGATCATTGGTTTGGCGAAATTGTTTGACCAATTCGATACAGTGCTTGAGTGTGGTGCCATGAGACAAAGCTCTTTCTGAAGCTCTTTGAATCACAGGGCCATCAGCCATTGGGTCCGAGAAAGGCACTCCTAACTCAATGACATCAGCGCCGCCACGCACCAAGGCGTGCATTAAATCAAGGGTGATACCTGGCTCAGGATCACCTGCAGTGATAAACGGCACAAGACCTTTGCGGCCCTGTGCTTTTAAATCAGCAAATACTTTTGCAATCTTTGACATCTATATTCCTAAAACTTCAAACCTGATTCTTGAGCAACGGTGTGCATGTCTTTGTCCCCTCTTCCCGATAGATTGATCAAGATTGATTTATCTTTCGGCAAGGTTGGGGCCAATTTACAAGCGTATGCGATGGCATGGCTGCTTTCTAAAGCAGGAATGATGCCTTCAATTTGACAGCAATCATGGAAGGCCTTGAGTGCTTCGTCATCCGTTACAGCGACATATTCCGCACGCTTAGAGTCTTTTAACCAAGCATGCTCAGGGCCAACGCCTGGATAGTCCATGCCGGCTGATACTGAATGCGTCTCAGCAATTTGGCCGTTTTCATCTTGCAACAAATAAGTGCGGTTGCCGTGCAAGACGCCTGGAGTTCCTGCCACCAATGCAGCTGAATGCTCTTTGGTATTCAAACCATGACCGGCTGCTTCAACACCAACCAACTTCACATTTGGCACATCGATGTACGGATAGAAAATACCCATGGCGTTTGATCCACCACCCACGCAAGCCATCACGTAATCTGGTTGACGACCAATCATTTCTGGCATTTGTACTTTGCACTCTTCACCAATCACGCTTTGGAAATCCCTCACCATCATTGGGTATGGATGAGGACCTGCCACCGTACCGATGATGTAGAACGTACTTTCCACATTGGTCACCCAATCGCGCATCGCTTCGTTCAAAGCATCTTTAAGAGTTTTGGTACCTGACTCTACTGGCACAACCGTCGCACCCAAGAGTTTCATGCGATAAACGTTTTGAGCTTGGCGCGCCACGTCGACAGAACCCTGGTAAACGATGCACTCTAATCCCATACGGGCACAGATCGTGGCTGTTGCCACACCGTGCTGACCAGCACCTGTTTCAGCAATGATGCGTTTTTTACCCATGCGTTTGGCCAACATCGCTTGACCAATCACGTTGTTAATTTTGTGCGCGCCTGTGTGGTTCAAATCTTCACGCTTGAGATAGATTTGAGCTCCACCCAACATCTCGCTCCAGCGTTTGGCGTGATACACGGGTGAAGGACGACCCACAAAGTGTTTTAACTCTGAATGGAATTCAGCTAAAAATTCTGGGTCATGTTGATACTTGGCGTACGTCTCTTTGAGCTCAGTCAAGGCATACATCAAAGTTTCAGAAACGAAGACACCGCCATAGGGGCCGAAATGACCTCTGACGTCTGGAAAATCATACATAGTGTTACCTCTACACGAATGAGATGCCTTGATCGGCATCCCGGACTGCTTGAATAAACGCCTTCATTAATTCAGGGCTTTTTTGACCTTTTGCCACTTCAATGCCACTCGACACATCCACAGCGCAAGGTTTAAGGTGTGCAATACCCTCGCCCACGTTGTGCGTGTTCAATCCACCACTCAAAACGACCCGATGCGCGTTTTCTTTTGTCCATGTGTCCGGTATCAATGACCAATCAAATACATGCCCACCGCCACCATAGCCCTCAACGAAGGCATCCAGTAAAAAGCCGGCTGCATCTGCGTATTGTAGAGAAAATTCAGATAAGTTGAAGCCCGCCTTGATTCTGGCGGCTTTCAGCCATGGCATGCCCTGAGCGATCTCTTGACAGCGTTCCGGGGTCTCATCTCCATGAAACTGCCACAAAGTCGTGGGAACACGCTCCTGGATCCTCAAAACCTCTTCATCTGTTGGGTTTACCACCAAAGCCACAGCATCCATCCCACCAGGCATGCGGGCAATCAAGGCAGCGGCCATTTCAGGGCTGACATACCGGGGGCTGGGCTCATAAAAGACGAATCCCAGGGCATCAACTCCCATGGAAACAGCCGCATCCACATCGCTTGAACGAGTAAAACCACAGAACTTAATTCTGGTTTTATCAGCGGTTTGCTTGAGTAAGCCCATCAGTGCCTGACTGCCCTAAAAGATTGATTGGTAAAAAGCTATTGGCCAAATTCGGCTCAGGAATATCGAATTGTTCTGGGTATCCTACCCTAAGAAGATAAAGTCCATCGGCCATGAAGGTGGCGCCCGCCAATTGGCGATTTTTTGCTGCCAACAAACTGCTCATCCAAGTGACCGGTTCTTTTCCAGCCCCAATCAAAAGCAAGCTGCCCACCAAATTACGAACCATGTGATGAAGGAAGGCATTGCCCCTGAAAACAAAGTACACCCATGGTCCATTCTCAATCACTGATACTTGGTACAAAGTCTTGATCGGGGTTTTACTTTGGCATTCAGATGAACGAAATGAACTGAAGTCATGCTCACCCACCAATACCTGGGCTGCTTCATGCATGGCCAGTGTATCCAAGGTTTTACCCTTGGGTAAATTCAGAAAGCCTGCTTTGCCGTGCAACAAAGGGGATGGCGTTGAACCAGTGAGCAAGGCATAGCAATAGCTTCGCTCAAAAGCCATGTAGCGGGCATCAAAATGATCTGGCACTGGCTTGACCCACTGAACTGTGACACTTGGTGGCAAAAAGGCATTAACGCCTTTGACCCAAGAAAGATCTGGTCTCACCACTTCAGTATCAAAATGAACCACTTGACCCAAAGCATGAACTCCTGTGTCGGTTCTTCCTGCTGTGATGGTTTTAACTGGCTCATTGTTTTCACCAATGAAGCGACTCAAGGCTAACTCTAGGTGATCTTGAACTGTTTGGCCGTTACTTTGGGTTTGCCAGCCAGAGAAAGCAGACCCGTCATACTGCAAACCCAAGGCAATGCGCATGCTATTTGGATGAGAGTTGATTAACTTCAGCCATCAATGATTTGGCTTGAATGGTTAACGCAGGATCAATCTGATTGCTCACTGCCAATACTTCCTGGATGGCCACTCTAGCGGCGGCGAAATCTTCAATGGTGATGTAGGCTCTGATCAGATTCAGTTTCACACGAAGACTTTCAGGACTCGGCAAAGATACGCCAGAGTTTTGAGAAGCAACTGGTGCAGGTCCAAGATTTAAATCAAGCGACGCAAACAACTTGGCGGCTTGTTCAGGAACTGTATTTGACTGAGCATTTGGCTTAGTAGCAGAACTATCAGACTGACGAACCTTCTTTGCCTCACTCTTTGATAGCTTTAATAAAACCAAAATTGCTAGGAAAACAAAAACGGCAATAGCCAAAGGACCAGTTTGATTTCTCCAATCAAACGTCTCGGTATTTGCTTGCCCTGCCCCTTGGTTTTGCATCAACTTCTTCAGATCAGCAATGTTTTTTTCTAATTCAACAATTCTTTGCTTGGCTTCTGATAAAGCTTTCTCTTGAACCAGCAATTCTTCCATGCGGCGCTTGGCTTCACCCTCTAAGCCAGCAGCAGGACCCACCTTTAATCGATCACCCACAACGTTTGCTGGTGAAATCTCTTTATCTTGACTTGCAGTCAATCCACTCAATGGCATGTCAGCCTTGCCTGAGCGATAAGCCACGTCCGCAGACTGTGCAATTTCTTTGGCCTCTTGCTTTGGCACACTCTTGACCATTGCTTGGCTAGGCATCTTTAACTCAGCACCAGCCATCAAGCGATGGATACTACCGCCAGCGAATGCTTGAGGATTGGCCCTGTACAAAGAAATCAAAGCCTGATCAAGACTGGCCTCGTCAAAATTAGCCGCCAGCTTGCTGGCAATTTCAGTCAGCGTATCTCCAGCTTTTACCTCTACACGCGCTTGATCTGCCACCATCAATGTGTAAACACGGCGCACCAAACCAGTTGACCAGCGAAGCTCTACCAAAGCATCCAAGAATATTTCATTGGCAGCTAATTTTAAGACTTCATCTGAAGTGATCTTGATCGCTACCGGCTCTTCTTTTGAGCCCTTCAGTAACTCGACTTTTAATTGCGCTTGGACATTAGAAGATGTGATGCCCAATCGTTGATACATCTCAGGACCGGCCAAAGCCGCCTGCATATCTTTGATTGAGGCAAGTTCTGCAGGATCAATTTGAATCGAGATTTGAGCAAGCAGCGGCTCACCCACTTTTGACTGAATGCTCAAGTTGCCTAAATTCAAGGCAAGCGCTTGTCCGGCAAAAATTGCCGAGATCAACCCAAGTGCTAAACGATGAAAACTTGGCAAGAGCGCAATCAAGAAATTAACGCTCCAACAAAATGCGCAACATACGGCGCAATGGCTCAGCAGCGCCCCATAACAACTGGTCGCCTACTGTGAATGCGCCTAAATAATCAGGGCCCATGGCTAATTTATGCAAACGTCCCACAGGCACAGTCAAAGTACCAGTCACAGCAGCAGGTGTTAGATCTCTTTCGGTCGTTTCGCGATCGTTTGGCACTACCTTGACCCAATCATTTGCGCTCGCCAAGATGCCCTCAATATCGCTCAAAGGAATGTCTTTTTTGAGCTTGATGGTCAAGCCCTGTGAATGGCAACGCATCGCGCCGATACGCACACACAAGCCATCAATTGGAATACTGCCCGCTGATCTGAATGGAGGGTTACCTAGAATCTTGTTGCACTCTGAACCGCCCTTCCACTCTTCCTTGGTTTGACCATGTTCAACCGGCACATCAATCCATGGAATCAAGCTACCAGCCAAGGCTGTGTTGCGGAAATTCTTTTTCGGGAAATTAGCCGAGCGCATCGTTTCAGCAACTTTGCGATCAATGTCCAAAATAGCAGATGCAGGATCAGCCAATTCTGCTTTAACAGCATCGTGCAAAGCACCCATTTGAGACAACAACTCACGCATGTTCTGAGCACCCGCCCCAGAAGCTGCTTGGTAAGTCATAGCACTGACCCACTCAATGGCACCTTCACGGAACAATCCGCCCATCGCCATCAACATCAAACTCACGGTGCAGTTACCGCCCACCCACAGATTGCCACCTTTGCTGATAGCAGAATCGATCACTGGGCGGTTCACTGGATCCAAAATGATCACAGACTCATCAACCATGCGCAATGAACTGGCTGCATCAATCCAATGACCTTTCCAACCAGCGGCACGAATCTTTGGGTAAATCTCTTTGGTGTAATCGCCACCTTGGCAAGTGATGATGATCTCGCAACGCTTCAAGGCATCAATATCATCAGCTGAGTAAAGTTTTTTCTCATTCTTAGCCATCGCCGGCGCTGGCCCACCAGCATTGCTCGTGCTAAAAAAGACTGGCTCAATGAATGCGAAATCGCCTTCATCTTGCATGCGCTGCATCAAGACACTGCCAACCATACCGCGCCAACCTACTAAACCTACCAATGGAGTTGCCATCACCACACCTATATTTTTAAAAAGTTTTTGTTAATTTTATTAATGAACCTGGGACATCTATATTACAGAGCTTTTAGAACCGCTTCGCCCATTTCTTTTGTGCCTACCAATTGGCAGCCCGCCGTCTTGATATCACCCGTGCGATAACCCTGAGCCAACACTTTTTGCACAGCAGCTTCAATGCGGTTGGCTTGCTCAGCTTTACCCAATGAATAACGCAACATCATGGCTGCAGACAAAATGGTTGCCAAAGGATTAGCAATACCTTTACCTGCAATGTCAGGTGCTGAACCATGGCTTGGCTCATACAGCCCTTTGTTATTTTTATCCAATGAAGCAGATGGCAACATACCGATTGAACCAGTCAACATGGATGCTTCATCAGACAAGATATCGCCGAATAAGTTACCAGTCACCACCACATCAAATGCTTTTGGTGCTTTGACAAGTTGCATGGCTGCGTTATCAACATACATGTGGCTGAGTTCAACATCAGGATATTCTTGTCCGATGCGCGTCATGACTTCTCTCCACAATTGTGAAGTCTCAAGCACATTGGATTTATCAACACTGCACAATCGTTTATGGCGTTTTTGAGCCGCCTGAAATGCCACGTGAGCAATGCGCTCCACTTCAGGCTCTGAATAACGCATGGTGTCAAAACCTTCACGCGCTCCAGGAAATAAACCATCTGTGGCAGTGCGAATACCCTTTGGTGAACCAAAGTAAATATCGCCGTTCAACTCACGCACGATCAAGATGTTCAAACCAGCAATGATTTCTGGTTTTAAGCTAGATGCTTCAGTCAACTCTGGATAACAAATCGCCGGTCTTAAGTTAGCAAATAAACTGAGGTGTTTGCGCAAACCAAGAATCGCTTGCTCAGGTCGCAATTCACGGGCCAAAGTGTCGTACTTCCAATCACCTACAGCCCCAAACAAAATGGCATCAGCTTCTTTAGCTAACTTCAGAGTGTCTTCTGGCAATGGATGGCCTTTAGCTTCATAGCCAGCACCACCCACTGGGGCAGTTTCCATTTCAAAAGATTCACCCAAGGCATTCAAGACCTTCACTGCTTCTGCAATGATTTCAGGGCCAATGCCATCACCTGGCAATACTGCAATCTTCATGTCAAACCTTTAAACAGGAAAAAATTAAGGGAGCTTTGTCGCTAACCAAGGCATGCGCAAAACTCTTTCAGACTCATAAGTCTTGATTTTGTCTGCGTGTCGCAAGGTCAAACCAATATCGTCCAAACCATTGACCATGCAATATTTTCTAAATGCCGCGATATCAAAATCATACGTGCGACCATCAGGCGCAATCACCTGTTGTTTTTCTAGATCAATGGTTAATTGGTAACCATTGAATGCGGCTGTTTCATTGAACAAGTGATCAACTTGCTGAGCAGATAGAACGATTGGTAATAAACCATTTTTATAACAGTTATTAAAGAAGATATCTGCAAAGCTTGGAGCAATCACCGCTCTGAAACCATACTGCTCCAAAGCCCAAGGAGCATGCTCACGAGAACTGCCACAACCAAAGTTTTGGCGAGCTAAAAGAATGCTTGCGCCTTTGTAACGAGATTGGTTTAAAACAAAGTCAGGATTTAATGGGCGGTTAGAACAATCTTGGCCAGGTTCACCATGATCTAAGTAACGCCATTCATCAAACAAGTTTTGTCCAAAGCCAGTTCTTTTGATTGATTTCAAAAACTGTTTTGGAATGATGGCATCGGTGTCCACATTCTCACGATCAAGTGGAGCAACCAAGCCTTGGTGTATTGTGAACTTATTCATTATTTAACCGGTGTAACTACCACGCCAGAATTTGAAGCCTCATTACCAGAGTCAGATTTCTTAGAAGTGTTTTTATCAACCACGCTTCCTAGGTTTTGAAGATCTTGACCAATACCAGAAATCGTATTGCAGGCCATCAATGAAGTTGCCATCAAACAAGCAAATACTAATTTTAAAGTTCTCATATTTATCGTCTCCGGGATTTAGGCTATTTTACGAACATCAACAAAGTGACCTTCTAAAGCTGCAGCTGCCGCCATCGCAGGACTCACCAAATGTGTTCTCCCGCCATTACCTTGGCGTCCCTCAAAATTACGGTTTGATGTAGAAGCGCAACGCTCACCTGGCTCAAGACGATCAGCGTTCATGGCCAAGCACATGGAGCAACCAGGTTCACGCCACTCAAAGCCAGCAGCCTTGAACACGCGATCCAAACCTTCGCGCTCTGCTTGCTCTTTTACTAAACCAGAACCAGGAACGACCATGGCCAACTTCACAGTGGGCGATACTTTCTTGGCGATACGCTCAACAACCCTTGCAGCAGCCCGGATGTCTTCAATACGACTATTGGTGCAAGAACCAATGAAGACTTTATCTACCATGATGGCTTCAATCGCTGTATTGGGCGTGAGTGCCATATAGCTCAAAGCTCTTTCCATGGCTTCGCGCTTGACCGGATCTTTTTCTTTTTCAGGATCAGGTACTTTGTCTTCAATCGATAAAACCATTTCTGGTGAGGTTCCCCAAGTCACTTGAGGCTTGATCTCTTCTGCGCGCAACTCAACCACTCGATCAAATACCGCGCCCTCATCGGTGTGTAACTTTCTCCAATACTGCAAAGCTTGACGCCAAGCTTCACCTTCTGCTGGAGCATAAGGACGACCTTTGACGTAGTTGATGGTTGTTTCATCTACACCCACAATGCCTGCACGAGCACCCGCTTCAATTGCCATATTGCAGATGGTCATACGACCTTCCATCGATAAAGCACGAATCGCTTGACCTGCAAATTCAATCGTGTAACCAGTACCGCCAGCAGTACCAATCTTGCCAATAATGGCTAAAACAATGTCTTTAGCGGAGCAACCCAAAGGTAATTGACCTTCGACGCGCACCAACATATTTTTACTTTTCTTCATCAGCAACGTTTGCGTGGCCAAAACATGCTCCACTTCTGATGTGCCGATACCAAACGCCAATGCGCCAAAAGCACCGTGCGTACTTGTATGAGAGTCACCACAAACCACTGTCATGCCAGGCAATGTAGCGCCCTGCTCTGGTCCAATCACGTGCACGATGCCTTGACGCTTATCGTGCATCTTGTATTGAGTGATGCCAAATGCATCGCAGTTTTGATCCAAGGTATCAATTTGTAAACGTGATACTGGATCTTTGATGCCTTCTGAACGATCGGTTGTAGGAACGTTGTGATCTGACACCGCCAAATTGGCTGAATTTCTCCAAACTGGGCGCTGCGCTAAAGACAAACCCTCAAAGGCTTGAGGACTGGTTACTTCATGCAATAACTGTCGATCAATGTAGAGGACGGTGGTACCGTCCTCTTCCATGTGAACAACATGGTCATCCCATAACTTGTCATACAAAGTACGAGCCATGAATCTTCCTAATTAACGCTTGGCGATTGGCTGAACAGTGCGTGTTGGACTACCAACAAACAACTGACGCGGACGACCAATCTTATATTCTGAATCAGTGATCATTTCTTCCCACTGTGAAATCCAACCCACTGTGCGTGCAAGAGCAAAAATACAAGTGAACATTTCTGTTGGAATACCCAATGCACGCTGAACAATGCCTGAGTAGAAGTCAACGTTTGGATAGAGTTTACGACTCACGAAGTATTCGTCTTCCAAAGCAATCTTCTCAAGTGTCATCGCTAACTTGAACAATGGATCATTCTCAAGACCCAACTCTTTGAGAACTTCATAACATGTTTCACGCATCAATTTAGCGCGT
>Ga0255079_1000025_pt1 | contig 33986 bp, 32 predicted proteins | sample Colum_Atlam_RepB_FD_188586 | JGI IMG/M metagenome (GOLD analysis project Ga0255079, IMG submission 188586) | Freshwater microbial communities from Columbia River, Oregon, United States - Colum_Atlam_RepB_8h | ecosystem: Environmental > Aquatic > Freshwater > River | place: USA: Oregon... | reverse complement strand
GCTCCCGTACCTTGTCGGCCATGCGTCGATGCACCCGAAACGGCTGTCGTGACCACGCCCGCCTGACTCTGACCTTCAACTACTCCACGTCGGTCATCTGGATCGATCGTTTGCTCGACGAACGCGAACCGAGTTCCTACGAACTCTGCGAGACCCACTGGAGCCGGTTCAACGCACCGAATGGTTGGCGTCTCGAAGACCGTCGTCGCGTCGAAGTTCTCCCCTTCGTACATCGCCTCGCCGGCTGATCGTTCGTGCGCCCGGCCGCCAACGAGGCCCGCTTCACCGTCGGTGCCGCGGCGGTTCTCTGGGTCGCTGCTTACGTGGCGGCGTTGCCTTTGCAATCGGTGGTCGTCGCCGCGTTGGGGCAGAGCGGGAACGACCCCGACACGTGGCCCACGTCGACCACGGCCGCGGCGGTGGTGTGTCTCTGGATCCCTTTCGTCGTCGGGCTCGTCGTTCTCAGCCGACGGCACGGTGGGTCGAGTCTTCGTGACGACTATCGGTTGCGTTTTCGTGCGGTGGACCTCGTCGGTGTTCCGGTCGGCTTGGCCGCGCAACTCGTGGTGATTCCGCTCCTGTACTGGCCCTTGTCGCAATGGTTCCCTGGTGCGTTCGATGCGGAGAAGGTCGACGAACGGGCCACGCAACTCTGGGATCGCGCGCAAGGCGGCTGGGTGTTGGTCCTGGTGATCGTCGTCGCCGTTGGGGCGCCCGTGGTCGAGGAACTCGTGTACCGAGGTGTGATCCAGCAGTCGCTCGAAGGTCGGTTGAACGACGCCGTGGCACTCGTCATCTCGGCGGCGTTCTTCGCGCTCATCCATCTCCAACCCGTCGAACTCCCCGGTCTCTTCATCGCCGGTCTGGCGTTCGGGCTGTGTTGGCAACGGAGTGGTCGGATCGCGTGTCCGATGCTGGCGCACATGGCCTTCAACGCGGCCGGACTGGTGCTGGCCGCGCGCTGACCCCGCGGTGGCAGTATTGAGCCCGTGGTGAACGACGATCCGGCGCCGACCGAACCCGATGTCGCTCCCGAACTGATCGACGTCATCGACGATCTTCCGGCCGACGAGTCGGAACTCCATCCGGATCCGGTCGGACGGGGAGCAAGCCGTTGGAACCCGTTCCGCAACTGGGAACGTCGACGCGTCGTCGCCTTCTGGGTTCGATTGGTGTTGGTCGGGGTGAGCACGATCATCGCGATCGAGGTCGTGCAACCGTCACTGTTGTTCCGCAACACCACGCCGACGGGCGGCGACATGGGAGCGCACGTGTGGGGCCCCGCATATCTGCGCGACCACTTGCTCCCGTGGCGGCTCAACGGCTGGTCCATGGATTGGTATTCGGGATTCCCGGTCTACCGCTTCTACATGGTCGTGCCGGCCCTGATGATCGTTCTCCTCGACGTGGTTCTGCCGTACGGCATCGCCTTCAAGTTGATCGCGGTGCTCGGCATCGTGACGCTCCCGGTTTGCTGTTGGGCGTTCGGACGACTCGCACGTTTCGCGTACCCGCTTCCCGAACTCTTCGCGGTGATCGGACTCGTGTATCTGCTCGACGAGAGTTACACGATCTACGGCGGCAACGTGGCGTCCACGATGGCCGGCGAGTTCTCGTTCTCCATCTCGTTGTCATTCGCCATGTTGGCCTTCGGATTCTTCGCCAACGGGCTCGAAACCGGTCGCCACCGAATCAAGGCCGCGATGTTCATGGCGCTGGCCGTGTTGTGTCACGGCATCGTGGCCATCTACGTGGCGGTGGGCTTGCTCCTGTTGGCGTTGCTCCGACTCGATCGTTCGCGGGTCCGGTGGTTCGTGACCACGGCCGGAACCGGCGCGCTGCTGTCGGCCTTCTGGATCGTGCCGTTCCTCATGAACCACGCGTACATGACCGACATGAAATACAAGGGCGAGCCGGGGAACGGTTCGTTCACTTCGTATTGGGGCATGTTCTTCGCGTTGCCGCCCTTCTGGAACGTCTTCTTCACCGCGCTGGCCGTCGTCGGATTCGTGGCATCGCTGGCCCGGCGTCACGTGGCCGGAACCTGGCTCGGGGTCACGGGCATCGTGTTCGCGATCTTCGTCTATCTGTTCAACGACAGCCTGCCGATCATCGGCCTGCTCTGGAATCCGCGCCTGCTTCCGATGATCAACATGTGTCGTTACCTGTTGGCCGCCGTCGGCGTGGTTGAGATCACGCGAGCGGTCACCCGACTCGTGGTCTTCGAGCGCTCGCCGGAAGGACCAGCCGAACAAGTTCTCGAGCGCACGACGTTCCGTTCCGTCAGTGCAGTGGCGGTCGTCTTCTTCATGACGACCCTCGCCGTCCTCGGTTTTCGCTTCCAGGTCCTGCCGCTCGGCAACGTCGTCGACGAGGGGCAAGGTGCCGAATACGCGTGGGGACCATTCGAGACCAAGGCGAGCAACAAGGGTTTCGTCGACGGATGGGCGCGCTGGAACTTCAGCGGCTACGAAGAGCGCGCCGCGTACGGCGAGTACCACGACCTTGTTCAGCAGATGAAGTCGATCGGCGAGGATCGTGGTTGCGGTCGTGCGCTCTGGGAGAACTACAAGGAGAACGACAAGTACGGAACGACGATGGCCCTCATGCTGCTCCCGTTCTGGACCGACGGTTGTATCGGTTCGAGCGAAGGACTCTTCTTCGAAGCCGCCGGCACCACGCCGTACCACTTCCTCGCCGCGGCGGCGATGTCGAAACAGAGTTCCAACCCCGTGCGCGAACTGCGCTACGTCGACAACGACGCATCGGTCGGGATCGACTATCTGCGCGCCCTGGGAATCCGGTACTTCATGGGCGTCACTCGTGAGGCCATCGACGAAGCGGATCGTCTCGTCGAGACGGGCGACCTCGAAGCAATCGCGCAGTCGGGGCCGTGGCAGATCTACCAGGTGACCGATTCCGACATAGTGAGTCCGCTGAACTTCGAACCGGTGGTGGTCGAGGAACGCTCGGGAGATCAACGTGAGCGTTGGCTCGAACTCGGAACGAGCTGGCTCCAACAGCCCGATGAATGGAACGCTCTGCCGGCGGCCGACGGCCCGCCCGAATGGCAACGCATCGGAGTCGCGGTCGACATGTCACGCCGACAAGGCGAACCTGGTTCGGATTCACGCAAGGTCGACATCGTCACGCCCGATCGACCCGTCGAGGCGCGACCAGTGGCTTCGGTCGTGGTTTCCGCGGTGGACATCGGCGAACAGTCGGTGTCGTTCTCGGTCGATCAGGTCGGGGTACCGATCCTCGTTCGCGTGAGCTACTTCCCGAGCTGGAAGGTCAGCGGTGCGGAGGGTCCGTATCGAGTCGCACCGAACATGATGGTCGTCGTACCCACCGACAACGATGTGAAACTCGAATTCGGCTCGAGCAACATCGATCGTCTCGCCTACGTCCTCACGTTCATCGGCATCGTCGTGGTCGTGACGACGTGGCGACGTCAGCGTCGCGACGAGAAGGCACATAGCGACCACTGATTGCGGATTTCGTGAAAATCACGTTCCTTTCAGGACAAATGTCGTCGATCGGAGAGTGAACACACGTCATCGGGTGCGGTGGCGAGCGGTAGCGTGGTCAGTTGCCATGTCGACCACCGAAGCCCTCGATCAGATCGTCAAGGCCTACGACATTCGTGGGACGGTGCCCGATCAACTCGACACCGAGATCGCTCACGCGTTGGGCGTCGGGTTCGCGCTCTTCGCCAAGTCGAAGGTGGCGATCGTGGCCCGGGACATGCGTCCCTCGGGAACCGAACTCGCCGACGCGTTCGCACGGGGACTGATGGAACAAGGCGTCGACGTGATCGACCTCGGGTTGGCGTCCACCGACCTCTTGTACTTCGCGGCCGGCAAGCTCGATGCTCCCGGCGCGATCTTCACGGCATCGCACAATCCGGCCCAGTACAACGGGATCAAGTTCTGTTTGTCGCGTGCTCGTCCGGTGGGTGTCGACACCGGTCTGCTCGCCATCAAGCAGACGGCCGCCGAGGTCCTGGACGGTCGCTCGCCGCGTCCGGCCGAGCGCAGCGGTCGCACCACCGAGCGCGACATGCTCGCCGCCTTCGCCGACCACGTGGTCTCGTTCATCGACCCGTCGCAGTTGCGTCCCATGCGCGTCGTGGCCGACACGGCCAACGGAATGGGTGGACTCGTGGTTCCGGCGGTGTTCGAAAGGTTGCCGCGCCTCGAACTCGAGGTCATGTACGCCGAACTCGACGGCACCTTCCCGAACCACCCCGCCGACCCGCTGCAGTCGGCCAACCAGCGCGACCTTCAGGCCCGGGTCACTGCTGGCGGGTTTGACATCGGTCTCGCGTTCGACGGTGACGCCGATCGGGTGTTCGTCGTCGACGAGGAAGGTCGTGGACTCTCGGGTTCCACGACCACGGCTGTGCTCGCCCGGGCGATGTTGCGCAAGCACCCGGGGGCCACGATTTTGCACAACCTGATCTGCAGCCGCGCCGTTCCCGAAGTGGTGCGCGAGAACGGGGGAGTCCCGGTCCGCACCAAGGTCGGCCATTCGTACATCAAGCAGCAGATGGCCGAGACCGGAGCCGTGTTCGGCGGCGAGCATTCGGCGCACTATTACTTCGCTGACAACTACCGTGCCGACAGCGGCCTGATCGCCACGATGCTCATGCTCGAGGAGCTCTCGCGTTCCGAGATCCGTTTGTCCGAACTCCGCCGGCCCTTCGAGCGCTATTCGTCGAGTGGTGAGATCAACACCCAGGTCGAGAGTCCGGCCGCGGTGATCGAGGCTGTCTCGGCCAAGTACACGGGCTTCGCTCAGGATCGACTCGATGGATTGACGGTCGACTGTGGGTCGTGGTGGTTCAACCTGCGGCCCTCGAACACCGAACCGCTGCTTCGTCTGAATCTGGAGGCGCCGACCCGCGAGGAATGTGACGACAAGGTCGCCGAAGTCCTCGTCGCCATCACCGCGGTTTGACGACATCCCCCCGACCAACGACCATGTGTGCTGAAGTGTGAGAGCACGAGCCGACGAAAGTAACGACATGCCCCTCGATCCCGACCTCCTCACCGTCCTGGCCTGTCCGGTCGATCACGGTCAACTACACGTCTTCGATGACGAGAACTGCATCTACAACCCCCGACTGCACCGCCGGTACACGATCCGTGAGGGCATTGCCGTCATGCTCGTGGACGAATCGGAGGTCGTGACCGACGCCGAGCACGAGCGCCTCTCGGCCCGTATCGCCAAGGGTGAAGGTCGGGCGACCGGCCCGGCCCGCTGATCCATCTCTCCAACCCGTTCCCTCCCACTTCCCCGTTCACGCAAGGAGTCACCATGTCCATCGCCGCTCGTAAGGACTACCGCGTTGCCGATCTGTCCATGGCCCCGTTCGGTCGCAAGGAGATCCATCTCGCCGAGCACGAGATGCCGGGTCTGCGGGCGTTGCGCAAGGAGTACGGATCGCAGAAGCCCTTGAAGGGTGCACGCATCTCGGGTTCGTTGCACATGACGATCCAGACCGCGGTGCTCATCGAGACCCTGGTGGAACTCGGTGCCGAAGTCCGCTGGGCGTCGTGCAACATCTTCTCGACTCAGGATCACGCCGCCGCGGCCGTGGTCGTGGGTCCCACCGGATCGGTGGACGACCCGCAGGGCGTGCCGGTGTTCGCCTGGAAGGGCGAGACCCTCGAGGAGTACTGGTGGTGCACCGAGCAGATGATGACGTGGCCCGATGGTGACGGCCCGAACATGATCCTCGACGACGGTGGCGACGCCACGCTCCTTCTGCACAAGGGTGTGGAGTACGAGAAGTCCGGCGAAGTTCCCGATCCGACCACGGCCTCCAACGCCGAACTCGCCATCGTCCTCGGCTTGTTGCAGCGTGGACTCAAGCAGGAGCCCTCCAAGTGGACTCGCATGGCCAAGGGCATCCGTGGCGTGACCGAGGAGACCACCACCGGCGTGATGCGTCTCTACAAGATGCACGAGCGCGGTGAGCTGTTGTTCCCGGCTATCAACGTGAACGACTCGGTGACCAAGTCGAAGTTCGACAATCTGTACGGCTGCCGCCATTCACTGGTGGACGCCATTTGCCGGGCCACCGACGTGATGCTCGCCGGCAAGGTCGCGGTCGTGTGTGGATACGGCGACGTAGGCAAGGGTTGCGCGCAGGCGCTGAAGGGCCAGGGCGCCCGGGTGATCGTCACCGAAGTCGATCCGATCAACGCACTGCAGGCGGCCATGGAGGGCTATCAGGTCACGACCCTCGACGACGTCTCGCCGCTGGCCGACATCTTCGTCTCGGCCACGGGTAACGACCACATCATCACCGTTGAACACATGAAGCGGATGAAGCACAACGCGATCGTGTGCAACATCGGCCACTTCGACTCCGAGATCGACATGGCCGGACTCGCGCGCAGCGGGGCGACCAAGGACGAACTCAAGCCCGGAACCGATCTCTGGTCTTTCCCCGACGGTCACTCGGTGATCGTGCTGGCCGAGGGTCGCCTCGTGAACCTCGGATGCGCCACGGGTCATCCGAGCTTCGTGATGTCGTGCTCGTTCTCCAATCAGGTGATCGCCCAGATGGAACTCTTCAACCACACGGCGAACTATCCGCTCGGTGTGTACGTGCTCCCGAAGCGTCTCGACGAGAAGGTCGCGTCGCTCCACCTCGATGCACTCGGTGTGAAGCTCACCAAACTCACCGACGAGCAGGCGGAGTATCTGGGCATCGACCCCTCGGGTCCGTTCAAGCCCGATCACTACCGTTACTGATGATCAAGTACCCGGAGCGACTGCTCCGCTGTGTGCTCGGACTCGGTCTCTTCGGACTCGGCATCACCTTTTTCATCCGGGCCGATCTCGGCCTCGCGCCGTGGGACGTCTTCCACAAAGGAGTGTCGGAGAAGACCGACATCGCGATCGGAACCGTGATCATCGGTGTCGGCGCCCTGTTGCTCCTGCTCTGGATTCCGCTCCGGCAGCGTCCGGGTGTGGGCACGATCCTGAACGCCATCGAAATCGGTCTGGTGGTGAATCTGACCAAACCGATCATCGGCGAACCCGATCACTGGTTGGCGCGCGTGGCCCTGATGTTCGCCGGGCTCGGCGTGGTCGGACTCGGATCGGCCCTCTACATCGGCGCCGGCCTTGGCCCCGGACCCCGCGACGGACTCATGATGGGACTCGCTTCGCGCGGCCACAGCATCCGACTCGCCCGCACCGGCGTGGAAGCGAGTGTGCTCGGCGTCGGCCTTCTACTCGGTGGTTCGGTGGGCTTGGGAACCGTGGTGTTCACCCTCGGTATCGGCCCGGTCGTTCAGCGACTGTTGCCGCTGTTCGACCGGACCCAACGGACCGATCCGACCGAAGAGGTCAGGCGCAGATCGTCGACGTGATCGTGGCGGTGTAAGCCGCCGTGATGTTGGTGAAGTCGCTACCGGTGACCGAGAACTGCTTGCCGGCGTCGGACGACGACAAGTACACAGTGATCGTCTGACCACTCGTGGCGATGTTCGGTGACACCCCACCCGCCGCCAACAAACCGGCGACGCGGGCTTGGATCGCCACACTCGCGCCTTCCGGATCGTCCACGCGGAAGCGCACCGGAGTCTTCTGTGCACCCGACAACAGACAGGTCGGCATCTGGCCCGGATTGCTCGTGGTTCCGAGGAAGACGAGCGTCGGCATCTGGTTGCTGCTTGCGGCCGTGGTCGGCGCCGCCGTCCCCGATGACGACGTGGTGGGTGTTCCCGGCGACGAACAGCCGCCGGGATACTCGCCACGCACGGTGAGTGAATCGGAGTCCGACAACTCGCCGTCGGTGACCGTCCCCTCGATCGTGATCGTCTTGCCTCGATACGAGTAGTCGAGGGTGATGGTCACCGTCTGACGATCGGTGCCCGTCACCTCGTATGTAGTGCGCTCGATCGGGCCGGTGTCGGCCGACGCGAGCACCTCCACCTGAAGGTCGTCACCGTCGAGATCGGAGACGCTGACCCGGATGTTGACGGGGGCCGGATCGGATGACTCGATCTCGACGCATTCATCCCGCGTCGACATCGTGATCGTCGGAGCCCGGTTCGGACCTTCGGTCGTCGGGGTGGGGGTCGAGTCGGTCGGGTCCGTGGTCGGTTCACCGCAATCGGTCACCAGGATCACCGTGGTGTACGAATCGGTGGCGCCGCTCGTGTCGGCCGCACCGGCGACGACCGTGAGTTGACCGGCCGCGGTGGCCTGATACGTCCCCGTCCAGGTGTTGCCGCCGACGTCGGTGAGTACGATGCTCTCGCCATTGACGGAGATGCCGACATCGTCTCACCGACGCACATCTGGGTGTGCGCCGACAGGCCGACCGACAACGAGCCGGGATTGATCTCGATGGTCGGATCGGTGGGCGGCGGGCAATCGGCGAACCACGTCTCGAGTTCGATCGTCGCCTTATAAGCGCTCGAACCATCGGAGTAGCGGTGATACCAGTTGCGACCGTGATCCGATTCGGCTTCGGTGTTGTTCGAGCCGAGCCACCACCAGTCGAGACCGTTGGAGTCGATGTAGGGATCCGACTTCACTTCGGGCGGGCAAGGCGCGTCGGTGGGAGTCTCACCCATCGGGTTGCAGAGCTCGTCGTAACCAGCGATGTCGGTGATGAAAGTAACCGTGCGGCCGCTCTCGTCAGTGAAACGCCCACTCGACGTGTACCACCAGCGCACACCATCGGAGTCGGTGAACGACCAACCGAGTTGTGGCTCACCCTCCACGCAGCCGTATTGATTGCAGGCATCACTGGTGGCGCCCGACGACTGAACGCGCTCGTCGGCGATCGGGTCGATGGTCGGACCGTCGGGGGAGGGTTCGACCGTGACGGCCTTGTCGTCGAGATCGCCGTAACTCGCGGCCGCCGCCGGATCGGTGACCGGCTGGTCACCTTCGAAGGCGTACGAGTTGGTCGGTCCCTGATCAGTGGGGGCGCATGGCGGGAGGCACCACTCTTCCCAGAAAGGAAGGTCGCTCGTCAACGACACCGAGGTTCCACTCGTCGTGTTGACCCACCGACCGGTCGCGACCTGACGAACCCAGATCTCTCCCGTGCTCGGATCGACCCAGGTTCCGGGTTCCGACGTGCTGATGTTCTCGGGCGGGCAGGGCGGCAGGCAGTCATCCTGATAGCCGGGCAGCATCGCGGTGTAAGCGATCGGCGCCGCCGTTCCGTCGGTCGCATCGATCCAGGAACTGATGCCCTCGGAGTAGACGTAGGTGTGTCCGTTCGAACCGACGTACGTCGCTCCTTCGGTGGCCACGATCGGCGGACAATCGGGTTGCCGTTCCGGATACTGGCAATCGAGAGGCACGTTCGGAAGTTCGGCCGTGGTCAGCAGTTCGATCTCGTCGGTGGCGAGGTTGTCCCAGCCGTATGCGCCACCCGTGTGCGAATTCCATGTCCAGGCATTGCCGAGTGAATCGATCCAGATCGCCCCGGGAACCGCGTACGTGGGAGGGCAGAGGTTCGGCGGCGGACTCTGGAAGGTGTAGCTGTCGCAGTTCTCGTTGTAGAAGTCCTCGGGTGATACGCCCTCGTTGTCGGGCGTGGTCAGATCGTCCCAAGCCGGGTAATCCTCGGGTTGTTCGACGAGTTCCCACAGATGTCCACCGGCATCGATGTACTGCGTGCCGATCGCAGCCGTCGAAGGCGGGCACTCGATCGGACCACCGCAATCGCGGAGGTAGCCCGGGATCTCTTCTTTGGTGGCCACCGACTCGCCGGTGTCGACGTTCAGCCACCGTGACGTGCCGTCGCCGAGATCTTCGTATTTCCACACTTCACCGGTGGTCGACTGGAAGACGGTCCAACCGAGTCCGACCGGTGTCGGACACGAGGGTTGGCCGTCGGTCGGAGCGAGACAATTCTCCACGTAGCCGGGCAGGTCGATGACTCCGGCGACGGCTTGACCTTCGACATCAGTGTTGCGCCAGATGAATTCGGCCGCGTCGTACCTCCACACGTTGCCGTCCGGGTCGCGGTAGTAGGTCATGTCCGCGTTCCCGTTCGGGCTCGGACAATTCACGATGATCCGAATCTCGACGCAGTTGTCGAGGAAACCCGGAAGCGCCGGCGGGAACATGACCGGCGGTGCCGCCGGATCGTCGAGGTTGTGCCACTGGCCGTCGGCCAAGAGGAACGACCATCGTTGCCCACTCGGGTCGATGTAGTCGGTCCAGCCGAATTCGCTGTCGAACTCGGGGCAAGCCGGCTCGTTCGGTTCGCCCGGCTGATCGGGCTGATTCGGGTCGTCGGGCTGATCAGGCTGATTCGGGTCGTCGGGCTGATCGGGATTGCCCGGATCATCGCTGCCTTCATCGCCACCGTCGTCACCGGTCGTGTCACCGGGAATCTCGGGCACCGAATCCTGACTGAACGGTGTGGGCTGCTCTTCCTTCGGGCCGAGTAGCGGGTTCCCGCAAGCGCAGCGGGCGCGCGGCATGCCCTGGTCGTCGATCAGGATCGCGGTTCCGGCGGCGATGACCGAGTCGTAGCCGTACGACTGTCCGTTCTTGAATCCGAACATCTTCACGTTGAGGTTCTGGAGTGCGTACACGGGTGTGAGGCTGCGCAGATAGTTCGGCAACTCTTCGTAGGCGATGCCTTGCACGGCGGCCCAGGCGCGACCGCGATCCTTGTAATACGTGAGGAAGCGGATCATCGCTTCCACGTCACAGATGTTCTTGCCGCTTCCGCCGTAGGTCCGGCCGGCGTACAAGCCGGGTGCATTGCCCTTCACCTTGCCGTCGGTGAGCGTGGAGGCATCGGTGACCTGATACGAGGTCAGTTCGAAGGTCGGGGCGAACGAGTCGGGTCCGACGACACCGGAGGGCTGGAACAAGGCCCGGTCCGGACCGTTCGATCCACCCGAATCGTCGTCTCCGCCGCAACTGGCGGTGGAAGCCAGCAGGACGCCAGCCAGCAGAAGTGAAGCGATGCGACGCATGATCCCCCTCGAGGTCGCCGGGCTCGGGCCCGGGACCGATGTACTTCGGACACCGAATATACGAGTTGGCCGTCCCTTCTCGGGTTGGGCCGATGTCCGGCGAGTCCTATCGGTGTAGAGGTGCTGCGTGGGTGTGGTCGGATGAATCGTCATGCCCTGTATGAGCCATCCGCCCCACCGATCTCGCACTTTTCTTGCCACACCCCTTTGATTTGCTGACTTCGTGTTCGCCGCCCTGCGTTGTTCGTCCTGCCGAAATGTGTTCCGCCCCGAAGCCTCACGCCCGGGGGCTCGACGGTGCCCCTCGTGCGACGGAGGTTGGCTACCCGAGCCCCGTCGGGTCGTCCCACCGCTGCGCTACGAGGGGGTCAATCGCGAGGTCGTTCTCGCCGCCAAGGTGCAAGGAAGTCGACGGGCCCTGCGATTTCTTGCCGACGAACTCGCGACCACGATCTCGAGCGACCACGAACTGGCCGGCACCTTCGGTCTGGTCACCTGGGCCCCCACGACCGACCGGCGTCGGCGGCGACGCGGCTTCGACCAGTCGGAGTTCATCGCCCGGCACGTGGCTCGCCGACTCGGCGTCCCGTGCCGGCGCCTCCTCATGCGCGATGCCGGTCGGCCACAAACCGGAGCGACGCGACGGGAACGACTCGCCGGTCCGAGTTTTCGAGCGCGGGTGTCACGAGGTCGGATCCGCGGACGCGTCCTGGTGGTCGACGACGTGATCACGACCGGATCCACATTGCGGGCCGCGGCTCACGCACTCGAGTCCTCGGGTTGGTCCGATGTCGTCGTGGCGGCCTGCGCCTCCACACCCGACGACCGTCGTTCGGTTCAGGCCAGTCCGGTCAGTCGTCGCACGGTAGTGATCGCCGACGACTGATCGTTCTCCACGAGCACGCCGTGCATTCCGAGACGGTGGGCGGCGTCGACGTTCGACTGCACGTCGTCGAGGAACGCCGACTCGTGTGGTGCCGAACCGAGGCGATCGAGAGTGAGTTCGTAGATCGCCGGGTTGGGTTTACGCAGGCCCACCTCGTGGCTGTCGACCACGGTGTCGAACAACTCGTCGAAGTTCATGAGCAAACGCCAGCGATCCCGGAATTCCCGGATGTTGTTGGTGAGCACACCGGTCCGACAACCGGCGGCGCGCAAATCCACCACGAGTTCGTGCATCGCTTCGCTGCGGACGAACTCGAAGGTCGAACCCGGTCGTTGGGCGGCTTCTTCTTCGCTCGGTGGACGCATGCGCAACCCGGCGGCAGCCACTAATTGGCCGATACCTGTTCGGTACTCGTCCATCGAGATTTCGCCACGCTCCAGACGGTGCCACGGATGATCGGAGTCCGATCCGTAGTCGCCCATCATCACCTTGATCACCTCATCGGGATCGTGGTCGGGAAATCGGCGGATCAAGTCGACCGGCCGACCCGATAGCGACAACACGCCACCCAGATCGAAGATGACTGTTCTCACGGGGTGATTCGGCACGGGGGAAGTCTGCTCAGTGGGCGTGTGGAGCGCCAAGTGGGGGACCCCCGCCCGCAGAATGCCGACGGTAGGCTGGCGCTCCGCATGGGAGTTCTCGATCGCATCCTCCGGGCCGGTGAAGGCAAGAAGCTGAAGGCCCTCGAGGGGCTGATTCCCGACATCAGCGCTCTGGAGGCCGAGTTACGCGGTCTGGGCAACGAGGCGCTGGCCCACAAGACGGTCGAGTTCCGTGAGCGTTTGGCCCGGGGCGAGACCTTGGACGATCTTCTGGTGGAGGCCTTCGCCGTTGTTCGCGAGGCCGCCGGCCGCACCATCGGTCAGCGTCACTACGACGTTCAGATGATGGGTGGTGCCGCGTTGCACTTCGGCTGGATCGCCGAAATGAAGACCGGTGAAGGCAAGACCCTCGTCTCCACGCTCCCGGCCTACCTGAACGGCCTGTCCGAGCGTGGTGTGCACCAGATCACCACCAACGACTATCTCGCCCGCCGTGACTCCGAATGGATGGGTCAGGTCCACCGTTGGCTCGGCCTGAAGGTCGGCCTCGTGATTCCGGGCTTCCAGGAGAATCCGCAGCAGAAGCGCGCCAACTACGCGGCCGACATCACGTTCGGAACCAACAATGAATTCGGCTTCGACTACCTGCGCGACAACATGGCCGGCACCAAGGCCAACAAGGTTCAGCGCGGACACAACTTCGCCATCGTCGACGAAGTCGACTCGATCCTGATCGACGAGGCCCGTACTCCGCTCATCATCTCGGGTCGAGTGGCCGATGCCGCCCAGCTCTACTACCGCTTCGCCTCCATCGTGCGCGGCCTCCAGCGGGGTGAGCACTACGAGGTCGAGGAAGACAAGCGCATCGTGATGCCGACCGAGGCCGGTATCGAAGCCGTCGAACGCGAACTCGGTCTCGACAACCTCTACGACGAAGTCCAGCGCAATCTCGTGCACCAGTTGCAGGTCGCGCTGCGCGCCAAGGAGCTCTACCGGCGCGACAAGGACTACATCGTGCAAGGCAGCGAGGTGAAGATCGTCGACGAGTTCACCGGTCGCATCCTGGAAGGTCGTCGCTGGAGCGAGGGTCTGCACCAGGCGGTCGAGGCCAAAGAAGGCGTCAAGATCAAGGAAGAGAACCAGACGCTCGCGACCATCACGTTGCAGAACTACTTCCGCATGTACGACAAGTTGGCCGGCATGACCGGAACCGCCCAGACCGAGGCGGCCGAACTCATGAACACCTACGGGTTGCAGGTGGTGTCGATTCCGACCAACCGCGACATCCGCCGCGCCGATCAACCCGACCTGATCTACAAGACCGAGCGCGCCAAGTTCGATGCCATCGCCGAAGACATCATCGAGCGCAACGCGAAGGGCCAGCCGATCCTCGTGGGCACCGTGAGCGTGGAGAAGAGCGAGTACCTGTCGAAGTTGCTCGCCAAGCGTGGTGTGGCCCACGAAGTTCTGAACGCGAAGCAGCATTCACGCGAAGCCGAAGTGGTGGCTCAGGCCGGTCGTCTCGGCTCGGTCACGGTGGCCACCAACATGGCGGGCCGAGGCGTCGACATCCTTCTCGGTGGCAATCCCGAAGGACTCGCGCGCCGGGCGGTTCTCGCCGAGGGCCACGCCGCCGAGACGTTGGTCGACGAGTTCGCCCTCCCGATGCCGCTCGATCAGATGCCCGAGGAGTATCAGCACGATCGCTCACGTGCCCAAGCCCGATACGCGGAGGTGCTCGCTGAACTCTCGATTCGCTGCAAGAGCGAAGGCGATCAGATTCGTGGCCTCGGTGGCCTCTACGTGATCGGTTCGGAGCGTCACGAGAGCCGACGCATCGACAACCAGTTGCGCGGTCGTGCCGGACGTCAGGGTGATCCCGGCGAGAGCCGCTTCTATCTCAGCCTCGACGACGAACTCATGCGCTTGTTCGCCACCGGCGCGCTCAGTTGGGTGATGGGTCGGGCGCTACCCGAGGACGAGGCGATCGAGCACAAGATGGTCACCAAGGCCATCGAACGGGCCCAGAACACCGTCGAACAGCGCAACGCCGAGATCCGCAAGAACGTTCTCAAGTACGACGAGGTGATGAACGAGCAGCGCAAGGTGATCTACCAGCGCCGCGACCAGATCCTCGACGGTGTCGATCTCAAGGCCGGCGCCATGGAGTACCTCGCCGAGGCGGTCGACTCGCTGATCGAGACCCATTGCGTGAGCGATGCCGATGACGAGTGGGACCTCGACGGTCTCGCCAAGGAACTGAAGACCTTCTGGCCCAACGAACTCTCCGAGGACCGCTTGGCCGGATGTCGCGACACCGACGGCATCTACGAAGTCGTGATGGCCGATGCGTCGGCGTACTACGAATTGCGCGAAACCGAACTCGGTTCGACCGTGATGCGCGACGTCGAGCGTCAGGTCATGCTGCGGATCATCGATCAGCGCTGGCGTGAACACCTCGAGGAAATGGACTACCTGCAGGAGGGAATCAACCTGCGGACCATGGGTCAGAAGGATCCGTTGTCGGAATGGCAGCGCGAGGGCTACGAGATGTTCGGCTCGATGATGAAGGGCATCGCCCAGGACTTCGTGCGGTACGTCATGCACGTGCAGGTCGTCCGCAACGACGCTCCCCAGCAGATCGTGAAGAACGTTCAGGAGACCAAGTCCGAGGCGGCACCCACCTCTAGCGAACTGCCGGCCGCACCGGCACCGGCCGCGGGCTCCAAGCCCAAGACGATCGTGAACGACGCGTTCTCCAAGACTCCGCGCAACGCTCCTTGTCCCTGCGGGTCGGGCAAGAAGTTCAAGATGTGCCACGGCGCCGCCTGAGGCTCCGTCATGCGCGACTTCTCCGACGACATCCGTGAACTCCGGCGCCGCCTCGGCGAGGCGCACGGCTATTTGCGCGTCGACGAACAACGCGCTCGAGTGTCCGAACTCGAGATCGAGGTCTCGCGGCCCGACCTCTGGGACGATCAGGATCGCGCCAAGCGACTGAACGCCGAGTACGCGAACTCCAAGGGAGATCTCGATCAGTACGACTCGTTGTCGCAGGATCTCGAGGACGTCGAGGTTCTGCACGAGATGGCGCGCGAAGTCGACGATGCCTCACAGGAACCCGACATCGCCGCCGGGATCGCGTCGATCTCCGGCCGCCTCGACGGACTCGAACTCCGCAGCCTCTTCACGGGCGAACACGACGAAGCCGACTGCATCGTGCACATCAACACGAAGGACGGCGGAGTCGATGCGCAGGACTGGAGCGAGGTCCTGCTCCGCATGTATTCACGTTGGGCCGAACGCCGCGGATTCGAGATCGAGATCGACGACGTCTCGCCCGGTACCGAAGCCGGAATCATGTCGGCCGAGTTCACGATCAAAGGTCGCTACGCCTACGGCCTCATGACCTCCGAGCGTGGCACGCATCGACTGGTTCGCATCAGTCCGTTCGACAACCAGGGTCGACGACAGACGAGCTTCTCGGCGGTGCAGGTGTGGCCGGTCATGGACGATCCCGACGTCGACATCAACGAGAGCGACATCCGCATGGAGGTGTTCCGCGCGTCGGGTGCCGGTGGTCAGCACGTCAACAAGACGTCATCGGCGGTGCGCCTCATCCACGAACCCACGGGACTCGTTGCGTCGTCACAGGAGGAGCGCAGTCAGCTCCAGAACCGCGAGAAGGCGATGGGTCGCTTGAAGGCGATGGTCGCGGCCAAGATCGAAGAAGAACATCAAGCCGAACTCGATCGCATCGCCGGCAAACAAGCCCAAGTCGGATGGGGAAGTCAGATCCGCAGCTACGTGTTGCAGCCCTATCAGATGGTGAAGGACCTGCGCACCGAGATCGAGACGAGCAGCGTGGAAGCAGTTCTCGACGGAGACATCGACGAGTTCATGGAGGGCTACCTGCGCTGGCGTCGTGCGGGTGACAATTCCTGACCGACGGCCACTGGTAGCCTGCTCGTGCTCGTGAAGTCAGCACGGTGCACCCACACCTCATGATCAGACTCGACAACGTCACCAAGTCGTACAGCGCCGATGTGACCGCCCTCCGCGACGCGTCCTTCGAAGTCGCCAAGGGTGAGTTCCTCTTCCTCGTCGGGCCATCGGGCTCGGGCAAGTCCACGCTGCTTCGTCTGATGAACCGCCAGGAGCAACCCGAGAAGGGTGCCGTGTGGGTGGCCGGCAAGAACATCAACGACATGCCCGAATCGAAGGTGCCCTTCCTGCGCCGCAACATCGGGAACATCTTTCAGGACTACAAGCTCCTCCCGAACAAGACCGTCTTCGAGAACGTGGCCTTCGCGCTCGAGGTGATCGGCCGTCCGCGGCACGTGATTCGGCAGCAAGTACCGGCGGTTCTCGAACTCGTCGGACTGGCCGACAAGGGTGATCGCTTTCCGCACCAATTGTCGGGCGGTGAACAGCAGCGCGTCTCCATCGCTCGGGCCTTCGTGAACCGCCCGCTCATCCTCCTCGCCGACGAGCCCACCGGAAACCTCGATCCGGCCACTGGCGAGGGCATCATGCGCCTCCTCGACCGAATCAACTCGACCGGTACCACCGTGGTGATGGCCACGCACGACCAGCGCATCGTGAACATGATGCGCCGTCGAGTGGTGCAGCTCGACCGCGGCATCATCGTCCGCGACCAAGAGCGTGGGGTGTACGACTGATGCTCGCCCGAATCAGCTACGCATTCCGCGAAACGATCGCTGGATTCCGGCGCAACGTCACCCTCACCGCGGCGGCCGTGATCACCTCGGCGGTCTCGTTGTTGCTCGTGGGCTCGACTTTTCTCATCCAGCGGGCCTTCGACAATCTGTTGACGCGCTGGAAGGGCGACGTGGAACTGATCGTCTACGTCCGCCCCGATGCGACCACCGAGCAGATCGACCTGATCGACTCCGCTCTGCGCTCGCAGACTTCGGTGATCGACGTCGAGCGACTTCGTTATCTCAATCAAGCCGAGAGTTATGCCGAGGCCGAGAAACTCTTCGCCGGCGATCCGGGCACTCTCCGTCTCCTGACGCCCGAGAACATCCCGTCCCAGTTCAAGGTCGTGCCCACGGTGGAGGACGCGACGCTCGTGCGCGAACTCGGTGAGCAGTTCCGACAACTCGCGGGGGTGAAGGAAGTCGCCTACGCGCAGGACGTCTTCGACGTGGTGTCGCGGGTCTCCCAGTTCATCCGCGTCGCCACGACCACGATGTCGATCATCCTGCTCGTCGTCGCCGTGGGTCTCATCTGGAACACCATTCGCACGGCGATGTTCGCCCGTCGGCGTGAGATCGAGGTCATGAAGCTCGTGGGTGCGACCAATTGGTTCATCCGCATCCCGTTCATGCTCGAGGGCCTGTTGCAAGGTCTCATCGGTGGCGTCTTGTCGTGTCTGGGCCTCTGGGGTCTGAACAGCGCCTGGTCGGGCGCGGTGTCCGATTTCAACGACACCGAATTGGCCGCGCTCGTCGTTTCCGACGGGTTCGCCCGATGGGTCATGGTGCTCCTGCTCGTCATTGGTGCCTTGGCCGGTGCGGTGGGTTCGGGTATCGCCGCCAGTCGCTTCCTCGACGTCTGACCCGGGCTTCGGGCCGGCCGAGGCCGGATCAGTAGGGTCGTTTCGTGAGCTACGAAGAGATCCTCTATTCCGTCGACGGGCCGGTGGCCACCATCACGTTGCACCGCCCGGACAAGATGAATGCCTTCACCAATCGGATGCTGAAGGAGATCATCGACGCGTTCGACCGCACCGATGCCGATGATTCCGTACGTGCGGTGATCGTGACCGGTTCGGGAAGGGCGTTCTGCGCCGGGGCCGATCTGTCCGGTGGCGGCGAGACCTTCGCCAAGGGCGGCAGCGACGTGTCGGCCAAGAGCGGGGTCGTGCGCGACGGGGGTGGTCTCGTGGCCCTGCGGATCTTCGAGTCGAAGAAGCCGGTGATCGGTGCGATCAACGGAGCCGCGGTGGGGGTGGGTGTGACCATGACCCTGCCCATGGACATCCGTTTGGCGAGTACGGCGGCCAAGTTCGGATTCGTGTTCGCCAAGCGCGGCATCGTGCCCGAGGCGGCGAGTAGCTGGTTCCTGCCGCGACTGGTGGGTATTTCGCAGGCCGCGGAATGGTGTTACACCGGCCGCATCGTGAGCGCCGACGACGCGCTGGCCGGCCGTCTCGTGCGCAGCGTGCACGCCCCCGACGACCTACTGCCGGCCGCCCGCGCCATCGCCGAGGAGATCGCGGCCGGTACCGCGCCGGTGTCGGTCGCTCTCACGCGCCAGATGTTGTGGCGCATGCTCGGTGCCGACCACCCGATGCAGGCCCACCGCGTCGACTCGCGCGCGATCAACTCACGCGGCGCGAGTGCGGATGCACGCGAGGGAGTCGTGAGCTTCCTCGAGAAGCGCCCGGCTCAGTTCCCGGTCAAGGTGAGTGACGGATTGCCCGAGGTCTTCCCCGACTGGGAGGACCCCACGTTCTCGTGAGTCAGGACGATCTCTACGAGCAAGTGGGTGGTCTACCGTTCTTCGAGCGACTCGTCGACGTGTTCTACGCGGGCGTGGTCGCCGACAACGTGTTGTGGCCCCTCTATCCCGATCAGTCCGATCTGGAGGGAGCGCGCCGGAGGTTGGCTTTGTTCCTCGCGCACTACTGGGGTGGAGTCACGACCTATCTCGAAGAACGCGGTCACCCGCGTCTGCGCCTGCGGCACATGGGATTCACGGTGGGTCCACTCGAGCGAGATCGCTGGTTGGTGCACATGGCGCAGGCCATCGCCACGGCTGGCGACGAGTTCGGTGTGAGCGAAGAGATCCGCGCCGAGATGACCGGTTACTTCGTACGCGCCGCCGAGCATCTGCGTAACGACACCGGTCTCCCGATCAGCAGCCCGTCGGCCTAGGAGATCGGTCGCGGAAGTCGGCCGAGTATGTCGGCCGAGGAGCGTCAGCCGAAGACGACGGTCTTGCGTCCGTACACGAGCACGCGGTGCTCGAGATGGGCACGCACGGCGCGGGCGAGCACGATCGTCTCGAGGTCGCGACCCTTGCGGGTGAGATCGGCCACCGAGTCGCGGTGGGTCACACGCGTGACCTCCTGATCGAGGATCGGACCCTCGTCGAGTTCCTCGGTCACGTAGTGCGCGGTAGCACCGATGATCTTCACGCCGCGATCGTGCGCCTGACGATAGGGATTGGCACCGATGAACGCCGGGAGGAACGAGTGGTGGATATTGATGATCCGAGACGGATAGGCGTCGACCAAGGTGGGCGAAAGAATCTGCATGTAGCGCGCGAGCACCACGAGGTCGACCCGGTACTGGGCGAGCGTTTCGAGGACCTGTCGTTCCTGGGCCGTCTTGGTGTCGGCGGTGACCGGAAGGTGCACGTAAGGAACACCCATGTGCTGCACGAGATCGGCATGGTCGGGGTGATTGTCGATCACGGCGACGATGTCGGCCGGGAGTTCGCCGGAACGCCAGCGAGTGAGGAGATCGAAGAGGCAGTGCGACTGCTTGCTGGCCATGATCGCGACCCGCGGCTTCACGTCGGTGTACCGGAGGTCGGCCCGCATGTCGAAGCGCTTCGCCACGGGGGCGAAGGCGCCGAGGATCTCGTCACGGTTCAGATCGAAGCCGTCGACCTCGAACTCGACTCGCTGGAAGAACACCTTCTCGATCTCGTCGGTGTGTTGCTCGGCGTGCACGATGTTGCCGTTGTGCGACGCGATGAAATCGGCGACGGCGGCGACGACCCCCCGTTGATCGGGGCACGAGAGAAGGAGAACTCCGGTGGCGGGCACCCCGAGAGTCTGCTGGTTTCGGCCCCGTTTTCAAAGGGCCGCGCGGTCAGCGGGGGATGAGCGCGTAACACGCGACCGCGGCCGCGGCGGCCACGTTCAGTGAATCGATGCCATCGGCCATGGGGATCCGTACACGCGAAGCGATCCGGGTCAGCGTGTCGTGTGAGAGCCCCTGTCGCTCGGATCCGAACACGACGGCCACCCGTTCGCCCGTGGGAACGACGGTCGAGATGTCGGTGGCCCGCGCGTCGGGGGTGAGGGCGTGGATGACGTAGCCCGCTTTCTCGAGGGCTTCGATCACCTCGACCATCGAGGTGTGTCGGGCCGTCGCGAGTCCGAAAGCGGTGCCCATGGATACGCGCAGGGCGCGACGGGCGAGGGGATCCGACGAGTTCCGATCGAGGACGAGACCGTCCACACCGAGCGCGGCCGCGCTGCGCACGATGGCACCGACGTTGGTCGGATTGTCGACGTCCTCCAACACGATGACGTTCCGCGCGTGATCGATCAGCCGTCGAAAGTCTTCGAGTGGTGGGCGTTCGAACAGTGCGATGACGTCGAGGGCCACGCCCAGTCCGGTGAGCATGCGCCGGGCTTCGGCGCTCGCCGCGTACACCGGAACGTCGGCGGGGAACCGGTCGAGCACCGGGGCCGGACGTTGCGAGTCGGTCAGCGCGGCGCGGGGAATGCAGCCGGCGGCGAGAGCCCGCTCGACCACGAGATCACCCTCGGCTACGAACAGACCCGGTTCGACATTCTCGGCTGGGTCGCCTTTGGTGGCGCGAGCCGGGACTCGTCGGGGACGGAGTTCACGTTCGCGGAGGCGGAACTGCTCGAGCCGCGGGTCGTCGGGTGACTCGACGAGGATGGCCGAATTCATGAAGGGTCAGTAGTACCAGGGGTACGACGACCAATCGGGGTCGCGCTTCTCGAGGAACGAGAGCCGCCCCTCTTGTGCCTCATCGGTCATGTATGCGAGTCGGGTCGCTTCGCCGGCGAACACTTGCTGACCGACCAAACCGTCGTCGATGAGGTTGAAGGAGAACTTCAGCATTCGCTGGGCCGTGGGGCTCTTGCCGTTTATCTCAGCCGCCCATTGCAATGCAGTTGCCTCGAGTTCGGCGTGGGGAACGACCGCATTGACCATGCCCATGCGGTGCGCGTCGTCGGCCGAGTACTCGCGGCCGAGGAAGAAGATCTCGCGGGCGAACTTCTGACCTACTTGGCGCGCGAGATAAGCCGAGCCGAAGCCTCCGTCGAAACTCGCGACATCGGCGTCGGTCTGTTTGAAGCGGGCGTGTTCACGACTGGCCAAGGTGAGGTCGGCCACGACGTGGAGGCTGTGTCCGCCACCGGCGGCCCAGCCCGGTACCACGCAGATCACGACCTTAGGCATGAACCGGATGAGGCGTTGCACTTCGAGAATGTGCAGACGTCCGCTCCGGCCCGGGTCGATCGACGTCGCATCGTCACCTTCGGCGTACTTGTAGCCGTCGCGACCGCGGATGCGTTGGTCGCCGCCACTGCAGAATGCCCAGCCGCCATCGCGTGGTGATGGTCCGTTGCCGGTCAGTAGCACGCAACCGACGTCGGTGCTCTGGCGGGCGTGTTCGAGTGCGGTGTAGAGCTCGTCGACCGTGTGCGGACGAAACGCATTGCGCACTTCGGGACGGTTGAACGCGATGCGCACCGTGCCGTGGGCCTTGGCCCGGTGATACGTGATGTCGGTGAAGTCGAATCCGGGGACGAGGGTCCACTGCGACGGATCGAAGATCTCGGAGACCGGGGCGGATGTCACACGACAATGGTGCCACGCTGGTCGGAGATTTCCTCCGTCGGGCTGCCCACACCACGGGCCGGAGAATCGGTACCTTGCTTCGATGTCCGTGAGTCGCGTGGGAATCATCGGTCGAGTAGCGGGATTCGTTCTCGTCCTCGGCGCGTGCTCGGCCGCCGATGCCCTCGACGTGACCACCACGACCTCCGAGGTCACGACGACCTCCACGTCGTCCACCTCGACGTCGACGACCACATCCACGACGACCACCGTGCCGGTGACCACGACGACTCTCGAGGTGCCAGCCATCGACGCGCCACTCGTGGCGGTCGGTCAGAAAGATGGCGCCGAAACCGCGCGTGTTCAGCAACGACTGCTCGACGCCGGATTCTGGCTGAGCGGCGTCGATGGTGATTACGGACTCACCACTCGGCAGGCCGTGATGGCTTTCCAGAAGTACTCGGGTCTCGAGCCGTCGGGTCGGGTCGACGACGCGACGGCGGCTGCTCTCACGGTCATCACCGAACGACCCAAGCCGGCGAGTACCGATCCGGGTGTGATCGTCGAAGTCGACAAGACCCGCCAATTGCTCATGGTCGTCAACGACGCCAAGGTGCTGTGGGTGATCAACACCTCGACCGGAAGTGGTCAGTGGTACCTCGAGCAGAACCAGAAGGATCCGACCAAGTGGGAACTCGGTCGCTCACTCACCGATTCGGGGCACTTCAAGATCCGCCGTGAACGTTCGGAAGGTTGGTGGGCCGGCGACCTCGGTGAGATCTATCGCCCCAAGTACTTCAATGGTGGTATCGCTTTCCATGGTTCGCGCAGCATCCCGAACTACCCGGCTTCGCACGGATGTGTGCGGGTGAGCGTTCCGGCCATGGACATGCTGTGGGCGAGCAAGATGCTCCCGATCGGAACCAAGGTCTGGGTCTACGGCGACGACGTCGAGGCGACCAACGAGAAGCCGACCATGCCCACCACGACCACCACGACCACCACGCTCGCTCCGACCACCGATCCGGTGGCCACCGAATCTTCGGTACCGGACACCTCGGCACCCTGAATCGGTCTCCACTGGGCTCGGGCCGCGGCGACCGACCTACGCTCGCCGGCATGGGTGACCACATCAAGTACTCGCGGGCGGGGAACATCGGCACGATCACCATCGACCGCCCCGAGAAGAAGAACGCGATGACCTTCGCGGTGCTCGGCGACTTCATCGAAGCCGTTCACGAAGCGAGTCACGACGATGCGATCGGGGTGCTCATCGTGACCGGTGTGCCCGGTTCGTTCTGCGCCGGCACCGATCTGGCCGATCTCTCGACCATTCCCGGAGAGCAGCGCGGATTGCGGGGCACGGCCGAGGAGACCGACAAGTGGTGGCCACTCGTGAGCTGTTCGAAGCCCACCATCTGTGCCATCGACGGACCCGCCGTGGGCATGGGGGCCGAGTTCACGTCGCAGTGCGATCTGCGTCTGGCCTCGCCGCGGGCCAAGTTCGCGTGGAACTTCGTACATCGCGGTCTGGTTCCCGACACCGGAGCGGGCACCTGGCTGTTGCCGCGGATCATCGGTCTGCAGAACGCGCTTCGTCTCACGTACACCGGCGACATGATCGATGCCGACGAAGCACTTCGTCTCGGTTACGTACTCGACGTCGTCGAGTCGGGTGATCTCCTCGAGCGCGCCCACGAACTCGCCACCCGCGTCGCGGCGGGTTCACCGCATTCGCATCGCCTGATCAAGCAACTGACCTACGAGGGCCTCACGGCGTCGGTGGGTGAGCACATGGTTCGGCACACCCAGGCGATGGCCGCGAGTTTCAAGAGCGACGATCACCGCGAAGGTGTGGCCGCGTTCCTCGAACGCCGACCGGCTCGGTTCACCGGCAAGTAAGCGGTAATTCACCCTCGCGATACCGAGACGGGGGTCGCGATCGGCAACGATGGGTGCATGCGCATCCTCGTGACCAACGACGACGGAATCGATTCGATCGGTCTGCACGTACTCGCCCGGGCCATGCGTCCATTCGGTGACGTGGTGATCGCCGCGCCGGACCGCGAGTTCTCGGGCGCCGGCGCCGCCCTCGGTGCGTTGCATCTGATCCAACCCGAAGTCCACCGGGCGCGGGTGGAGGGCATCGATGAGGCCTGGGCGGTCACCGGACCGCCGGCGCTGTGCGTGATGTTCTCGCGTCTCGGCGCATTCGGCGAACCGTTCGATTTGGTCGTGTCGGGGATCAATCCGGGCGTCAACGTCGGCCGATCGGTGTACCACTCGGGAACGGTGGGCGCGGCGCTGACCGCGCGCAACGGGCTGGTGTCGGGAGTGGCGGTCAGTCAGGCCGTGACCGGATTCGGCGTCGAGGGACAGGGCTGGGACGAGATGTTGATCGGTCAGAAATGGGACTCGGCTGCGGCGGTGGCCGCTTCGTTCGTGGAGGGTCTGGTCTCGTCGATGCCGGCCACGCCGGTGGTGGTCAATCTCAACGTGCCGAATCGGGATCTGGCCGACATCAAGGGCTGGAAACTCGCTCGAGTGGGCCACGAGCCGCCGCGTCGCATGAGTCGGGCCGTACTCGAACCCAAACTCGGTCACGAAGGCTCGTTCCACGTGCGCATGCAGTGGGGCGACGCCGTGGCACTGCCCGAAGACACCGACGGCGGACTCGTGGAGTCCGACTACGTGGCCGTGAGTTACTTGTCGGCCCTCGGCAACACCGAGCGCACCGACATGGAGGCGGGGGAGTCGCTCCTCGGTCGCCTCATCGACGCCAGTCGCTGAGGCGCATCTATTGATCGTCTGACGAGTTGTTCGCTGGTCGTCAGACGACGACGACCACGGTCCCGATCTGGGCGAACTCCCACATGAAGTCGGCGTCGGCGTGTCGCTGACAACCACCGCTCAATCGACTGCCGAGCTCGGCTTCGGTCTGGTACGGAGAGTTGTCGCTGCGGTGCAGCGGGATCGCGTGGAAGCCGATGTTTCCGATGTCGGTCTTCAGCCAGCGAATCATCTGGGGCAGGAAAGCCTTGCCATTCCACGCCGTGGACACCTCGGAGCGGCTGTACACCTCGTGCGTTCCGGGCGTTTCGTTGTTGTACTTGCTGCCCGAGACCAACCACGAGCGAATCACGTTGTCGTTCTCGTCCACGGCCCACACGCGTTGACCGGCGCGCGAGTACACGACTCGGCGACCGCTTCCGGAGTTCTCCGGCAACGGCGGTGCATCGGGGCCACTCGTGGCCACCGACGACAACGGGAATCCGAGTAGATCGACCGCTCCCGGCGGCGGCGGAGGAGTGCGGACGACGAGCGAGTCCTCGTCGGGCCAGATGCCGAGTGAGAGTGCGGTTTCGCGACCGACTTTGCCGTCCACGAAGAGATCGCGGTCGGTCTGAAGTTTCTGGACGGCGGCGATCACCGAGTTGTCGTACACGCCGGTGATCGAACCCGAGTAGTAACCGGCTTCCCGAAGCGCTTCCTGCAGGCACACCACATCGCTTCCGGTGGAGGCCGAATTCAGACTGCGTTGCTGGAGCGCGCATTCCTCGGTGGCGGCCGGATCGGCGCCCACGAGGTCCTCCTGATGCGGACTCAAGGTGTCGGAGTCGTCGACGAGCGTCGAGTCGGTGGGGTCGGAGGCCGAGGGCGCCGCCGAATCCCCGGGGGCGTCGGTCGCGAGGGGATCGGTCACCGACGTCGCCGGCTCACTCGATGTCGGGGCCCCGGCGTTCGAGCCACTGCTGCCCCCGGACGTGAGCGCCACGGCCACACACGCGACCGCCACGGCGACGACGGCGGTGATGAGGAACGGGCGATGGCGGGGGTCACTCATCGTCTCGTCAGGCTACTGACCTTCACTCGTCACGGCCGGTCATCGATGTGGGACACTCGCTGTGATGTCCGCCATGGCTCCCCTCGATCGACCCAAGGTTTTCGTGCACGGCAATCCGGAATCAGCTGCGATTTGGGGTCCGCTCACCGAACAACTCCGCTCACGTGGCTGCACTCGGGTGATCCACTTGTCGCCGCCCGGATTCGGAGCGCCGGTACCGGCCGAGTGGTCGGCGACTCAGAACGACTATCGAACGTGGCTCGTGAACGAAGTGGCCGCGTTCGACACTCCGATCGATCTGGTCGGCCACGATTGGGGCGCGGGGCACGTGTACGGCCTCCTCTCCGAACGGCCGACTCCGGTGACGACATGGGCGGCCGATTGCGGTGGTCTCGTCCATCCGGATTACACGTGGCACGACGCGGCGCTCGCGTGGCAGACACCAGATGTGGGTGAAGCGATGATCGCCGGCTTGATCGAACTCTCCGTCGACGATCGCACCGACGCGTTCGTCGGACTCGGGATGCCCGTCGACGTGGCGCAGTCGGTGGCGGCGGCAGTGAATGCCGAGATGGGCCGATGCATCCTCGCGTTGTACCGATCGGCGGCCCAGCCGGCCATGCGTGAACTCGGAGCCCGTCTCGCTGCTGTCGGGCCTCACCGCGGCGGCGCGGTGATCGTGCCGACCGCCGATCCGTATCCCGGAACGCCAGCAATGGCCCGCGAAGTCGCCACGAACCTCGGAGCCGGTGTGATCGAACTCGACGGCCGTGGACACTGGTGGATGCTCGAAGATCCGTCAGGCGCGGCTGACGCGCTCGTGTCGTTCTGGGAGAGCCATGGCCGCTGAACCGAACATCGGGATCCCGTACGACCTCACGGGTCGGACCGTGATGGTGACCGGCGCGAACAGTGGCATCGGGTTCGCGGCCACGCGCCAGATGGCGGCGGCCGGAGCCGACGTTGTGATGGCGTGCCGTAACGCGTCCAAGGCCGAGGACGCGGCGCGACGAATTCGTGAATCGGGAGTTCGAGGCCGGGTGGAGACCCAGTCGGTCGATCTCGGTGATCTCGCCTCGGTTCGCGCGTTCGCTTCCCGATTCCTCGACTCGGGACGATCGATCGACGTGCTACTCAACAACGCCGGAGTGATGGCCCTCGATCGCACGCTCACGCCCGATGGCCTCGAAGCTCAGATCGGAATCAACCATTTCGGCCACTTCGCACTGACCGGCCTGCTGCTTCCGGCTCTGGTTCGCGATGGTGGAGGTCGGGTGGTGAACGTGTCGAGCATGGGACACCGGCCGGGGCGGGTCGACCTCGACGACCTCATGTACGAACGGCGTCGTTACAGCCGGTGGGGCGCTTACTTCCAGAGCAAACTCGCCAACCTCCTCTACACGCGTGAACTCGATCGCCGTCTGCGCCGGGCTGATTACGGTGTGATCGGTCTCTGCTCGCATCCCGGAACCGCGCGCACCGAACTCGGCAAGAGCGGAACCTCCACCACCAACTTCGTCATGCGCAACTTCACGGGAGTGCTCATTCGTTCGTCCGAGCAAGGCGCCGAAGCCCTTGTGCGCGCGTGTGTCGATCCCGACGCCCAGGGCGGTGAATTCTTCGGGCCGCGCTGGTTGACCCACGGCAAACCCCGGCTCGAAACGCCGAGTCGACGCGCCCGCAACGACGCCGACGCCGCTCGACTCTGGGCCATCAGCGAAGAACTCACCGGTGTGACGTATCCGCTCTGATTTCGGGCTGTTGTCTAACCTCGAACCATGACCCGGGTGACGGTTCTCTCGCATCGTGACGTCGCCCACGAACTCGGCAATCTCGGTACCTGGATCGAGGCACGAGGTTGGACGCTCGATCGCGTGTTCCGTGAGGACGCGCCGGTAGTTCCCGATACCGACGCCCTCATCGTGCTGGGTTCACCCACGTCGGTGGCCTCCGGATTCTGTGCACCGCCCGCCGAGCACGAGATCGAGTGGGTCGCCGAGTGGGTGGCATCGGACCGACCATTCCTCGGTATCTGTTTCGGAGCCCAGGTCTTGGCGCGCGTTCTCGGAGGTTCGGTGACGCGCATGGATCACACGCACCGATCGTTCGGAACTTTCGCCGACGTCGCCGACGAATCACTTCGCGGTTCGTGGGCGGTGTGGCACGAGGACGCGATCACGGCGCCACCATCCGCTCGACTGCTCGCGACCATGCCTCATGCCCATGCGGCGTTCCGGGTCGGATCAGCCTGGGGCGTTCAGCCTCACATCGAGTTCACCGCCGACATCGTCGAACGACTGGCGCGTTCATTCGGCGTGGCCGACGAGAAGTGGCGTTCGTTGTGGGCCGATCTGCGCGATGCCGAGGACGACCATCGGGATCGGGCCCATGCCTTACTCGATCGGGTGTTCGGCGCGTGAGCGTGTACCGAGTCACGGTGCGCGGAAGGTTTGTCGACCTCGACGATCGACAGCGGGCCCGACTCACGGCGGCCCTGGCCGAGCACGACATCTTCGTGTCGGCGTACACGCCCGAGGGAACCTTCACCTACGACCACAAACTCGACTTCTTCAACCTTCGTTACGAGATCCGGATCGACGACGGCACCTCGACGGTCGATGCCGCCACCGAACGCGGTCGGTCCGAAGCGGAGATGTTCCTGCGGACCCTCGGTTACGGACATTCCGCACTGCGCGTCAACGCGGTCGACATGGCCACGATGTGGAACGCGAGCGACGGTGGTGGATCGTCGGGCCGCGGGTCAGATCTCGACGCGTGAACCGACCTCGAACACGCGGTCGACCGGCAGATTGAAGAATCGACTGGCACTGTCGGCGCCGCGGTTGAGCAGAACGAACAGTTGCTCGGCGAGCGGACTCATACCGGGCGCCTTGCCGGCCACGATCGATTCGCGCCCGATGAAATAGGTGACGTCGTCGGGGTCGTAGGAGAGGCCGCGCATGTCGATGGTAGAGAGCACGGCGGGGACATCGGGCTCGTCCATGAAACCGAACTCCAACTGGACCTGGAAGACGCCGGGGGCGATCTTGGTGATGTGGGCGCGCTCGGCCAGCGGCACGCGCGGTTCGGGCGACGTGGCCACCGAGACGATGAGCGTGGTGGTGTGCAGAACCTTGTTGTGGCGGAGATTGTTCACCAAAGCTGGCGGGGCCTTACCGAGGTCCTTGAACATGAAGACGGCGGTGCCGGTGACGCGCTTGATGTCCTCGGCTTCGTCGAGCACTTCTTCGATGGGGCGTTCGCCGCGGTGAATGCGTTCGGCCACGAGGGTGCGGCCACGGCGCCAGGTCTGCATCTGGACCATCAGGATCACACCGACGGCCAGGGCGAACCATCCTCCATGCGGGATCTTCACGACGTTGGCGCCAAGGAATCCGAGTTCGATCAGCAACATCGGAACGCAGAGCGCGAGAGCCTTGAAGCGACTCCAGTGCCAGCGGTCGACGAGAACCCGGAAGAAGATGAGCGTGGTGATGGCCATCGTCATGGTGACGGCGATGCCGTAGGCCGCGGCGAGATTGCTCGACGAGCGGAAGCCGAGCACGAGCCCGATGCAGGCGATCATGAGGAGCCAGTTCACGAGCGGGACGTAGATCTGGCCCGAGTGCTTCTGCGACGTGTGGCGGATGGCGATACGGGGCAGATAGTCGAGTTGCACCGCCTGCGCGGTGAGCGAGAAGACGCCGGAGATGAGAGCCTGCGACGCGATGATCGTGGCCATGGTGGCGAGGATGACGATGGGGACCAGGATCGACTCGGGAACCATCCGGAAGAAGATGCTCTCGACGTCCTCGGGATGCTTCAGAAGAAACGCGCCCTGACCCCAGTAGTTGAGGACGAGTGAAGGCAGCACCATTCCGTACCAGCCGTAGGTGATGGGCTTGCGCCCGAAGTGGCCCATGTCGGCGTACAACGCCTCGCCGCCGGTGACCACGAGGAAGATCGAGCCGAGCGAGAGGAACGCCTTGCCGGTCTGGTGGGTGAAGTAGTGATACGCGTGGTACGGATTGATCGACTGGATGATCTCGGGTGCGTCGACGATCTTCGACAAGCCCAATAGCGCGAGAGTCGCGAACCAGATCATCATGATCGGGCCGAACACCTTGCCCACTGCACCGGTGCCGCGTCGCTGAACGAGGAACAGAGCGGCGATGATCGCGATGGCGATCGGGATGACCCAATCCTTGAACGACATCGAGACTTCTTCGAGGCCCTCGACGGCTGAGAGAACCGAGATCGCGGGCGTGATGATTCCGTCGCCGTAGAGGAGCGAGGTTCCGAACACGCCGAGGGTCACGAGGATGCCGGCCTTGGCGGTGGCCGGGACTCGTGGTTCGCCTTCGCCGCGGGCGGGCATGACGAGTGCGGTGAGAGCGAGGATGCCGCCTTCGCCGCGGTTGTCGGCGCGCATCACGAACATCAGGTACTTGACCGAGATGATGAGAACGAGGGCCCAGAAGGCCAGCGAGCAGACACCGAACACGTTGATGCGGTCGACCGTCATGACGTGGGACTTCTCGGTGAAGGCTTCCTTCAGGGCGTACAGCGGGCTCGTGCCGATGTCGCCGTACACGACGCCGAGAGCGCCGAGGGCCAGGGCAACGGTGCCGACTTGGGTGTGGTGGTGCCCCTCGGATCCGTGATCGGGGGCGGTCGCCGGACTGGTGCCGGCGGTTTCAGTGGCCACGGTTGGGAAACGCTAGCCGAGAGTCGGGAGATCGATTCGATCGGGTGCCCAGTGATCGGTCCGGCGATCAGCCCGGTGATCAGTTGGCGCCGACGCGGAAGTCGGTGACCTGAGTGTCCTCGACCCCGAGGTCGGTGAAGTTGTCGTAGGCCCGGGCGGCCATGAACTCGCGCCACGCGAAGGCTCGGTAGCGCGGGGCGCCGTCGCAGAGTTCGGCGACTGGTTCGACCATCGCGTCGCGTGACGGATTGGAGAAGTAGGGGATGCTGAAGCGTCGGCGGCGGGTCATCGGTACCACGCGGTGGACGGCGGCGCGATAGCGGTCGTTGGTCCAGGCCTGCATGCAGTCGCCGAGATTCACGACGATCGTGCCGTCGGCCGGAGGGACGTCGATCCAGCCGTGGTCGAGGGATTCGGTCTGGAGTCCACCGGTGTCGTCCTGGAGCAGAAGCGTGATGGTTCCCGGATCGGTGTGGTAGCCGAGCGCCGTTTCGCCGAGGTCGGCGAGACCCGAGCGTTCGTTCTCGGGAACCGGATCACCGACGGGGTAGTGGTTCAGTCGGATGGTGCTCGAGTTGCGGTCGCTCACGATCTGGGCGCGACCGGCGGCCGACAACGAGAGTGCGTCGTGCACGAGGGTGAGGGTGCGATCGACGAGAGTGGAGAACTCGTCGAAGAGTTCGACCATCGTCTCGCGGAACCCGGGGAGTCCGTCGGGCCAGCGGTTCATCTGATCGCGAGTGGGATGCGCCGGATCGAGGAAGTCGAAGACCTCCTTGTGATCACGCTTGCGCTTGGTGAGTTCGCGATCGAAGTAGCCGAGCGGGTTGTCCTGGTCACGCATGATCGCGGTCCGGATCGATCGGTCGGCGTCGAAGAAGCGCGCGGTCTCGCGCCACGTGCGCGCGATCAGATCGTCGAGGCCGTGACCCGACAACAGGAAGAAACCGTGGTCACGACACGCTCGATCGAGGTCGGCGAGTGAGGTGGCGGTCGGTCGGGAGATGTCGACGGTCGGTACCAGATGCACGAGCCGATGCTACGGGGTGCCGGCGACGTGGTCGGTACGCTCATCGGGTGCTCGCCAGCCTCGCGACCCAGAGCGGTGTGTTCCTCGTGATCGCAGTGATCGGCACGATCGCCTTCGCCACTTCCGGTGTGATGGCGGCTGCCGAGTCGGAGATGGATTGGCTCGGTGCGCTGGTACTCGCGGTGGTGGTGGCGATCGGCGGCGGAACTCTGCGCGACGTGCTGATCGGCAATCTGCCGGTCACGTGGGTGCGCGACGAATGGCCGGTGTGGGTCGGTCTGGCCACGGGTGTGGTCGGGATCGCTCTGCTTCGGGCGCGTCCGGCGACCCGGCTCACGCGTGGCGTTCCGTATCTGGCCGCCGATGCCGTGGGCCTCGGGGCGTTCGTGGTGCTCGGAACTTCGATCTCACTCGAGGCCGGCACGTCGGCGTTCGTGGCGGTGCTGATGGGCGTGATCACCGGCGTGGGCGGAGGAGTGGTGCGCGATGTGCTCACGAGTCGACGCCCGATGGTGCTCGTGGGTCAGGTGTACGCAGTGGCCGGGCTGTGCGGAGCGCTGGTGTACGTGGGCCTCGATGCGGCCGATGGTCGCGAGGAAGTGAAGGTCTGGATTCCGATCGCCGTGGTGGTGGTGCTCCGCTACTTCGCCGTTCGTCACGACCTCCACCTCCCTCGAGCCCTCACCCCCCGTGGTTCTGGTGATGAAAATTCACCGCATAGGTGAAGAACCCACACCAGAATCCGGTCGGATCGGGGATTTGGGCGGAGTTCGGGGAATCAGCTGACGGCGGCGATGCCGTTGGTGATCGTCGCCCAGTCGAAATACTCCCGCCACGACGAGATGAGACCGTCGCGCACTTCGAAGATCCCGACGACGGGGAGCTCGGCCCAGCCTTTGGGGAACTGATGCCGATCGAGACGTTCGAGGAACACGGTGTTGCCGGCGACTGCCGATGACTTGATGACCCATTCGTTGGTCAACGTGGGTGCGAAGAAGGGTTCGAGAACCGCGCGGATACCGGCGGGTCCGATGACGGTGCCGGCCTCGAGGCCGAGGGGAAAGTTCGTGTAGACGACGTCGTCGTGAACCCACTCGAGTGCGCTGTCGTAGTCGAGTTTCTCCATGGCGTGCATGAAGGCCTCGACCACTTTCATCGGATCGGTCGACACGGGAACCGTCACTTCCTTTCGGGCATCAGGAATTCGGACACGATGATCGACACCGCGCCGAAGACGATGGAGGCGAACACCACCGTGGAGGCGGCGCCGTGATGACCGTAGAACTGCGGTGCGAAGCCGGTCATGAGCGAATCGAATACGAGTGCGCCCACCGTGGCGATGGTGGTCGGCCGGCGAAGCGGGCTCTTGATGAGTGTGGCCCACCAGCGAATCACGACCACGAACACCGGGCCGGTCGCGAGACCAACGGCGAAGAGTGTGATCCGACCGCTCAGCGAATCGGGGAAGTCGTCGGGGATCAGTCGGAACACCAGGGCCACCGCAAGGGCGGTCACGGCGCCCGTGATCATGAGGGGCAGGTGAGAGGCCGGGTGGCCTCGATCTGGAGAAGTTGTAGTAGTCACTACGAACGAGAGTAATTGAAGTGCTCGCTACAGTCAAGGGTGTGGGTCATCGCTACACGGCCGAAGAGGTGCTCGAGGCCGCAGTGGCCACGGCGCTCGAAACCGGCATGACCGGGCTCACGTTCGCCCGAGTGGGGGAGCAGCTCGGCGCCAGTGACCGGATGGTCGTGTACTACTTCCCGACCAAGACCGACCTCATCACTGCGGTGGCGGTGCAACTGGGGACTGAACTGCAGTCGCTTCTCGCCGACGCCTTCGGTGATCGCCCGCGTGAACCGCGCGAACTCTTGTCGGTGGCCTGGCCGGTGCTGGCCACCAAGAGAAGTGACCGGATCTTCGGACTCTTCTTCGAGATGATCGGTCTGGCGAGCGCGGGCCATGCTCCGTACACGGATCTCGTCGGGTCCGTCATGAACTCGTGGGCCGATTGGTTGGCCGAGCGGGTGAAGGGGAGTCGCGCTGACATTCGTCGACAGCGAGCGCTCGCGGTGATGGCTCAGATCGACGGGTTGTTGATGATCAGGCGCACGATGGGAGCGGCCGCCGCCAACTCCGCCGCCCGCGACATCCTCTGACCCCGTGGTTTTGGTGATGAAAATTCACCGCATGGGTGAAGAAGTCGCACCAGATTCCAGGCCTTGACTGGTTGGTCCGAATCGGTGCCGGCTTCGAGAACCGAGCTTCTCAGTTGCGAACGACCACCGTGGTGCCGATGTAGTCCCAGATCACCTGGCGTCGCGGTGTCACGAAGAGCATGATGGCCGACACC
>Ga0255079_1000017_pt1 | contig 41233 bp, 34 predicted proteins | sample Colum_Atlam_RepB_FD_188586 | JGI IMG/M metagenome (GOLD analysis project Ga0255079, IMG submission 188586) | Freshwater microbial communities from Columbia River, Oregon, United States - Colum_Atlam_RepB_8h | ecosystem: Environmental > Aquatic > Freshwater > River | place: USA: Oregon... | reverse complement strand
CGTGAAGCTCGGCGTCGACCCGACCCGCCCCGACCTGACCTTCGGCCACATGGTCGTCTTCAACAAGCTCCGCCAGTTCCAGGAGCTCGGCCACCAGGCCGTCCTCATCATCGGCGACTACACCACCCGCATCGGCGACCCCACCGGTAAGTCCGAGACGCGCCCTGTCCTCTCCGAGCAGGAGATCGAGGAGAACGCTAAGACCTACCTCGAACAGGCCTTCAAGATCCTCGACCCCACGAAGACCGAGGTCCGCCGCAACAGCGAGTGGTTCGGGAAGATGTCGTTCCTCGACGCCCTCCAGCTCAGCCGCCGCATGACCGTCGCGCAGATGCTCGCGCGCGATGACTTCGCCAAGCGTCACGCGTCGAATACTCCCATCTCGATCGTCGAGTTCCTCTACCCGCTCCTCCAGGGCTACGACTCCGTCATGCTCAAGGCCGACATCGAGATCGGCGGCAGCGACCAGCTCTTCAACATGCTCGTCGGCCGCGATCTGCAGGAACAGGACAAGATGGCCCCGCAGGCCGTGCTCGGCATGCCTCTGCTCGTCGGCCTCGACGGCGAGAAGAAGATGTCGAAGTCCCTCGGCAACTACATCGCCTTCAACCACGGCGCAAAGGACATGTTCGGCCGCATCATGTCGGTGCCGGACGCCACCATGTGGGTCTACTACGACCTCCTCCTGCTCTCGACGCCGGAAGAGCTCGCCGCGCTCAAGGCCGGCCACCCGATGGAAGCCAAGAAGCAGCTCGCCACCCGCCTGACGGACATGTTCCACGGAGCGGGCGCCGGCGCCAAGGAGCGCGCCGAGTTTGAGAACGTCTTCTCCAAGGGCGGCGTCCGCACGGACATGCCTGAGTTCGCCTGGGCCGCCGTCTCCGGCGGCGCGGCCGAAGTCAGCATCGTCGACCTCCTCGCCGCGACCAACCTCTTCCCTTCCAAGAAAGAGATCCGACGCCTCATCGAAGGCGGCGCGGTCAAGATCGGCGACGACAAGGTCTCCGACCCGTCCCTGAAGGTCGCTCCGCCCTCCGGCGAGCTGATCATCCAGGCCGGCAAGCGGACCTTCGTGAAGGTCAAGTAAGCCGTTCGCTCAGGCCGCCTTCTCGGCGCGGGCCTTGATGATCCGCAGGATGTAGGACTGCAGGTCGTTCATGAGCCACACGGTCCACCACTGGGAATAGAAGTTGAAGCCCGTCGAGAGGCGCTGGTCGCTCGCGAGGTGCAGGACGACGCGGTCCGGGCCGCGTGCTTCGATCCAATAGGAGCCGTGGAGGACGTCGAAATAGGGTCCGCCAATGGTCACGTGTTCGTCGAAGGTAGTGGGCGGGATATTCTTCGTGTCGGCCTCGATCGAGAACGACAGGCGTTTGTTTTCCTCCCATTCGGTCACCTTCTCGACGAAAAGCACGTCGCCCTCGAAACGGGCGTAGCGGATGGAGCCGACGCCGGTGCCTTCGAGCACGGCCTCGGTCGGACGCGGGAAGCCCAGCCGATGGCTCCACGACGGACCGTGTTCGGCTTCGGTGATGCGCGGCACCGAGCGGATCTGCCGCCAGACCTGCGCCGGCGAGGCCGCGATCTCGATCGAAGTGTGGGCCGTGCGGATCTCGGTCTCGCGTTCGCGGAGGGATTCCAGCGGCCCGGCGACGAAGGGAAGCAGGGCCACGACGGCCACGCAAAGTCGCTTCGATCCATCCGACGCGCGCAAGTCACGGAGAGCGCCCGCGAGGATTCCGCCGAGCGTGGACATGAAGAAGACCAGCGGCAGCCAGAGGATGACGCAGATGTATCCCTCGAGATGGAAGACGATCGTCGCCGCCATGAAAGCGAGGCCGGCGAGCCAAGGCTGGAAGACGCGGCGCACCCAGCTCTTTTCGGACTCCCCGAACCAGATCACCAGGAAGCCGAGCGCCAGGGGCACCAGGAAAATGAAACTCAGGCTCATGATGGCCCAGAGGTTTTGGAGCGGACGGGTCAGAGAATCGCCCGCCTTCGGGTCGAACAGGAAGCGGCAGACCAGCCCGTAGACGACGCCGAGCGCCAATCCGAGGAGGGCCTGCCGAAAAGGAGTGAGCCGGCGCGGGGTCATGCGGACGAGTCTGGTCCGGCCGTGCCGACGGGCAAGCCCCGGCTGTGCATAAGTCCGCGGATAACCCGCCGGATTATGCCCTTCCCCTGCCCTCCGACGGCTCCCTATTATCACCGTCCCGCATGGCCGACCCGGAAACCATCAGCCGAGACTTCGTGCACCTCCACGTGCATACGGACTACAGCATGCTCGACGGCTGCAGCCGCATCGACCGCCTGATGGAGCGCGCGTGCGATATGAACATGCGTGCGGTCGCGATCACCGACCACGGCAACCTGTTCGGACTCTTCGATTTCTGGAACGAAGCCAAGCAGCGCTCCAAGGGCGACGTGAAGCTCAAGCCCCTCCTCGGCTGCGAGCTCTACCTCGTCTGGGACCACGCGCTCACCGACAAGCCCGATCGTCGCGAGCACAAGTATTTCCACATGGGCGTGCTCGCCCGGAATTTCAAAGGCTACCAGAACCTCACCAAGCTCGTCTCCGACGCGCACGTCCGCGGCCTCCACTACAAGCCGCGCACCGACCTCGAGCAGCTCGCCAAGCACGCCGATGGCCTGATCGGCTTCTCCGGCTGCCTCCAGGGCGTCATCCCCCAGGCCCTCCTCCGCGGCGACTACGAAGCCGCCCGCAAGGCCTGTGGGAAGTTCGTCGAGATCTTCGGCCGCGAGAACTTCGTCATCGAGCTCATGGACCACGGCCTCGAGGAGCAGAAGCGCATCATCGCCGACCTGCTCAAGCTCGCCGGCGAGTTCCAGCTCCGCGTTGTCGCCACCAACGATGTCCACTACGTCGACGCCGGCGATTCCGTCGCGCACGATGCGATGCTCTGCATCCAGACCGGCGCCCGCCTGGCCGACGAGCGTCGCATGCGCTATTCCGCCACGGAGTTCTACCTCAAGAGCGAGGCCGAGATGCTCCGCGTCTTCGGCGAGGTCCCCGAGTCCATCAAGAACACCGTCGCCATCGCCGAGATGTGCGACGTCAAGCTGCCGGTCGGCCAGAACAACTACCCCGTCTACATCTTCAGCGAAGGCGTGAAGCCCAAGGCCTCCGACAAGATTGACGCCATCCTCGACGGCTACGAGCAGCTCAAGAACGGCCTGCTGGTCTCCGCCGGGAAGCCGGGCGATTTCGTCATCGAAGCCGAGAAGCGCAAGGCCATGCGGGCGAACGGTTCTTACCTGCTCGAGCAGGTGAAGGCCGGCCTCAAGGAACGTTACAGCGTTGATTACGACGACCCCAAGGCGTGGAAGGACGAGAAGATCCCCGGCCCGGGCCAGACCAGCCCCGCCGAACTCTGCCGTCGCGTCGACTACGAGATGGGCGTCATCGCGGGCACGGGCTTCGTCGACTACTTCCTCATCGTCTGGGACTTCATCGACTGGTCGCGCAAGCAGGACATCCCCGTCGGTCCGGGCCGCGGCTCGGGCGCCGGCTCGATCGTGGCGTATTGCCTCAAGATCACCGACATCGATCCGATCCGCTTCGGCCTGCTGTTCGAACGCTTCCTGAATCCCGAACGCGTCTCCGCGCCCGACTTCGACATCGACTTCTGCATGCGCCGTCGCGACCAGGTCGTCGGCTACGTGCGCAAGAAGTATGGCGAGGACCGCGTCGCCAATATCATCACCTTCGGTACGTTCGGCGCCAAGATGGTCGTCCGCGACCTCGCCCGCATCCGCGACCTGCCGTTCATCGAGACCAACCGTCTCGCCAAGCTCGTCCCGGACGACATCAACATCTCCCTCGAGGACGCGCTCAAGAAGTCCAACGAGCTCCGCGAGGAGGTCGCCATCAACCCGCAGGCCGCCAGCATCATCGAGACCGGCCGCGTCATCGAAGGCATGGTGCGCAATTCCGGCAAGCACGCGTGCGGCATGATCATCGCCGACCGCCCGCTCACGGACATCATCCCCGTGACGATGCAGGAAGGCGACCTGACGACCCAATACGCCAAGGACCCCGTCGAGAAGCTCGGCCTCCTGAAGATGGACTTCCTGGGCCTCAAGACGCTCACCATCATCGACGACGCCCAGAACCTCGTCCGCAAGCATCGCAAGCAGCCCGACTTCAACATCGAGAAGGTCGGCTTCGAGGACCCCAAGACCTTCGCCCTCCTCAACGAGGCGAAGACCATCGGCGTGTTCCAGCTCGAATCCGGCGGCATGCAGTCGCTCTGCCGTAAGTTCAACATCACGCAGATCGACGAGATCGTCGCGCTCATCGCGCTCTATCGTCCGGGTCCGATGCAGTTCATCCCGGACTACATCAAGGGCAAGGACGACCCTAGTTACGTCAAATACGCGCACCCGCTCCTCGAGAAGGTCGCCAAGGAGACCTACGGCATCTTGGTCTACCAGGAACAGGTGATGGAAGCCGCCCGCGTGGTCGCCGGCTATACCCTCGGCGGCGCCGACATGCTCCGCCGCGCGATGGGCAAGAAGATCCGCGAGGAGATGGAGCAGCAGCGCTCGATCTTCGTCGAGGGCGCCAAGACGACCAACAACATCGATAAGAAGAAGGCCGAGGAGATCTTCGCCACCCTGGAGAAGTTCGCCGAATACGGCTTCAACAAGTCGCACTCCGCCGCCTACGCCATCCTCTCGTATCGCACCGCCTACCTGAAGGCCAACTATCCGGTCGAGTTCATGGCCGCCGTGCTGACGTCCGAACAGGGCAACGCCGACAAGCTCGCGGAATTCATGGGCGAGGTCGAGGCCCTCGGCATGAAGGCGCTCGGGCCGGACGTGAACCAGTCGGACACCGACTTCACGCCGGTGATCAAGGACAACGCCATCCGCTTCGGCATGGGCGCCATCAAGGGCGTCGGCGAACAGGCCGCCCGCAATATCGTCGCCGAGCGCGAGAAGAACGGCCCCTTCAAGGACTTCGGCGACTTCGTGGGACGCATGGGCGAGTTCGACCTCAATTCCCGCACCCTCGACTGCCTCGTGCGCGCGGGCGCCTTCGATTTCACCGGCGAGGACCGCCGACATCTCGTCGATTCCATCGAATCCGTCCGCCGCCACTTCGCCGGCGAGCGCAAGGAGCGGGCCAGCGGCCAGGGCTCCCTCTTCGACCTGCTCGGCGCCGAAGACGCCGGCGCGGCCCGCCCGACGGACCTCGTCCTCCGCAAGTCAGAGAAGATGCCCAAGCTCGAGATGCTCAACAGCGAGAAAGCGCTGCTCGGCTTCTACCTCAGCGGCCACCCCCTCGCGGAGTACCACGGCCTCGACGAAGCCATCGCCACCCTCGTCGTCACCCCGGACCGTATCGACCTCGATAAGCAGCAGCGTCATACCGTGCGCGTCTGCGGTATCGTCGCCGGCCTCGAGAAGAAGATCTCCAAGAAGGACAACCGCCCTTGGGCGCTCTTCACCGTCGCCTCCCGCTCGGTGACCATCCCCGTGATGATGTTCTCGGACGCCTATGATGCGGCCGCGCAGCTCAAGGATGGCGAGCTCCCCTTGCTCATGGACGGCTCGCACGTCATCGTCGACGCCCGCCTCAACTGGCGCGAAGAGCGTGGCGAGTGGTCGCTCAGCGCCCACGCCGTCACCACGCTCCGCCGCGCCCCGAGCCTCATCAAGAAGATCCTCTTCGCCCTCAAGCCCGGCCCCGACGCCAACGACTTCCTCGACAAGATCATGGCCCACACCCGCAAGGTGGACGGGACGACGATGGTCCAGGTCGGCTTCATCCAGCCGGACGGCCGCGTGCTCGTGGCCGAGGCCGCCCGCGGCATGACGACCCGTTTCGACATCGAGAGCTACGGCACCTTTGGTCGCCACCCCGCGTGCGCCGGCGTGCAGATCGAACCCGTGCCGCCGACCCAAGCTCCCCAGCGTAAGTACGGCCCGCGGGCCTAAGCGGAGTCGGCGACGCTTCAGCGACGACGCATCAGCACCGCAACCTTACCGCGGCGGTCCACGATATCGAAGCCCGCGCGGGTGATCTCCTCGAGGACCTGCGCGTGCGGGACATGTCGGCCCTCGTCAGTGATGTCATGACATTCCACGATGATGCCCGCGAAATGGCGCAGTCCCCCCGCCTGGCGGCGGGCGAGTTCCCACTCCATCCCTTCGATATCCATCACGAGCCAGGACGAGTCCGGCAGACCATGGCGCTCGATGACGTGCGCCAGCGATGCCGCCGGGACACGCAGAGTCACGCCCTCGTTGGCACCGGGATCGCGAGCCACCGAACCCCCTTGAGTGTATTCCGGCGACCAGGCGAAGGAGACCTCTGAGACCCCTTCGTCGGCGATGGCGCAGTGGACCAGCTCCCACGGCGCATCCGGATGATTATGGGCGACCATCTGCCGCGCGATGTCTGCCAAGCCGAGAACGGCCTCATAGGAGACCAAGCGCGACGGTCGCCGCCCGAGGATGATTGACGAGACGATGCCCAAGCTCGCGCCCAGCTCCAAGACTTCACTGCCAAGGGGAAGGTATGCCTGGATGAACCTGGCTTCCTTGGCCTCATAAGAACCAGCGTCTAGTTGCTGTCGGATCACGTCCGAAGGCACCAATCTCAGCGGCACCTCGACACCGAACAACCGGGGATCGCCGCGGTAACCCAACATCCGCGCCATGGCCAAGATGCGCCACTTCACGGATGCGTAGATTCTCATGACGCTGACATCCTGAAGGCTGTATTAACTTTTGCTACTATAGTTTTACCGAGGGCGCTAGCCGGCTCCGCCGAAGCGACCAGGGTAAGATCCCTTAAGCCTATGGAACCTATAACCTAGATCCTATACCTGAGCGCCAAATCGGCACCCCCAGGGTAAGTACGGACCGCGGGCTCAGAACTTCGAGAAATTGAAGAGCACGACAGCCCGCAGCGGGCCGGGCAGCAGTTTCTTGGCGAGCGCCTTGGCGACGAAGCGGACCTTCCAGACGGTGCCGCGCGGAGAGACGCGCCAGAAATAGCCGATGGCCATGCCGATCGCCTTCCAGCGGGCGTTCGGGTGAGTGCAGTGGAACTTCACCGAGGCCTGCGCATGGACGTCATCGACGAGCTGACGGAAGCGTGCGATGACTGCCGGCGGGGCGAGGCCTTCGCGTTCGGCGTGGGCGAGGTCAGCGAGGTAACCGCGGCGATGGACCTTCTGGCCGGCGGGCCAGGCGGCAGCGCGGCGGAGCTTGGCGCGCCAGCGGAGGCCCTTGGGTTTGCTGCCGTGGGACATGTTCGCCCCGTGCCAGCGCCAATCGAGGAGGATCTCCGCGTCGATCGCGGCGGAGCCGAGCAGGAGCGAGCGCAGGATCGCCGGACCGTCCTCGCCGCCGGTCGTGCCGGGCATCGGCGGGAACTTCCGGAAGACGTCGCCGCGATAGCTGCCGGTCGCGCCGCAGAACTGGACGCCTTGGTAGAGATGGAAGCCCCGCGGGTCGAACTGGCGGAACTGGACGCCCTGATGGTGATACCAGGTCGGGCGCAGCACGCCGCCCACCGCATCGACGACGCGGGCGTTCGAGTAGTGGGCGTAGCAATCGGGATGATCGCGGAAGAATTCGGCGATACGGCGCAGGCGCGTCGGGTGGCTGACGTCGTCGCCGGCGGCGGCCACGAGGATGTCGCCGGTGGAGGCGGCGACGCAGCGGTTGAAGTTACGGATGACGCCGACGTTCGGCGCCGGCGGCAGCAACACGATCCGGGCCCGGCCGCGGTAGGCGGCGAGCTCGGCCTCAATGAGCGCGCGGGTGCGGTCCGGCGAAGCGTCGTCACCGATGATGATCTCGTAGTCCGGCAGGTCCTGCTCGAGCACCGCGCGCAGGGCGGCCACGACGTAGGCCTCCTGCTTATAGGAAAGGAAGATGACGCTGATCGAAGGCAGGCTCATCGGGCGGCAGGCAGGTCCGCGATGATCTCGCGGGCCAGGACGTCAGCGAAGTGGTCCTGCGAGAAAGGCTTGGCCTGCGCCGAAAGCAGGAAGGCGCGGATACGCTCCTGGTAGCCGCGGTAGGCCGCGTCATCGATCGTGCGCAGGAAGGCGTCGAGCGCCGCCGGCGTCTCGTAAGCCCGGCCATCGATGAAGCAGCCAGGCGGGACGAGTTCCGTGATCTCTTTCGGACCCACGTAGACCGGCACGCAGCCGGCGCGGAAGCTGTCGAAGAGCTTCTCGGTCACGTATCCTTCGAGGTCGCGGCAGTTTTCGTGCGCGAGGCAGAAGCGGGCGCGCGTGAGCAGTTCGATCTTATCGTCGACCGGGCCGCGCCAGGTGGCGTAGGGCGACTTCGCGGGGAGGAAGCGGGCGAGGATCTTGCGCAGCTGATTGCGGACACGGCCCCAGCGGCCGGGCAGCGCGGCCGGGCGATCCCAGCCACGACCGAAGAGATGGAAGTCGGCCGGCGCGTGGCGCTCATACCAATCGAGGATCCGGACGCGGGCCTGGTATTGGTCGCGCGGATCGACGACCGTCAGCGCCTTGTTGGAAGCGACCAGCACGCAGAAGAGCAGGCGCTTCTCCGGTCCGTTCCAGCCCTCGGTATCGAAACGGTTCGGATAGAGGAGCGAGACCGTGCGCGGGTCGTCGCGGAGGGCGCCATCCCAGGCGAACCACTTCGCATAACGAGCGAGCGCGGCCCGGTCGCGGTTGAGCGGACGGATGAGCGGGTTCTCGTAGAGGTAGACGTAGGCGCGGGCGGACGGATCCTGGCGCCGGCAATTGATATGGAGCTCGAACTCGATCGGGCGACCGGCGTTCACGTCCGGCGTATTGAGTTCGATACCGGCGGCCAGGAAGCGTTCGCGCAGTTTGGCATACGGCAGATAGAACTCCCCGTTGTTCTCCCCGGCACCCGGGGTGAACAGGCTGTTCTCCGCGTAATCGCGGTAATAGACGGAGGCGACTCTCATCGGCGCAGGACGGCTTGGACCTGTTCCGCAAAGTATCGGGCCGAGAAGATTCGCCCAGCGGAATCGGCGGCGGCCTGCTGGCGGGCGGCGAGCTCGGCCGCGGGCATCTCGGCGTAGGCGCGGATCGCCGCGGCGAGGGCGGCGGCATCACCGACCGGCTCGACGAGCGTGCCGTTGCGTCCTTGGTCGACGAGGTCGGGGGCGATGCCGATCGGATACGCGATGAGCGGACGACCGCAGGCCATCGCCTCGCCGGCCATCATCGGGCCGGTCTCGTTGGTCGAGGGACTCACGAAGAAGTCAGCCGCCTGGTAGGCGCGGGCCAAGGCGGCGTCGCCGCGCTGCGGGCCCAGCTCGGTGAAGGTCACGTGGCGGAAGCCGCCGGGCAGGAAACCGCGGTCGCCGATCACGGCGACGTGCAAGGCCACGCCTTGGTCATCGAGTTGCTTCAGCGCCTCGAGGAATAGGCCGAAGCCTTTGTACACCAGCCCTGGGTCGAGCGCCCGGACGAGCACGATGCGGCCTTCGCCGGGCAGGCCCAGCGCTTGGCGGGCGGAAAGCATGTCGGCCGGGCGGAGCACCGCGAGGTCGAGCGGGATCGGAAAGGTGCGGAGTTCACGTCCGCCCAACGTGAAGCTCTCCTTCGCCTGGCGAGCGGACCAGCCGCTCGGAGCGAGGATGGCGACGTCGAGTTCCTTCCAGAGCTGAGCGCGACGGGCGGCCTGCACGGATGAGATATCCTGCGGGTCGGACGAAGACAGTAACGGGCAAGCGCCGCAGCCGGTCTGATATTTCTGGCAGCTGAGGTTGGAATGGCAGCCGCCCGTGGCGTGGGCCATGTCGACCTGCCAGAGGGCGACGCGGGCGCCGAGGGCTTGGGCGATTTCGCGGACGGTCTCCGGGCGGACAAAGCCGCCGGACCAATGGACGAGGACAAGGTCCCACTTCGCCGAACGCGCGCGGGCATGTCGGATGATCGGCTCGGCCGGGAAGTTCGCTTCCGCGTCGAAATCATAGACCCCGACCGGCTTGACCCCGAAGCGCTTCACCTTGGCGATAGCCCGGCCCAGCCCCCAGACCAGTTTCTGCCACGGATTGAGCAGGCCCTTCGCGGCCACCATCGGCACGTCCCGGCGCTTCTGCTTCAGCACATAGGCGACGGATTCGACTCCCTGGCCCAGCAGGGCCTGATGGATCCGGACGAAGCCATCGGCCGCGCCGCCGCCGGTATCCATCTTGGATAGGTGCAGTATCTTCATCCTTGGCTTCGGGGATATGGCACCCGCGGCGAAGTGACGAACCAAAAGCACGATGCCTAACGGGTTGAAAGATGCCGGGGCTTCGCAACGATGCCCGCCGATGGCCCCGCTCATCTACGTGATCAACCTCGACCGTGACGTCGAACGGATGGCCTCGATCCGCGCCAACCTCGAGGCGCTGGGCCTGCCGTTCGAACGCCTGTCCGCCGTCATGGGGAAGGACGTCCCCGAATGGGAGAAGCTCGTCGACATGTCCGCCTATGCCTGGCGCAACCGCCTGGACACCCCGCGGGCCGGCGAAGTCGGCTGCTACCTGAGCCATCTCAAGGCCATGGAGACCTTTCTACGGACCGACGCGCCGTGGTGCGTGATCCTCGAGGACGACGTCGAAGTCCTCCCCGCCTGCGGTGAAGTATTGCGCGCGCTGGGCGAGAAAGACGACTGGGACCTCGTGAAGCTCTTCAACTTCCACTCCGGCCTGCCCGTGAAGAAGCGCGAGCTCGTCGGCGGCCACCGGCTGGTCGCCCATCTCACCCGCACGACCTCCTCCGCCGCCTACGTCGTCAACCGCCGCGCCGCCGAGACCTTGCTCAAGTCCATGCGTCCCATCACCGAACAAGTCGACCACGCCCTGGATCGTCCGTGGGAGACCGGCCTACGCACCCGCGGTATCCGGCCGATGCCTGTCGTCCTCGCCCCCGTCGCGCATACCACCAGCACTATCGGCTATCAGGATAAAAAGAAGGGCCGTCCGCTCGGCAAAGCCGTGAAACTCTTCCTCTCCCGCGCCAAGAAAGAGATCAGCCGTTTCGGGTATGGGTTGTGGGATGTGGCGAGATAGCGAGATAGTTGATCCGTTGATCAGTTGGCCAGTTGGCCAGACCGATACAGCGTTAGTTGACCAGTTAGCCGGAGGACCAGAGGGTCACGGGGTTTTAGCCCAAAGGGAAGCTGGAGACCAGAGCATGGGCAGAGTCCTTAGGTAGGGCGGGCTCTCCGAGCCCGCCGAGCGGACGGTTCGGAGATCCGTCCCTACCTCATGACATCTCTTGTCAACCGGCCAACTGGTCAACTCGCGTTGTTACTTTCTGGCCCTCCGGCCAACTGATCAACGGATCAACCAGTCGTCACGCATTCACCACCGAGATCACAGTCGCCACTTGCTCGTCGGTCATGACCGGGCTGACCGGCAAGGAAACGACTTCGCGGTGCAGGGCTTCGGTCAGCGGCAGCTTCAGATGGCCGAGCGACTGCGCGTAGGCCTGCTGATGGTGCGGGGCGATCGGGTAATGGATGGCGGTGTGCACGCCGCGGTCGAGCAGGCGCTGCTGGAAGGCGGCGCGATCAGCGACGCGGACGACGAAGAGGTGCCAGACGTGCGAATCCTCGCCGGCGCGGACGGACGGTAGGCGCACGGTCGGGTTCTTGATCTCGCGACGGTAACGCGCGGCGATCGCCTGACGGCGGGCGTTATCGGCGTCGATGTGCTTGAGCTTCACACGGAGCAAGGCCGCCTGCAGTTCGTCGAGACGGTCGTTCGGGCCTTGGACGAGGTTCTTGTATTTCTCGTGCGAGCCGTAGTTGCGGAGCGCGCGGACCATGTCGGCGAGCTTCGTGTCCTTACAGGTGAGTGCGCCGGCGTCGCCGAGGGCGCCGAGATTCTTGCCAGGATAGAAACTAAACGCCGCGGCATCGCCCCAGGCGCCGGCCTTCACGCCACCGATATGGGCGCCATGGGACTGGGCGGCGTCTTCGAGCAAGAGGAGACCCCGCTCGCGACACAGCTGCGCGATCGCCGGCATATCAGCCAGCTGTCCGTAGAGATGGACCGCCAGGACCGCCTTCACGTCCGGCGTCAGCGCGGCCGCGAGCTTACCCGCGCCGAGATTGCACGTATCTTCGTCGGGCTCGATGAGCACCGGATGGAGACGGTTCTCCGTGATGGCCAAGATCGAGGCGATGTAGGTATTGGCCGGGACTGCGACGCCGTCGCCGTCCTTGAGTAGGCCGAGTTCCTTCCAGCCGCGGAGGGCGAGGATGAGCGCCGAGAGTCCGTCGGAGGTGCCGACGCAGTGGGGCGAGCCGACCCAGGCGGCAAACTCGGACTCGAAGGCCTTCACCTCTTCGCCGAGGACATACCAGCCCGAGTCGATGACGCGGGCCGCAGCGGCCTTCAGCTCAGCCGCATGCCGGGCGTTGATGGCCTTAAGGTCTAGGAACGGGACGTTCATGTCAGAGAGCGCGGACGATGCGGGCGGGATTACCCACGACGAGGGTGCGCGGCGGGACGTCCTTGGTGACGACCGCGCCGGCTCCGACCATGGCGCCTTCGCCGATGGTGAGTCCGGGCAGGATGGTCGCATTCGCGCCGATGGACGCGCCTTTCTTGACCAGGGTCGGGAGCAGCTTGGCCGCGGCATTGCGGGAGCGCGGCTCACGGTCGTTGGTGAACGTCGCGTTCGGGCCGACGAAGACATCGTCTTCGAGCGTCACGCCGTCCCAGAGCTGGACGCCAGACTTCACCGTGACGCGGTCGCCCACGACGACCTTGTTCTCGATGAAGCAATGGGAGCAGATGTTGCCGTCGCGGCCGATGACGGCACCGGGCAGGATCACCACGTATTGCCAGACCCGGGTGCCTTCCCCGATCTGTTTCGATTGCACGTCAGAGCTAGGATGAATGGACATGGCGGATGAATTGGTCGCGGTCGCGGATGTAGTCGGCCTCGTCGTATTCGGCGTCGGCGAAGACCATCAGCACGCAGTCGGGGGAGAAGTCATGCATCTCGCGCCAGAGACCTGGGCCGATGAGGAGGCCCTTGGCGGAGGAGTCGAGGACGACGCTCTCTTCGCGGCGGCCATCGAACAGGCTCAGGCGCACGGAGCCGGCCACGCAGACGCAGAGCTGGCGGAGCTGCTTGTGGGCGTGGAAGCCGCGGCTGACGCCCGGCTTGGTGCCGTGGATCCAGTAGACGCGACGGACGGCGAACGGGAGCACCCCGCCGAGCTCGGCGACGGACAAGGCGCCGCGGGCGTCGCCACGCTGCGGGATATCAACGAGCTGGACGAGGGGGACGCTCATGCGATGGGTTTGGCCGTGAGCCAGCGGGTGACGAGCGGGCGCATCGGGCGTTCGACAAGGACATGCACCAAGCAGGCCAGTATGATCGTCACCGCGAAGCACAGGCCGATCGCCGGGCGTAGGCCGAGTTCCGCAGTGTGCGCCTCGAACCAAGGAACCGTCACGAGCTGGACGAGGTAAAGCGCGAAGCTGGCTTCACCGAGGAAGACGAACGTGCGGTTCGAGAAAAGACGGACCGCCCAACCCTCCGTATTCTTCGTGAAATAGGTGAAGATGGCGAGGAGGCACGGGATGGCGACGATCCCGTGGGCGACATAAGGAAATGTCTTCTGAAAAATGGCGAAATAAAGCGTAAGTCCGAGCACGAGCCAGAGGACCTTCCGGCCGGAAGGCGCCGGCGTCGTGTCACGCAAGGCGAGGACCCCGGCGAAGGCGCCGGCGACGAATTCCGGCAGACGGTAGATGGGGATGGAGTATCCGATGGCGAACTGCGTGAACGTGTCCATCGGCTGGATGTATTTGCCGAAAACCGAGACGCCGAAGGTCAGGCCGACGGCCCAGCGGATACCCAAGGTCAGCGCCCGGTCTGACATATTGCGGGCATGGAAGAGGATCAGCGGAAAGAGCGCGTAGAAGAAGACTTCGACGGAAAGAGACCAGGTACCGTTACGCGCGTGGCCGCCCATGAACATCTGCGGATACCAGGCATTGGTCAGGGTGAGGTCGGCCAGCCCATGGAACAGGCCAGAGCGCAGAGGCTTCTCTCCGAGATTGCCGGCGAACCCGTTGAGGCACCACCCGGCGACCAAGACGAAAAGATACATCGGGTAGATGCGGGCGAACCGCCTGACGGCGTAGCCACGATAATCAGCCATGGGTTCCTGGCCGGCCGAGGCCATGGCGAGGATGAAGCCGGAAAGCACGAAGAAGAAGGCCATGCCCACGGCGCCGGAGTGGAGGAACTTGTCGACCGGCGAGATCCCGAAATCGCCATGCCAGATATGCAGATGGAACAGGAGGACCCAGAGGGCCGCGAGGAAGCGGAGCGAGGTAAGCGCGGGGATGTGCTTGCGCATCGGTCAGCGCTTCTGGCCGACCAAGGCCTTGAGGTAGACGCCGTAGCCGGACTTGGCGATGGGATCGGCGAGCTTGAGCAGCTGGGCATCGTCGATGTAACCGCGGCGCCAGGCGATCTCTTCGATGCAGCCGATCTTGAAGCCCTGGCGGGCTTCGACGATCTGCACGAACTGCGAGGCCTGCAGGAGCGAGTCGAAGGTGCCGGTGTCGAGCCAGGCGGTGCCGCGGGGCAGGACCTTCACGCTGAGCTTGCCTTGGCGGAGATACTCGCGATTGACGTCGGTGATCTCGTATTCGCCACGCGCCGAGGGCTTGAGGGCCTTGGCGATGCCGACGACGGAGTTGTCGTAGAAGTAAAGGCCGGGGACGGCGAAGCTGGACTTGGGCGCCTGGGGCTTCTCCTCGATGGAGATGGCCTTGCCGGCGGCGTCAAACTCGACCACGCCGAAGCGCTCGGGGTCATTGACGTGATAGGCGAAGACGGTGCCGCCCTGCGGCTGACGGCAGGACTTGAGGAGCTCGCCGAAGCCGGCGGAGTAGAAGATGTTATCGCCAAGGACGAGGCAGACGTCGTCGGAGCCGATGAACTTCTCGCCGAGCACGAAGGCCTGGGCGAGGCCGTTCGGGACGGCCTGCTCGACGTAGTCGAAGCGGCAACCGATGCGCGAGCCGTCGCCGAGGACCTCGCGGAAGCGCGGCAGATCCTGCGGGGTGGAGATGATGAGGATCTCCCGGATGCCCGCCAGCATGAGTACGGAGAGCGGGTAATAGATCATCGGCTTGTCATACACTGGCAGGAGCTGCTTGCTCATGACCTGGGTCAAGGGGTGCAGACGCGTACCGGAACCGCCGGCGAGGATGATGCCTTTCATGAGAGTCAGATTTTGCCGAGTCGCTCGAGGCGATAGGATCCGTCGAGGATGCCTTGGATCCACGCGGGGTTGTCGAGATACCAGCGGACGGTCTTGCGGAAGCCGCTCTGGAAATCCTCCTGCGGAGCCCAGCCGAGCTCGGCGCGGGCGCGGCGGGCGTCGATGGCGTAACGGAGGTCGTGTCCGGGGCGGTCGGTGACGTAAGTGATCGCGGAGTCGTGCGGCTTACCGTCGGCGCGCGGGCGGAATTCGTCGAGCAGTGAGCAGAGCAGCTTCACGAGGTCGATATTCCGGCGCTCGTTGTCGCCACCGATGCAGTAGGTACGGCCCGGGCGGCCCTTCTCGACCGCGGCCAGCAGAGCGCGGGCATGGTCGTCGACGTACAGCCAGTCGCGGATGTTCTCGCCCTTGCCGTAGACCGGGATGGCTTCGCCGCGTAGGCACTTCAGGATGACCACCGGGATGAGCTTCTCGGGGAACTGATACGGACCGTAGTTATTGGAGCAATTCGTCACCACGACCGGCAGACCGTAGGTATCCATCCAGGCGCGGGCGAGGTGATCGCTCGAGGCTTTGCTGGCGCTATACGGAGAGTGCGGGTCATACGGGGTCGACTCGTTGAAAGCCGGATCCGTCGGGCCGAGGGAGCCGAAGACCTCATCGGTCGAAACGTGCAGGAAGCGGAACTTGTCCTTAGCCGCGCCCGAAAGGGAGCGCCAATGGCCGAGGGCGGCCTGAAGGAGCTGGAAAGTGCCGGTGACATTGGTGGCGATGAACTCGCCCGGGCCGTCGATCGAGCGGTCGACGTGGGATTCGGCCGCCAGGTGCATGACCGCCTCTGGCTGGGCGGAGGCGAAGGTCCGGCGCATGGCCTCGGCATCGCAGATATCGGCCTGGACGAAGGTGAAGCCCGGCTTGCCCTGCAGGTCGGCGAGGGAGGACAGATTGCCCGCGTAGGTGAGCTTATCGACGACCGTGACGGCATGTCCGCCCGCGACCAGAAGTCGGGTCAGATTCGACCCGATGAAGCCCGCGCCGCCGGTGACCAAAATACGCATAAGCAGTGGTCGTTAATTTCGGGGAATAAGAGGGGTGAAGCCAGAAAAAAGGCAGGGCGACGTAGTCGCAGGGGACACGCTGGCACGTGGGCACGTGGACAAGGGGGAGACGAGAGTATCGGGTATGGAGTATAGGTTAGAGAAGGACCCGAGGTCCCGTGGGCCGGAGGGCTGGAGGCGTCTGTGGTAGGGTTGAGCGCCCTCGCTCAACCGCGGCTGACCAAGGGTGGTCAGCCCTACCTCGAGACAGGCGGATGCGATCTCATCTCATCCCTGCCGGGTGCAGCTATGTCGTGACGCGGTCCCGACCCTACCCGTTTTAACCGATAATACCTAGGTCAGCACGCAGTGCTGACCCTACCCAAGGCAAGCACTCCCCCGATACTCCATACTCAATACTCTATACTCTCAGCTCACTTTTGCACCTTCGCACAGGCCGCAGGCCGATTTGCACTTTTGCACGAGCGCGTGGCGACGAGCATCATTTACTCTTCCGCCCCAGCCGAGCGCTCCTAAGGTAAACGCATGTCCCAACGGCCTCTTGGTTTCGGCATCTGGGGAACCGGCATGATCGCCGAGTTCCATGCGAAAGCGCTCGCGGAGATCGCCGGCGTGAAGCTCGTCGCGGCCTATAACCGCTCGCCGGCCAAGGGACGCGACTTCGCGGCCAAGCACGGCATCACGTTCGCCGAGACGCCCGAAGCGCTCCTTGCGAACCCTGACGTCGACATCGTCTGCCTCTGCACGCCCAGCGGCGATCACCTCGCCCCTGCCCTCGCCTGCGCTAAGGCTGGCAAGCACGTCGTGGTCGAGAAGCCCCTCGAGGTCACCCTCGCCCGTTGCGACGGACTCACTGCCGCCTGCGCCAAGGCCGGTGTGACGGTCGCCGGCATCCTGCCTCGTCGTTTCGGCTCCGGGGCGGTCGCGCTCAAGGCCGCGCTCGAAGCCGGCCGCTTCGGCAAGCTCACCCTCGCCGGTGCGCTCATCCCTTGGTGGCGCACGCAGGCCTATTATGACTCCGCCGCCTGGCGCGGCACGTTCGCCCTCGATGGCGGAGGCGCCGTGATGAACCAAGGCATCCACACGGTCGACCTACTCCTCTGGCTGCTCGGCGCACCGAAGCGTGTTTCCGCCACTGCTGGCCTCGTCGCGCATGATGGCATCGAGGTCGAGGATATCGCCGCCGGCTGGATCGAATTCGCCAATGGTTGCCGCGCCACGCTCGCCAGCTCCACCGCCTGCTGGTCCGGCACCGGCTTCCCCGCCGAGATCCGCATCCATGGCACCACGGGTGCGGCCGTCCTGCGCGACGACAAGCTGACCGCCTTCGAATTCGAAAAGCCCTTGTCCTCCGACGCAACGGTCCTCGCCCCGGCCACTGAAGGCGGCGGCGCGGGCGCCAATGATCCGAAGGCGATCGGCCATGCCTGGCATCGCTCCAACCTCGAGGAAGCCGTCGCCGCCATCCGCGCCGGCAAGCAGCCCGCCGTCAACGGCGCCGAAGGCCGCAAGGCCGTGGAGCTGATTCTTGCCCTGTATCAATCCGCGCAGGCAGGCGGAGCGCCGGTGGAGCTGCCTTTAACCAAGGACCCTATTCTCCGTAAGCATGCCGTGAAAAAGTCTCTGTGATTTGTGCGGCGGTACGGAGCTCAGACCCGGACATACCAGTCGTCGAACTCCGAAAGGCCTTCGTATTTTCGCACGTAGCCTACGGACTTGAGCAGCGCATGAATTTTCTCACGAGCCGAAGTGAAGTTATGCTCACAGGTGATCGTCTTAAAGGGGTACCTTGCGAAGTCGACGCTTTGGAGAATTTCGAACTCGCTTCCTTCGGTATCGATCGAGAGGTAATCCAGCTCCGATGGAGCATGGTGTCGGACCAGCAGATCGCCGAGCGAGACCGTCTTCACCTGATAGCGCTTGGACGACTCTCTCGCCTTGGCATGTCCATCGACGTCTTGAAAGCCGGCGAGCGTGCCGAGCTCCGGTTGCGCCGACTCCAAAAATTCAAGCTGGTCGCCAGTAGATTTCCAGACGCAATCTTTCTCGATGATGCAGCTGCGGTTCGCCGATAATGCAGCGTGCCAGCACCTTGCAGGCTCGGCAAGGATGCCTTTCCACCCGAAATGCTTCTCGAGTAGCCACGTATTGCTCAGCTCCTTGCCGCTGGCGGCGCCAAATTCCACGAAAAATCCGCCACGCTTCAGACCAAGTTCGGAAAGCACGAAGAAGTCCTGCCGGAGCTGGGCCTGGGAGTGCGGAATGAATTTTAGCAGCTCGCTGACATGGGTCGGGGGCATCGCAGCCAGGAACTCCAAGCATCGTCCATGGGCGGCGGCGGCGTTGAGGCTGGCCAGCGAACTATTCCTGACCACTGAATAGCCCATTCGGCGGAGGATGTTTGAAAGGATGCGCTTCATGAAAGGTTTAGCGGCGTGTTCCTCGGAACTCCTCCACTGTCTTCCCTTCTCCGGAATTAATTCCCGTCCGCGCAAAGACCTTGAAGAAGGTCATGACGACAATCTTCATATCCAGCCAGAAGCTGCGGTGGTCGACATACCACACATCGAGGGCGAACTTCTCTTCCCAGCTGAGGGAATTGCGGCCGTTGACCTGGGCCCAGCCGGTGACGCCGGGGCGCACTTCCATGCGGCGGGCCTGGAAGGCGTCATAGCGCGCGACATAGCGCATGAGCAGAGGGCGCGGGCCGACGACGCTCATGTCGCCGATGAGGACGTTCCACATCTCGGGGAATTCATCGAGCGTGGTAGAGCGGAGGAATTTACCGAAGGAAGTCAGGCGCTGTTCGTCGGGCAGGAGCTCGCCGTCCGGACCGCGTTCATCGGTCATGGTGCGGAACTTGACCATCCGGAAGGGCCGGGCGCGCAGGCCGGGTCGCTCCTGGATGAAGAGCACGGGTGAGCCAAGCTTCAGGCGCACGAGGATCGCCACGACGAGCAGCAGCGGCGCGAAGCCGACGAGCCAGCAAGCCGAGAAGACGATATCGAACGCGCGCTTGAGCATCAGCGGGCGGCCGGCAGGTCGATCAACTGCACGGAGGCTTCCTGCGGGAAGGCGCCGCCGGTGAAGGTGATCTCATACTCCAGTCCGGTAGCCCAGGCCGGCACGATGGCCGGGACGACCGTCTGACGGGACTGGCAGACCTGCGTGACTTCGGAGCGGGCATTCGGACCGAGGAAGCGCAGGGTCACGACCTGCTGCGCTTCGGCGACAGGCAGTTCGTCGATCCAATCCCACAACTGCAGGCGGACGAGCTGGCCGCCCTTGAGAGCGACCGGGGCGGTGATCGGGCCGATCTTGCCCGCCGGCGCGATCAGACGCAGGCCGGAGGAAAGTCGGTCGCGGCGATTGAAGGAAGCCGGGGCAACCTCGACCGTAGTGTCGGTCGTTGCGAAGTCGTAACGATGCGCGACGGTCGCGGCGGCGGCCTGCTGGGCGACGCGGTAAGCGAGCCAGCCCTTCGGCTCGTCGGTCGCGGCCCACTTCGCGAGCGTGGCGTCGGCGCCCTCGACCAGGAAGCGCTCGGACCACTGCGCGCGCGGGTTCTCGCCCGGATACCAGCTCCACTTCACCGGCTGACCATAGGCGCCCCAGCGGCGATTGAAGGAGGCTTCCTTGGCGAGGTAGCCGGCTTCGGCCTTGGTCAGGCGGCGCAGTGCTGCGAGGCGGGCTTCGGCGGACGGCACGACGCGACGGGCTTGGACGAGTTCGCGGAAGGTGAGGTAGAGGTCCCAGGCTTCGATGAACTGACCGAGGCGCCAGGTCTGGCGGCGGCGCGCGGCGACGTCCTTGGTGGGATCACGGAGAATCTGTTGCGCGATGACGAGACTCCGGCTTACCGCGCCGATCTGTTCGTCGGAGAGCACGAGGGCGCCGCGCTGGTCATGGAAGTGGCGGAGGAACTGATCCTTGCCGCCCACGATGGCGTCGCGCTTCCACGCGGCCTCGATCTGCGCATAGGCGGCAGTCATCTCATCGGCGGCCGGACCGTAGGCGCGCGCGAACCAGGTGCGGCGGAGGTCGGCGGTGTTAGCCATGCGGTTCTCGAGCAGCTTGGCCGCGACCCAGAGCTTGGGCGCATCGAAAGCCCAGAGCGGATAGGCCTCGGCATACCAACCACGGGCTCCCGCGGTGTAGGTGACGTGGATAGACTGGATCAACGCGGCGAGGTTGACGCGAGGCGAGGCGACTTCGGCGCCGTAGAGGTAATCATAAACCCCGAGGCGGCGGACGCCCGACTTAGCCCAAGCAGCGAGATTCGCGCGGTCCTGCGCGGCGAAAGCCGGATCACCGTAGGCGGTGCGGTCGGCGCAGACCCAGGGGAAGATCGAGGGGCGGAGCTTGATGGACGGCGCGCGCGTGGTCTGGAGGTAAGCCAGCGCACCGATGGCGTGACGCTCGCCCTTCAGGTCGCCGTCTGGCGCCCAGGCCGAATCGGCGACGGCGTTATAGAAACCGAACACATAGTCCGTACGTACCGGGCGGTCGCGATACCAGCCTTCGGATTCCGCGGAGTCGTCGAACTTCAGGGTGTCGTTGACGCCGAAGGGGACGGAGAAGGCGTCAGGATTCTGCTTGAAGAATTCGCGCGCATACTTGGCGCCGATCTCCGGGGCGCGGGGGTTGTCGAGGTGCGGGTTCGGGTCGAGCGAGTTGCCCTTGGGCTCGATGGATTTACCGTCGACCATCGGGAAGAGCATCGGCTCCTGCTTGTAGAGCTTCGGATCGAAGATGCGATAGAGCCCGTGCGAGAAGGCCGGGGTACGGCCGAAGCCGACGGAGAAGGCCCAGTCTTCGGAGAGTTCGTTGAGTCCGCTCAGCTGGCGCCAGCGGAAATCAGGACGGTATTCGTCGGGGATGGGGAACCCGATCTGATAGCGGAGCTGCCAGTCGGCGCCACGTTCGCCGGGGAAGGCGAAGAAGACGCCGAGGTGCTGTTCGCAGAAGCGGCCGACGGCGATGCGGGTCGCGCCCGGATTGTTGCCGAGTAGGAAGACGGACTGACCGACGACCGCGCGGCGGGCGGAGTCGCCTTCTTCGGCGGGTGCCTTGACGCCGGCCGAGCGGGCGGCGGCGGTACGGCCGACATAGATCGCGAGCGCGGGGCTGCGGACGCCCTTGGCTTCATAGCGGGTCTCCGGACGGACACCGGTCACGCGTTCGCACCAATCGGCGAGCGTGCGCGCAGCGGAGAGTTCATCGACCTCGGGCTCGGCCGGGAGCATGATCGGCGCCCAGACGCCGGCGTCGAATAATCCGCCCGCGCGCAAAGAGACGGAGAGCAGCAGGAGGCAGGTGAGGGCCAGGATGCGGGGCATGGGTGGGAGTTAGGGGACAAGTGGGCTCGGGGGCAAGGGGACATGAGTAACGAGAGGCCCGGAGGCCCAGAGGCTCGATTGAACAGAAAGAGGCAGCAAGGTAGGGGCAGCACCGCGTGCCGACCTAGGTGCAAAAGTGCAAATCGGCCTGCGGCCTGTGCAAAGGTGCAAATGTGAGTGACAAGATTCAGGTGGCGAGTGGCAGCTCCGGGTGGCTGGTGGCGGGCGCATGCTCCCAGGCGCTAATGCTTTCCATAGGTAGGGTCGGGACCGCGTCACGACATAGGTGAATCGGGTCGCGGGTAGGGATGTGATGACATCGCATCCGTCAGGGGTTCAGGGCGGACGCGATGGTGATCACGTCCCTACCTCCCGAATCAGGCACAAAAAAGCCGCGCAGGAGGCGCGGCTTTAAAGAGGGTTAGGCTTTTTGAAATATATAGTTCACGTCACCGAAATCTCGGACTCCGGTGCGTAGCCACCGGTCAACGTCATCACGCCGCACGATTCTTCGTTCGCGATCAAAAGTGAGGCACTGATAGCCGGCGTTCCAGAACAGTTCAAACAAGTCGAGGAATCGGGGGTTAACTCCGCCGTCTTGGTTCTCGCGGAAAGAGTGCTCGATGATCCAGGTGGGCGCCTTTTCTCGCATGAGTAGGCCGCGGGCACCGGAGAGAACCGCCGGCTCATGGCCTTCGACGTCTATCTTGATGAGGATACGCTCGGTCGAAGGGCGTGAGCGCAATAATCCCTCTAAGGTCTCCACTTCCACCTCACGGGCATAAGTACTAGCCATCCCACCCCAATTCTTGAGCAAGCTCGCGCCTTCGCCACCGCCATAGAGCAGGCATTTTCCCTTCACTTCGCCGAGAGCCACATTGAGAGCCTCGGCTTTTTCGTAACGGTTATGAACCAGGTTTTCCTGGAGCCGGCGGAAATTGAGGTCGTTCGGCTCTATGGCAAGAACCGGCACGCCTGCATGACAAGCGATCAGGGAATATAAGCCGCAATTGGCGCCTACGTCGACGAAAAGGTCCCGGCCGCGCAGCAATTCGCGCAGCATCGCGACTTCGCCTGACACGGTGCGCGATTCTGGCATGCCATCGGGCCCGATGAACGCGAAGCCCAGCGCCGTCGGGCGCATTCGCTGAGCCTCAAAAAGCCGGAGGTCGCGGCGCATGCGGTACCAACTCGCAAAACGGGGGAAGAGTCTTTCGACAATTTTTTTGATCATGAATACGGGGGGTTCAGTCGCGGCTTCGCCCCGCCCGGCGCATCATGCCGCGGACGAAGAAGAGGGGCGATGGCTCGGCGCTGCTGCCAAGGAGATGAATTATCATGCAGGTCGAATTTCGAGGCAACCAAGGCCGCGGGGAATTGCTTTTTGTCCATCGGCCTTGCTGACGCCGCCTCAGCCATGGCCTATCCCATTCCACACCACCGCCCCGCCGGAGTCCAACCGGATGAACTCCGGCGGCAAGATGTCTTCGATCCTGGCGCCATGGGCGCCGGCGTTGGTGAAACGGTCCGGTCCGACGCAAATATTTCCGCTCATGCCGCCGAGCCACCTAGCCCACAGGCTGAAACTGCTGTTGGCCACGATCGCATGCCTGCACCGCGACATGAGCATCATGTCGACCCAGGATGTGTCGCCCGCGTTCCCCTCGATCACCATCTCCGCCTCGCGCCCGAACTCCGAACGACACCAGGCGGGGTCGTCCGAAAAGAAGAAGAAGGCCGCCCCCGGGACGCGCGCACGCACCAATTCGAAGGCCTTCCGGTAATATGACGGGGTGCAGATTCCACCCAAGGCATCGACGTGGCTGGGCGACAGGTAATCGCCCCGCCTGACATGTACGGCTACTGCTTCGGCTCCGCTTATGGCCTTCAAGGCACCCAAGGCGGAAGGCGGGGCCGGCTGTCTGAACACGAAATTTCGGCGAAGTTGCGGCTCGATCGACCTGCTGTACCTGAAGGATGGGAAATATCCCTGAACGAAGCCGCGGAGGTCCTCCGAAATGAACGCGTCCTTATATTCGAGGGTTTTCTCGAAACTCCAATCCTTGCCAGACAGTCTGGTGACGGCCTTGGCTGCGCGTGCGAAATTATTCGGGATTCTGGGAAACTTGTCGGGCATCTCGAAAACTTCCTCGATCCTGTATCCCATTTCCGGATCGACGTTCGCGAAGCCGCACAAGTCGACGCGCACACGGGCCGGAAAGCGATGCTGCAAAGCCCATGCGTGCGCATATTGGAACATCTGGTTGCCCAGTCCGCCTTGTAGACGGTGAATGCGTTCGACGCCGAATGTTTTTTCGAAACAGGCCCAAACGAATGACTTGTCCGAGCTCGTCGTGTTGACGGCAGGGTTGGGCAGCAAGCGGTTACGCGCCCTTATAAGCAATTTTCTCATGTTCGGTTAAGCCAGTCCGCCTGAGGCCTTGGCATCCTTCCCAGGAAGGCGTGCTCGAAAGATTCCGCAAGATATCTGCCGACGTTGCCCGGCGAGATTTTCGGGGCATATGCCCTCGCCCGACGCTTCTCCTCCGGAATGACGCCCGGGTTGTCCAGACGTTGCGCCAAGAGCGAGTTCAGGACATGGACATTGCCCGAGGGGAAGACAACGCCTGCGCCGCTCGCGCGGATGATATCGCGGGACCCGGACGCATCGCTTACCAATACCGGGACGCCCGCCTGCAAAGCTTCGCTGGTCGCCATGCCCCAGCCGTCATAACGGCTTGGGACGACGCAAAGGTCGTGGGCGGATAACGCGGAGACCACGGCATCCGAAGCGATCAAGCCGCGGAAGCGGATCCGTGAAGCCAATCCGAGTCGCCTTGCCTTTTCCTGAAGCTGTGCCTTGGCCGGGCCGTCGCCGAATACTCCCAGCGACCATGCCCGGTCGGCCAGCGGAGCCAAGGCTTCGATGAGCAGGTCGAGCCCCTTGTATGGGGCCAACCGCCCGACAAACGCGATCCTCAGCTCGCCGGAGTTGGCATCCTCGGCGCAAATCCTAGGGGCGTCACACTGATATAGATATGGATAGACCTGCGACTCCTTGAAGCCGATGGACCTGTAGAAGCTCTCCGCCAGCGAGCCGATCGCCATCACGGCTCCGATTTTCTTCCTTACCGGGTAGTAGTGATAAATCGACTTCAGCGTGCTCGGCACCCGTCGCCACGGCGACTTCAAGGCGGTCTCGACGATCAACGCGGCCTTCGGGCGCGGCTGGCTCATGATGATTCGGGCGGCGCGTGTCACGGAAGGATAAGCGCCCAGGCCTGAGAACACATGGATTGCCCCCGGGTTGCCTGAAGCCAACTCATCGACCTGCTCCCGCCAGCCTACGGATGGCAAAAAGACGTCGCGCAGATGCGAGCGGCGGCTTGCCTGCCAGCCATCCCCGCGACGGTCCGAAGAGATGTCTTCGGCCCAGACCCCATAGACGGGCGCGCCCCAAGTTGCGGCAAGGGCATCCAGCGCGCCCGTCTGATGATGGGCCGGCATATTCTGCCAAAAAAAGACCGCGGGCTTAACCATGGCGCATCAGGCGTTTGCGTTCGCTCAGCCAAATCCGCAGACCGAGCACCTGCTTATACAGGAACGGCGTGACGAACAGGGTGAACAGTTTCACGGCTTTGGCCGTGCCGATACGACGTGACGACCAGGCGAGCGCGACTTGCCCCGCGCGCACCAACAAAGACCTGGTCCGGAGCAGGCGTTGCTCGACCTCGGAGTAAGCCGTCTCTCGACGCAGGTATTCATCCATTTCTCCGGACAAGAGGCGGCCCTTGGCGCGGGCATTCGTGATGTCCGCGGCGAGTTGCGCGCAGAACGCGGCGCGGTCGTCGGCGAACCTCAGGTTGTGCCGGACAAGGTCAGTCGAGGAATGCGTATGCGCAAGGCTGTGCAGATTGCCCGCATGGGTGCGGTAACGGACCAGCTTGCTGGCAAGGAACCGGCCTTCGCCAAGCATCATGCCGCGGATCGGCAGGATGACATCCTCCCGCAGAATCTGCGCGGGCAGCTCATCGAACGACCGAAAGACATCGACGCGATAGGCGCAAGAAGCCCCGACGATCGGGTCGCCGGCCCCCAGCAGCATCCCGGCCATGGAGAGCTCCGCGTCGCCGAGACCGGCCGTCTCCCGCCCTTCCGCGAGCCTGCCCTCATCGTCGATGACGCTCACCGCGGTATGGACGAACGAAACACGCGGATCGGCGAAAAGCCGCATGGTATAGGCGACGCGCTCGGGCTCGGAGACGTCATCGCCGGCGCCCAAGATGATGACCCGCCCCGACGCCCGGCGCACCGCGGCATTAATCACCGCAGGCAATCCCCCATGATTATGGGCATGGTTGATGCGGATGACCGGGATATCGGCCGGGAAGTCCCTCAGGGCTTCGTCGATCCTCTGGCGGGTTTCGTCCGGAGAGGCGTCATCGGAGATGATCAATTCCAAAGGGCGATATGTCTGCTTCGCCACCGAACGTATGGCCTCCGCCACGAAGGCTTCGTGGCGGTATGTGAACAGCGCGAATGTGGCGAGCTCGGGCATCAGGTCTGGTTGGCTGCTCTGTCGTTCCGGATCTGCTTCATGTAGACGTAGCCGCATGTAACGATGGCCAGAACAAACGGAAGGAATCGGAAGATGAAATGGGTAGAGATTTCAATCACCCACTGTGATGCGAGTAGTGCGAGAATTGCTGCGCCCAGCCACCGAAGAGTTTCGCCCTGCAGCCAACGTCCGACGCGGACCCTTATAAACCAGACAGTCAGGCCTGCGAAGCATAGGCTGCTGAGGAAATAGGCGCCAGCCGCACCCGGCAGGCCATACTCCGGGATTAAGAGGAGAGCGCCGAGCGGCATGACGGCGTTCCCCAGTAACTTCAAAGTCAGAACCTTGCTTGGCTCGGCCCGGGCGGTCATCCAATACGCCAAAGGCCACCCGATCAGGTTAAAGAAGATCGCCCACACGAACCAGACGACCAAAGGCACGGCCTGGACAAATGAGGCGGTATAGAGTGCGACGATCAGCGGCTTACTGATGGTCAGGATGGCAATCAGGCCGGGAAGCGCCAGTAATAGTCCGGCTTTGATCTGCTTCTCCGAGATATCACAAGCGTCTGCCTCCGTCTTGGCAGCGGAGACCCGGGGGAAGAAGTCAGTCCCCATGGCGCCGAAGACGAAGCCGGGCAGGATGCCCGTTACCACGAAGGCCGCATGATAGTAGCCGGCGGCGGCGAGTCCGCCCTCCAGGTCGGCATGCGCATGCAAGATTAGCATCCGCACAAAATAGGCCGCGATTTGGCCAAATAATTCGCCTACCATGAACGCCCCTCCGACTTTCACCATCATGCGAATGTCATCCGATATGCATTCGGGGTGAGATGAGGAGGGGCAATGCCTGGCCGCCGCCCGCCAGGTGACAAAGGCGAGGCCTAGCGCGGCCAGCAGCAGGCTCCAGGCCATTCCTCCCTCGCCATAGCAATAGATGAGCGGGGCCCCCAGCAGCAGTCCTAGCACCGCCGCGATCATTTGATTCTTCGCCACGCTCCTGAACTCTCCCACGGCCAATAACAAGGCTGACCACATGCTAGTCATCACGACGCACGGTATCGCCAGCCCAGCGATAAACATCATTTGGTCATAATGTGCCGACTGGTAAGTCAGGCGACTGACAGGCATGAACGTGGCTGCCATCACGACGAGGGCGACCCAACCTAGGATCGCCCCAAACCTGCGGACCGACGCGAGCTTGGCGCCCCGCGCATGTGCTTCGGCGGAAGAAACGAGCCGTACACCCGACACCCCGATGCCGACGCCACAAAGCGTCGAAACATTCAGGTTATACGACGACATTATGCCCATCAATCCGACGCCGCTGGGCCCGATAAATACGGCGACGAGCTTATTACGCGCGAAACCGGCGAGCATCATCACAATCTGTGATGCGCCCATGAGGAGGCTGGAGCGGAGAATACGGGCGAAGGGCATGGGAAGTCGAGGACAGGAGACGCTGAGGGCTGGCGGACAAGAAAAGCGGCGAATGGGTGAAATTACGGACGGAGCCAAGCTCCTGCGCAAAGGCGCAAATGTGAAATCAAGCCCGGAGTGAGGCGAGGTAAGCTGCGAAGAACTTGCGGCGGTATTCGGCCCAGGTGTGCTTCTCGGCTTCTACGCGGGCGGCTTGGCCGATCTGGAAGAGTTCGTCGCGACGGGTCAGAGCCCAATCGAGCTCCTGACGGATTGCTTCAGCGCTGCCGGGTTCAATGAGCAGTCCATTTTGACGGTGGTGGATGAAATCAGCGCCGCCGGTGCTCGTAGTGCAAAGGACGGGCACGCCACAGGCCATGGCCTCGAGGATGACGAGGCCAAAGCCTTCCGCGATGGAGGGCAAGGCGATGAGATCGCACTGTTTCATGTCTGAAGCCAAGGCGGCATCGGAGAGTCCTCCGCGGATTTCTACGTCGACGCCTTCGAAGCCTCGGATGAGGTCCCGATCCACCGAGGCGCGGGTATAGATGATGAGCTTGGCAGCGCCTTTCGGGAGAGAGGCCAAGGCCGCGAGTAGGTAGCGCGCTCCCTTGCGTTGAGAAAGCGCGCCAACGAAACCGACGGTGAGCGGCTTAGCGACGGGCCGCTCGGTCCGAGCAGAGAAGAGCTCTAGGTCGACGCCATAGCCGACGACATGGGCCGGCGCTTTCGAGCCGGCGGAGGCCAAGGAATGCTTCGTGAACGAGCTGGCGCAGATCACGGCGTCAGAACGGACGAAGGTGTCGTCATTATGCGCGAACAGGGGCGACATCTCCGTCTCCCCCATGAGTGAAGACTTCGCTTCAGGGACTTTCTCGATTTCACGCTGAAAGAGATCCCTTAGGTATTTCCCGTTAGGGTGAACCTGGAAAAGCACCCTGGGCAGGCCGGAGCTTTCCATCATCCGGAATGCCGGCTCGGCGTAATAACTGTAGGCGATGAGCGGAACCTTCCGCGCCAACGCGACCTGGGCGGCCTTGGCGCTCAGCAGTCGATCGGCGGCGGCGAGATGCGGCGAGTCCTTGCGCCTGTCGATCCTTGCGCCCAGAGAACGGAGGCACGATGTCCAAGAAGTGACGACTTTCCCCGCCGGCAGGCCTTCGGCATTCCGAGCGGCGGCGAGTCGCCGGAAGGAAGCGCCGAGCAACGGGAAGCGGGACCACGCGGCGGGGCAATAGGCGTCCGTGACCAAAGCTTCTAACGCGCCGTGCTCTTGCAACGCCAAGGCTGACTGGTAACGGTCGCGAGCGCCCGCGAAAGTGATGACCGCCGATGGAGAAGAATGGGGCAAAGGATTGTTATTTTGTCCGCGGCCGGGATGGCCTCCCGGAGACTTGGGGCTGATGAAGCCGGCGCCGCCGATGACGATTCTCACGGGGAGCCGTCATGGGACGAACGGAAGACAAGGAAGTGGCCGGCAAGGAAGTTGCCGATCGGCTGCACCGGGACCTGCAACAAGAAAGCGAGATCTGGATCGACATCCAGGCCTTTCTGGAGCGCCGCGAACACGAGCGCCGCGAGCAAAAAGAATAGCACCCTGGCGGCGAAATAGGCCCCTAGGTCCCGCAGCCACGGGGAGGTGGAACCGAAAGTCCACCACCGGTGCAACAGGAAGGCCAGCGCGAAGGCGACGCCGAAGCTGGCGACCCTCGCCCAGGATGGATCAAGCCCGGCGAGGATGAGGGCCTTGAAGGCTCCGTAATCGCAAAGCGTGATGGGCACGCCGGCGACGAGGAAGCGCAGCGCACGTTGGCGAAGGACTTGACGGCTCATCGCAGTTCGGATCGATCGGGTGACCCGGGGGGCAGTTTACGTGGACAACCGTAGATGCCCGCGTAGGCCCATTCGCCGACACGCAGGAGGGCGCGGCCAGGCAACGGAGGCAGACGACGCAGGCAGAGCAGACGCCACACCGAAAGGAACATCAAGGCCGAGGTGCGGAAGATCTGCACCTTGGAGCCGGGCTGATCAGCCCATGTCACGGGCCGCTCGCTGACGACCGCTCCGACCGAGCGGGCGGCGAGCAGGAGATCGACGTCGACCGCCATGTCGCAGGTGTCGACCTTCTCCAAGATGGCCGGCATCAGCGACGAGCGGAAGAATTTCGCCCCGCATTGGGTGTCGCGCGTCGTTAATCCCAGCAACAAGCGCACGGCGAGATTGAAGCCCAAGCTGGTGACGCGACGACCAAAAGGACGTTCGGCCGTCGCCCGGCGGCCGACCACGACGTCGGCCGCCGACTCGTCGAGCAGGCCGAAGAGTGAGGCGGCCGGCGTCGCGCCGTCCGCGTCGACAAAGCCGATCCACTCGACACCGGCGTGATGACGGAACCCTGCGAGCAAAGCTCCCCCTTTGCCGATCGGCTCGGCGTATTCCATCCAGGACAGCCCGGCGGCGTCGCGCGCGACACGTTCGACGACCGCGGCCGTCCCATCCCGGCATCCGTTCAGTACCACGAGAAAGCGAACGTCGAGATCGGCGCGGGCGTGGGCAAAGGCGAGATAGCTCCGGAGAGGCGCCTCAAGGCGGGCTTCTTCATTATAGGCCGGGACGACGACCAGCACCCGGCGACGTTCTGAGGGCGCGGTCATCAACGTGACGTCGGCACGCGGCGGAGGATGACATAGGGCCCATGCGCTCCCCGGGGGGCGGCCGAATCGGAAACATAGACCTGCTCCCAGGCACCACCGAGGTGTTCGGTGAGAATCGGGCGATCGACTTCCACCAAGACCAGCCAGCGGACTTTTCTGGCGAGTTCCGGATGGGCGGGGAGGAAGCGATCATATGGCCAGTAGGACTTCTGCCCGGAAGCCCGAAGCTCGTAATACAAGGACATCGAGCCTAGCGCCACCTCGTCAGGAGACGCCAGGCGGCGGAGCTCGACGACGGTCTGCCGTCGACTGCCTGCCTGCTCGACAGCTAGGGGCAACTCCTTCAGCCGGACGTAACAAGAAAGCAGGAACAGCAAGGCGATGACGCCGAGGAACCAGCCGCCGCGGCCGAAGGTCCGGGCGGCGCATACCGGCAGAATCGCGATCAGCAACGGCACCGTGATCATCCAGCTGAACGGCGCCTGCCAGAGGCCGATGAGCTGAATGATCACGGGCACGCCGAGCAGAAGGCCGCACCCGAACCAGCCGGCCGTGGCCACTTCGTTGCGCCAGCCTCGGCCGGCAAGGCCTTCCGCCAGCACGAGTCCGAGGCACGCAGGAATGAGCACGATGAAATCCTTGCTGACATAGAACTTGTCGAGATGGAAAGCCCGGCCGAAGTTCTCGCCACGATTGTCGAGAAAAGCCTGCCAGACTCCGATATGCCCATAAGCCCAGCGCAGGAGCAAGACTCCCGTGATCAGGCCCGCCGCGAGGCATAGTCCTGACACGAATGTTTCGCGCGTTCGGCGCCAAAGGAAGATACCGGCCGCGGCGAGGGCGAAATAGCCGCAGAACTGCAGTCCGAAGAACACGCAGGCCGGACCGAGGGAAAAGGCCAGGAGGCGCGCCCGCCCGTTGGTCGCCGCCGGGAAGAAAGCACCAAGGAACCAGGCGAAGAGCAGCAGCGCGCAAGCATCGTGGCGCGCATGGAAGATCGCGTTGCCCGCCAGGGAGTGCATCATCATGCAGAGCGCCACCAGGGCAACGGCTGCCGTCCTGCCCATCGGATGTCGCTCCCGGACCCAGCGCGTGAGCAGGATGGCACCGACGAGCTGGACGAGGAAGAAAAACGCGTGGGCGGAGAACTGGCCAAAGCCGGCCAATTTAAACCAGCCGGCCAGGAGCAGGGGCGCGCCCGGATTGCTGAGCCCCCACGTGGCGCCGTACCCCAGGTGACTTATCCCATTGGAAAGAAAGCCCTCGCCGAAGGCCAAGGAGGCGCCTGGCTCGACATAGAAAACCTCATCGGTCCATGCGGGATTGAACAATACCGCGACCAATGAAAGCCCGAGGGAGAGCGCAGCGATGACGCCTAACGAGGGCGACCAGCGGACAAACCACTCGGAAACGGGGACGGCGGAAGAAGCCGGGGGGGACGAGGTCATGAGATGATCCCTTTGATGGCAGCGATGACGCGACTACGTTCCGGCTCGCTCAGGCCGGCGCCGGAGGGAAGGCAGAGGCCTTGGTCGAAGAGGCGTTCGCTGACTTTGCCGCCGTGCATTTCGGCGCCGTCGAAGACGGGTTGAAGATGCATGGGCTTCCAGACGGGGCGGGCCTCGATATTCTCAGCTTCGAGCGCGAGACGGACCTGCTCGCGGGTGACACCCGCGATCTGGGGATCGATGGTGAGGCAAGTGAGCCAGCGGGTGGACTGGCCCCAGGAAGCTTCGGGCTGCATGGTCACGCCGGGCAGAGATTTGAAGGCCTCGGCGTAGGCCTTGAAGTGCCCACGGCGACGCGAGACTTTGCCGGACAGGCGGGTGAGCTGTCCCAGGCCGATGCTGGCAGCGATATTGCTGAGGCGATAGTTATAGCCGACGGTGGAATGCTGATAATGCGGAGCGGCATCCCGGGCTTGGGTCGCCAAGAAGCGAGCCTGCTTGGCGAGTTCGGCATCATCGGTGACAAGCATGCCACCACCGCCGGTGGTGATGATTTTGTTGCCGTTGAAGGAGTGGATACCAGCCAAGCCGAAAGAGCCGGGCGAGGCTTCACCATACGTCGCACCAAGGGCTTCCGCGGCATCCTCAATGAGCTTCACGCCATACTTATCACAACAGGCCTTGATGGGAGTGATGTCTGCCGACTGACCGTAGAGATGGACAAGGACGAGAGCCTTGGGCTTCTTGCCGGCCTTGACCTTCTGCTCAATGACCGCGCAGGCGAGCGCGGGATCCATGTTCCAGCTCTGTTCTTCCGAATCGATGAAGACGGGCTTGGCACCAAGATAGGTGATGGGCGCGGCGGAGGCGATGAAGGTGAGCGAAGAACAAAGGACTTCGTCACCCGGGCCCACGCCGGCCAGACGGAGGGCGAGATGCAGCGCAGCCGTTCCAGACGAGACAGCGACCGCATGCTTCGAACCAACGATGACGGCGAAATCTTCTTCAAACGCATCGAGATTCGGACCCGCCGGCGCGATCCAATTGGATTGGAAAGCTTCTAGGACGTGTTCGATTTCGGCGGAGCCGATGTCGGGAGGAGAGAGGTAGATGCGGGGGAGAGGCATGAGTTTAAGGATTTAAATCAAAGGGAGACCGGAAACCGGATAATTGGCTGGGGTGCCTATTTAGGTGAAAACAAGGGGCAGAGGCCGAGGAATTCCAGTGTGAGGCTTTTATTTATCGGCCCCAAACGCGGCGCTATACCTTAGCTGTGAAATCTAATCATGAACCGCTACAGGTCCTGGTCTTTGCTAAATCGCTATCAGACGAAATCTATGTACTGACATCTCGGCCAGACTTTCGGAAGTTTGCTGCCCTCAAGTCCCAGCTGGAGCGTGCGGCTTTATCTGTGACGAGTAACATCGCGGAGGGCGACGGCAGGCCAACGACGAAGGATAGCGTAAGGTTCTTTAGCATAGCCATCGCTTCTGCCGCCGAAACGAAGATCCAACTTGAACTAGCTTCGAAGATGAAAGCTATTCCGCATGAAAAAGCCGTCGGTCTTCACGAGGGGTATTCGAAAGTGTGCCGGATGCTTAATAAGCTGAGCGAAGTGAGGCTTAATCGAATCAAATGACCGAGGTAACATTCCGGTTTCCGGTCTCCCCTTGAGCGATTAAACTACTTCCACTTCCTATCCACATACATCCCCAGTGGAGCCAGGGCTTCAAACAACGCTCCGTTCGCTGGATCTGCAAATAAATCCTCTACCCTACTCCCCGACGATATCCGTACAAACATCTGCTCATTCTTCTGATTAAGTCCATAAGCCCGAATATCTTTCCAGACGAGGGGCAGGCGTTCGAGTCGGCCGAACAGTCCGTTGCGCCAGCCGGCTTCCTGTTCTTCATAACGATTCGGTTCACCGTTCACGAGATGCCAGAAGGCGACATTCTGCTTCCCGCCGTTGGGGACGATATATTGGCCAGATTCATAAGGGAGCAGTTCTCGCTCCCCGATCTTGCCCGGCACGGCATGCATCCGCTCGGTGCGCACGCACCCATTATTGACCCAGCAGGAATCGGGATTGTGCGAGCCGGCGTCCACGACCGAGACCTTGCCAGGCTCCCAGTAGGCGACATAGACCAAGATCTGCGTGCCACCACGAACATACAGCACCTGTTTGGCCTGGCTGAAATTAAGAATGCCCTGCGCGCTGGCCATGGCGGCCGAACTTCCGGCGATCGGGATCTCGCGACGCGTCCAGCCCGCCACTTCCGGCAAAGCCTGCCCGAGCTCGCCGGTGAACCCGCGCGGACGCGGGGGCGAGAATTCGGCCGCAAGCACGAGCGCGAGCAGCGCGACGAGCAGGATCGAACCGAAGATGAGCAGGGCTTTGCGCATATCAAAGAATCCGCGCGGGGATACCGACGACAGTCACCGCGGCGGGGACATCCGTGACGACCACGGCGCCCGCGCCGACGACCGCCCGGCTGCCGACGCTCTTGCCCGGAATGATGCTAGCGCGGGAGCCGAGGAAGACGCGGTCGGCGACCCGGACGTGGCCGGTGATATCGCACTGAGCGCTGAGCGAGGTCCACGGCCCGAGGCGGGCGTCATGTCCGATGGTACAATTAAGATTCACCATGGCGAATTCGCCGACGTCGATATCGACGGAGAGGATCGCGCCGGGGCAGACGACCACGCCACGGCCGAGCGTCACACGGGCGCCGATGATGGCCGAAGGATGAATGAAGGTGAGGAACTCGGCACCGGCCGAGACCAGCGGGGCGACGAGCTTCTCCTTGAGCGTAGGCATGCCGAGACCGACGAGATAGAGCTGATCGGCGGCCGGCCGATGTCCGGCCAAAGGGAAGACGGGCGCGAACGAACCAAAAGCTTTCAGGGCCTCGGGGTTATCGTCCAGGAAACCGGCGAGCTGCCACTGGCGACCGCAATCCGGATGCTGGCTCGCCCAGGCGTAGAGTTCCCGGCCGAAACCGCCGGCGCCGACGATGAGGAGTTTCTTCATGAGAGGGATTCGATGAGGTCGAGGAGGTCAGCCATGGTGTGGCAGGCGCGGATCTGCGGACCGCGGACTTCGAGGTCATACACATGCTCGCAGTGCGAGACGACGAGCAGGATGGCCAAGGAGTCCCAGCCGGGCAAGGCGCCGAGGACGGACGTTTCCTCCGCCCGTGCGAGCACGTCGACGTCGGCCCGGAGGGCGTTAAGCATTTCGAGCCGGGTCATCGCGGGAGAGTAAGGATAGGAGCGGTGGTCAGCGGGCCGAGTTCGCCCGCGAACGCGCCCCACGAGAGTCCGACGCCATAACCGCAGCCGGCGACTTTGAGCGGGCCGATGGTCAGACGTTCGCCAAGCCCGTCGAGGAGGGCGCAGGGAATCGAGGCGGAGCTTTGGTTGCCGTAACGCTCGACGACCGCCATGGGCGTGCGGCCTTCGGCGACGCCGATCTTCTTGGCGAGCGTGGACAGGATGAAGCGGTTTGACTGATGCAGCACCAAGGCGTCGAGCGATTCGGGCGTCAGGCCGGCGTGACGGAGGACGGACTGCACGGCCGCCGGAACTTCGCGGAGGGCGAAGTGAAAGACGTCGGCTCCGTTCACCGCGAGGTTGGCGTCATGACGACGGTTGCCTTCTTCGTCCGTTCGTTCAGTGAGCACGCCGGCCGGCTGACGCGCCCCACCCTGCCTAACCATGATAGCTTCGGCGCCAGCGCCGTCGGCACCGAGCACGAAATGCCAAGGGGCCGCGCGCCCGGTCTTTTCTACGATGGTCGCCGAACCGGCATCCCCGAAGAGCGGATCGGCCGAACGGTCGCCAGGATTCGTGAGTCGGCTGAGCGTATCTCCCGCGCACAAGAGCACGCGCGCGGCCCCACCGTGCGCACAGAGCAAGGCAGCCTGATGCAGGCCATAGACCCAGCCGGAACATCCCAGTGAGAGATCGTAAGCGGGCGCCGACTTGCTCAGGCCAAGGCGACCATGCAGAAGCGAAGCATTATTGGGCTGGGCGTGGTCAGGAGTTTGGGTGACGAAGATGACGGCGTCGATGGACGTGGCATCCAGTCCCATCTCAGCGAGCAGCCGCTCGGTGGCATCGGCGCAGAGATCCAAGGCGGTCACGCCCGGGGCGGCGACACGGCGCTCGCGGAGTCCGATGGTCTGGGCCGTGCGCTCCAAGGCCACGCGGTCGAGGCCCGCGGCGAGTCCGTCCGCGATGAAATCACGCACGACCGAACCCGTGGTCACGGCGATCCCGGCGAGACGGATATTGGAGAGGGAGGAGTGCATGGGCTAACGTGAGTATAGAGTATGGAGTATCGAGTATAGGAAGCGGCCGGATTAGAGGCTTGGTTGACCAGAGGCTCGGAGGCTCAGATGGGGCAAACTAGATGGCCAGTTGACAGGGGAGACAGAGGGTTAACTCAAAGGGGGCTGGAGAAGATACAGCTATGTCGTGACGCGGTCCCGACCCTACCCGTTGCATTCCTTGTCAACTGGCCAACTTGTCAACGAGCCAACTAGCGGTGCCTCTCTCTGATCAACGGAGCCTCTGAGCCTCCGGGCCTCCAGCTTGGCGCTTTCAGCGCCCCGCAAACTGCCTCAGCCACGACTCGAGACAGAGAATGGCCAGGAGCGGATAAGCGGCGTCGATTTCGCCGCGGCGATCGGCTTCGAGGAGTTTGAGCGCGCCTTCGCCGGAGAAAAGTCCGGTGGCGTCAAGACGACCAGAGCGCGCGAGTTCGCGGAGGCGTTCGCCGTAGACTCCGTGCAAAAGCTGACGCAAAGGGAGGCCGAAGCCGGCCTTGGGTCGCGTCAGGATTTCGTCCGGTAGGACGCCCTGCAAAGCACGTCTCAAGACATGCTTACCCTCGGGGCCGCTGATTTTGCGCTCATCCGCGAGTCGCTCAGAGAAGGCGACGAGGTCAGGGTCGAGAAAGGGCAGACGGACTTCGACGCCGCAGGCCATGGCCATCTTGTCGGTATAGTTGAGATTATGGTCCGCCAGGAAGTGCGACCGGTCGAGGTGCAGCATCTGGTTGAGTCGGCTCACGCCGGCCGGGAGTCCGTCAAGGGAACGAAGCAGCAGATCGACGGGGCGATGGACACCCAAGCTTTCCTTGAAGGCGGGGCTCAGAGCTGGGGCGAGCGTTTCCTGGCTGATCCAGAGAAAGTAACTGGCGAGTCGTTCCGCCGGCTCGGCATCGGCGTATCGGAACAGCTTGCCCAGACGACGACCTAAGGGGCTATTCGCCTTCAATCCGCTGACCGAGCGACGCAAGAGGGCACGGGCGGGACGCGGGGCCCAATCCCAATAGCGCTCGAAGCGTAAGGCGGCATGACGACGGTAACCGGTGAAGAGGTCATCGCCGCCGGATCCGGAGAGGAGGACTTTAACGCCTCGCTCACGGGCTTCGCGACACACGGCGTAGGCGGTGAAGGAAGCGACGTCGGCGGTCGGCTCATCTAGCATCCAGACCATGCCATCAAGGTCGGCAAGCGCCGCATCCCGCAGGACGGCATCATGCAGAGGCGCGCCGAGTCGCCGGGCCATGAGCTCAGCGTAGGGATGGTCTTCGGCGAAACCTTCGGAGGCGAGTCCGGCGAGATCGGAGGAACCGACGGTGAAGCAGGGGTAACGCTTCGCATCGCCGAGCTCAGCGCAGGCGAAGTGCGCGATGGCGGAAGAATCTACGCCCCCTGAGAGGAAGCCGCCCAACGGGACATCCGAGACGAGCTGGCGACGGACGGCTTGGCCGAGATAGTGACGGCAGGCTTCGGCGGCCTGGCGATCGGAGAAAGGCTGGACTTCCTCGGAGTAGTGCGGGGTCACGAACGAGCCGCCGCGGGTCGCTCCATCAGCGTCCCATTCGAGATACGAACCCGGCGTGAGTTTGCGCACGCCCTTCGCCGGCGTGAGTTCGCCCGGCGCATAGAGTAAAGTGAGGTAGGCCGCGACGGCCGTCGGGTCGAGCGACCAGTCGATGCCAGCGATTCCCCGGAAAGCCTTCAGTTCGGAAGCGAAGAGGCGACCCTGCGGCGTCGTGGTCCAATAGAGCGGCTTCACGCCGGCCGCATCACGAGCCAGCAGGAGTTTACGTTCGCCCGGGAACCAAGCGGCGAAAGCGAAGATGCCGTTCAGCTTCGGGAGGCAGGCTCGACCATGTCGGGCCAGCAGATTGGCGAGCACCTCGGTATCGCTGTCACCGTGGAAGACGACGCCATCGCGCTCCAGTCCGACGCGGAGTTCGCGGTAGTTATAGATCTCGCCGTTGAAGCTGACGATGACCTGGCCAGACGCATCAGCCATCGGCTGCGCTCCGTTGGGTGACAGGTCGAGGATGGCCAAACGCACATGGGCCAAGCCGGCGTCGGCATCATGCCATTCGCCACTGCCGTCCGGACCGCGATGGCCTTGGGCACGATTCAGCTGACCGAGCAAGCTGGGGTCGAAACGACCGACATATCCTGCGATCCCGCACATGGTCAGACGTGACCTCCTTGGCCGGCGTAGATTTGCAGAGACCGACGGGCGATCGCCGTCCAATCGTGGACGGTGGCGACATACGACTGGCCACGCTTGCCCTGCTCGCGCGCTTTATCCAAATCGGCCAACAACGGGCGAAGTCCTTCGGCGATGGCCTGCGGTCCGGCCGCACACTCCACGAGAGCACCCGCCGCCGCGGCTTCAGCCATATAGCACCCACGCGTGGCTACGACCGGCAAGCCGGCCGACATGGCCTCGAGAATGGCGAGGGCCATGCCTTCGGATTCGGAGGCGTGGACGAACGTATCGGCGGCGGCGTAGGCGGCGGCTTTCGCGGCTTCGTCCATGAAGCCGAGCCAGTGCACGCGGGAAGCGCACCCAGCGGCGGCAGCCTCCGCCCTGAGCAACGCCGTATAGCCAGGTTCGGCGTCTGGATTGCCCGCGATGAAAAGATGCACGCCCAGGCCGGCGATCGCCCGGATGATGTCCTCGATACGCTTCTTGGTCGTGATTCGACCGACGAAGAGGACGACTCGGTCAGTCGAACTAAGGCCATGGCGAGCGCGCAAGGCTAGGCCAGCTTCCGACGAGGCGACGGTGACAGGGCGGATGCCGTTAGGAACAATATGGATGGGCGAGCGGACGCCGAGGGAGGCGAGCTGGGCCTGCTCGAGGGAAGTGAGCGCGAAGATGCCGGTCGCGCGATTCAACTTCGGCCGGGTGAAGAAGCGGATGTAGAGGCGCTTCTTGAGCGACTTGAAGTCCCATCCGGAGAACAAGGCGGGGTCGAGGGCGCCGTGCGGATTGAAGAAGACTTTCAGGCCGCGGGCGGTCGCGACGCGGTCGACTTGGACGTTCAGCGGGTTGAACGTATTGTGGGCATGCAGGACGACATCAGCCGGGAGGGTCGCCAGCTCTCGACTGAGGCGATGAGAGCGAGCCAGGCCGAAAAGCGGATCCGGATAGAAGTAGCGGACCGGAAGGCCATCGAATACTTCGGTCGAGCCCGCGCGGATCGCATCCGGCGTCCAGATCTCGACGTCGGCTCCCAATCTCCGCTGCGCCGACGCCAGCTCGAACACCATCTTCTGCACACCTCCGGCATAAGCACCGGGAAGGCATTCATAGACGATGTGGCGGATAGGGGGCATGAACTAACGGAGTACTGAATAGAGGGCTGCGTTGAGGACTGCGTGGAGGGCTGAATGGATGAGAGACGGAACTAGAGGCTTAGTTGACCAGAGGCTCGGAGGCTCAGAACTGATGCAGCTATGTCGTGACGCGGTCCCGACCCTACCCATTGCGTCTCTTGTCAACTTGCCAACGGGTCAGCCAAGGTTGCCTCTATCTGATCCTCCGAGCCGCCGGGCTTCTTCGGCGGCAATCTCCTCCTCTTCTTCGCCGGCGAGAGGGTCGGCGGCGGGGCGATCGAGAGATTTGACGGCGTAGCCGGGGATTTTGTGCAAAATGACGGTGAAGAGCATCGGCATGTTATGGACCACGGTGAAGACGAGGATGGAAAGTAGTCCGTCACGGAAGGTCTGGATGAGCACCATGAAGACCACGAGATAAACGTAACGTGGTAAGCGCTGCAAAGGCCCGGCGTTCGCTGAGACGCAATAAGCAGTGAGCAGATAACCCAACAGGGCCGGAATCAGGAAAAGCCCGGCGTAACCGAAGTTGAGATACGACTCGCCGAGATAGGTCAGGATACGACCTTGCTGAGCATAGTTACGGCCCGAGGTCGATATTTCCTGGAGATGGTCCGCCAAGCCCGGCTTGTTGGGCCACATGGCGCGGGGAATCGGCAGGGTGATGATCGCGAGATAGGTGGAGCCGTTGAAATGGCGCCCGTTATAATCGGTCAAGGTAAGCCCGCCCGCGAACTGGTCGAGGAACTCTTCCGTCAGTTCTTCCGCCTTGTCCTTGGCTTTAAAGGAAAAGGCCTGCGTGAAGTGGCTGACCGCGTCCTCGGTATCGCCGTACTTCAGCGCCTGTCCGATATACTTGAGTCGCGGAAAGAGCAATCCCATGACCGCGGCCCCGATTATGATCGGCACGGTCGGCCAACGCCGACGACGCGATTGCAGGTAATAGGCCGTAAAGAATAATAACGGCAAGATCAGCATGAACCGATTAAATCCCTGCAGCGCGACTGACCCCAGGAAGAATGCGACGAGGATCACCAGATACCAACGGAAGCCGAAGACGAAGACCAGCAGCCCGAGGGCGCCGATCGGCCACATGGAGATGACCTGCGCGTAGCCGGCGGCGATATCGTCCGAGGTTATCTCCAATCCGCCCGACCTGAGTCCGAAGAAGAAAAAGGCGCCGATGGGCAAGGAAAGGAAGCCGACCAGGCGCGCGATCTGCGGGTTCATGACAACCCTGACCTTCGGCTGGAAAGCCCTGACCTCGAAGACACGATGAGCCCAGAGGCTCGAGGCGGCGAAAATCAGCAGGGCGAGGTCGGCCAAGAGCATCGCTCGGTTGATTTCATCAACCGTTATCGGCTCGGCGTTAGGGGTGCCGGTGAACATCAATGGCGAACCCGTATATATCTTGAAGGCGCGGTAGCTGAAGCTGTACAGATGGAACAGCAGATAGGCCGTCAGCGGATGCCAGAAGGACATGCGCCGGAACATCACGAGGATGACCATGCCGACGACGAGGACGTCGAGCGTGAGATATAGGAGGAGGGAATCCAATTTAACTAGAGTATGGAGTATCGAGTATTGAGTATCGACGATACAGGAAGGCTTAGAGCCGAGGCAGAGTTGATCGGTTGATCAGTTGGCCGGATGGCCGGAGCCTCTGCCTAGAGGCAGTGCAAAGGTGCAAATCGGAGCGGAGCTCCTGTGCAAAAGTGCAAAGGTTTTTGGGCTAGAGCCAGAGCTAGGGCTGGGGCTAGAAAACTTTTCAGGTCTCGGGTCTCGGCAGTCGGGTTTAGGTCACTGGTCCCTAGATATGTAAACTCAGATTCGGGTACTGTAGTTGTATGC
>Ga0255079_1000014_pt1 | contig 43331 bp, 41 predicted proteins | sample Colum_Atlam_RepB_FD_188586 | JGI IMG/M metagenome (GOLD analysis project Ga0255079, IMG submission 188586) | Freshwater microbial communities from Columbia River, Oregon, United States - Colum_Atlam_RepB_8h | ecosystem: Environmental > Aquatic > Freshwater > River | place: USA: Oregon... | reverse complement strand
TTTCTTTGTTTTAATTTATTTCCAGGTACAAATATATCGGTATCAATACCTGTAGGGACAGAAGTGGCAGGGGCGTGAACAAACTTATCTCGAGTTAAATCCTCTTTGATAGATTCGCTCGTTGTCATGATTGATTCACAACCTTTGTTATAAAGCCATTTGGAAGATAGATTTCTATGCACATGAGTACTTATATGTCTCGTTCTTACAATTGCGGGTTTTATATTTAAGGTTAAGCGAGCTAAAGCTGAAAGCCAATGATCAGTACTTGAATGGCAGGAAATAACGTCTGGCCTCACTTCCTTGATAAGCTTTCTTAAAGAGAACAAATCAGCAAGCCTCTTTTTTTGAAGATTAATACCATCACACCTTACACCGTAGAGGTGGGCTCGTTTTGTAATCATGCTAGTTTTGTCTGCCGCGATAATGACCTCATGCCCATATTTAGAATATATCTTTGCTTCCGTAAGCACTCGAATTTCTTGACCACCCCAGCCTAAGGAAGATTCTGTATGTAAAACTTTTATTTTTTTATTTTTTAATAATTCATTGTATAAATGAAACCATTCTTTATTTTTACTTTTTATTTCAAAGGCTTTAGCAGCTTTTAAAGCATTTTTTGAAAATAATTTTCTTTTCTCCCATGCTTTAATTAAAGCATCAGCAATACTGTGTTTATCCTTCTTGCAAATGACACCAGCAAGATTCTTTACAATGTGAGGAGCTAAGCCAACGTCTTTTGTTAATACAATAGGTAGTCCGCAACATAGCGCCTCAAGAGCTGCATTAGGTAGGCTGTCATAGAGAGAGGGCAGGCAAAATATATCTGCTGCATCTAAATATTTTTGGATATTATCTTGGGGCCCAGTCACAAGAATGTTATGGCCGCGAGCTAGATCTTTTAATTGATTTATTTTCTTATCTTGACCTACAATGATCGCTTGAAATTTTGGTAGCAATTTAATGGCTGCAACAATTTCAAAAGCACCCTTTCTTTCAAAGCCTGAGCCGACAAAAAGTACTACAGGTAATTTGGGGTTAAGCGACAATTGTTTTTTAGATGCTTCTTTCTTTGAAGCCGATGCGGGGTGAAATGACCTTGTATCAATACCATTTTCAATCACTTTAATGCGTGATTCCGGTACTTTATAGTAGTTACATAATTCTTTTTTAACAAGATCGCTATTTGCGACATAAAAAAGATTTTTGTCTTTAGACATCTCTTTCTCAATACGAATAATTTTTTGATGGTAGGGGTCTATGGAAAGCCACGCTTTTTTATACCAAGGGCTAATTTCTTTTAATCTATCGATCCAAGCTGCATGAATGCCATCTCCTAATCTATATATATCCACCCCCGTCAATCTCTCGTGAGACTGAATGAGGTCGAAATTATTGAGAGCAATAATTTTTCTAACTGATTTTTGGAATCTTATAAATTTAGTGAATCTAAATAAGCCATGGGACTTGGCTTCTATCCACTGAATATTTTTTGATTGATGGGCATTTCGCTTCCAAAGCTCAGAAATGATAAAAAAATTAATGCCAAGCTGACTTAAACCAGACGATGCTCTCAGGATAAAATTTTCTGCGCCACCAAAGGCTGTAAACTTTCGTCTAATAATTGCTATTTTCATATGACAATATCGTATGTAGAAATTAGATTATACGTGATTGAGATCTCACGCTATGACAGCTTTTAATTTTTCAACTAAATCATTTATCTTATTTTGATTCATTTTTAAGTTATTTTTGTATGCGACTAAGAATGTATCTTCAGCTCGCGATCCCAGTGTATTTATTTTTGCTTGATTAATAGAAATATTTTCTTTTGATAATTGGTCAGATATCAGGCTCAAAAGACCGCTCCTATCATCTGTAATAATATCCAACTGGTAAATATGAGACTGTTCAACTTGTGAAATCGAAATTTTTGTATCAAAAGCGTGGTGTGTTGCTTGTCGGCTTCTTTCTGAAAGTTTTGTTGGTTTAGTTTCTTTGCTATTTTCTAATCGACTTCCTAATTCTATTTCTATAAATTTAAATAAGCCTTCGTAACTTATATTTTTTGGATTGGCATCAAGCAAATCGAAAAGATTGAGGGCATAATTATGTTGAGTTGTGAATATTTTCGCTGCTGCTATGTTGTATCCGATTTCGTCAAAAAAATTGCAGGTCTTGTTAAAAATATGCATCGTATCTTTTTGATAAATAAGAACCTCAATACCTTCACCATTTGAGCGATGTCTAACGCGTATGATAGGTTTTTTTGGTGTCGCATGAGTAAATAATAGCCTTGTTTGCCATGCAATTTCTTCTTCTGTATATTTGTAAAAATAGTTTCTACCAAAACTCTCCCAAAGCCCTTGGTAGAGATCATCATTGATATTGTATGTATTGAGTATTAAAGCTGCTTTTTCTTTCCGTTTCGCGATTGAATCTTCATGGGATAAGTTGTCATGTTCTAAATAATTGAGCGTATATTTAAAAAGATTTTTTAGAAGGGTGGCTTTCCACTGGTTCCAAACATGAGGACTGGTGGCTCTAATGTCGGCAACTGTCAATAGATAAAGTGAAGTTAAATTTTCTTTATTGACAACTTTTCTTGCAAATTCTTCAATAACTCTGGGATCTGACAAGTCTAATTTTTGCGCTGTATGAGACATCATCAGATGTGATTTAACTAACCATTTGATGAGCGCCTCATCATGTATTGGCAAATGATTAAGTTTTGAAAATTCACTAACATCCTTAGCCCCAAGTTCGGAATGGTCCCCACCTCTTCCTTTTGCAATATCATGAAATAGTGCAGCAAGGTAAAGAATATGTTTATTCGGATAGTTTTTAAATAAATCATAGCAATCGGGAAACTCATGTTTCAACTCATCTTTTGCGAATCTTCTTAAATTTTGAATGACATTTAGAATATGTTCATCAACAGTATAAATATGGAATAAATCATGCTGCATTTGACTGACTATTTTTCCAAATGCGGGAATATATGCGCCAATTAGATTACATTTGTTCATGATTCGAAGCGATCGGTTGACCTTATTATTTGACTTTAAGATGGATAAAAACTTTTCTTGCTGATTCTTATCTTTTCGAAATGCTACGTTTATTTTGTTTGCTGCATCACTGAGGAGACAGAGAAGGTTCGGACCTAATGATTTAAGGAGTTTATATTTTTGAAAGGTGATGAATACATCAAAAATATATGGCGTTATATTTTTATTTTGAAATGTGGGATTTATTTCAAGATAATCATTTTTTATAATTAATAATTTGCTATCAGTAATTTTAGTTATGTTCTTAGTATCTTTTGGACTCAGTTTTTTTAAGAGCACTTCGTTAATGAAGGTTGTAAAATTAATTGCCTCGTAGACATCCTTCATAAATAATTCACTTCTCTTTTTGTGAGTAGTTTTTTTGTACTTCAATAGTAATGCCAACTCATTTTGATAGTCAAAAAGCAGCCTATCTTCACTTTGTTTTGCAGTGACATGAAGAAGGATTCTCAAATTCTTAAAAAAGATATCGGTTTTAATAAGTTTCTGATAATTTTTCTTATCAAGATATTTTTTTTGATTCAACTTTTCTGGTGTAAATCTTTTAGAACGGCTTTTGCCTATCCATTGAATCATCTGAAGATCCCTTAGGCCTCCAGGACTTTCTTTTATATTTGGTTCTAATTGGTATGCAGATTGATTATATTTTTGATGGCGAAGGTCCTGTTCTTTTAACTTGCCTTGATAAAAATGTTCAGGAATAAGTGTGTCATTTATAATCTTTTGTAAGTTTTTATAAAGAACTTTATTGCCATTAAGGTACCTACTCTCCAAGAGGTTTGTTTGTACTGTGATGTCCCTTTTAACTTCAATTTTTGTTTCGTTAATACTTCTGACGCTGTGACCGATTCGTAAGCCAAGATCCCATATCAAACTAATAAACTGTTCAATTTTTTGACTTAGGTGTTTGTTGCGACCCTTTGGGATTAATATTAGTAAATCAACGTCCGAATATGGGAAAAGTTCTTGCCGACCATAACCTCCGCAAGCAATGAGAGATGCGGTATTACCGAATTGAAGATCTTGCCAAACTTGACTTAATGTTTTATCAATAAGCTGTGAGTGATTTTGAAGGTAGGATAGACCATCTCTTTTTTTTAAGAATATTTTAATGAGATTTAACTCGTTTAAAGCTAACTCTTTTTTAAAGCTTAGTATTTCTTTTTGAATCAAGATTTAATTAGCAAATGCTGGAGGGGCGGGTGTTTTTTCAGAAACTGTAAGGACTTCATAGCCAGTTTCAGTAACTAATATTGTATGTTCCCATTGTGCAGATAGGCTTCGATCTTTGGTGACAATAGTCCATCCATCGGGCATTTGTTTAATATCTCTTTTTCCTGCATTAATCATAGGCTCAATAGTAAAAATCAATCCTGCTTCTAGAGTCAGTCCCGTGCCTGGCTTGCCATAATGAAGAACTTGAGGCTCCTCATGAAAGCGCTTACCAATACCATGGCCACAAAATTCTCGCACCACACTAAATCCATTTTTTTCAGCAAAATCTTGAATGACAAATCCTATATCACCTAATTTTGCACCTGGTTTAACTTGCTGAATACCTAACCACATTGCTTCATAAGTCATTTTACATAAACGCTTAGCTTGGATTGAAGTTTCTCCCAAGAGAAACATACGACTTGTATCGCCATGGAAACCGTCTTTTATAACCGTAATATCTATATTTACAATATCTCCATCCTTAAGTGCCTTTGGGCCTGGGACGCCATGGCAAATTTGATGATTAATAGAAGTGCAAATAGATTTTGGATATGGGGTGTGACCATCTGGTGCGTAATTTAATGGGGCAGGGATCGTTTTTTGAACATTAACCATGAAGTCATGACAAAGCCTGTCAATTTCTTCAGTGGTAATGCCAGGGTTAACAAAAGGCGTAATATAATCAAGAACTTGTGATGCTAGCTTACCAGCAATACGCATTTTTTCGATTTCTTGGGAATTTTTGATGTGTATTGTCATGATTACTGCGTTTAGATTACATTTGAACTCGTTTATTGTGCTATTATAGCGCGCTTCTTCAAGGTTTTTGAGGAAATAATTTTGCATTACCTAACGTTAGGGTGTCTATGAAAATAGATGTAATTAGGTGATGTTTTTTTAACCCATAACAACGGAGTCAATTATGTCAGTTACTATGCGTCAAATGTTAGAAGCGGGTGTCCATTTCGGCCATCAAACCCGTTACTGGAATCCAAGAATGGCACCATACATTTTTGGTGATAGAAATAAAATTCATATTGTTAACCTAGAAAAAACATTACCAATGTTTCAAGAGGCTTTGAAATACATCCGAACTCTTGCTGCAAACAAAGGACGTATTCTTTTTGTAGGCACTAAAAGACAAGCTCGAGAAATTCTTAAAGAAGAAGCTTCCCGTGCAGGTGTTTCTTACGTGAATCATCGATGGTTAGGCGGTATGCTCACAAATTTTAAAACAGTTAGACAGTCTATTAAGCGTCTTAATGATTACGAAGCAATGCTTGAAGATGGAAGCTTACTTAAGTTTAATAAAAAAGAAGCATTAGGCTATAAGCGTGACTATGAAAAATTACAACGCTCGATCGGTGGCATTAAGGACATGACAGCACTTCCTGATGCGATCTTTATTATCGACGTAGGCCATGAAAGTGGTGCTGTGGTTGAAGCGAATAAGCTTGGAATACCTATTATTGGTGTTGTAGATACTAATAATTCACCTGATGATATTTCATATGTGATTCCTGGTAACGACGACTCATCTAGAGCAATTAGACTTTATGCAAGAGGCATGGCTGATGCGGTTTTAGAAGGTAAAAGTCAGGCATTAAACGAGCTTGCTAAGTCAGTATCACAAGAAGAAGAATTTGTAGAAGTGACTGAGGCAGTTGCTGAGTAATTGTTAGGCAATCTTTTAAAAGGGGCTTCATGCCCCTTTTTTAATAATAAGTTTATTCATACAGAATTTAAGGAGTAATTAAAGTGGCAGAAATAACCGCAAGTATGGTCAAAGATCTTCGTGATCGAACAGACGCACCCATGATGGATTGCAAAAAAGCACTGACAGAAGCGGATGGGGACAGCGCACGTGCTGAAGAGATTTTAAGAGTCCGCTTTGGAAATAAAGCAAGCAAAGCTGCTGGAAGATTGGCTGCTGAAGGAATTGTAGTTGCTTTTGTAGCGAAAGATGGCAAAACAGGAACACTTCTTGAAGTAAATTCAGAGACAGATTTTTGTGCAAAAAATGAAGACTTTTTAAAATATACGCATGATCTTCTAAATGCTATCAATGAAAAAAATCCAGCCAATATTGAAGCTTTAACAAGTTTAACTATGTCTTTAGGTAACGCTGAAGAGGTCAGAGCTCAACTTGTAGGGAAAGTTGGTGAAAACATTACGCCACGTAGATTTGTTCGGTATCAAACGACCGGCCAAATTACAAGTTATGTTCATAGCGGAAGAATTGGTGTGCTTCTAGATCTTCAAGGTGGTAACGATGTCTTAGGGAAAGACTTAGCGATGCATATTGCTGCAAACAAACCTAAAGCGCTTAATGCATCAGGTATTGATCCCCAATTGATAGAGGTTGAAAAACGCATCGCTATTGAAAAGGCAAAAGAAGCTGGCAAACCTGAAGCTATGTTGGAAAAAATCGCAGAAGGTACCGTTCAAAAATTTCTCAAAGAAGTTACTTTATTAAACCAACCTTTCGTAAAAGACGATAAGGTAACTATTGAGCAGTTATTAAAGACTAATAATGCGACCATTAACGCATTTAGTATTTATTCTGTAGGTGAGGGTATAGAAAAAGCAGTTGTAGATTATGCCGCAGAGGTTGCAGCAGCAGCTAAGGTTTAATTTAATAGCGATTAATAAAGGATTGTATGTTTTATACAGTCCTTTTTTATGTCCTCTAGTTTAAAAATACGTTAAACTTTAAGAAAATTATGACACGATCAGCCTACAAAAGAGTTCTCTTAAAAATCTCAGGTGAAGCCCTTATGGGTGATGATCCATTTGGTATCAATCAGCATACCATCTCAAATATTGTGCAAGAAATTCAAGAGGCGCTCGATTTAAAAGTTCAAATAGGCATAGTGATCGGTGGTGGAAATATATTCAGAGGTGTTGCTCTAGGAGCTGCCGGCATGGATAGGGCAACTGCTGATTATATGGGTATGATGGCAACAGTCATGAATGCCTTGGCTCTTCAAGATGCCATGAAGCATGCAGGGATTGTAGCTCGCGTTCAGTCAGCGCTCAATATAGAGCAAGTTGTTGAGCCTTATATTCGAGGTAAGGCAATGCGTTATTTAGAGGAAGGTAAAGTCGTTATATTTGCTGCTGGTACTGGCAACCCATTTTTTACAACTGATACTGCAGCAGCCCTTCGTGGTGTTGAGATGAATGCAGATATTATGATAAAAGCCACCAAAGTAGATGGCATTTATTCGGAAGACCCGAAAAAAAATCCAAATGCAAAGCGCTATGAAGTTATAAGTTTTGATGAGGCCATTCAAAAAGATTTGAAAGTGATGGATGCTACTGCACTTACTTTATGTCGAGACCAACAGTTACCTATCGCAGTATTCAATATATTCAAATCTGGAGCACTTAAAAATATTTTATTAGGGCAAAATGAAGGCACGCTTGTTATGCCAAATGTTCATTGATTAAAGAGGACTGTAATGACTGAAGCAATCAAAATAAATGTAAGTGAAAAAATGCAAAAATCACTGGACTCTTATAAGTCTGATCTAGCAAAAATTAGAACAGGTAGAGCGCATACAGGACTCCTAGACCACATTTTTATTGATTATTATGGATCTATGGTTCCCATTAATCAGGTAGCTGGCGTTAATTTAGGTGATGCAAAAACAATCAATGTGCAGCCTTATGAAAAAAATATGGTTGCCAAAGTTGAAAAAGCAATCCGTGACAGTGATCTTGGTTTAAATCCAGCGACATCTGGCGATCTTATTCGCGTCCCAATGCCCTCACTTACTGAGGAACGAAGAAAGGACCTTATAAAAGTCGTGCGGACAGAGGCTGAATCAGCAAAAGTGGCGATGCGAAATATCAGGCGTGATGCAAATGATTCTCTAAAAAAATCTCTCAAAGAAAAAGAGATGAGCGAAGATGATGAGCGCAGGTCACAAGAAGAGGTTCAAAAGATTACGGATAAATTTATCGCTGAAATCGATAAGCTTCTTCAGTTAAAAGAATCTGAATTACTAGCGATTTAGTGTTTAATTTTTTTCGTTCAGTAAAAACGCAAGACGCATTATCAGTAAAACCTAAACACATTGCTATTATTATGGATGGTAACGGTAGGTGGGCAAAGAAACGTCTCATGCCGCGTATTTCTGGGCATAGAAAAGGCCTGGAGTCAGTCAAAACTGTTATCACTCAATGTCAAAAGCTAAACATTCCCTTTCTTACATTATTTGCTTTTAGCACTGAAAACTGGCTAAGGCCTTCTCAAGAAGTTAAATTTTTAATGTCTTTATTTCAAGATTCAATTAAAAAAGAATCATCAGCTTTGATTAAAAATAATATTCGTTTTAAACTAATTGGGGACCGCAAACCATTTCCAAAGAAGCTTAATGACAAAATAAATAGTCTTGAGAAGCTTACTGAAAAAAATACTGGACTTACATTGAGTATTGCAATTAATTATGGCGGAAGATGGGATATTGTAAATGCGGTGAATGAATATAGAAAGCAAAATCATTTCAAAAAAACATTCACTCAAAAAAATCTTATTCAAAAACTTTCTTTAAATTTTGCGCCAGATCCAGATCTTTTAATAAGAACAGGTGGAGAAAAACGGATTAGTAATTTCTTGATCTGGCAATTTTCATATACCGAACTTTATTTTACAGAAAAATTGTGGCCTGATTTTAATGAAAAAGCCTTTATGGCAGCGCTGTTTGAGTTTCAAAAAAGAGAACGTCGATATGGCAAGACTAGTGAGCAATTATAAATGTTAATGCCTAGAATTTTTTCTGCGTTCATTATGCTGATAATTTTTTTATCTTCCTTATTTCTATTTTCTGGAAAAATTTTCCCTTTTATTATCTATCTATCTTCACTTTTAGCCCTTTATGAATGGTCAAAGCTTTTAAAATTTAACACCGAACAAAAAAATATTTTTTTAATTACTTCAGTCATAATAATTTATTTTATAGGCAGGTATTCAGAAGATGATAATGGCCGATTAATACTTTTATTATCTTCTATTTTTTGGGTTTGTGTAGCTCCCTTATTTTTAATTTTCAATCCCAGGTTAAAAAATTTCCTCCTAGGGTCACTTATTGGGTGGCTTATCGTCATACCACTTATTATTTCATTTAATTATTTAATCAGCCTAGGGCCGTGGATTGTTCTTCTTGTGTTAACTTCGATTTGGCTTGCAGATTCCGGAGCTTATTTCTTTGGTAAGCAGTTTGGAAAAAGAAAGCTTGCTCCATTGATCAGTCCAGGTAAAACCTGGGAAGGCTTTATAGGGGCTATCTTTGTTGTCACTTTATTTTCTATTGCTATGGTTTATTTTAAATTTGTAGATTCTTATTCATCTATCTTATTTTTTAATTTAGTTTTGGTATTAAGTGTTGAGGGTGATCTCTTTGAGTCATATATTAAAAGAATGGCTAAGGTTAAAGATAGCGGCGATTTAATCCCGGGTCACGGTGGCGTCCTTGATCGCATCGATAGTCTTTGTTCTAGCCTTCCTTTTGCAACCCTAATACTTATTTCACCTTCTTTTTTTGGAAGAATAATTTAAGTGGAAAAGATTGTTATTTTAGGTTCGACCGGAAGCATTGGTTGTAATGCACTGGAAGTCATAAAACTTCATAAAGAAAAATATAAAGTTTTTGCACTAACAGCAAATAAGAATGTTGATTTATTGACACAACAGTGTGTAGATTTTGAGCCTGAATTTGTTATTGCTTTAAATCAAGACGCTAATCAACAACTAAAGAAAAACCTTCTTGCATCAAATATAAAAACTATCGTTTTAGATGATGAAAAATCTTTGGACTGGCTTGCTTCTCACAAAGATACAGCCACTGTAATTTCAGCTATCGTTGGAGCGGCAGGGCTTATGCCGACAATGGCTGCTGCAAATAGTGGCAAAAAGATTTTATTAGCAAATAAAGAAACGCTTGTGATGGCGGGTGAGTTATTTGTCAAAGCTGTAAAAAAATCAAATGCAATTTTGATTCCTATTGATAGTGAGCATAATGCGATTCTTCAAGTGCTTCCACAAAGTAAAAAAATGAATTACAAGTCAAATAGCATTAGAAAAATCCTATTGACTGCATCGGGGGGGCCATTCAGGACTTTCTCTAAAGAAGAGCTCAAGCATGTAACACCAAAGGAAGCTTTAAAACATCCTAATTGGCTAATGGGGAAAAAGATCACAATTGATTCTGCAACCATGATGAACAAAGGCTTGGAAATTATTGAAGCATGCTGGTTATTTGATATTCCAGCATGTGATATTGAAGTGGTTATACACCCTCAAAGTATTATTCATTCTCTTGTTGAGTATATTGATGGAAGCACCTTAGCTCAGATGGGAAATCCCGATATGAGAACCCCTATTGCTTATGCCCTAAGTCATCCAGAAAGAATTGAATCTGGAGTTTCAGGCCTTGATCTTATAAAAACGAAAAGACTTGATTTTGAAGCGCCTGACTTAGATAAGTTTCCATGTCTCGGATTAGCATATAAAGCTTTGCTTATGGGCCAAAGTGCTCCAACTATTCTTAATGCTGCAAATGAAGTAGCTGTAGATGCTTTTTTAGTTGAATCGATAACATTCAATCAGATTGCCGAACTCATTGAGTTTTGCATGAGCACCATGAAACCCCAACTCTTAGACTCTATTGAAACAGTTTTAGAAGTTGATAGTAAAGCCCGCCAACTTGCGCTTTCATGGATTAATAGTCATAACATAACTTCATGACAATTTTTTTAGTCTTTATTCTCACGATTAGTATTGTTGTTGGTATACACGAGTTTGGTCATTATCAAATGGCTCGATGGTGCAATGTAAAAGTTTTAAAATTCTCAATTGGATTTGGCAGGCCACTTTTCACCTTCCTTTTTGGAAAAGATCAAACTGCATTTGTTATATCCTCAATACCCTTAGGAGGCTATGTAAAGCTTTTGGATGAAAGTCAGGCTGATGAAAAAGAAAGCTTTAAAAAAAGCGATCTTAAAAGAGCATTTAATCGACAACCCTTATTCAAGCGCTTTCTTATTGTCGCAGCGGGACCGCTCATTAATATTATTCTGGGTGTCTGCATATTTTGCTTTATTTTCATGCATGGGTCGTCTCAAATTAAACCATTGATTAACGATGTCGCAATGACGAGTCAGTCTTACAAAAAAGGTCTTAGAGCAGGGGACGAAATTGTCTCAATTGATAACGAGAAAATAAAATCTTTAGGCGATTTGGAAACTTATTTAAGATCCCATAAACAAGAATTTAAAAATTTAAATATTCAACGAGAAGGGCAGCTTTTAAGTCTTAAAAATTTCTCATGGGATGAGGAGATTAAAACTTTTCCTTATGGCGTTCCCATTTTAATTCAGTCGGTAGAGTCTGGAAGCATTGCTGAAAAAATAGGGCTCAAACCTCGCGATCAAATCCTTATGATTGATCAAATTCCAGTCAATAATATCCAGGACTTGGTTGGTAATATCCAAAGTCTTTGGTTAAAGTCTTATGATTTATCTATAAAAAGAGAAAATATTATTCAATATATTCATGTAGATAAAGATATTTTTGAAGGTAAAGTTGAGAAAAAGAGAATTGGCGTTGCATTGGGTTATGACGAAGCTATTATTAAAGCTAATTTAGTTCAAGTAAAGCGAACTTTTATTGAGTCTATTCAGAAATCATTGATCCAAACACAAAGCTTTTTTTATTTAACATTAACCACATTCAAGAATTTATTTACCCATAAAGCAGATTTAAAGGATTTGGGTGGGCCTTTAGCCATTGCACATATGGCCTCTTCTTCATTTTTAGAGGGTATTTTCCCTTACATTCAATTTATTGGATTGATTAGTTTAAATATTGGGATATTGAATCTACTGCCTATCCCATTACTGGATGGGGGTTATTTGGTTTATTATCTAATTGAATTTGTAAGAAACAAATCATTATCAAACAAAAATATGATGATAAGTCAAAGGGTTGGGATGTTAATTTTGGGTTTACTTACTGCAATTGCGTTGTATAATGACGCCTGTCGATATCTATTAGGAAGCTAATGACTCTCAGATCTAAACTAGCTTTATTCATTTCGCTCCTCACTCTCTCTATAGCAGCTTTTGCTATAGAACCTTTCATCATCAAAGATATTAAAATTGAAGGTCTTCAAAGGACCGAGCCTGGAGCAGTTTTTAATTATCTACCTGTTCAAGTTGGCGATACGATGACTGAGGATAAAGCTTCTGAGGCTATTAAGTCGCTTTATCGCACAGGTTTTTTTAAGGATGTTCGTGTAGAATCTGACCAAAACATACTTCTTATTACTGTTCAGGAGAGTCCGTCGATCGCTGATATTCAGTTTTCAGGTAATAAAATGTTTCAAACAGACAAATTGAAGGAAAGTTTGAAAAGTGTGGGGTTAGCTGAAGGTCAAATATTCGACAAAACTAAACTTGCATTTATGGAGCAAGAAATTAAAAAACAATACTTAGCGCTAGGTAAGTATACAGCATCGGTTAAAACTACCACATCTCCTCTGGAAAGAAATAGACTGGCTATTCGTTTCGATATCGAAGAGGGGATTATTTCTCGTATTAAAGAAATTAATGTAGTTGGAAATCAGATTTATAGTGGTTCAGTTCTTATATCTCAGTTCCAACTTCAAACAACCAATTGGCTATCATGGTGGTATAAGGATGACCAGTATTCAAAGCAAAAATTAACAGCAGATTTAGAAACATTAAAATCTTTTTATATGAATCGTGGGTATTTAGAATTTTCAATTGATTCCACCCAAGTTTCTATAACGCCTGATAAAGATAATGTTTATATTACAATTAATATTTCAGAGGGTCCAAAATATAAAGTTTCAGATGTTAAGTTGGCAGGTGATCTTCAGCAGGTTACGGAAAATGAATTACAAAAACTGATCAAAATTAAAAAAGACGATATTTTTAATCGTGAAAAAGTTACTGAATCAACTAAAGGCATGAATGCTCGCTTAGGTAATGATGGGTTTGCTTTCTCTAACGTGAATGCCATCCCTGACATTAATAAAGAGGAACATACCGCTGCTTTTACATTCTTTGTTGATCCTGGAAGAAAAGTGTATGTGCGACGTATTGATATTGAAGGGAATCAGCGTACGCGAGATGAGGTGATTCGTCGTGAATTTAGACAGGTTGAATCTGGTTGGTATGCGGCAGATAAAATTGAACGCTCCAAGGAACGACTTAAAAGGACGCAATTTTTTAGCGATACTAATATTGAAACGCCAGCTGTGCCTGGAACAACAGACCAAGTGGATTTAAAAGTCAAAGTCACTGAACGTAATACGGGTAGCGTTATGTTTGGGGCTGGGCTCAGTAGCCAAGAAGGTGTTATAGGTAGCTTTAATGTTACACAAGCTAATTTTCTGGGAACAGGGGACAGGGTTTCAGCGCAGATTAATACAGGGCGTATAAATCGAACTTATGCCTTGAGTATGACCCAACCATTTTTTACTCCTGAAGGAGTTGCTTTAAGTTATGACCTATATAGACGAGATTCGAATGCGTCTAAGATTACGTTTGCAACATATGATACGTCATCTATGGGCGCAGGATTTAGGTTTAGTGTGCCTTTTACAGAAAAAAATGCCTTTTCATACGGTCTAACATATGACAATACGGAAGTTGAGAATTTGACAAGCAATCTATCACCCATAAGATATATTAATTATTGTAATAAAGTGACGGGCGTTTCAAATGCCTCAGGCTGTTCCATGAATTCGCTTATTGCGTCAGTTGGATGGGTGGAGGATGGTCGTGACGATATTTTATTTCCTAAAAAAGGTGGTTTAAGGAGAGTAAATGCTGAAGTTGCAACGCCAGGCCTTGACGTTCAAATGTACAAGTTAACATTCCAAGAAAGCTTATATAAGCAAATTACAAATGATGTTACCCTCATGGTGAATGGTCAAGTAGGCTATGCAAATAGCTACGGGGGTAAAGAGTTCCCATTCTATAAAAACTTTTATTTAGGGGGAGTAAATTCTCTAAGAGGCTATCGATTGTCGTCTGTTGGACCCGTATGTCGTGCAGGTGATACAACTTGTGGAACTACTTCTCAAACAAGAGATATGTTCTTAGGCGGGACAAAACAATTATTAGGAAATATAGAATTATTTATGCCCGTCCCATTTTTAAAAAATAATAATCAATTTCGCTTGAGTGCTTTTATCGATGCTGGTAATGTATATGAAGAATCAGAATCTATCAGGTTATCCTCATTGCGCTATTCTGCAGGCCTTGGGCTAATGTGGATCTCGCCTTTTGGCCCTTTAAAGATTGTAGTGGCTCAACCATTTAATGAAAAATCGACAGATAGAACAGAGGTTTTTCAATTCCAAATGGGTCAGCAGTTTTAAATTGTTAACTTAAAAAATCTTAGGAGAAAGTAATTGAAATATAAATTTTTAGCTTTTGTAGCTCTGTTTCTTGCAAGTTTAAGCGTATATGCCGACCTTAAAGTGGGATTTGTCCAGGTAGATAAAATCTTACAAGAAGCCCCACAAACAATTGAGAGTAACAAAAAATTAGAAAAAGAATTTAGTTCGCGGACGGATAAACTCAAAGCAGATATCAAAACATTAAAAGAAAAAGAAGCTGCATTCTCAAAAGATGTTTTAACCATGAAAGAATCCGAGCGTGCGACTCGTGAAAAAGGATTAGCGCAATTCAGAGTTGATATACAACGCACAGAACGAGAACTCAAAGAAGATATTAATATTAGACGAAATGAAGAGCTTGGCGGCCTTCAAGACCAAATCAATAAAGCTGTGACCGCAGTATCTAAAGCGGAGAATTATGATCTTGTTGTTTATAGTGGTGTTGCTTATGCTAGTAAAGAAATTGATATTACAGATAAGATCTTAAAATCATTAGGTAAAAAATAATAGCTGGCCTAAATTGTTCTTATGGCCCATACAATCACATCTGGTGATCTAGTAAAAAAATTAGGTGGCGAGTTAATAGGTGATTCAAACATACTTATTAACTCCGTTGCTTCCTTAGAATCAGCCCATAAAAATTCAATTTCTTTTTTTAATAATCCAAGATACTCAGATTTATTAAGAACTACAAAAGCAGCAGTTGTTATTATTAATAGAGAGAGTCTTTCTTTTCGCTCGGGCGTCTCCATAGTTATAGATAATCCATATTTATATTTTGCAAAAGTATCTCAGTTACTGAATCCCAGCAAATCCTTAAAAAAAGAAGTTCATAAGTCTGCAATCATTCATCCGAGTTGCAAATTGGGCCTGGATATATATATTGGCCCCAATGTTGTTATTGATGAAAATGTTTCTATTGATGATGGTGTTGTTATTCATGCGGGTTCTATGATTGAGGCTGACAGTGTAATTGGCAAAGCTTCAGTTATTCATCCTCATGTTGTCATAAAGGCTAATACAGTTATCGGTAAAAATTGCACCCTTTATGCTGGATGCGTAATTGGCTCAGATGGTTTTGGTTATGCAAAAGACGATAATAAGTGGATAGCTATTCCTCAAACAGGAAGAGTAATTTTAGGTGATAACGTTGATATTGGCTCAAATTCAACCATTGATCGAGGTACTTTAGATGATACTATTATCTCTAGCGGCGTTAAAATTGATAATTTAGTGCAGATTGGACACAACTGTATGATTGGTGAAAATACGATTATTGCAGGATGTGTCGGTATTGCAGGCAGTGCTAAAATCGGGAAAAATTGTGCTATCGGAGGAGCTGCTATGATCTTAGGGCATTTATCAATTACAGATAATGTGACTATCTCGCCTGGTTCAATGATTACGAGATCAATCAAAACTTCCGGAACTTATACTGCACTTATGCCTTTCCAAGACCATGAAGCATGGCTTAAAACTGCAGCAAAAATTAGAAGATTAAAATAATGGGAATAGTAAAGATGGCTGAAAACACAGCAATGGACATTCACGAAATTTTAAATCACTTACCGCACAGATATCCTTTTGTGCTTATTGATAGAGTAATTTCAATGGAGCTCGGAAAAGAAATTTACGCCATCAAAAATGTTTCAATTAATGAACCATTTTTCCCAGGCCACTTCCCATACTATCCGGTAATGCCTGGCGTTTTAATTGTAGAGGCAATGGCGCAAGCTGCAGCTATTTTATCTTTTAAAACAATGGATACAAAACCATCAGATGATTCAGTTTATTACTTTGCCGGAATAGATAGTGCTCGGTTCAAAAAACCAGTTTCCCCTGGTGATCAACTTATTATCCATGTAAAAATAGATCGCGTTTTAAAAGGTATTTGGAAATATATTGCAGTCGCTAAGGTCAACGATGAGATTGTTGCTGAAGCTAGCATGATGTGCATTTTAAAGCCTATCGAAAAAAAATAAATTTATAGAGTTGTAATACTATTTTGATTCATCCTACCGCAATCGTCAGTCCCAAAGCTAGTTTAGATTCCAGCGTTAAAGTTGGGCCGTATTCTATTATTGATGCAGATGTAAACATTGGAGCGGACTCGGTCATTGGAAATCATGTGACCATTACTGGGCATACTACAATTGGAAAAAATAATCACATCTACCACTACAGCTCTATCGGCGAAGCACCGCAAGATAAAAAATACAATCAAGAAAAAACATTCCTAGAAATTGGTAATAATAATACGATTAGAGAATTCTGCACTTTTAATCGAGGTACGGCTCAAGATAAGGGAATAACAAAAATAGGTAATGATAATTGGATTATGGCGTATGTTCACATTGCCCATGATTGCGATATTAAAAATCAAATCATACTTGCAAATAATACATCCCTTGCTGGTCACGTTTCAATTGATGATTATGCAATTTTAGGAGGATTTACTCTTGTACATCAGTTTTGTAAGATTGGCAGTCATATTATTACAGCTGTCAACACGGTGGTCTTTAAGGACATTCCACCTTACGTTATAGCAGCTGGCTATGATGCAAAACCAAATGGTATTAATGCAGAAGGCTTAAAAAGGAGAGGCTTTGATCCAGAGATTATTGCCAAAATTAAAGAGGCTTATAAGATTTTATATCGCCAAGGTCTTTCTCTTAATGAGTCCCAAGAAAAAATTAAATTACTAAGTAAAGATACTGAGGCTCTCACTCTTTATATCGAATTTATTGCTAAATCTACCCGCGGTATCATTCGTTAACTATGAAAACGATTGCCATAGTTGCCGGAGAATCTTCCGGAGACTTGCTAGGAAGTCACTTAATCAAGTCTTTAAAAGTAAGCCGTTCCGATCTTAAGTTTATAGGTGTAGCTGGGCCAAAAATGGTCAAAGAGGGGGCTTTCTCATATTTCTCGATGGAAGAGCTTTCAGTAAGAGGTTATTTTGAAGCCTTCAAAAAGTTATTTCACCTTTTAAAACTAAGAAAAAATCTTTTAAAAAAAATTCTAGATACAAAACCTGATTTGTTTATTGGTGTTGATGCCCCCGACTTTAATTTTTGGATTGAAAGGCAGTTAAAGAAAAAAGGTATTCCTGTTATTCATTACGTCAGTCCATCTATATGGGCATGGAGAGGGGACAGACTTGGAAAGATTAAAAAATCGATAGATCATATGTTGACAATATTTCCTTTTGAGAAAAAAATTTATGCAAAGGCTCATATTGAATCGACTTTTGTTGGACACCCTCTTGCTGAGATGATCCCACTTCACCCAAATAAAAAGAAAGCGCAGAATAAACTTAAAATTATTAAAGCCACTAAAGTTATAGCACTTTTGCCTGGGAGCAGGCAAGGGGAAGTAAAATGGCATGCGCAACTTCTTATTGACTCAGCAATCGAGCTTTCAAAAAAAATCCGGGATGTAAAATTTTTAGTGCCTCTGCCCACTAGGGAAACGTATAATATTTTTTCGAGAGCTTTATTTAAAAATACACATGCAGAATTAGATATTCAGCTTCTCATTGGTCATGCGTCAGATGCAATTAATGCAGCTGATCTTGTTATTGTGGCATCCGGAACCGCAACCCTTGAAACTGCACTTTATAAAAAGCCTATGATAGTCATTTATAAAATGTCATCAATCAGCTGGCAAATTCTTAAACGCATGAGATATTTGCCATATGTAAGCCTTCCAAATATTCTTCTTAATAAGTTTCTTGTACCTGAACTTTTGCAAAATGATGCAACACCAGAAAATATTACTTCAAAAGCCATCGAAATCTTAAAAGATGCACCCTACAGAAAAAATCTTTTAATCCAATTTACAAAAATCCACCATCAGCTAAAGCAAAATACATCTTACCGCTTAAATAAAATTATTTTAAAATTCATTAAATAAATGTTTGTAAATTTAATTTGTGGCATAGATGAGGCGGGCAGAGGACCTTTAGCAGGCCCAGTTTATGCTGCTGCAGTTATTCTGGGCCCTGATTTCGATACCGAAGGTTTGCGTGACTCAAAAAAACTATCTGAAACCAAAAGATATTCACTTGCAGCACATATAAAGAAAAATGCTTTAGCTTGGTCTGTGGGTATATGTAGCGCGTCAGAAATTGATGAAATTAATATCCACCAAGCTACATTATTGGCTATGAAAAGAGCCATTGAAGGTTTAAATGGCTATACTTCAATTAAAGTCATGGTAGATGGGTTATTTTGCCCTCAAATAAATTTTCCATGTGAGGCGATTGTCAAAGGTGATGATAAAGTTGCTGAGATTTCAGCTGCTTCAATTATTGCAAAAACAGAACGAGATCTTAAAATGATAGAGATTGATAAGATTTATCCTGGCTATCAATTCAAAAAGCATAAAGGTTACCCAACAAAATTACATATAGCAATGATTAAATCTGAAGGTCTTTGTGAATATCATCGTAAAAGTTTCTCACCTATAAAAGAAATGTTAGCCTTGCAGTAAAAATACACAGGGCTTATTTTTTAAATCTGGTGTGGTTTCTTTTTTCCAATTGGCTATATTTTTCGTCAAAATAAATTCACTTTCCGATGACATGTCTAATGCAATACAAAGTTTTGTTTTATCTTGAAGTTTACCAATCAAATCATTAAAAATATGCTGGTTTCTGTAGGGCGTTTCAATAAAAATCTGAGTTTCGTGATGTTTGCTCGACTCATTTTCAATTGCAATAATTTTTTTTATTCTGTCTTCCTTCTCTGAAGGAAGGTAGCCATGAAATTTAAATTGCTGCCCATTAAGACCTGATGCCATAAGCGCTAAAATGATTGATGATGGTCCTGTCATAGGTATGACCCTAATATTTTTTTGATGTGCCAAGGCAACCATCTTAGAACCAGGATCAGCTACTGCTGGACAACCTGATTCTGAAAGCAGCCCGATATCGAAACCTTCTAAAAGTGGTGTTAAATAACGCGTGATGTCTTCTTGGGTTTTCGTTTGATCTATTACTTCAAAATGCAATTGATTGATCGGCTTATGAAGATTAAGAGCGCCTAAGTGAAATCGCGCTGTTTTTTCATTTTCCACAACAAAATAATCTAGCCCTTCGACAATTTTTCGATGACATTCTAAAAGAACAGATTCTTTAGCGTTTTGATCAATTGGAACAGGAATGAGGTACAAATGTCCAATTTTTTTAGCAGTCATTAAAATGCCACACCTTCATTTTGGAGCATATGTGATAGCTTAATGAGAGGAAGTCCTATTAGTGCTGTTGGATCTTCGCCTTTAATATATTCAAGAAGTGTAATACCAAGACCTTCGGATTTAACACTTCCTACACAATTATAAGGCTGTTCTTTCAACAAATAAGATTCAATAATTTTCTGATTTAGTTCTTTGTACTTCACTTCAAAATCAACAATACATTCTTGAACTTGTTCTGTCTTTGTATTCAACAAACAAAGAGAGGTATAGAACGTTGCAATTTTTCCACTTAAAAAATGGAGTTGTTTTACGGCATTTTCATGGGTGTTAGGTTTTTCAATAATTTGATTTTGACATTCTGCAGTTTGATCAGAGCCGATGATCAACGAATTTGCATAATGGGGCGCTACCTTAAAGGCTTTTTCTCGCGCAAGCCTGAAGGAGATATTTTTTGCTTTTTCATCTATGAGCGGTGTTTCATCAATATCAGGATTAAAGACATCAAATGGTAATTTAAATCTTGATAGTAATTCTCTTCTATAAGGCGATGATGATGCCAAAACAATCGTTAACATGCATGGGTTTCTTTATGATTCAGGTTGAATTTCAATCAGCGTTTCATCTGGTGATACAGACTCACCTTTTACCATATGAATCGCGACCACAATACCTGAAGTAGGGGATTGAATTTCATTCTCCATTTTCATAGCTTCAATTACAATCACACTATCTCCAGCCTCAACTCTGTCACCAATCTTAACTTTTACGTCAATGATTGTGCCTGGCATGGCCGTAGTAATGCAGCCCTCGTGATTAGGTCGAGGCCTTGATATCTTAGAAGTATCATGAGCTTGTTTTTTTGAAGATTTTTTTCCATTTGTAACTTCAACTTCATGTAAAGTTTCCACTAAAACTTCTTCAGAAATGCCATCTACAGAAACATAGAAGGGTCTCCTTGCTTCTCCGGTATAACCTGATCCAGTTAATTTAATATTGAATGTTTCCCCATGAAGTGTGACGTTAAACTCACTAGGTGCAAATTTTTCGGTAGATGAAAATACATTGTCTTTAGGGAGTAAGGGTTCTTGTTTAATACTGCCCGCATTCCTTTCTTGCAAGAATATCTTGGCAATATCGGGAAACATAGCGTACGTTAAAATATCTTCATCAGATTTTGTAATTTGCTCTGCTTCAATTTTTAGCTTTGCAAGTTCAGGCTCCAAAAGATCGGCAGGTCTAGATGTCAGTGGTTTTTTTTCACCAATAGCCATCATTTGAATTTTTTGATTTACTTTGCCAGGTGCTTTGCCATATTCACCCATGAAATAACTTTTTACTTCATTAGTAATCGATTTATATCGAGCACCCGTTAAAACATTCAAGACTGCTTGCGTCCCTACAATCTGAGAGGTGGGTGTCACTAGAGGAGGATAACCAAGGTCTTCACGAACTTTAGGAATTTCAAGGAGTACTTCATTCATACGATCAAGAGCACCTTGCTCCTTAAGTTGATTAGATAAGTTAGAAATCATGCCACCAGGCACTTGATTACTTAAGACACGAGTATCTACACCTGTGTAATCTGATTCAAATTGCCAATATTTTTTTCTAACAATCTTTAACTGCTCGCTAATCTCTTCAACTTTTTTAATGTCAATATCCGTTTTGTAGCCTAAATCCTCTAAGGCAGCAATCATAGATTCTGTCGACGGATGACTCGCACCTTCTGCAAAGCTTGAATTACATGTATCAATAATGTCTGCGCCATTTTGTACAGCAGTTAAAAGATTAATACTTGCTAATCCTGAGGTTGCGTGTGAATGGATGTGAATAGGTAATGAAATAGATTTTTTTAAAGATGTCACAAGCTCTTTAGTAGCTGAGGGTGTTAAAAGACCTGCCATATCTTTAATGGCTATTGTGTCACATCCGTAACTTTCCATTTCTTTTGCAAGACTCACGAAATAGGGGATGTCATGCACCGGGCTTGTCGTATAACTTAATGTACCCTCTGCATGTTTTTTATATTTTTTGACTGCTTTAATAGATGTTGTAAGGTTTCTGACATCATTCATGGCATCGAAAATTCTGAAAACGTCGACACCATTATTAGCTGATTGTTTGACAAACGCCTCAACAACATCGTCTGAATAATGACGATAACCTAATAAGTTCTGGCCACGAAGTAACATTTGTATCCGAGAATTTGGGAGAAATTTTCTTAAAAGTTTTAAACGTTCCCACGGATCCTCTTTTAAAAATCTTACACATGCATCGAATGTAGCTCCACCCCATGCTTCAATTGACCAAAAGCCAAGTGCGTCCAGTTGTGGGCAGATAGGAAGCATATCTTCAGTGCGCAGTCTTGTTGCAATTTGACATTGATGCCCATCTCTTAAAACTAATTCGGTAATATGTATTTTTTTCATAATTCTTTAAATGCCTTCATGAGCTGCAATCGCTGCTGATATAGCTGCAGCCATTAGCTCAGGTGGAAATTGACTTTGATAATTAATAAGCTCTGGATGATCGTCCACAAAACTTGTATTGAAGTTTGCTTCTTTAAACTGTTTATTATTCATAATTTCTAAATAATAAGGGATTGTTGTTTTAACTCCAAATACAACAATATCATTGAGAGCTCTCTTACCTCGTTGGATCACACTTTCCCAGTTCAATGCCCATACAGTCAGTTTTGCGCACATAGAGTCGTAATAAGGGGGAATGACATAGCCTGTGTATATCGAAGCATCAATTCTAACGCCGGGTCCACCGGGTGCGTAATAACGCGTAATTTTCCCAAAGGATGGCATAAAGTCATACTTAGGATCTTCCGCATTAATGCGATATTCAATCGCAAATCCTCGAAAATGAATCTCTTCTTGTTTGTATTGTAATGGGAGTCCAAAGGCAATTCTGATTTGTTCTTGAACAATATCAATACCGGTAATTGATTCAGTAATAGTATGTTCTACTTGAAGACGCGTATTCATCTCCATAAAGTAAAAATTATTTTCAGCATCTAAAAGAAATTCTACGGTGCCCGCATTTTCGTAATTAACAGCTTTGGCAGCTTTCACTGCAAGCTCACCCACATAATTTCTTTGAGCGTTCGTAAGTTGAGGAGAGGGCGCGATTTCAATGAGTTTCTGATTACGTCTTTGAATAGAACAATCCCTTTCAAAAAGATGAACCACATTACCGAAGCTGTCAGCCAGAATTTGAACCTCGATATGCTTAGGCGATACGATACATTTCTCAATAAAAACCTCAGGCTTACCAAAAGCTTTTGTAGCTTCAGAAATCACTCGATCATAATTAGGAATGAGTTCTTTTTCGTTATTACAACGTCTAATACCTCGTCCACCACCGCCATTTGTCGCTTTAAGCATGATAGGGTAGCCGATAGAAGAGGCAAGCTTTTTAGCCTCATCAAGACTCTCAATATTGCTTTCACTCCCGGGAATGACAGGAATTGAGGCTGCAATCATTGCTGTTCTGGCTTGGATCTTGTCCCCCATTTGACGAATAATGTCGGCATTGGGGCCAATAAATTTGATATCTCGTCTTGCGCATATCTCGGCTAATTCGGGATTTTCAGACAAAAAACCATATCCAGGATGAATAGCATCACATCCGGAAGTGACAGCGATATTCACAATATTATTCGCGTTTAAATAGCCGGCAAGAGGGTCTGCGCCTACATTGTAAGATTCATCAGCTTTTTTGACGTGAAGTGCATGGCGGTCAGCATCTGAATAAATGGCTACAGACGTGATATCGAGCTCAGAACAGGCACGAATAAGCCTTACCGCTATTTCACCACGGTTCGCTATGAGTATTTTTTTAAACAATGAAAAGCCTTAAGTTTTTAGCGAAAATCACTAAATTAGGGTTAATTTAAGAAAATTATAGCATGTCATTTCTTATATAATAATGATGTCTTTTAACCCGAAATCTATTGATGGAACAGCATATAGACAATATTGATTTTTCAAGAAAATCGAGAGAAATTCGTGATATAATTCGCCTCTCTGATTTTAAGCGATTGCAAGATTTATGCTTAAATCTCGAAGACTCAATTACTTTTGTTTTAAGAGGCTTCGAAAATAAACATAGAGAAGCTTGTTTAGAGCTATCCATTGAAGGTAAATTAGATTTAATTTGCCAAAGATGTTCAGAAAAATTAGAGCATACGATTTTTTTAAAATCAGGATTTTTAATTAAAGAAGAAACGCAGTTAACTGATTTTCAAGTTGACGATCATGCGGATTACGACTTAATTGAAGGCAGTGCAAAGATGGGTGTTTTAAGTCTTATTGAAGACGAAATCTTACTTTCCATGCCTGGTGCGCCAAAACATGAAAATGATAAGTGTCGCTATAAAAAAACTGATGGCGTGTTAGATCACACTCATCCGTTTGCTGATTTAAAACAAAAATTATATAAAAATTAAATTTAGGAGTTGCTATGGCTGTTCAGCAGAATAAAAAATCACCATCAAAACGTGGAATGCATCGTTCTCACGATTTTTTATCTAATCCACCACTTGCTGTAGAACCAACTACTGGCGAAGTTCATTTACGTCATCACGTAAGCCCAACAGGCTACTATAGAGGCAAAAAAGTTATTCAGAATAAATCAGAATAATTCTTCGTAATTATTCTGATTTATTTCTTTCATTGCTCTTAAACGTTAAGAGAACAAATGACAATTACCCTAGCAGTTGACGCAATGGGCGGCGATCACGGTCCCTCGGTCACTATCCCAGCCTCCATAAATGCGCTATCAAAATACGATCAACTTCATATTATTTTAGTTGGCGATAAAGAGCTTATTCAAACAGAGCTTCAAAAAAATAAATATACCAATACCCGTTTATCTATTCAGCATGCAAGTGAAGTGGTTGAAATGGATGAATCCCCTCAAAGTGCTTTAAAAAATAAAAAAGATTCTTCCATGCGTGTTGCCATTAATTTAATTAAGGAAGAAAAGGCCCAGGCTTGCGTAAGCGCCGGGAATACGGGTGCCCTTATGGCTACTGCCCGTTATGTATTAAAAATGTTACCAGGCATTGATAGGCCAGCCATTGCATCAAGTTTACCCAGTCAAAAAGGCACCACTTACATGCTGGACTTAGGAGCCAATACTGACTGTACGGCTGAGAATTTATTACAATTTGCGGTGATGGGTGCCATGCTTGTAAGTTCTGTGACCGGTAACCCAAAGCCTTCCATAGGACTTCTTAATATTGGCTCAGAGGATATTAAAGGTAATGAGGTTGTAAAACAGGCGGGTGAATTACTACGCCGAAGTCACCTTAATTTTTATGGTAATGTTGAAGGTAATGATATTTTTAAAGGCACAACCGATGTGGTTGTGTGTGATGGATTTGTCGGAAATGTTGCATTAAAATCTGCTGAAGGTATTGCACAGCTTATGGGTCGATTTTTAACACAAGAATTTAAACGTAATTGGATTACAAAATCCATGGCATTTGTTTCCTTACTTGTACTTAATCGATTCAAAAAAAGACTTGATCCTAGAAGATACAATGGCGCTAGCTTTTTAGGTCTTAAAGGTATTGTAATTAAAAGCCATGGTGGGGCTGATAGTTATTCTTTTTTCTATGCTATTCGAACAGCCATTGAAGAGTCAAAAAATAATGTATTAGAGAACATACAAAAACAACTTGAATTAGAAGTGCCCTTAGATATTTCATCATCTGAAAATATATGATTTATTCAAAAATCACAGGGACAGGAAGTTACCTACCCGAAAAAATACTAAGTAATCTTGATCTTGAAAAAATGTTTGAGACGACGGACGAATGGATTACAACAAGAACAGGTATTAAAGAAAGACACATTGTATCAGCGCATCAATATACAAGCGATTTGGCGGTAGAGGCATCTAAACAAGCAATTGAAGCTTCTGGTATTAAGTCAAATAAAATTGACCTCATTATTGTCGCGACAACTACCCCTGATAAAATATTTCCAAGTACAGCTTGCATCGTTCAGACCAAGCTTGGTTTGTCTTTATGCCCAGCATTTGATATACAAGCGGTATGTAGTGGTTTTGTATATGCGCTATCTGTTGCAGACAATTTCATTAAAACAGGTGCAGCAAAATGTGTGTTAGTGATTGGTGCTGACACCATGTCTCGCATTACAGACTATTCAGATCGAAGCAATGCTATTCTTTGGGGTGACGGTGGGGGTGCTGTTATTCTAGAAGCATCAGATCAGCCAGGTATCTTATCTACCCACATTCATGCAGATGGTTCATATGAAAAATTACTGCATGTACCCAGTGGCGTATCACATCAAAAGGGTAAATCCACTATTGAAATGCAAGGTAACCAAGTATTTAAAATAGCAGTGAATACGTTAGATTCAATTGTGGATGAAACGCTTGAAATGAATCAATTAGATAAATCAGATATTGATTGGCTTGTTCCCCACCAAGCCAATATTAGAATTTTAGAAGCAACTGCTAAGAAATTAAATATGAGTATGGATCGTGTCATTGTTACTATCGACAGGCATGGTAATACTTCAGCTGCTTCAATACCCTTGGCTCTAGATACAGCGATTCGTGAGCATAAAATAAAAAGAGGGGAAACGCTGTTGATGGAAGCTTTTGGCGGCGGATTCACCTGGGGATCTGCTTTAATTAAATATTAAAAATCATATAGTTAAGAATGATATATCAAGTAAATTATGACTAATTTTTCTTTTATTTTTCCTGGGCAAGGCTCTCAAGCTGTCGGCATGATGGCAGATTTTAATGACCACCCATTGATTAGATCAACCTTCAATGAAGCGTCTCAAATTCTTAATGTTGATTTTTGGAAAATGGCCACTGAGCCTAATGAAGAAATACATCAAACAATTCATACGCAACCTATACTTCTTACAGCAGGCATAGCTACATGGCGCGTCTGGCAATCTAAAACAGATCGCCTCCCAAGTTATCTAGCAGGGCACAGTTTGGGCGAATATACCGCACTTGTTGCCTCAAATGCGATGGAATTTAAAGACGCCTTAATGCTTGTTAAATATAGAGCAGAAATAATGCAAAAGGCTGTTCCGGAAGGTGTGGGGGCTATGGCTGCTATTCTAGGTATGCCTGACTCGGATGTCATGGATACATGCAAGGAAGCTCGAGAAAATGAAGTAGTCGAAGCAGTCAATTTTAACTCACCAGGGCAGGTTGTGATTGCTGGTAATGTTTTAGCAGTAGCGCGGGCTATTGAAATAGCAAAAACAAAAGGCGCAAAGCGAGCTATTCTTCTTCCCGTGAGCGTTCCTTCGCACTGCTCACTCATGCAGAAAGCTTCGGAAGAATTAAAAGAATATTTAACCAATATTACAATTAAAAAGCCAAATATTCCTGTCATTCATAATGTGGATGTGATGGAACATCATGATGCAAACGAAATTAAAGACGCGCTTTCAAAACAACTCTGTCATCCAGTAAGATGGGTTGATACTATCGAAAAAATAGCATTGAATAAAATTAGTGATATAGCAGAATGCGGTCCAGGTAAAGTGCTTACAGGTCTTACCAAGCGCATTTCGGCTGAATTAAAAGGCGCTGCTCTTATTAATGAAGGTGCTATAGATGAATTTAAAGCACTTATACAGTAAAACTATCTAGGGAAAATTATGTTTATTAATCTTGAAAATCAAGTTGCACTTGTTACAGGCGCTAGCCGAGGTATCGGGCAATCAATTGCTTTAAGTTTAGGAAAACAAAAAGCTTACGTGATTGGCACAGCAACAACAGAAGATGGCGCTCAAAAAATTTCAACATTTCTTAAAGAGCAAAATATTTTAGGTAAGGGTGTTAAATTAGATGTAAATGATAATGAAGCTATCTTACAAACGGTAGATGCCATTATTAAAGAGCATGGAGATATTTCAATCCTTGTGAATAACGCAGGCATTACTAAAGACATGTTACTCATGCGTATGAAAGAAGAAGAGTGGGATGATGTCATGTCGACTAATTTAAAATCTATTTTCCGTATGAGTCAGGCCCTCATTCGCAGCATGATGAAAAGTCGCTACGGTAGAATTATTAATATCACTTCTGTAGTAGGTCATATGGGTAATGCAGGTCAAACAAATTATGCCGCCGCAAAAGCTGGTGTGACTGGCTTCACGAAATCCTTGGCTAAAGAAATTGGTAGCCGAGGTATAACTGTTAATTGTGTTGCGCCTGGTTTTATCGATACAGATATGACAAAAGGATTGTCTGAAGAACATAAAAAGCAACTTCTTGATCACGTGCCATTGGGACGGCTAGGAAGTCCTGAGGATATTGGCGCTGCGGTATGCTTTTTAGCCTCAAAAGAAGCGTCTTATATTACAGGTGAGACACTTCATGTCAATGGTGGAATGCTAATGATTTAAGTTATTTTTTTTAACTTTATTACAAAATTCTTAACAAGATTTGTTAAAATAACGCATGACTTTTGAGTCATTTCATAAATAAAGGGGTATTTTAGATGTCTGACATCGAACAACGTGTAAAAAAAATTGTTGCAGAACAACTTGGCACTAAAGAAGCTGATGTAAAAAATACATCATCATTTGTAGATGATTTAGGTGCTGATTCACTTGATACAGTTGAGCTCGTAATGGCTTTAGAAGAAGAGTTTGATTGTGAAATTCCTGACGAAGAAGCTGAAAAGATTACCACTGTTCAGCAAGCTGTTGATTACATCAACAAAAATCTAAAATAATTCTTATGCTATCTAACCTTTTCTAAATATTGAAAGGGCTGGGTTAATCCATGTCGAAGAGAAGAGTTGTAGTCACCGGTTTAGGTTTGATTACTCCTGTTGGTATAGGGGTAGCAGAATCTTGGGCTAATATCATTAATGGCCAATCGGGCATAGGTAAAATTACCAAGTTTGACTGCTCATCATTTCCTTCGCAAGTTGCAGGTGAGGTCAAAAATTTCGACCCGCTTGCGTACATTCCTCCTAAAGATGCAAGACGTATGGATACCTTTATTCAATTCGGTATCGCAGCAGGCATAGAAGCATTTAAAGATTCTGGGATTGAAGTTAATGACAGTAATAGTGAGCGCATTGGCGTTTCAGTTGGGTCTGGTATTGGGGGCATTAATTTGATTGAAGCTACCGGTGAAGTTTTTGATGAAGGCGGTGTCCGAAAGGTGTCGCCATTTTTTATTCCAGGCACGATTATCAATATGATCTCCGGTAATCTTTCTATTATGCTTAATTTAAAGGGTCCTAATATATCTATTGTGACTGCATGCACAACAGGGACTCATTCGATAGGTGATGCAGCACGCATAATTGAATATGGCGACGCAGATGTGATGTTGGCTGGTGGTTCAGAGTCTGCTATTACCGAACTATCAGTTGCTGGATTTTCTTCAGCTAAAGCACTCTCATCTCGCAATGATGATCCAAAAACAGCAAGTCGTCCATGGGACAAGGATCGCGATGGTTTTGTTATTGGCGAAGGCGCGGGAGTAATGGTGCTAGAGGAATATGAGCATGCAAAACAAAGAGGCGCTAAAATTTACGCAGAGCTTTCAGGCTATGGCATGAGTGCTGATGCGTATCATATTACCGCACCCAATATGGACGGACCAAGACGCTCTATTATGAATGCATTGAAAAATGCACAAGTGAATACAGATAATGTGCAATACATTAATGCACATGGCACTTCTACCCCTCTTGGCGACCTGAACGAAACTAATGCTATTAAAGCTTCATTTGGAAATTACGCAAAAAAGCTTGTTGTCAATTCTACAAAGTCAATGACAGGTCATTTATTAGGCGGGGCAGGCGGTATTGAATCTGTATTCACTGTGCTAGCTATTCACAATCAGATTTCGCCACCTACTATTAATATTTTTAACCAAGATCCTGAATGCGATCTTGATTATTGTGCTAATGAAGCAAGATCAATGAAAATTGAGGTTGCACTCAAAAATAACTTCGGCTTTGGTGGCACTAACGGAAGCCTTGTATTTAAAAGGATATAGATTGTTATCAATGGGTTTAATCCAAAATGAACTCATTAATTAATTCACAACTGGCCTTTTAACTTGTCAAAAGAATTCCTCATTAACGGTAAATTTAAGAATATAAGTCCCTTTGATCGTGCGTTTCAATATGGCGATGGTATTTTTAGAACTTTTGTGGTTGAGAATAAAAAACCTCGTCACTGGAAATATCACTATAAAAAAATAGTTGAAGATTGTCTTGCGATTAAAATTACACCCCCAAAAGAAAAAGAATTACTTTCGGATATTCATTTTTTATTTAAAACTAATAAAAAAGCAGTAGGGAAAATTATTATCTCGAGAGGTATTAGTGAGCGAGGTTATAAATTCAATAAGGACATCCTACACAACCGTTTTCTAATTAAAACTAAAATGCCAAGCTACCCAAAGGCAAGTTTTAAGTCTGGCGTCAATCTCTTCGTCTGCAAGCATAAACTTAATCTCTCTATTCTTTCTGGTGTTAAACATCTAAATAGATTAGAGAATATTGTGGCAAGGCAGGAGTGGTCTAGTGATCAGTATGCCGATGGTATTCTCCTTGATCACGATGGGCATGTCATTGAATGTATTTCAAGCAATATCTTTATGCGCGTCGGTAAAATTATTTATACCCCAAAAATTAGCCATGTTGGCATCAAGGGTGTCACAAGAGAATTAGTCATTCAAGTTTCAGATCAGTTAGGTTTTAAAGTAAAAGAAGTTACATTTAATTTAAATAAACTTTTAGAGGCTGACGAGGTCCTTATAACAAATAGCTTGTTTGGTGTCTTGCAGGTTAAAAAAATTAAAAATAGATCTTGGCCACATCAAGAATCAGCCTCACTATTTAATCAATTACTCGAGAATTTAAATACATGAAAAAATGGCTTATTCGATTAATGATTATTTTCATACCCTTATTGGCCTGGATTATTCATTTTTTGGTAACACCGCTTCATATCAATAAGTCAGATTTAGCCATAGAAATTGAACCTGGGAGCAGTCTTAAAGCGATAGCCTTTCAACTCGTTGATGAAAAAATACTTAATGAGCCATGGCGGTTTATTCTACTTTCTAAAGCTTTGGGTCAATCTACAAAGCTAAGGCCGGGTAATTACAATCTTAATCCAAATATTACTCCTTACCAGTTGCTAAAATCATTTGTAGAGGGGAGAGCAACAGAAGGATCAATTACGTTTATTGAAGGACAAGACTTTAATTCGATGTTAGATAAAATAAAAGCTAACGATAATATTAAAAAAACAATGAAGTCTTATGATACAAAAGCTATTGCTTCTGCGATTGGTATTCCATACGAATCGGTTGAAGGGCAATTCTTTCCTGATACTTATTATTTTAGTAGAAATACTTCAGACATTGAGATTTTAAAAAGAGCTTATAAAGCCATGCAAAAAAAATTGAATTATGAATGGGCCCGTCGAGCAGAAGAGGTTCCCTATAAAAATAGCTATGAAGCTCTGACGATGGCATCTATTATTGAAAAAGAAACGGGAAAATCTATAGAGGCCAATCTTATTTCAGGCGTATTTATTCATCGATTAAGTATCAAGATGAAGCTTCAAAGCGACCCCACGGTCATTTATGGACTTGGTAAGAAATTTACTGGGGATCTTACAAAAAAAGATTTACTTACCGACACGCCCTATAATACATATACAAGAGAAGGATTACCTCCAGCCCCTATTACTATGCCAGGTTTAATTTCTATTCGAGCCGCACTGCATCCTACCAAAACAGAAGCACTTTATTTTGTAGGGAAGGGTGATGGTACCCATTATTTCTCTGCCAATTTAAGTGAACATAATAGCGCTGTTAGAAAGTATCAAATCAAATGACAATTAAAGGTAAATTTATTACGTTTGAAGGTGTAGATGGTGCAGGAAAAAGCACACATATTGATGAAGTTATCTCCTTCCTTGAGTCGCAAAATATTTCAGTAAAAAGAACAAGAGAGCCTGGCGGGACAAAACTTGGAGAAAAGTTGAGAGAATTGCTTCTTCATGATGAAATGGATCCAGAAACAGAAACACTTCTTATGTTCGCAGCTAGAAGACAACATATCGCAGAAATTATCAAACCAAATCTTGATGAAGGTATATTTGTAGTGTCTGATCGATTTACTGATGCAACTTATGCGTATCAATATGGTGGAAAACAAGTGGCGTACTCTAAAATTCAAACACTAGAAGCATGGGTTCATCCTGACCTTAAGGCTGACCTTACATTGCTATTTGATTTGCCTGTTGAAATAAGTATTGATCGCTTAAAAAAGAATAGAACACCTGATAAATTTGAAAAGGAAAGTGAAGCTTTTTTTAATCGACTTAGAAATGTTTACTTAGACCTTGCAAGACAGCATCCTAATCGCTATAAAATTATTAATGCTAATCAACCTATTGAAACCGTCTCTCACGATGTCATTGAGGCAATAAAAACTATCTTATGATGGATTCCATTTACCCATGGTTTAAAGATGCTTGGATTGCCATTCATAAGAATGAAAAATTACCTCATGCTTTAATTTTTAAGGGCAAGGAAGGGATCGGAAAGTATGATTTTGCGATCACATTTGCAAAGTCTTATTTGTGTCAAAACGCGCTCTCCAATCATTTGCCTTGTGAGGCATGCTCAAGCTGCAAATGGTTTCCAGATTCACATCCAGACTTTAAACATATTGCGCCTATCGAAAGCGATGATGATGAGTCTTCAAAAAGAAAAACTGTTCGCAAAAAAAATATTGCTATTCATCAAATTCGTGAGCTTTCAGAATATCTGGAGCTTTCAGCTCACCAAGAAAAAGGGAGGCGCATTGTCCTAATTGAACCAGCAGATTCCCTTAATCAGGCTGCATCGAATGCCCTCCTGAAAATTTTGGAAGAGCCCCCAGAAAATACTCTGTTTATTCTCGTAACGAGCCAAACACAAAAGTTAATTGCTACTATTCGAAGTCGATGCCAATTGCTAGACCTTCGAGGTCCCTCATTTGATGAGGCTAAACTATTTTTAGATAGACAAGAAATAGTTCATGAAGAAAGTTTGCTCTCATTTACAGGTGGTTCACCATTTAACGCTATTAAAGAATTAGAAAATCAATCAGAGAGAGATGTTATTACACAGCTCCTATCCCAGGGTCATAAAATTGATTTCACCAAAATTAATTATGCGATTCTGACCCAAGGGCTGGATTGGACACTAAATATAGTTCAAAAATGGATTTTTGATTTATTGCTTAGTTTTCATACGCAGCAAAGCCACTATTTTAAAGGGCAAGAAGCGCAGATCTTCTCGCAAACAAAGCAGCTTAATTTAAATACTTTGCTCTTATTTGCTAGCGAATTAAATGAATTAAAAAAGATTGCATCACACCCTGTAAATCAAGAACTACAATTGCAAAATATTTTTGTTAAATATAAACAAATTTTTGAGCCATCATGACAAGTTTTGTAGACTCTCACTGCCATATTAATTTTCCAGAGCTCTATCAAAATATAGATGCTATTTTTTCTAAAATGTCATCAAATAAGGTCACACATGCCTTATGTGTGAGTGTCACCTTAGATAAATTTCCAGATATTTATAAGATGGCAAATACATACCCACATATTTTTGCCTCTGTGGGTGTGCACCCCGATTACGAGAATATTCAAGAGCCTACTATTGAAGAGTTATGCCATTTTGCCAAAGAAAAAAAAGTGGTAGCTATTGGTGAAACTGGATTAGATTATTTTAGGGTTCAAGGTGACCTTACTTGGCAAAGAGATCGTTTTAGAACGCACATCAAAGCAGCCGTTCAATCAAATCTACCCCTTATTATTCACACACGAAACGCGGCAGAAGATACCTTAAAAATTATGCGAGAAGAGGGTGCTGATAAAGTAGGGGGTGTGATGCACTGCTTCACCGAGTCTCTTGATGTGGCTTTAGAAGCCATTAAGCTAAATTTTTATATTTCATTTTCAGGTATTGTGACATTCAAAAATGCGACCGAACTTAAGGAGGTTGTGAAATCCATTCCTCTTGATCGCATCCTTATCGAGACTGATTCGCCTTATCTAGCACCTGTGCCTTATCGAGGAAAAATGAATGATCCATCTAATGTTATTTATGTGGCAGAAGAAATAGCCAAATTAAAAAATATTTCAGTAGAAGAGGTAGGTCAAGTCACTACAAATAATTTCTTCAGGCTTTTTTCAAAATGCAGCCCATCGAATTAACTATTCTTGGTGCCGGTTCTAGCGCAGGGACGCCTGTTGTTGGCTGTAATTGCCAGACTTGCATGTCAACCAATCCAAAAAATAAACGTACGCGCTGCTCTTCACTTATTAAATTGGGAACAGGAGAGCATATTCTTATTGATACGAGCCCAGACTTACGCTTTCAATCATTAAGAGAATCTATTTCTAGAGTTGATGCAGTACTTTATACACATACGCACGCTGATCATCTTCATGGTATTGATGATTTGAGAGCTTTTTGTCAGATGCATAAGATACAAATACCTATTTACGGAAAGAAAGAAGCACTTGACCATATTGCCTTAAAATTTGGTTATGCTTTAAGTGAGCCAAAGGGTTTTTGGGAAATGCCGGTATTAAAAGCTATACCCATTAAAGAAGCATTCAGTCTTTTTAACGAACTTGTTGTACCCATTCCTGTTATGCATGGAAAATTAGAAATATATGGTTATCGGATAGGTAACTTAGCTTATCTGACTGACGTATCTCATATCCCTGAAAATTCAATGAAACTTTTAGAGGGTCTAGATATCTTATTACTGGACTGTTTGCGCATAAAAGAACATCACACACATATCAATCTTGAACAGAGTTTGATGTTTGCCAATCAAATAAAAGCCAAGAAAACATATTTGATTCATATGACACATGATTTAGAATATGAGTCATTAAAGAAAGAATTACCTGATCATATCGATGTAGGGTACGACGGGCTTAAAATCACCATCAATTAAAGGTTAATATGCCAACATTATTTAAAAAATTACTATTTATATTCATAGCTTTAGGGTTTTCTTTTCAAGTGCTTGCTGAGGGAAAGAAACTCTATACAGAAAATGAGTTTCTCGATGCTTTCGGGGCCAAATCTAAAGAAAAAGTACTACAAATTTTAGGTGAGCCTGCCAGGAAAGAAATGTCTGTAAAGCCTACTAATGCAAGTTCTGTGATTGGAAGACCTACAGAAAAAGGTGTAGGCTCTAGTAACCGTGTCAATATTGAGATGTGGTACTACAATAATCTTGTGAAATCTGACGGAAAAAATACCTGGAAACAGACTGAGCTCACGATTATGAATGGTAAAGTTAATAATATAGGTTTCTTTAATAACCGATAATATTCATGTCTGGCTCACAAGAAAAAGAGCTGCTGACCCAAGCGATTGATTTCGCGATCAACGATTCGTGGGAGGCTTCTCACAAAATTGTTCAAGACCTTCATTCCGCAAAAGCTTATTGGATTCATGCTGTCCTTCATAAGATTGAGGGCGATGAATTCAATAGTCGCTACTGGTACGAGAGGGCGCAGCAGTCCTTCGAGGTTTATAATGACCCAAAGCAAGAACTCATTTTCATAAAAAATAACCTTTAGGAAATCCCGATGGATGATCAAGACGCCGTAGAAGTGACATGTACTGACAATGGCAAAAAAGTAACTGGCTATATCCTAAATTACAGAGCAAAAGATCAATTAGAAATTTCTTTAAATACAGTGAAGATTCGAATGCAGTATAAATCAGGCATATTTGTAGGTTCAATGGCGGGCATGGAATTTGTAGTCCAGGAAGAGGCATTGCCAAGGCAATTTAAAGACTTTCATAGATAGGTTTGAATTAACCTAACTTCGTATAATGTATATTATGTAAAATAAATGATACAGCCTAAACTAAATAGTACTAAAAAGCGTTTTTAAGTCCTCTGCTCCAATATCATTAGCAATCTTATTTGCCTCATCTAACTTAGACTTACTAAGATCGATATTTAATTTCTTTTTGTAATACTTACTTTGGGCAAACAAAACTTTAGCAAGATAGTACATTCCCCCATTCTCTCGTGAAAACTTCTCAAATTTCAATAGCGTTCTTTCAGATGAAGCTAGATCATTAGCCTCCAAATAATATAAAGCAAGATTAATCCCAGATTCTGCATATTCACCTAACAAACCAGTACGATCGAAAGCCAAATTAGCCTTTAACTCATACTCGATAGCTTTCGTATAATTCTTAAGTAATGAATATGAAAAAGCAGCTCGATCAAGATTAGCCGCACGTTCTTCATCATTGGCAGCTGCTGAATAAGCCTCAAGGAATGTATTTGCAGCTTCATCATACTTACTAAGGAGTAATAAAGTCTCAGCAATTTCAACTAAATAAAGACGCTTAAAAGGTTTATTGGCTTTTAAATGTGAATAAGAATTTTTTAAATGTGAAAGGGCATCATCTAATCTTTTAGCTTCTTTTAATGTCATACCCATTAGTAAATCAGCCATAAAATGATCAGTATCATTTTTTGATAACTTATCCGCTAGCTTAAAGTTATTTATAGCCTCATCGAAATTTTTAAGCCTTAAATTAACTTTCCCATGACAAAAAGCAGATTTGAATTCACCCTTTTTTGTTTTTAAGGCATCTTCATATTGGTTATCACTTAATAGCTCATCACATGATTTGATTGGCTCTTTAGAAAAAGTATTTGTAGAAAAAAATACGCTCAATAGTATTACTAAAAAATGTTTTTTAATTTTCATAGTTTTTAAATTATAAGTTTCAAAAGCTCTTCTTGTGAAATAATTTTAACACCAAGTTCTTGAGCAGTGGCTAGCTTACTTCCAGCATCTGATCCCGCAACAACATAATCAGTTTTTTTAGAAACACTTCCTGCTACCTTTCCCCCGTTCATCTCAATGATTGATTTAGCATCGTCACGTGACATCGAAGGTAAAGTTCCAGTGAGCACAAAAGTTTTAGTTGCAAATATTCCTGAAGCAGATTTTTTAATATCGTGTTTAGGCCAATGAACGCCTAACTCTATTAAAGATTTAATAACTTCCCTGTTCTTAGTTTGCATAAAAAAATCACTGATCGATTTTGCAACTGTGGGGCCAATATCAGGCACAAGCTGTAAGCTTTCTTCCGTTTGTTTCATGATTTCATTTAAATCACCATAGAAGCCAGCAAGATCTTTAGCGGTAGACTCACCTACATTCCGAATACCAAGCGCATAAATAAATCGAGGTAATGACGTTAATTTGCTTTTTTCAATAGCATCTAATAAGTTCTGACCCGATTTTTCTGCCATACGATCAAGACTGACTAATTGTTGAAGTTCTAATTTGAAAATATCAGGTAACCCGTGAATCAGGCCTACGGTAACTAATTGTTCAACAGATTTATCTCCTAATCCTTCGATATCCATAGCCTTTCGAGATGCAAAATGAATAATAGATTGCTTTTGTTGTGCAGGACAAATTAGGCCGCCTGAACAACGAATGATTGCTTCATCATCAATTCTGACAAGAGGTGAGCTACATTCTGGACATTCTGTTGGTATTTTAAATTTCGTAATTGTCTTGGGTCTCTTATCAAGTAACACCCTTACAATTTCAGGAATCACATCCCCTGCTCTTCGAACGCTTACAATATCTCCAATATGAACATCTTTGCGAATCATCTCATCTTCATTATGAAGGGTTGCATTCGTCACAGTTACACCACCTACGAAGACTGGTTTCAATCGCGCTACAGGCGTTATAGCCCCTGTTCGACCCACCTGAACATTGATGTCTAAAATTTCAGTCACTGCTTCTTCAGCCGGAAATTTATGGGCGATAGCCCATCGAGGAGCGCGTGATACAAAACCCAACTCATTTTGATAATTAAAGGAATTAACTTTATATACTACGCCATCGATGTCATAGGCTAGTGAGTCTCTTAACTTTAATACCTTGTCATAAAAACCTTGCAAGCCTTTTACACCTTTAACACTTGTAGATAAATCAGAAATAGGTAAATTAAATTTTTTTAGAAGTTGAATTGTTTCCGTATGAGTTTTTAAATTTAAATTGGGTTCGCTTATACCCAAACCATAAGAAAAAAATGTAAGTGGTCTTGTTGCTGTTATTCTGGGATCAAGCTGCCTTAAACTTCCTGCAGCCGCATTTCTTGGATTTGCAAATTTTTTTTCGCCTAAAGATTCCTGCTTTTGATTTAGTAATTCAAAGTCTTTTTTAAGCATCAAAACCTCACCTCTCACTTCTAAAATTTTAGGTGGATTAATATGATTGAGTTTAGTTGGTATTGAACGAATAGTTTTTAAATTATGTGTGACATTTTCCCCTGTGTAGCCATCACCCCGTGTCGCACCCTGAACAAAAATACCATCTTCATAAGTGAGTGTGATTGCAAGTCCGTCAAATTTCGGCTCAACTGCATATTCCAATTCATCAATACCAATATCATCTTTAATGCGCTTATCAAAAGCCATAAGCTCAGCCTCTTCGAAAGCGTTATTTAGAGATAACATAGCTTGACGATGAATAACACTCTCAAAAGCATCTAGTGCCTTACCCCCTACCCTTTGGGAAGGTGAATCAGATCGAATTAGCTCTGGATTTGCATTCTCTAAATCAACAAGTGACCTAAAGATTGTGTCGTATTCAAAATCTGAAATAGAAGGATTGTCTAAAACATAATATTGATAATCGAATGCGCTTATCTTTTCGATTAGCTCTTGAATTTTATTCTTAATATTTTCTTTATCAGGCTTCATTTAAGAAAATAGTCTTCGTGCGCATGAGCTTCCAGGTATTATATTTTTAGCTACCATTTGATTTTCAATTTTTTCAACCTGATATCTAATGCGCTCAATATGGTTAACATTTAATTCTTTTTTATTGGAATCAACAAGCATACATTCAAGTTCTTTTTGAAAATTAGTAATCGACTCCAACATTGCGTCAAACGATTCTTTACAACTCAAGGTAAGTGGCAAATCCATTTGAAAAAGAATGCCTTGAATATACGGATCAAGATTAAAACTTAAGGGCTGTTGATTTAAAGAAGTTACACGAAACAAAGGGTGCTTATCACGACCCTTGAATTCATGAAAACCATCTTTATTTACTTTAAAACCATCTGTTTTTAATGTTTCAATAAGCTTTTCATTGTCGAACATGCCATTATTTTTAGGGATTAGAGTTAAAGTCATCATATGGTCGACAAGAGCGCAAAATTGATTAAGTTCTTTTGCATCTTCTTCTATATTCGAATGGGAAAGCCAAATTAGGCTTCCATCTAAATCATTCTTAGTTTTCTCTGAGAGCATTCGAAATGTCTGAGTGTGTGCTTGTGAAATTGGGCCTTGGCGATCTACCAACTGAATAGCTATAAGTATTTGATCGAATGAAGCTGAGCCAGTTAAGTCCTCTGTAGACTGCCATTCATCTTCATTTCTACGAATGAAACAATACGCATGAGGAAGTTCAATAAAGTCTCTTAGGTTTAATTTAGAAGTGGCATGGGTTGCTTTGTTAAGCCTTATAAAGGCAATAGCATCAATATCACGATAGATATTTTTTGGTAAGTTCGAAAGTAAATATTTTTCTGAGATGCTTAGATCTTGATCATAAGGATTTTTTTCTTCCGGGCTTAAACCATTTTCATCTTTATATAAAAAAGATTTTTCAGCATGGTTTTGTTTTCGGTACTGGACAAGACGGATCCAGTTAAAAATGATCATAATAAGTATAATTATTACTGCGAGAATCGTCAGGGCAAACTGAATGTCAGACATACTTGTAATAAGTCCTGTTAACTTAATTTGCTAACTCCATCTTCTCTACTTCCTCTAATGACACCTCAACAATTCTTGATACACCAGATTCTTGCATCGTGACACCTATAAGTTGCTGAGCCATTTCCATAGCGATTTTATTATGTGATACATAAAGAAATTGTGTATTTTTGGACATCTCAGTAACCATATTTGTGAAACGAAGTGTATTGCTATCATCAAGGGGTGCATCGACTTCGTCCATGAGACAGAATGGTGCTGGATTTAACTTGAATAGAGCAAATACAAGCGCTGTAGCAGTTAATGCTTTTTCTCCACCGGATAATTGACTGATGGTTGTATTCTTTTTGCCTGGGGGCTGAGCTGTAACTTGAATGCCCGTATCTAAAATCTCTTCACCTAAAAGCTCTAGCTTTGCTTGGCCACCATTAAATAGCACTTTAAAAAACTCTGTAAAGTTCTTATTCACTTCATTAAAAGTAGCAATTAATCGATCTCGTGTCTCTTTATCAATACGCCTTATAGCGTCCTCTAAAGTATTACTCGCAGAAGTTAAATCTTCAACCTGGCTATCAAGATAACCTTTCCTTTCCTTTTCTGAGGTAAGTTCATGAATAGCAGCTAGATTGACAGGGCCTAATAAATTAATTTCTTCTTGAAGTTTGTTGCACAGCTCTTGCACTTCTTTAACGGTTGTTTTGTCTGTAATTGATTCTGAAAGAACCACCTCATCTAATTGTGACTCATTGATCTCATTTTGAAATTGTTCAAATAATAATTTTGATTCCTGCTCATTTAAACGAGATTGCTCGAGTTTATCTCGGATTGGGTGAACCGCTTGCTCAGTTTGCAATCGCTTTTGTTCGCTTTCACGTAAATCTGTTTCTTTTTGTGCAAGATTGTCACGCGATGCTATAAGGACTTTTTCTCGTTCGTCTTTAACTGTAAGTTTTTCTCTTAAAGAAGTTTGCAGCGCATCGACATGCTCAGTATTGATTGAAGCCTTAGCGATATCTTTTTTATTATTAAGAGCATTATTATCTTCAGACAATAGACTTACCCTGGTATTTAATTCGCTAACTTTGTTATCAATAATTTTTAAATTAAAATGGCTTTCTTGAAGTTGAATTTCTGCCTCATTGACTTGCTTTCTAGCGCTTTCGTATTCGAATTCATGGCGTTTTTTAATTTCTTCAGTGGCTGTTTTTTGCTCTAAAAATCTATGTAAATCACCCTCTAAATTTTGGATGAGACTAGACTTAGATGTTTTATCAACCTCAATTTGGGTCAGCTTTACCATTAGCTCATTTTGCTCATGAGAAATATTGCTATGCTTTTCATTAGCGTAAGCTATGCTTTGCTGAATTTTTTCTACTTCTATCTCTGTTTGATGAAGCTCATTTAAAGAGTCCTTTAATTCTTCACTGAAAGAGTCTGCTTGCTCTTCATAATCATTTAATTGAAGCTCAGCTTCATTAAGTTTATTTAATACATCTTTATAATTTTTTTCTATGGATGGAAATTTTTCTTGCAGTGCTTTGAGTCTTTCTTGGCGAACAAGAATACCGTTGAGAGATGCATCTTTGCCATAAAAGGAAACGCTATTTTTAGTAAAAATATCACCTTGTTGATTCACTAAGAATTCACCCTGCTCCAAATCACCAATGAAATTTTTGTAGCTTTCGCCCTTTGGAATAAGGTAGCAATCAGATAACCATTCTGATAAGAGATTCATAAGTAGTGGATCACTAATTTCAATAGCATCTAAAGCGGAATTTAATTTGTTATTTTTTGGCTTATAGGCATGAGACGCGTTTAAATTAGCAAGTACCATAGACGCAGGGGGCCTATGAGCTATTGATTCATATTGAGCTAAGATTGCATTAAGTTTTCCACCAAGCGCTGATTCAATAGCTGTTACCCAGTCTGTTTTGATTTTTAGCTTTTCCCAAAGACGATTTGAAGTGTTTATATTGTGCTGAGAAGTCCAGCTTTTAAGGCTTTCATTTCCTTGGGTATCGTCTTGAATTTGAGCAAGTGTTTTAATTTCACCCTCAATCTGACTTAATTCTTTTTGTATTTCTATGTGATGCTGTCTGAAAGTATCAATTTCTTCTTCAAGGTCGGATGAGAGTGATTTATTTTCACTTATCTTTTCTTCAATTTTTTCCACATCTGATCGCTTATCAGAAAGATCTGCGTCTTTCTCTTCGAGAAGAGATTTACCAGACAAATCAATATTGTTGATCTCATTACTTAAAAATGAAATACGTGCATTTGTTTCTTCTTCAGTTTTGTGAATGAAGTCTATTGTCGCTTTTTCAAGATTGATTTTTTCTTGTGTTGACTGAAATTGGTTTGCAGATAGGTTAAATTGTTCTGATGACGAAAGGTATTGCGCTTCTACTGACTGAATAGATGACTTAAGTGTATTAAAGCTCTCTTCTTTGGTCTTAAAGAGCTCGCTTATGGCTGTTTTCTCAATCAATGCCCCTTCAATTTCTTTTGTAAATTTAAGCTGGTCTTCTGCATTCTTAGTCAGATTAGCTTCAATTTCAACTAATTCTTTTTTGCTGCGCTCTAAAAGCTCATTTTGATTTCTAATGTTATTTTCAATATTGGAAACTTCAGAATTGATTTCGTAAAAGCTTGCTTGGTTCTTATTGATTTCATCAGAAGCATTAATGTGAGCTTGTCTTAAATTTTCTACTTCAGCTTCTATTTTTCTTAGGGCTGCAGTTTGTTGCTCTAATTCATTTACGAGCCTCTCAACTTGGGACTGATGTTTTTTCCAAACAATACTAGCATCACGTTTTTTTAATACCCAAACTTGCGCTTGATGAAATTTATGACTCTCAGTGAGTTCGTTATACTTTGTTGCAATCACTGCCTGAGATTCAAGCTTCGCAATCTGCTGAATAATTTCGTTTACAACATCTTGGATGCGACTTAAATTTTCTCGCGTGTCTCTTAGTCTAAATTCTGTTTCACGGCGACGTTCTTTGTATTTGCTTACGCCGGCTGCTTCCTCAAGATAATTTCTTAGTTCCTCAGGTTTAGCTTCAATAATTTGTGAGATAGTATTTTGACCGATGATGGCATACCCTCTTCCACCTAAGCCTGTCCCTAAGAAAAGATCAGCAATGTCTTTACGCCTAACAGCTAAATTATTGATGTAATAAGTAGAGCCCTTTTCTCTTTCGATAACTCGCTTTACTGATATTTCTGCATACTGCGACCATTCTGTTGGCGCTTTTCCTAATGAGTTGTCAAAAATTAATTCGACGCTTGCACGTGAAATCGGCTTACGGTTTTCTGATCCGTTAAAAATGACCGAATCCATATTTTCACTTCGCATTTCTTTTGCTGAAGATTCACCAAGCACCCATTTCACGGATTCCATGATGTTGGATTTTCCGCATCCATTGGGACCTACAATACCAACTCTTTGACCTTGAAGTTGAATGGTGGTGGGATCTACGAAAGATTTAAAACCAGCTAATTTAAGTTGTATAAGTCGCACAATATTCTTTTGTTGAAGTGAAGAAG
>Ga0255079_1000013_pt1 | contig 44570 bp, 28 predicted proteins | sample Colum_Atlam_RepB_FD_188586 | JGI IMG/M metagenome (GOLD analysis project Ga0255079, IMG submission 188586) | Freshwater microbial communities from Columbia River, Oregon, United States - Colum_Atlam_RepB_8h | ecosystem: Environmental > Aquatic > Freshwater > River | place: USA: Oregon... | reverse complement strand
GGGGTAGGGGTAGACTTTTACTTCTGGCCAACGGGTCAACAGATCAACGGGGCAACTTTCCTGTAACGCGCTGCAACGTGTCGCTGTGGGCAATCTCTTTACCATCGACGAGTACGCGTAGACCGGCGCCGCGGTTGTAGCGCTTGCCGGTCTTGTCCCAGAGGATGGTGAGCGAGCGTCCGTGATAGCTGACGTTATCCAGGCAGAAGTAATCGAGCGCCCCATCGGGTACGAGTGGGTTGACTTCGACCAAGTCATCCGCGCGAGGGCGGAGGCCAGCCAGGTCCGTGATGATGAGGTCACAGTAAGTCGAGTGATTGTAATCGCGGCCGCGGGTTTTCGGAAACGGGCCGACCTTCATCCAGATGCCGGTGTCGGGGTTGATCGACTCGTCGAGCCACGACACGACCTTGTTGTCCACCTTCAGGCGGTGGCTGCGCGTGTAGGCTTTCAGGGTGTCGTAATACTCTTTCTTACCAATCACGACTTGGTGGTAGTTGTTGAGGACATTGCCTAAGGCGGTCAGGGTCTGGGACGTCGAGAAAGGCCAGCTTGCACCGCACCACATGCAGCCCGCTGCGTTGATAAAGAACTTGGGATGCCGACGTTCAGCTACGGTCGGACCATAGGAGCCGAGGAATCCCTGCGGGTCGGTCAGTTGGCGCCAAGCTTCCTCGTAGCCCTGGCCGTCTGTAGGTAGATTGAAATACCAGGGTGCATAACCGAAGATTTCCCGGACCTTGACGAGCTTGCCTGGTGCGCATTCCTCAGCGACGGAGTTGTTATACTGATTTGTGGGCGCATTTTCATGCCGCATCACTTTGAAGAATTTTGCCTCGGGGTCCCACAGCTGGGCCTGCACCTGTTGGCGTAGGCGCTCGGCTTCGGCTCGATAGTGTTCCGCCTGATCTTTCCGGCCCGCCAATTCCGCGATCCGGGCGATCGCCTGAGCCCCGCCGAACATATACGAGTTCATCGGTGGGCGGATGCCCGTACCGCCGATGGAGAATTCCTGTCCCTCCCAGGAGTCGACCTGCCAATAAAGTCCGTTGTCGAGCAGGCGGCTTTTCTGCCAGGCGTTCAGCTTCGGATTGCCCTGTTTCCAAGCCTCATGATTTTTGATCAAGCCATCGAGCAGCCTCGTGACAAAAGGCTTGTCACCGGTGACCAGGTAGCGGGCGTAGATGGCGTCGGTGATCCACTGGGAATACTGTTTGGTCTCGCCCCCGGCATCGCCGCCCTTGCCGAAGTGAAACTGAGAATAGTCGTCGATGACCTTCGCGTCGCGAATCCAGCGCCCTTCGTAGAGTTGGTGTCCGACCGGGCAATTGATGGTGTTGTAGAGTTTACTCCAGCCGACCTTCGGCAGGAACTCCGTGACGACGAACCCGGCGGGGGTGTGCCAGATGTGCTTACGATAAGCCCACCAGCGAAAGTGGTAGGTTTCTTCGATGTCTTTGTCGGAACACTCGAAGAGGGGTACGTTGCGCTCCATCCAGGCGGCGGCCTGGTCGTTACGGATGGCGGTAATGGAGCCATCGCTCGGCAGGTCGACAGAGGTATCGTCCGGTCGTTGCCCGTTGAAGGCGGCGACATAGGTGCGCAATGCATCGGGCTTTAAGACAGCGGCTGAATCTTGGGCCCAAAGCGGACTCTTCGTGCAGATTTGCAGGGCAGCGAATAGAGTGAGTAAAATGGGTTTCATTTAGATTGGAGTGCCTTGTCGGTCGATTCGATGGACTTGAGAATGCTCTGGAGTCTCAGGGAACAACGATGGGCGGGGCTAAAGGGTGTCGATGCTGAGGCGGGGGGCTCGGCCGAGTTGTGGTAGCAGGCTGTGATTGTCTAAGCCGAAGTAGCGCTCGCTCTCGCTCATCTGCGGCTTTTTCATTCGTACTACGGAGAGCATTTCGGAGACGACGGAGGCATCGGCGAGATGGGGAAACACGGGGCGGAATAATGCTTTGAGGGCCGGATCGAGGAGCGCGGCGTCCGTCTGGAAGAGGGCGATGCCGTCCGCCCCTTCGTCATAGTTGCGGGCTACCCTTTCGAGAAAACTGCGGGCGTTGGCGGTGACGCCTTTACCGGTTACCGTGTTGGCTCCGCCATATACCTTGGCACCGTGTGCCCGTGCTAACTCGAGATAGGGCCGGGCGGTGTCGGGGTAATCGATATCCCAGATCCAGAGCGGATTGAGGGTGATCTCATCCACCCAGTTCTCTTTGAGCCAAGTGCGGAGATCGAGGCCTTCCATTAAATTCAAAGCGAGCGTGGCCTCAGGAATGCGGACCATCACGGGCACCTTGCGCTGGGTGTTTTTTTCCAATTTTCGGAGTTGGTCGCGGAGGTCGCGCATGAACAGATTCACGAAATCGGCGCGATGCTGCGCCCACGCAAGGAACTCTGGAGAGCCGACGGTCATCTTGCGTGGGTCGTCCCGGCCGGTCTTCAGCCAGGGATCAAGGATGAGCGAATGATAGCGGGCGATGGGCGGCTGTCGGCAGAAGTCGAGGCAAAGGCCATGCGCCCCGATTTGCGCAGCCTCCAGCAGTACGGCGATGCGTTCAGCGCGATACTCGGGAATGGCAAAACTGACCCTCGTGCCATCCGCCTGACCCCCGCGGTGCTTCTCCATCCATTCGGGATGCGCGGCGATGTATTGGGAGCGCAAACCGCCGCCGAGTGAGTCGCCGTAATGGCGGTTCATGCCGAGCCGACCGTAGATGACCATGTTGTTTTTCTCGGCGAAGGCCAAAGCGGCACGCAGCGAGCATTCCTGGCGGAAGGAATCGCCGATCACCTTTGTCTCCGGCCGCGTATCACCGGCATACATCGTGGAGGTTGGCAGGGCGCTTTGGTAGTCGAGCGTGCTACGTCCGAGCGCCCAGATGACATGGCGGATGCCGTGATCAAGATGAGCTTGCAGGCAGTCGGCCGAGTCGTGGCCGCTGGTCTGTTGCTTCTCGTAGAGCCATTGCCAAAGCTCGGCGATGCCCCAGACGGTCTTCCTTTTGGTGTCTGCTGCTGAGACCGGGATGAGCGTCACAGCCAGAGCGCCCGTGCTCGTGGCGATGAATCGGCGACGGTTCATGGTGTCTTGGGGTCAGAGAGGTTTGTTTTAGGGCTAAATACCAACCGGCCTACCGTTCAACGGATCCACTCCGCCTGCGTTGACTTACTTCGCCTTCTTCTTCGCGGCGCCTTTGCCGGCCTTGCCTTTCGGCTGCTCGGCCAGCGTGAGCTTCGCGAGGGCCACGGTTTCATCGGTCTGCTTCTGCCAGAGGTCGGCGAGTGCCTTGGCCTTCTCGGGCATCTTGGCGGAAAGGTCGAACTGTTCGGCGCGATCGGTGCTCAGGTCGTAGAGGGCCCAGGCGTCGCCCTTGGCGGCGACGAGTTTGAAGTCGCCCACGCGGATGGCCTTGTTCTCTTCGTGCAACCACCAGAGGCTCGGGCGTTCGATGGTCACATCGGCTTTGAGCGCGGCCACGAGGCTCTTGCCAGGCGCGGCGGGGATGGGCTGGCCTTTCCAGTCGGTGGGCTTGGTCACGCCGGCGACTTCGAGGACGGTCGGGACGACGTCGATGACGTGAGCCGGGGTGCGACGGAGCTCGCCCTTGGCGGCGAGTCCGGCCGGCCAGTGGGCGATGAGGGGCGTGCTGATACCGCCTTCGTGCACCCAGGTCTTATGACGGCGGTGCGGGGTGTTGGCGGCGTTGGAGAAGCCGGGCCCGAGGCAGAGGTACGTCGCGGCGCTGCCCATCTCGGCCTGCGGGTCGTGGCCGCCGTCGCGCACCATGATCTCGGCGCTGGCGCCGTTGTCGGAGGCGAACAGGATGAGCGTGTTCTCGTAGGCGCCCATGGCCTTGAGCTGGGCGATGATGCGGCCGATCTCCGCATCCATGCGGTCGACCATCGCGGCGTGGATCGCCATCTTGGTGGCCTGGAAGCGGCGCTGTTCGGCGGTGAGCGAATCCCAAGGGAGCGGGCGGTTCACTTCATTCGGGCCGAGCTTGGCGATGGCGTCAGGGAAGGCGTAGGGCGGACCGACTTCAGGTTCGACCGCGGAGAGCGTCGTGTTCGTCAGGCCGAGTTCCTTCTGGCGGGCATGGCGGGAAGCACGCAGGGCTTCCCAGCCGGCGAGGTACTTGTCGCGATACTTGGCGATGTCTTCGGGCAGGGCGTGGAGAGGGAAGTGGGGGGCGATGAACGGCACGTAGTGGAAGAAGGGCTTGTCGGCATGGTTGGCCGCGTGATCCTTGAGGCAGTCGATGGCGTGGTCGGCCGTCGCGATGGTAGCGTAGTAACCTTTTTCATCGGCCGGGACCTTCACCGGCACGTCGTCGATCGAGTTGCCCTTGGCGCTGAAGAAGTTGCCTTGGTTGCGCATGTCGAGCGAGCGGTCGAAGCCTCCGGCGAGGACCGGGCCGTCGATGTGCCACTTGCCGCTATGGTAGCTGCGATAACCGGCCGGCTTAAGGAACTCGGGGAGCAGGCGCGCCCAGGACTGGCGGATGCCTTGGCCGCCGCCGCCGATGCCTGGGAGGGCGTCGCGGTGGATCTGCTGGGCGTAATAGCCGGACAGAAGGGCGGAGCGGGAAGGCCAGCAGCGGGCGGTGTTATAGAACTGGGTGAACCTGACGCCGTTCTTTGCCAGGCCATCAAGGTTCGGGGTCGCGATCTCGCTGCCGTAGCAGCCGAGGTCGGAGTAGCCGAGGTCATCGGCCAGGATCAGGACGACGTTGGGTCGCTGCGGGGCGGCGAGGGCCGTCAGCGTGGCGAACAACAGGGCGAACAGGGAGCGCATGGGGGTGAGGGGGAAACTACGGGGCAAGGGTGCCGAAGGGCAAAGACGGAAATGGGGTCAGACCCCATTAAGAGGGTCTGACCCCATTGAGGCCGGGCTGGGTTCGGGCTTACTTCTTGGCTGGGTTAGCGGTCTTTTTCTTCCGACCGGCCTTGGCTTTGGCGTCTTCGGCGGCGAGTTGCTCCTTGCTCGGGGGCGTCCACTCCGCCGGAGAGGGGTTGGCCACGCTGAGCGGGAAGGCGTCGTCGTAGGCTTTCATTTCCGTGCCGAGCCGTGCTTGGAGGCGACGTAAGGTTTCGGCGTGGGCCGGTTGGTCGGCAAGGTTGGTCAGTTCGCGCGGGTCCTTCTCTAGGTCGAAGAGCTGGGTGCGGTCGACGAGCGGATAGCGGATGAGCTTCCAGCGTCCGTCGCTGAAGGAGCGCATGCAGTCACGGTAGGCCAGATAAGCCCCGTCGCGGACCGCCGGCTTTTCGCCGCGGAGCACCGGCGTCAGGTCGAGGCCATCGACGCCGTCGGGCGACTTGGCGCCGGCCAGCGAGACGAAGGTCGGGAAGAGGTCCATCAGGTAGGTGAACGCGGCGCTGCGGCCGTGAGGGATGCCGGGTCCAGCGATGACCAGCGGCACGTGCATGCCGCCGAATTCGTAGAGGTTCTGCTTACCGAAGAGGCCGTGCTCGCCGAGCGAAAGGCCGTTATCGCCGGAGAAGACGATGATGGTGTTCTCCCACTGGCCGGTCTCCTTGAGGGCGGCGAAGATCCGGCCGACGTGGTGGTCCATTCCGGTCACGCAGGCGTAGTAGTCGGCGGTCTGTTGCCGGGTGTCTTTTTCCGTGCGTGGCCACGGAGCGAGGCGTTCGTCTCGCACCGCCATCTCCCCGTTGTCCCAAGGGTGTTGCGGCAGGAAGGCCGGCGAGAGTGCGATGCGGGCGGGGTCATACATCGCGTGGAAACGCGGTTCGGCCGAGCGCGGGTCGTGCGGGACGGGCGGGGCGAGATAGGCGTAGAAAGGCGCGGCGTCCTTGCGGGCGGCATGCTCCTTAAGGAAGCCGATCGTGCGGTCGGCTAGGCGCGCGCTCGCGTGGGCGCGATCGGTGGCGGGATCGCCCTCTTTCTTACCATCGTCGAGGATGCTGGTCTGGAACGTCTTCAGTCCCTCGGTGAACGCGTTGCCTCCTTTGCCCATGTGCCAAGTGCGATAGCCGGCCGCCGCCAGCACGCTGGGCAGGAAGGTCTGCGGGTCGTTCGCGCCGGGGCGGGCGGACTTCGCTCCCGGGATGCGCTGCCAGGAACGACCGGTCAGCATCATCGTGCGGCTCGGGGTGCAGACCGCGCCGATCATCGAACCTTGCGTGTAGGCCCGGGTGAACGTCATGCCGCGTGCGACGAGGGTATCGAGGTGCGGGGTGAGGAGTCCCGGAGCGCCGAGCGCACCCAGACCGTCGGCCCGGTGGTCGTCGGCGTGGATGTGCAGGATGTTCGGCCGCGCCGCCAAGAGCTGCCCGGCGAAGCAGGCCGAGAGCAGAAGAAAGAAAGCGCGCATGGAGCTTACTTCTTGGCCGGGGCCTTCTTGGCGGGCGGATTCTTGCCCTGGGCGCTGACGACCTTGGGCTTATCGATCTTCTTAGAACCGGAGGGGAGCACGGCTTGGTCGAAGGGCAGGAGGGCGCCGTCCGTCAGCTCCTTGAGCAGGACCCGCTTCACGTAGGTCTTATGCGGATTGCCGGCGTGCAGCTGGATGGCGATGAGGCCTTCGAGGGCGCGGCCCTTCTCGTCGTGGTCGATGAAGACCGAGGTCGTCTGGCCGTTGACCTTGTGCTCGAGGCGGTTGCCGCGGGCGATGACCGTGAACTCGTTGTACTGGGAGATGTCGGCCTGCACGCGCGGGCGTTCGCCGACCTGCCAGCGCTGGCCCGTCGGGTCCATCACCACGTCGACGCCGTTGTAGCCGAAGATGCCGCGGCCGCGTTCTTCGTAGGTCATCGCCGTATGGACGTCGGTCGGATGGACGTCGCACTGGTAGCCGAGGATCGTCCAAGGCGTCACTTCAGGCAGACGGCGGCTGCGATACTGCACGCCGGAGTTATTATCACCGACGACCTTGACCGTGGCGCGGATCTCGAAGTCCTTTACCTTGCCGTTCCAGATCAGGAACGAGTTCGTCTTCGGCTTGCCGACCTCGCTCGTGCCGACGATCACGCCGTCCTCCACGGCCCAGAGGCCGGGTTCGCCGTCCCAGCCGGAAAGGTCCTTGCCGTTGAAGAGCGGCGTGAAGCCGTCCTGGGCGAAGACGGGCAGGGTGAGCGCGAGGGCGAGGAGGGAGAGCAGGGACTTCATAGGGGTGGCGCGAAGATACAGTGCAAAGGTGCAAAAGTGCAAAGACGAAGAAAGGGACAGGGCAAGCCCTGTCCCTTTCGTGTTACCTGACTTGGGTCGCCTTAGAGGGCGAGGAAGACCAGCTCGCCCGCCTTGCTGTCGGGGACGATCAGCACGCCGGCCTGTTCGTCGAGGAAGTGGTCGGCGGCGGCCTTCAGGCCCTGGCCGAGTTCCTTGGGGGCGGAGCCATCGGCTTCATAGCGGGTGACGCGGCCGGTCATGACTTCGGAGACGTAGAAGCGGCCCTTGGAGTCGTGGACGATGCCGTCGCCGGAGCGGTGGCCCTTGGCGATGGTCTTCCACTTGCCCTTGTTGTACTCGAGCACGTCGCCGGTGAAGAACTCGGCGATGCGGATACGGCCGTTGGTCATGACGTCGATGCCGTTCGGGTTGAGCATCTTGGCGGTCGGGGCGATGACTTCGGTCACCTTACCTTCGAGCGTGACCTGGAAGACGCGGGCGATGACCGGGATGGCCTTGTGCTCAGCGCTGTTGATTTCGAAGAGCTTGCCGTCGGCACCACGCATCTTGGTGACCGCGCCCATGTCGGTGATGAGGACGCTCTTCTTGTCAGGCGAGACGACGACGTCGTTCAGAAAGGTGGGCGGGGTGGGGAAGGCGGAGGGTCCGGCGAGCAGGGTCTTCTTGCCCTTGGCGTCGATGGACCACACCTTATCGAAATCGGCGGTGATGAGCTGTTTGTCGACGAAGACGATGCCCTTCGGGTCATCCAGTCCTTCGGTGAGCACCGTCACCTTGTCGCCGTCGACCTTGACGATCTTGCCGTCACCGTCGCCCTGCTTGCGGGAGGTACCCATGAGGGTCACGTAATATTTTCTACCGAAGCCCTTGGTCACGCTCTCGGGCGTGGCGCCCACGGCGAGGTTACGCTGGACGGGGACGGCCTTGGCCGGAGCGGCGGCGGGCGCAGCGGCTTTGGCCGGTGCGGCGGGGGCGGTTTCCGGGGTCTGGCAGCCGACGAGGGCGAAGCCGGCGAGGAGGGCGAGCAGCGGGGTCTTCATAAGACCCTTATTTCCGCTTTCCCGCCGAGCGGAGTCAAGCGGTCAGCCGATGATCAGCCAGACCGCGGCGAAGGCCGTCAGCCAGGCCAGGACGGATTCGAAGGCATCCTGCTTGATGCGCTTCAGGATCTGCCAGCCGAGCACGATACCCGCGATCACCCCGGGCAGGAGCACCAGATTGGTCATAAGTGACGGTCCGGTGACGAGTCCGAGGTTTCCGCTGAAGGGGAGTTTGAAGAGGTTGATGAAAAGGAAGAAGCGGCAGAACACGCCGAGGTGCTCCTTTTTCTCCAGGCGCTGGGCCAGCAGGTAGACCGTCATCACCGGGCCGGCGGCGTTGGCGAGCATCGTGGCGATGCCCGCGATACCGCCCATACCCCAGGTGAAGGTGCGGTGGCGCGTGAGGGCCAGGAGCTGCTCGCGCCGATGATGCAGGACGACGTTGAAGGCGAGCAGGGCGAGGATGAGGACGCCGATGACAATGCGCGCGGAGCCGTTGTCGACTTGGTCGAGCAGGAACCAGCCGGCGAAGACGCCGACGACCGCCGCGGGAATCATCGGGATAATCTGTCGCCAGCTGCCGCCCTGGCGGTTGATGAGGTAGCCCATCAGGTCGGCGACGATGAGCATCGGTAGCACGATGCCCACGGAAGGCTTGGCGCCGAAGATCTTGGCCATGATGACGACGTTGAGCGTCGCGGTGCCGGCCAAGCCCGACTTCGAGAGCCCGATGCAGAGGGCACCGAAGAGCGCGAGCAGCAGGATCCACCCGTCGGCGGGCAGCAGGGTGTGGCCTTGAATCCAGTCGAGCATCGGCCGCAGTCAATCAGCGGACGACGCGTCGCTCCAGCCTGGTTTTCCTTCCGCTTGGCTTATCGCGGTGTCGCCGAACAGCCGGGGTCCGCTTTGGTGGGCAGCGTCGCGTTCCATTCCAGCGCGAGCTGGGTCAGGCGGGCGACGATCTCGGGGTGTTCCTTCGCCTGATTTTTAGCCACATCTTCGGCGCGATTTGCTGGCAGGTTGTAGAGTTCGGAGCGCTTTCCGTCGAAGGTGGTGACCAGTTTCCAGTCCCCCTCGCGCACCGCCAGGTCAGGCCAGTAGTCCGCTTCTCTCTTGTTGCCGCTGATGCGCCAGAAGATGGGCCGCGTGCGCCGAGCCGCTTCGCCTTTCAGGGCCGGCAGCAGATTCTCGCCGTCGATTACTTCGGGCGGGTTGATTCCGGCGATGGCGCAGAAGGTCGGGAGCAGGTCCACCGCCGTCAGCACGGTGGCGTCGTTTTTCAAACCAGCCGGCGCCCGGCCCGGCCAACGCACGATGAACGGCACGCGGACGCCGCCTTCGAAGAGGCTGGTTTTCTGGCCGCGCAATCCGCCGGTTTCGCCGACGTTGTAGTGGCCGCGATATTTCCCGGGGACGCCTTGGTCGTTCGCCTTGGGTTTCGCCGGGCCGTTGTCGCTGGAAAAGACTACCAACGTGTCCTGGGCGATGCCGCATCGCTCCAGCGCATCGAGGATCAGGCCGACCTTATCGTCGCCATCGGTGATGACCGCGGCGTAGACCTGTTGCCGGGGTTCGAGATGTTTCCACTGCGCCATGGCCTTGGCCGAGGGGCTGTGGGCCAGGTGGCTTTCGTGCAGCCACACGTTGACATAGAACGGGCGGTCTTTGTTCGCCTCTATGAACTTGATCGCCTGATTCGGAATATCATTTCCGTAGGGCCCGACTTTCGGCCCCGGCCCGTGATAGACGGCGGAGTCGTCAAAACCATAGTCCGCCATGGTCGGCGTGCCTTCGCCCAGATGCCACTTTCCGAAGTGTCCGGTGCGATAACCCGCAGTCTTGAGCATGCGGGCAATCGTGGGCGCCCGGGGGTCCAGCCAGTCGGGCATCTCCGGCGGCTTGGTGACGCCGAAGACCGTGTTGATGCCGAAGCGACCAGGGAAACGCCCCGTCATGGCCGCCGCTCGGCTGGGGGAGCAGACCGGGCTCAGGACGTTGAACTGCTGGAAGTCGATGCCTTCGCTGGCCAGCTTGTCGAGGCGCGGGGTCTTCAGCCATGAGTTGCCATGACATGACAGGTCTCCCCAGCCCCAATCATCGGCGTAGATGAAGATGATGTTCGGCTTCGTGCGCTTCGGCGACGCGTCAGCCGCCGGCCAGGCGACCAGCGGGGCGAGCAGCAGGGCCGCGAGAAGGGTGAGGATAGGTCTCATCGTCTTACTTTTGCTTTTTGACGCGTCCCTTGCTGAGCGGTTCGGGCTCACCCTTGTCGCCGCCGAGTTGGATCATCGTGGGGTAGAGCGAGTCCCACCACTGGTCGTAAGACGCAGCGAGCTTGGCGGTCAGCTCCGGCCGTTCGGCCGCAAGGTCGTTCCGGCAGACCGGATCCTTCTTGAGGTCGAACAGCGACCAGCGTCCGGGCGGCGTGACGCCCCAGTGGAACTGGGCGTCAGCTTTGGTGTAAGTCGCCGCGGTGGCGCCCGCTTCGACGGAGCGCAGGGTGGTGCACTGGCTGGAGTATTGCTTGCACGCTGGGTCATCGCACGGACGGCTGCGCACGAGGAGGAGGTCGCCCGTCTGCACGGAGGCCATCGCATATTTATGCGCGGCCGCCAAGCCGCTGGGCCAGCGGCCGACATGATGGAAGAGCAGGCGGTCGTCGTGCCAACTGACCGGCGCCGCGGACTCAAGCAGCGGCCGGAGCGTGAAGCCTTCGAGCTTCGCGCCGAGCGGGGGCGGGAGGGCTGCCCCGGCGAGGTCGCAGAGCGTCGGGAGGACGTCCAGGTGGGCCGTCAGATTAGACACCGTGTGCGGCTGCCATTTCCCGGCCCATTTCCAGAGGGAGATGGCCCGCGAGCCGCCCTGCCAGATGGTGCATTTGCTGCCCCTCATACCGGCGTTGAAGACATCCAGCCCGTGGGTCTGGCCGTTGTCGTTCATGAAGACGAGGATGGTGTTGTCCTCCAGTTTACGCTCCCGGAGATGCTGCATCAGCCGTCCGAGGTTGTAGTCGAGGTTGGCGACCATACCGAGATACGCGGCCTCCTCGTCGTCCACCTTGCCGCGGAATGGCGCCACGAACTCCGCGGGGGCGGCCAGCGGCGCATGGGGCGAATAGGTGGCGAGATAGCAGAAGAAGGGGGCATCCTTGCGCTCATCGATGAAGGCCATGGCCTCGTCGAAAAAGATGTCCTCCCGGAAGCCTTTCCGCGGTTCGCGCTTGCGGTTGCGGATCATGGCCGGGTCGAAGTGCACGTTCGGACCGCCGACATTGGTGGAGGACCATTCGAACCCGCGCTTCTCCGGAGCATAGTCGCCTTCGCCGCCCAGATGCCACTTGCCGACGAAGCCCGTGCGATAGCCTGCGGACCGCAAGATCTGAGGCAGAAGGACGGCATCCTTGTTCAAGTGTTCTCTCGGCAGGGTGGTATGCGTGACGCCGTTGCGGAACTCGTGCATGCCCGTCAGGAGCGCCGCGCGCGTCGGCGAGCAGGACGGACTCACGTAGAACTGTTCGAAGCGCACGCTCTGGTCGTGCAACGCGTCGAGATTCGGCGTCTTGAGTAGCGGATGTCCGTGCCGCCCTAGGTCACCGTAGCCCTGATCGTCCGTCAGGATGAAGATGATGTTCGGCTTCGGCGCGGGTCCTTCGGCGGCCCGGAGCACGGCCGACGGCGCGAGCAGCAGGGTGGCCAGGAAGAGGAAAATAAGCTTCATGTGGAGAGGTGAGGGAAGAAGGCGTGCAGGCTTGAGGGCGATGCGCATGCGCGGATCGCGGGTGCGGGGGTGGAGGCGGCTGGGGGACGTCCGCAGTGAGTCGGAAACCGACTCAGCGGGCGAGCGTCTTCACGCGCAGGCGGCGGTATTCCATCTGGCCGCGGTCGCCTTCGAGGCCGATCGGGCCCGTCGCGGGCAGCTTGAGGGCGGCTTCCAGGACTTCGCCGTTGCAGGTGGCGTGCGCGACGCCGCCCTTCACGACGACGACCAGTTCGTTCCAGTCCTGGGCCTTATACTGCTTCAGGTCCTTGTAAGGTCCGGCGACGAGGAAGTCGCGGCACTGGAGCTGCGGCTTGCGCAGGTAGACGCCGCTGTCGGCGTTGGGGGTGGCGCGGAATTCGAGACGTAGCTCAAAGTCCTCGGGGAATTCGCGGGTGGTCCAGAGCGCTTGGATGCGGCGGCCTTCGGCGGGAGTGGTGATCACGAGGCGTCCGTTGATGGCGCGGTAACGTCCGTCGGCGCTCTCGGTCCGGCCTTCGAAAGATTGGTCTGCCTTTACTTCCACGAACAGCGGGGCGCCGGGCTTGGGCGCGCCCTTGCGGGGAGGCGTGGCGCGGTAGCCCCAGCCGGTCAGGTCCTTGCCGTTGAACAGACTCACGAAGCCTTCCTCCGGCTTGAAGTCGTCGGCCGATGTGTCGAGGTGTCCGAGCGTGGCGAACACCGGACGTAGCGCCGAGGCCCACTTCGCGTAGCCGGCGGGGTTGAGGTGGAGCAGGTCAGGGAAGAGGGAGGGCAGGGCGTCGCCTTCGGCGTTGGCGAAGAGGGCGTAGGTATCGAGCACCGTGAACTGCGGGTCGCCTTTCACCGCGGCGGCGAAGAGCTCGTTGACGGCGAGGATGGTCTCCTTCGGACGCTTCTTCGTGGCCGAGCTCGGGAAGATGCGGCAGACGATGACGGGCATCTTCGGATCATGGGCCTTGAGCGCGGCGACGATTTTCTGGAAATTACGGCCGATGGCGTCGACGGGCACCTCGACCTCGATGTCATTCGTCCCCATCAGGAGCACGACGGTCTTCGGGTTGAGCGCGAGCACGTCCTCCTCGAGCCGGAGCAGCATGCCGCGGGTCGTGTCACCGCCGATGCCGCGGTTGGCCAGTTTCATGCCTTCGAAGGCTTTCCGGAAATCCGTGCCCCAGCCTTGCGTGATCGAATCGCCGAAGAAGACCACCGCGCCTTGGTCTTTGGCGACCTCCGTCGCCCATTGCGGCCGGATCGTGTTCCAGCGTTTCACATAGCCGTCATAGCGGCGCAGCGCGCCTTCGCCGGGCAGCGCGGCCTCAGCCGAGGGCGCGGGCAGGGCGAACGACGCGGGATCGGCGGCGGTCAGCGAGAGGACCGAGAGCAATAGGGCAAGGAGCGGGCGCATGGTAAGGAGATGAGTTTATTTGGCCTTCTTGGCGGCTTTGGCTTTGGGCGCCCCGGCCTTGGGGAACCGGACGACGGTGACGTCGTTCTTCTGAGGTTCGCCGGGGGTGGAGCGTCCGTCGGTGATGAGCTTCTCGAGCAGGGCCTTCATCTCGGCTACGCGCTCAGGCTGGCTGGCCGCGAGGTTCCTGGTTTCCCCTATGTCGTTCGCGAGGTCGTAGAGCTGGGCAGGTTGGGTCGGGATATACTTCCAGTTCCCGAGGCGCAGGCCGGGAGTGCCGGCTGAGGCGCAGCTGACCGCATGGGTGCGCGTCGGCGCGGACGAGCCCTTCAGTAGTGGCAGGAAGCTGAAGCTATCTTCGGCAGCGTTCACCGGGAGTTTGGTCTGCAGGATGTCGGCCACGGTCGCGATGATGTCGGCCTGATGGACGAGCTGGTCGCACGTCTTTCCGGCGGAGACCTGCCCAGGCCAGCGGGCCATGAAGGCGACTCGGTGGCCACCTTCGTAGACCGAGGTCTTGTAGTCGCGCAGCGGACCGCTCGGGAAGTGACCCTGCTTCTCCAGGTCCTTCACGCCCACGTAGGAGGCGAAGCCGTTGTCGCTGGTGAAGAGTACCAGCGTGTCCTTGGCCGCTCCGCTGGCTTCGAGCGCGGCGAGCACCTTGCCGACGGCCGCGTCCGTCTCCATGATCAGGTCCGCGGCGGCGTTGTTGAGGCCGCTCTTGCCTTTCCATTCCGCGTTCACCGCCAAGGGCGTGTGCGGCGTGGTCAATGGAAGGTAGAGGAGAAAGGGCTCGGGCTTGCGGGCTGCATCATTGATGAAAGCGCAGGCGCGTTCGGTCAACGCCGGCAGGATGGCCTCGAGTTTCCAATCGGGCAGCGCCGGTCCGGGCGTGCTGGCCAGGTGGTTGCGGAAGAACTCGGCGGGCAGGGGCACGCTGGGGGTGCCGATCGTGCGATTGTTCTCGATGAAGCAATAGGGCGGCCAGTTAGGCACGTCGGTCCCGAAGTAGGTGTCGAAACCGCGGGTCGTCGGCCCGCCGGCGATCGGCTGGGAGAAGACCTTGCGCCAGGTCTCGCGATGGGCGTCGGGCGAAGACTTGTCGGCCTCCTTGTAATTACGGAAGAGCGGGCGGTCGCCTTCGGTGATCGGCCAGTCCCAGCCGAGGTGCCATTTGCCGATCGCCGCGGTACGGTAGCCGTGTTGCTTCGCGAGACCGGCCACGGTGAGTCGGTCAGGAGCGATGAGTGGCTCGCCGAAGACGCCGACGATGCCGGTCTGCAGGCGGGTACGCCAGTGGTAGCGTCCGGTGAGGAGCGCGTAGCGCGACGGAGAGCAGACGCCGGAGGAGGAGTGTCCGTCGGTGAAGCGCATCCCTTCGGCGGCGAGTTTGTCCAGATGCGGCGTCGGGATCTTGCTACGGGTCGGGTTGTTGGCGCGGACGTCGCCGTAACCGAGGTCGTCGGCGAGGATCACGAGGATGTTCGGCTTACGCGCCTCGGCGGCGTAGACGGCTAGGGGCAGCAGCAGGGAAAGCAGCAGTCGCATGGGGGTCAGGCGACCTTACCCTGTCGCCGGCACCATTCAAGCCACATGCCGCGGAAGGCCGCCTCGACTTTGTGCGTGTAGCCCGCCGCGTCCAGAATCGGGGAGGCCCGCATTCGTTCGCGGAGCGAGGCACGGAGGTCGGCGAGCCGGGGCAGGTCGTGGGCGAGCTTCACCGCGACGTCGACGTAGCCATCCGCGTCCTTCGTCGCGAACTCGCTCAGTCCGACGTTGCTGAGCAGGCTGAGGCCGGCGCGGCCGAGATTGCGTTCGCCGATCAGGCTGACCACGGGCACGCCCATCCAGAGGGCATCGAGCGTGGTCGTCATCCCGCCGTAAGGGAAAGTGTCGAGGGCGACATCGATGTCGTGATAGCGGGCCAGCAGGCCGCCTTGCGAGAGGTCCGCGGCGGCGGGCACGTAGTCGGCGAACTGGATGCGCTCCGCCTCGACGCCCCGGCGGACGAGTTCGTCGACGAAGCGACGTCGATGCGTGCCTTGCTTGGCAAGGAGCTTCAGGCGGGAGCCTGGTGTCGCCAAGAGAATCCTGGCCCAGGCGTCGAGGACGTCGCCGTTGATCTTGCAGTTGTTATTGAACGAACCGTAGGTGAACGGTCGGGCGGATGCGGCGGGTGACGCGTTGACATCCGGGAAGCCGAGCGGCGGCTCATAGCATGTCCAGCAGTCAGGGAGCAGCCAGGCCTGCTCGTGCGGATGCGCGAGGCGATTGCCCGTTGATGGTTCGAGATGTGCGTCCGTCAGGCGGTAGTCCATCGTGGCGAGGCCGGAGCTCTCCGGATAGCCGAGCCAGGAGACTTGCAGTGGGGCCGGCTTGAGGGCGAAGACGTCGAGGCGGTTGTCTGACGTATGCAATGCGAGGTCGATGAGGATGTCCACGCCGTCGGCAAGGATCGTCTCGGCCAGTTGCTCGGCCGTCTTCGTGCCGAGTTCGCGCCAGGCATGGCAGCGAGCGCGGAACTCTTCGCTGATAGGGTCCGCCATGGTGTTGCCATAGCAGAAGAGTTCAAAACGTTCCGGGTCGAACCGACGGAAAGAGGGTAGCAGGGCGCGCCCGACGACATGGTCGCGCAGGTCGGGAGAGACGAAGCCAAGGCGCAGGCGGCGGCCAGGCTCGGGCAGGTTGACGTAAGCGCGGGCCGGGGTGGCGTGCCGGCTGTTCCAGCCCTCGTGCGCCGACTTCAGGTCATCCGCGTTGGCTGTCGGGTCGTAGTGCAGCGTCAGGATGAGGTTGCTGTGAATCTCTAGGCTCGTGGGCTTGAGTTCGACGCAGCGACGCAGGAGGCGCGTGGCTTCGCCGAGTTCACCGATCTCCTTCATCACCACGGCCAGGTTATTCAAGGGCGTGGCGTCCTGAGGGGTGAGGCGCACCGCTTCGCGGAAGGCCGCGGCCGCGCCGTCGAGGTCGCACTCAGACTGGAGCAGCGCGCCGTGGTTGATGCGCAAGGCGGGGTCATCGGGATGAGCCGCGACGGCCGCCTGATAATGCGTGAGCGCTTCTGCGCGCAGGCCGGCGTTGTGCAACGCGAGCCCGAGCTGCAGGTCGCACATCGCGAAGTCCGGCCGGAGCGCGAGGGCCGCGCGGTAACAGGCGATCGCCGGGAGGTATTTGCCCTGACGGAACAGGGCGTTGCCCAGGTTATAACGCGTCGCCGGGCAGTTGGGGCTGCGTGCCGTACCTTCGGTCAGCAACTGTTCGGCGCGTGCGTGGTCGCCGTGGTCGATGAGGCGCGAGCCGAGGTTGTTGTAGTAATGGCCGGCGCCGGGATTCCGGGCGAGGGCCTCTTCCATCAGGCGGATGCCTTCGTCGGCACGGCCGAGGTCGAAGAGAGCCAAGCCATGCAGATGGCGGACGTCGTGGCTGTCAGGGATCAGTTCTAGCAGCCGTTGGTAAATCCCGGCGGCATCGGCGAAGCGACCCGCCTGATGGAGTCCCATCGCGTGGTTAAGGGCGGCCTGCGGGTCGGTGAACTGCACGTCTCGCTCAGCGAAGCACTCCGGGCAGAGGTTTGCCAGCATCATCCAGCAGTTCGAACTCGTGCACGCCCTCTTTGGAGGCATCCGTGTAGGTCCAGACGATCTGCTTGGCGCGGGTGATCTCGACGAGCTTGGGCTGCGGGGCGCGGGCTGCGTAATTACTGAAGACGATATTGCCGTTGGGCAGCCAGGCGAGGGCCGTGGTGCGGTTGATCCGGAGTTCAGGCAGGTCGCCATCGCGGAGTTCCCAGACGACCTTGCCGTCCGCATCGACCTCGATGACGTGATTGGCGACGGTCAGGCTGATGAGCGTGTGGCCGGCGGCGTTGCGCAGGCTGCAGAAGGAGCGGTTATCCAACTTGGACTCCGGGCTCTTCCGTTCCCAGACGACTTTGCCGGCGGCATCATACTCGCGGACGGTCTTTTCCTGCGGCACCAGGTAGTGTCCGTTCGGCAGCTTGCGCGCCATGCGGCTCTGCATGTGGTGATTAGTGATCTGGCAGCCCAGCGGGATCTCGACCTTGATCGAGCCGTCGCGGGCGACCTCGAGGAGCCGCGGCTTGTCGCCGGCCTCGGTCAGCATGACGTTCCCGTTGTCGAGTAGCACCGCCGTGTTCACTTCGGTCTGCGTGCCCTTGTATTCCCAGACGATCTTCTGGTCGCGGGTCACTTCGACGACCGCGCCCCCGGGATAGGCCTTGTTCTTGGAAAGCGTCAGCAGCAGGTTGCCGTTAGGCAGGAGGTGGCCGTCGCGGGTGGCCGCCGGATATTTCCAAGTCGGTTTGCCGGCGGCGTCGACGAGCTGGGTGATGCCGCCCAGCATCAGGAAACCGCGTCCGGCAGGCTGGTCGGCGGCGCCGAGATTCAGGCTGGCGAGTAGTAGGCAGAGCAGGGGGCGGATCATTTGATTTCCTGGTAGTCGGAGGTAAGGGTCAGCGTATTGGCGTAGGCGTTGATATACCAAGCGGTCGTGCCAGGAGGCAAAGGAGCGGAGGTCGTCGTACCGCCGCCACCGCTGGCGGCCATGGCCGGCGTCTCGACCCACTTGCGCGTGCCGGTGAAGCCCTTGTCGGTCGTCGACACGAGGACGGCGCGCGTGATGGGCTTGGTGGAATGGAAGACGGCGATGGCCGTGCCGGACTCGGTCTTGGCCGAAGGCGAGCTACCCCAAGGCCTGCCGGTCTCGACGACGCTCTTCGCGAAGGCGTAGCTATCGGGCGGATTCCAGCCGGCGGGGTGGCTGTGGCCCATCTTCGTGATGAGCGAGACCATGCGGGGTCCGGGCGTCTTGCGGTAGTGTTCGGCCTGGCAGCCGAGCGGGAAGTGGGCGTCCTGCGGCCAGGAGAGCCAGAGCACGGGCATCTTCACGCGGTCGGCGTAATTCATGCCGTCCCAGATCTGCATGTAGCCTTCGTTGTCCTGCAATGCCCGGCCCCAGTGGTTCTCGGCGTCGTAGAGGTGGCCGCAGCCATAGGTCGGGATCCCGAAGGCGAAACGCGCGTCGAGCCCGATGACCGTGCTCGTGATCACGCCGCCCCAGGAGACGCCCATCACGCCGATCTTCGTGGCGTCGACTTCGGGCAGGGAGCGTAGGAGTGAGTTCGCCAGCATCGTGTCGGCGAGCGCGTGATACATCCACTGCTCTTTCTTCGGGAGCTTCGTGTCGGCAAAGGTGCCATCGCGGGCGGGGCCGGAGTTGGCATGACGCGCCCAGATCGGCCGGCCTTTGGCTTCCTTCTTCTCGTCGACGTCGGTCTGGCCTTCGACCGCGATGCTGATGGCCGCGAAGCCTTGGGCGTTCCACTTCTGGACCCATTCCTTGTAGGCCGTACCGCCGCCGCCATGGACGAGCACCATGCCGGGAACCTTGCCATCATGTTTGGCCGGAACGCCGATCCAGGCGAAGACGCGGGTGGGTTTCCCATTCCAAGGCAAGGCATCGTAGAAGATCGCGCGGACTTGTCCGTCGGGCTTGAAGCCTTCGGCCTCATAGGTCTTGGGGGCTTGGGCGCAGGTGTCCACGAGTCCGAGCACCACCTTTCGGTCGGCGATAGTTTCGGCGTTGAGCGAGACGGCGAGGAGGAGGCTGGCGAGGAGACGCATGGGATTATTGGGCGACGCGGATGTTGCGGAAGCCGGCGGTGGCCCCGAAGACAAGCAGGTCGAGCGAGGTCTTATCCTTGCCGAGGCTGGGATGCTTGCCCTTGAAGGTCTGGTCGTTGACCTGGACGGTCACTTCGTCGCCTTTGAAGGTCAGTCGGACCGGAACCCATCCACCGGCCGTGAGTTTAAGGTTCTTCTTGGCGAGGTCTTCGGTGGCCGTGGCGGGTTCGCCCTTAGACGGGTTCTTGGTGAGGATCGCGGAGGTGCGTGAGACCACGAGCCGGAAGCCCGCTTCGCTGGCACCGAAGCGGAGCGAGACGCGGTTCGCTCCCTGCAGGTTCACTTCGCACTCGAGGACGCCGTCGCCGAACGCGAGCGGTGTGCGCAGTGACGCCGGCTTCTCCGAGCCGCCCTTGGGCTGCGCGAACACGCCGCCGTCGCGCGCGGTCCATTCACCGGCGGAGGTGAGCCAAGGTTTGCCCGGAAGTTTCATCAGAGTCTCATCGAGCATGACCTTGCCCGTGAGCGAAGGCAGGGTGGCGATGCGTGCGTGGGTGGGCTTCACTTCGGTCGGAGGCAGTTCGCGGCTGTAGCCGCCATCGCGATAGCGGCGGAGGAGGTCCTTCATTTCAGCCACGACCTCTGGGTGCACCGCTGAGACATCCTTGGTCTCGCCTGGGTCTGTCTCGAGATCATACAGTTGGGAGCGGAACTGGTCTTTACGTGACCTGCGCGCGCCTTCGGCGATCTCATCGACGGGCACGCCCTCGATCCACTTCCAGCGGCCCTTGCGGACCGCAAACGTCCCGTCGGCGCTGTGGACGATTATGTCCTCGCGGCCTTTGGCGTCGGCGGAGCCCAGGAGCACGGGCAGGAAGCTGCGGCTGTCCTCGGCGCCGGTCTCTTTGGCGGGGAGCGGCGTACCGACGATCTCCGCGGTCGTCGCCAGGATATCGACCACACTGACCGTCTGCTTGGCGGTTGAGCCGGCGGCCACCTTGCCGGGCCAGCGGGCGATGAAGGGCACCTTGAAGCCGCCTTCCCAGACGTCGTGCTTGCTGCCGCGGAGCACCCCATTGATCTTCAGTCCCGCCTTGGAGGCGGTCGTCTGCAGCAGTCGCTCGTTCTCCGGCCGGTACACGCCGCCGTTGTCGCTGGTGAAGAGGATCAACGTATTCTCCGTCGCTCCCATCTTATCGAGGGTGGCGAGGATGCGGGCGACGCTCAGGTCGAGTTCATGGATCCAGTCGCCGTAGGGGCCGGCCGCGCTCTTGCCGGCGAGGTCTTTGTCGGGCGTGACCGGGTTGTGGACGGCGACAGGCGTGAAGTAGAGGAAGAAGCGCTGGTCCTTAGGCTGGGCTTCGAGCCAGCCCGTAGCCTTGTCAGTGAGCACCTTCATGACCCGCGCTTTTTTTCGGCGTGGCGCATCGAGTTCGAGGATCTTAGACCTTCCATTCTCCGTATCTTCGGGCCCGTAGGTCGCCTGGTAGTCATCGCTGTCGGCCGCAGGACCGGCTAGCTTCATGCCGGTGGGGAAAGTTCCGGAGCGGAGGCCGTAGACGAAGCGGTCCTCGACATAGACGCCCGTGAGGTCGCCATGGTTGCTGGGCACGCCGAAGTGATAGTCGAAGCCGATATCAAGCGGACCCGGGGACAGTTCGGCCTGGTAATCCGTGCGCCACTTCGGATCTTCGTTCTCCCGGCCGTAACCGAGGTGCCATTTACCCACGGCGGCGGTGCGGTAACCCTTCGCTTTCAGCAGGGAGGCCAGGTTGAGGCGGGTCGGCTCGATGTGCAGGGGCGAGAACGTGCCGAGCACTTCATGCGTCAGCGAGGTGCGCCAGCAGTAGCGCCCGGTGAGCAGCGAGTAGCGGGTAGGGGAACAGACGGAGGACGTCGTATTGCCGTCGGTGAAGCGGCGGCCTTCGGCGGCGAGCCGGTCGATCGCGGGCGTGCGGACCAGCTTAGGGTCCGCGCCGTAGCAGCCGGCGCTGCCGTAGCCGTAGTCATCCGCGAGGATGACCACGATGTTGGGGCGGTCGGCGGCGGACGCCGTCAGCGCGAGGAGGAGGGCGAGCAGGGGGCGCATGAGATTACTTTCCTTCGGCGGCCCAACGCTTCATCTGGGCGATATTGCTTTCGATCACGGGGCTGCCCTTGCCGACATAGGGCTTCATGTCGCTGTCATACATGGCCATGGACTCGGGAGCAGGGTCCTTGGTCGCGACGAGCTTGGCGTCGAGGCGACGGCGGTGTTCGGCCAGCACGGCTGCGTAAGCCGGATCGTCTGCCAGGTTGCGGACCTGCCAGCGATCGGCCGACAGCTCGTAGAGTTCTTCGCGAGGGCGGGTGGGGCTGAAGAGGAGTTTCTCGGAGAGTTCCGAGAGTTTGCCGGCGGCGTGCAGGGCGCGGAGCTGTTGCACGATCTGCTTGCCGTCCTTGTAGGCGCAGGGCTGCAGGTGGGGGCGTTCCGGGTGATAGTTACGGATGTAGATGAACTTGTCCGTGCGCAGGCTACGGATCTTCTCAGTGGTCTCGTCGCAGCGGTCGCGGGCGGAGAAAGCCTCGTCGCGCTTCGCGTAGTTAGGCGCGAGGATGTCCTTACCTTGCATCCAGGCCGGGACGCCGAGTCCGGCGGCGGCGAGCGAGAGGGCGGCGAGGTCGATATGTTCGACGAGATCCGGGCGGACCTGGCCGACGGGGACGCCGGGACCGCGGATCACGAGTGGCACATGGGCGCCTTCTTCGTAGAGGAACTGCTTGCCGCGGGCGTGGCTGATGCCGTGGTCGGTCATGAAGACGACCAACGTATTCGCCAGCTGGCCTTCCTTTTCGAGGCGGGCGAGCACACGGCCGACGTGCAGGTCGGTCATGCGGACGGCGTCGAGGTAGTCGGCCCAGTCTTGCAGTAGCACCGGGTCGCGCGGGTAATAGGGCGGCAGGGTGACCTTGCTGGGGTCGGTGACGGCGCCCAGTTCACTGACGACATGTTCACGAAATTTCGCTCGGGCGGCTTCTGGGCCTTCACGCAGTTTACCACCGTTCAGCTGGACCTGCATGAAGAACGGCTGCCCTGGCTTGCGGCCAGCCCAGTCATACGAGTCGTAGATGGAGGGGTCCCATTCGAAGTTATAGTCCGTCTTGCCGAGTCGGTTACCCGCGCCGCCCGTCTTGGCCTTCTTGCCTTTGCCAGCGCCGAAGGGCAGGCCACGGAAGTCGAGGTCAGTCAGGCCGCTGCCGATACAGGTGAAGTAGCCGCTTTGCTGGAAGAGCTTCGGCGTGGGCGTGACCTCCTTGGGCAGGTTGATCTTCAGTTCGCCTCGCCCGCTGCGGTGGTGGTGGGCGCCGATGGTCGTCTGATACATCCCAGTGACCAATGCCGAGCGGCAGGGCGAGCAGACCGGCGCTGTCACGTAGGCCCGGCTGAAGCGGGTGCCTTCCTTGGCGAGCCGATCCACGTGCGGGGTGGCGATGGTGGTCTCGCCGTAACTCCCAAAGTTCGCGGACATGTCGTCCACGATGAACCAAAGGACGTTGGGTCGGTCGGCGGCGACCGCCGTCAGGGCGAAGAGCAGGGCGAGGAGGGGGCGCATGTAGGGGTGAAAGATAAAGGGGTCAGACCCCATTAATAGGGTCTGACCCCTTTTGTGGGGAATGTGGAGAGGCTTATTTCTGGGTGAAGACGAACACGCCGTGCTTGTTCGCGATGACGATGTCGGGCTTGGCGTCCTGGTTCACCTTGCCGGCGAAGAACTGGGTGCCGACGCCGCTGTCGGAGTCGATGCGACGGGGTACGAACGTGGCGGCGCCGGCGGCGTCGCGGTTCAGCTCGAACCAATAAAGCACCGGGTCGGCGTTCGGTTCGTCGTCGCCCTTGATGCCGTGGGCCCAGCGGCGCTTGCCGCAGATGATGTCGGGCAGGCCGTCGCCGTTCATGTCACGGAGCTCGACCGCGTGGATCTGGCTGAAGCCCTTGCCGTCGGCGTTGTCTTCCTTGGTCTTGCCGAGGATGACGTGTTCCTTGAAGGAGCCGTCGGCGTTCTGTTCGAACCAGGACAGGCCGTAGCTGTGGGCCTTGATGCTCGTGATGACGTCGTTACGTCCGTCCTTGTTCACGTCGTAGACATACATCTGGGCGCCACCGACGCCGAAGTTGGCGGCGTGGAACTTCCAGTCGGAGTCCTTGGACATGTCGGCGGGCTGTTCATACCAGCCGTTGGCTTCGAGGATGTCCATGCGGCCGTCGCCGTTGACGTCGCCGGCGCCGTAGCCGTGCGTATACTTGAAGATCTTCTGGTCGTTGGCCTTGTTCTTCGGCGTGATCGGACGGAAGCGGGCCTTACCGAACGGATTCTGCCAATCGATCTCGGCGAAGCCGAACTGGCCGCCGTGGCGGCCCTTGTTGTTCTTCGGATCCTTCACGCGATCGCTCGTGTGGCAGAGGAGCTCCGGCTTGCCGTCGCCGTTCATGTCGACGAGCTGGGGGGACTCGCCGTCGGCGACGTCGAAGATGTTGTGGACGGTCCAAGGGCCGGCCTTGCCCTTCGGGTTTTCGTAGACGAGGGCGGGGTCTCCCGGGAAACCGAACACGAGGATGTCCTGCCAGCCGTCGGCGTTGAAATCGTAGGCGTATGAAACAAAGTAGTCGGAGTAGCCCGTGGCGCCGTTGAAGGGCGTCTTGTTCGGGCCTTTGTCGTGCGAGGGCTCGACGGCGTAGGCGATGCGCTGCTTGAAGTCGGGGCCTTTCCAGATGAACCAGCCGGCCGCGACGTCGACGTGGCCGTCGTGGTCGAAGTCGCCGACTGCGCAGCCTTCGGCCACGAAGTCCTTGGTCAGGGTCTGCTTGTCGAAGGACAGTTCACCGGCGACGCAGCCGTTGAAGGTCGCGGCCAGAAGGAGGGGGGCGAGGAATCGCATGGGGGTAGGAGTAATACACCTCCCGCCCAGATTGGTTGCGAGGAGTTTTTGGACCTTAGGCTAATCGAGACCTTATGATTACTCCAGCCGGCCGAACATGATGCGTTCCTTGCGGCTGGGGTCGGAGTCACCTTGGGTCACGACCAGCCAGATAGCCCCCCTGTCCTCGACGAAAGTGGGGTATTGGAAGGACTTGGTGCTCTCGAAGCGGTATTTACGCTCCCAGGTGAGGCCGTCCTTGGAGACGTCGACATTGAAGACGCTCCGGCTGACGCCGTCGATCCGGGTGAGCTCCTGCCAGCCGAGGAAGTAGGTTCCGTTGAACTTATCGAACGTCGGCTTGGAGCCGGCGCCTTGCTTGACGAAGGCCTTCTCGCCCCCGGTCGTCCAGGTCCGGCCATCCTGACTTTCGCAGAACCAGTAGTTGTGGTCGCCGTTCTCCTGGCGGCAGATGGCCAGCCAGGTGCCGTTGGGCAGACGATTGACCGCGGGCTCGGTCAGGGCCGGGCCGCCGGGGCCGTTGAAGTGGCCGACGACTTCGAGGGTGTCGGCGGCGGCGTTCAGCGTGCAAAGTGCCTGCTGGGCGCCGACGTAGTTGTTGATCGCGATATAGGTGCGGCCGTCGAATTCCTTGAAGTTATCGAACAGGTAAAGACCGGCGTCGACGGGCTTACGCTTGAAGCCCTGCTTGGCGGCGTCGGCGTGCAGATATTGTGGCTGCAGGTCGAAGACGCCGTCGCTCGTGTGCAGCTTCATGCGATGGATCTCGCGCTCGAAGGTCAGCGTGCCGAGGTCGAAGTCGCGATAGTAAGTCTGTGACTGACGCTTGCCGGGCTGCTCGCTGGCGAACCAGCAGCGGAGGGTCTTCGGGGCGATCTGCTTGATGCGGGGCACGAAGCAGGCGCCAACGGGAAGGGTCTCGTTGGCGAAGGCTTGTTCGGAGCGGGCGAGGGTCATCACGTCGAGCAGGCGTTCGTTGCGCAGGTCGACGATGGAGAGCGTCGCGTAGACGAAGGGCCACTGGGCGGCCTCGCCGGCCTGGCGGTCGTTGACCTCGGCCACGACATAGGCGCGGTCGCCGACGATCGTGAAATGGGCGTCGTGCGCGCCTTTGACCTCCGGGCCGGTGACCTTGAAGAGGCTGGTCATGACCTTGTCGCCCGCGGCCTTGGCGTCCCAGCCGACCGGCAGCAGCGAGGCGGACGGCTTGGGTTCTTCCTTGGGCGTGGAGCAGCCCACGAGCAGGGCGGCCAAGCAGAGGAGCAGGCGGGTCTTCATGGGGTTACTTTGCCGATGCGACGACTGGGAGCAACTGGAAGGCGTCGAGGATCACGAAGCCTTTGGTGTCCTCGTTGGCGACGGTGAGCGTATAGTCCACCCCCTGACGAAGGCGGATGCGACCGACTTCGCGGAAGGCCTCACCGGCGGGGAGGGGCTGGGTCTGGTCCACGGTGAAGCGATGTTCCGTGCCGCCGCCAGCGATCGTGATCGGCAGGCGCGTCGTCCGCGTCTCATGGGCGGAGTAGGCCATGCGCAGTGCGAATTCGCCGTCGGCAGGTCCCTTGAAGCGGAACACCGCGCGCGACTTACCATCGGAGCGCTGTTCGTCGTGCAGGTAGCCAGTGCCGACGTGCGGCTTGAAGTTCGTGGAGCGTTCCCAGTCGCCCGAGAGTTCGGCCTGCGCGTCGTCGAGGATCAGACCCGGTAGGGACTTCGAGTCGATCGAGACTGGGCCGGAGGAGCGGGCGACCTTGCCGACCGGCGGCAGCACGGGGAGTTCGAGGACGACCTTCTGGGCGAGCAGGCGGGTGCGGAGCGTGGGATAGTCGAGGGCTTGGACGGTGACGCCGTTCTTGGCGGAGAGGGCGGCGGCGACACCAGCGCCTTGGCCGATGGCCATCCAGGTCGGCTCGACGCGGACGGACGAATACGCGACGTGCGTGGCCGAGAGCGCGACGGGGACGAGCAGGTTGGAACACTCCGAGGCCGAGGGCGTGATGGCGCGGTAAGGAATGTGATAGGCGTAGCCGTGGCGGCGTCCCGGCATGCGCACGGGGAAGATGGTGCCTTCGTTGATGACGCCGTCGGGCAGGGCCAGGCGACGGCAGTCATGCGAATCGATGGGAAAGGACGAGATCGCGATCGGGTCGTCCTTCTGGGCGTCTTTGAGCACGTCGTTCTGGGTCAGGATCATACGTCCGTCCATGCGTCGTCCTTCGCGGACGTAGAGCTGCGGCGACCAATGTTGCGTCTCCGGGAATTCATCTCGGCAAAGGCCGAGCTCGGCCATCGTCGCGCGGATCTTCGCCGGGACGGCCGGGTCGGTCGTGAGGAACTTGTAGAACTCCAGGGTATACTGCTTATGCTTCTCCCAGAGCTTGGCGCGGCCGGCGGGGTCGGAGGCGCACCAGCCGTTGGCTTCGCCGACGAGGCCCATCGAGAACATCTTCCCGATGCCGTTATTGGCGTCGAACTTGTCGCCCGGCAGGGGATAAAGATCCCAGGGCAGCGGCGCGTTCGGGTATTTCTGGAAATACCGGCGGATCAGCTCGAAGCGGGCCGGGTCGTAGGTCTGGGGCTCCGGGAATGGCACGCGGTTCACGGAGTTCTTCGTCAGGCAGAGACGGAAACTGTAGACCATCACGGTTTCTTCGCCGGCCTGGTCGTCGCCGGGGCGGACGGACGTGATGAACGGCAGCGGCAGGCCGTTGGCATCGAAACCATTGATGGCCATCTTCTCCTTCGGGTATTGGCGGCCCGCGAACGATTCTCCGTATTCGTCGCGGCTCTCTCGACCGATGTGCCAGACCACGCCGGCGCGGGCCATCAGGTCGCCCTCATACGTAGCATCGATGAAGACTTTCGCGGTGTGTGTGCCGCCGGACGTCCGCAGGCCGACGATCCGGGCGCCGGCTTTCTCGACGCCTTCTAGGGTCTGCTTCGTCAGCACGCTCACGCCGGCTTCCTTGAGCATCGCGTCCGTCACGCGGGCGGCGACGTGCGGTTCGTAGGTCCAGACGGAGTTGTCCTTCACCGCGACGTCGTAAGGCAGCTTCACGCCGCGGGCGGCATAATCGGCGGCGACGCGTTGGTGCCATTCCTCGAACAGACCCAGCAGGGTGGAGCGGACGGTCTGATTGGAATCGCTGAAGCTCAGGCCGCCGGTGTTGACGCCGCCGACGTGGGCGGAGGGTTCGAGGAGCACGACCTTCGCGCCTTCGCGGGCGGCGGCGATCGCCGCGCAGAATCCTCCCGGCGTGGCGCCGTAGACGATGACGTCGGCCTCCGCGGCCTGGGCGGGACGGGCGAGCAGCAGGAGCCCTAAGGCGAGGAGGAGGCGCATGGGCGAGGAAGAGGGCAACTTAGCCCTCGGCCCTGCTTTGCCAACTTATTCTGCCTTTTGCCGGCTGTTTACTTGGCGGGCAGTGGCGGAAGCTTGGCGCTGTAATGCACGGCCCGGTGGCGGGCGTCATCGTAGGCGAAGTGTAGCCACTGCTTGTCGGCGCTGACGAAGCCATCCGGATAGTTCAGCGAGCCCTTCATCAGCTTGCCGGGATATTGCGGGTCGGGGCCGGCCTCGGGCACGAGCACGCGCTGGTAGGGCCAGGTCTTGCCGTCGTCGAAGCTGATCCAGAGGGAAAGCGGAGCACGACGTTTGGCGTTATTGTTATGCAGCAAGGCGACGGCCTTACCTCCGAGCGGGAAGAGGGTAGCCTTGCTGCCGGGGTTGGGGATGTCGGTGACCGAAGCGAATTCGGGCCACGTGCGACCGCCGTCCCGGGAGGTCGCCTGATAGAGCACGCCACCGAGGCCATCGGCGCGGATATACATCAGGATCGAGCCGTCGGCGCGTTCATGGATGGTCGGTTCGGCCCAGCCGAAGTATTTGTCGTTGGGCGTGAGGCGCACGTTACCGTGCTCGCTCCAGGTCTTGCCGCCGTCCGCGCTCATCAGCACGCCATTGCGCGGGTTGGTGAAGGCGCGGTCGAGCGGAGCCTTGTCCTTTTCGGAATCCGGACCGACGTAGTGTTGGAAGGGCATCAGGATACGGCCGTCCTTGGTGACGATGGAAGGGCGGATGAAGGTGCGTTCCTTCAGGCGACCAGGCAGGGCGGTGGGCTTGCTCCACGTCTTGAAGGAGTCGTCGCTCGTCAGATACCAGGAGCGCCAGTCGTTGGCCCAGTGCTTGGAGTGGGTGGAGAAGAAGAGCGTCGCGCGGCCGTCACGGACGAGGACTTCGGTCGGCCCTTGGCCGATGGTCTGGCCTTCGCGGGGGAAGCCGACGTCGAACGTCGCCAGCGGCGACCACGTCTTACCTTCGTCGGTGCTGCGCGTGATCGCGGTATAGTTCAGCGGGGAGGGTTCGGTGTCGCCCCCGGCCAGCATGAAGTAGATCCACGAGCCGTCGGGCATCAGGCGCAGCGTCGTGTCGCAGACCATCCGGTTGGGCGTGTAGCCTTCGTACGGGATACTAGTGCGGTCCTGCTTGGCATCGATGAGTCCTTGGGCCGTCCACTTGGCGTCAGCACGGACGCCATGCCCGCCGAGTTCTGGGTGAGGGGTCTTGGTCGCCTTGTTCACGAGCGAGCGGGTGACCTTGGTCTGCTTGGCGATGTCCTCTTCCGTGAACTTCGTGAGCAGGATCTCGGCATCGGTGTGGCGATTCCAGTCGTAGAGGATGTGGATCGTGCCGTCCGGAGCCTGGAAGCCGTCGGGGTAGGAGACCGAGGCGCGGTCGTCGAGGAGGAGGCCTGGACCCCAGGTCTTGCCGTCATCTTTCGAGATGAAGGCCATGAGGCTGGAGCGGCGGGGGAGCTGGACGTCGATCGGGCCGTTCTTCACCAGCAGCAGGTTGCCGGAGGCGAGCCGACGAATGAAGAACCGGGCCTTGGGGTTCTTGATCGGCGAATCCATGGGCGTGCTCCAGGTGCGGCCACCGTCGGCCGAAGTGGATTCACTGATACCTTTGCCAGCGCGGGCCAGCATCCAGAGCGAGCCGTCCTTGCGTTCGACGATCATGTGCTCGTCGAAGTCAGTGCCCGGGAAGGTGACGCCGCCGCGGCGGGTCCAGGTCTTACCTTGGTCGGAGGAGGCGTAGACGTTGGCCATGCGGATCGCATCGAGGTCGCGGTGATGGTCGCGGAAAGTCGCCACGTCCGGAAAGTCTCGGTTCCAGGGGTTGATCTGATTACGAGTCCAGAGCGAGACAGGCAGGAGCCAGTCGCCGTTGGCGAGGACCGTCGGTTTGTTGAGCGTGCAGCCGTCGGCGATGCGTACCGGCGCCGACCAGGTCGGGTTCGCGTCATCGGGGTTATCGCAGCGCGTGACCCAGTCGCCTGCGCGTCCGTCGAACATGCCGAGGCTCTGATCGAAGAAGCACCAGAGACGGCCTTGCGGGTCCGTCCAGAGGTTGCCGACGAGCGTGCGTCGGTTGGGTTTGCCCGGGAGGTCGGTCGGATCGATGACCAGTCGGGTCTTCGACCAGCTTTTACCGCCGTTGTCGGAGGAAGATAGCATCAGGAAACCATTGGCGCTATCGCCGTTGCCGATCCACGCGGCCCAGAGACGCCCCTTCGGCGTGCGATCGAGGCCGATGATCATATTGCCCGGTCGATTCGCCGCGTCGTATTCCGGGCCCGGGTTGGTGTTCAGGATCGGCGGTTCAAGGGAGAGGTCGAGCGTCGGCTGATCGAGCGCAAATAGCGGCGCGAGCAGCAACGCAGCGAGAAGGGGGAGGGTGAGTTTCATGTTCATTGTTCGTCGTTCTTGGTTTCTTTGAAGGGGTTGGTTCACGGGATGATGCGCACGCTGAGGGCGTTGAGCGTGGCGTGGGTGGAAGTCGTGATCGTGAAGGCATTGTCCCCGCGCTTGAGCACCTCCTTGAGGTCGGCGGAGGAGACGGTGAGGCTGACCTCTGCTTTGCTGCGCGTGGACTTCAGGTCCTTGAGCGGTCGGCCGTTGAGGGTGACCGCGGGAGCCTCAAATCCGTCCTCGGCTTTGAAGATGAGCTCGAGGCTGGCTTCCTTGGCTTTCGCCGGCTCGTCGGCGATGATGAGCCGCACGGTGCCCGGGGCGGCCGGTTTAAGGCTCATGACTTCGGCACCGCCGAGAGAGCTCCAAGGCCCGCGGCTCATATCGATGTCGCAGAAGTATTCCTTGGGTAATTGCGCCAGCTTGGTTCGGTCGCCCAGTTGATCGAGCAAGGGCATCTCGTCACGGAGGTAGAAGTTGAAGAAATACAGCCCGTCCGCGCCCTTCTCCCAGAGCGTGGCGGCGGCGGCGCGAAGGCTTTCGGGTGAGCCGTAACGACGGTAGCTCTTGCGCAATGTCATCCGCTCCATCGAGCCATAGACCGGCGTGTGATGGCGGTGGGCCAGGGTGACCCACGCTTCGAGGTCCAGGTCGGAGAACATGACGCCGTTTCCGGCGATCACGGCATCGAGCAGGCCTTGCTTCAGCCAGGCCTCGGCGTCGAGACCCATGGCGAGGGATTGTTTGGGTGAGTCCGGCATCCGCGACACCAGGCGTATCGGATGGCCGCGTTTCTTGGCCGATTCATCAAGGATGGCCCGTGCCTCGGCGACGAAGGCGGTCATGACGACGGTGTCCACTTCCCGGTGGCGGAAGAGGACGGGCGAGCGGAGCCAGTCGAGTTCGATCCCATCCAGATCGTAGCGGCGGCAGGCTTCGCGCAAGGTGTCGAGGTAATGCTTCCGCACCTCCGGCTTGGAGTAATCGAGCCGGAGGTCGCGACGAGGAGTGAACTCGGGCTTGGGGCCGGTGCCATTGATCCACGGAAGGAACTGGTTTTTCCACTCGGCGACCGTCGGCGGGTTGATCCACGCATCTCGGTGGGTGCGACGAAAGTCATCCCACAGATGCGCCCAATTGAAGAGGCCATGGTGCGCATCGTTCATGCGCATCGAGAAGAAGAACTTCTTTCCGTCTCGTTTCCAGAACTGGAGAATCGGCTGGAGCGGATCTTCGCCGAGGGCGGAGATATGGTCGCGCTTCAGCTCCCAGATGGGCACGCCGAAGTTGCCGCAGTAGGACAAGCCCTGGATTCCCGTCTTCGCCAGCGGTCCGATCCGGGGGGCGAGGGCGTCCTCCAGCGAGTCGATCTTAGGCAGGGGGAGGTATTTACCCACCGGCACCCAGAGGCCGTTGGCGTGATGCTCCGGGTAGGCGGGCCACTTCAGGTCGTCGCTGTCGTTATTGAACAAGACGAGGGGGAGGCCTCGACCGGCGAGGGTGACGTCGCGTGAGGTGTCGGCTGCGTTCAGCACCACCATGCATGCGAGCGCCAAGACCGTCAGACGCTGGATAGGGGTTTTCATGGGGTGGCTCCATTTTACCCCGGCATGGCTTACTTCGATGTTTAATTCCATGGGATTTGTGTTACTGTAACATAATGGCCAAGGTGCGAAACACGATGCGGGGGGTCGCGGCAGCGGCGGGCGTCTCGGCGATGACCGTCTCGCGGGTGTTGCGTAACGATCCCCGGACATCCGCGGCCGTCAGGGCCAAGGTGCTGTCCGCCGTCCGCCAGATGGGCTACCGTTTGGATCCGCGGCTGGCCCAAGCGATGCGCATGTTGAAGGCGCCGGGTGGCGCGACGATCGCCGTCGTCCGGGAGTATTATCCGCAGGACGGCCTGCTCGGGCCGTCTTATCAGTATGTCTCGCTTGAGGATATTCGGGCGCAAGCCGTATCCCACGGTTTCTCGGCGGAGGAGTTCTGGCTGGGGCGCGATGGCCTCACGCCGCGCAAGCTGGTCCGGATCCTGAAGGCCCGCGGCATCGAGGGGCTGATCGTTTCGCCGATGAGCAAGCGGCTCGCCTGTGCGGACATCGATTTTGAGTCATTTTCGGCGGTCACCTTCGGCTACGCGATGAGCAGTCCTTCCCTGCATATGGCCGGTGGTAACGTGTTGGGCGGCATGTTGCTGGCGTTTGAACGTCTGCGGGCGCTCGGCTACCGGCGTATCGGGGTGGCGCTCACGAAATGGATCGTCGGCCGCAGTCAGTCCGCCTTCACCGGCGGCCTCTTCAGTCTGCATCAAGACCTCTCGGCGGAGGAACGCGTCCCGTTCCTGGAGCTGCCCCATGAGATCGAGCAGGGACGTGACCTCTTCTCCGCCTGGATCCGCCGGCATGACCCGGACGTTGTCATCTCGATGGATACGCACGCGCCTCGGTGGATCAAGGGCATGGGGCTGCGCATGCCTGAAGACATCGCATTCGTTTCGTATGATTGGGTTCCTTCCATGTCGGGGTATGCGGGCATCGATCAGCGTCGGCCGCATGTCGCCGCCGCTGCGGTGGACTTGCTGGCCGTCCAGATGTCACGCTTCGAGCGCGGCGTACCCGCGGTGCCCCGCCAAGTCCTGATTCCTTCGGCTTGGGTCGACGGAGATAGCGTGCCGTCACGCTGAGGAGCGGCCCAGCTTTGTCAGGCCTTGCCCGTGAGTGCGGACACGGCTTGGCGGATGACCCAGCCATGCGACTCGAGGGCCGCGCGCGCCGCGGCTTCGTCGGCACCGGTCAGGTCACGGACGATACGGATCGCGCGACCGCGGAGCTTCGAGTTCGACGGATGGAGGTCGATCATCAGGTTGCTCATCACTTTGCCGGAACGAGCGAGGGCGAGCGTCGTGATCAGGTTGAGCACGAGCTTCGTGGCCGTGCCGGCCTTGAGGCGCGTCGAGCCCGTGAGCACTTCGGGACCGGTGTCGGGGAGGATCGCGCGGTCGAGCAGGGGGTGGTCTCGGTAGGCGGGATTGCAGGCGACGAGGACGGTCTTGGCGCCGCGGCGGCGGGCTTCGGCGAGGCAGCCCCAGATGAACGGCGCATGGCCGCTGGCGGAGATGCCGATCACGACGTCTTGCGCGGTCACCGCGCGGGCGGCGATGGCCCGGACGCCGGCGGCGTCATCGTCTTCGGCGCCTTCGACGGCGCTCCAGAGCGCTTGCCGGCCGCCGGCCATGATGCCTTGGACGAGCGAAGCCGGGGTGCGGAAGGTCGGCGGGCATTCGCTTGCGTCGAGCACGCCGAGGCGGCCGGACGTACCGGCGCCGCAATAGATCAGGCGGCCACCGGAGGCGAAGGCCTTGGTGACGGCTTCAACCGTCCAAGCCACGTGGGCGCTTTCGGCGAGGATCTTGCCGGGCAGCGTCGCATCTTCGGCGAGCATGAGTTGAATCGCCTCGGCGAGCGGCATCTCCGCGAAGCCGGCGGACTTCGGATTGCGCCCTTCGGTCGGGGCGTTGGCGACGGGACGCCAGGAAGCTGTCGCGGAGGGTGCGGGCGCGGGCAGGGCCGGCGCGGCGGCCGGAGCGGATCCGGCGAGGCGCCGGGCCATGGCGATCGCGCCCCACACGCCGGGGCGCGCGAGGCTGACGACCTCGCTGCCGGGCCGCGCGGCGAGGATCTTCGCGGTGACCTCATCGGCGAACCAGGGATTCTTGAGCAAGGTCGAACCGTTGAGCACGAAGCGGACTTTCTCGCCCGGACGGGCGACCCGCGCGGCGCAGTGGACCGGGTCCTTGCTGAGTCGCTCGGAAGCGCGCCGCAGGATGGCCACGGCGATCGGGTCCTGCCGCGAGGTCGCGGCGGCGAAGACCACCTGCGCCAGCGAGGCGATCTCGGTCTTGTTCGCCGTCATCGACCATTCGATGAGCGACTCGGGGTCGTTCATCTGGAGGAAGGCCAGCATGTCGGCGCCGAGGCGGGGCCAGTCGGCGTCGATGTCGGAGATCGTGACCGTGGACTTGAGCGCATGCATCGCGATGTCGCATGCGCTGCCGCGGTCCCCGATGATGTGGCCACGGCCGCCGATCTTGACCGTGCGTCCGTCGCGATGGCGACCGAGGCAGCAGGAGCCGGTGCCGCTGAGCTGCAGCACCTGGGCCGCGCAGTCGGCCGGCCAGGGATCCGCCTCAAGGGCGAGGAGCAGGTCGTCGCCGACCACGACCGGCACGCCAGGCCAGGTCGATCCGACGGCGCGGCGGAGGCGTTCGCGGTCGGCGTCGGTGCGGACGCCGGCCATGCCGACCCCGATGCGGTCCGGCGGGGCGGGCAGCCGTTCGCGGATGGCTTCAAGCAGGGCGGCGAGCTCTTCGGGGCTGAGGAGCCGGAGGTTGCCGGGACCGACGGCCAAGGAGGCCAGTTCGGCGTCGTTCCCGTCGACCAGCAAGGCCGAGGTCCGCGTGCCGCCGCCTTCGATGCCGAGGACTCTCATGGGCTCAGCGGATCTTGTAGATCTTCACGTCATCGATCCAGACCGTCGAGTTCGCGAGGAAGCTGAACCAGCGCTTCATGTCGTGAGCATAGCCCTCGGAGCGGTGGCTCGCGATCAGTTTGCCGTCGAGGGAGAAGCGCATCTCGTCGCCTTCGGTGACGAGCGTGTACACGTGCCATGCTTGGTCGGCCTTCAAAGGCGTGACCTGCGACTTCTTCTTGAGCATCGCTTCGAAGGCCGGGTCAGGCTTCCGTTTGGCGGCGGCGTCATCCGCGTGCTTCTTCTTCACGGCCAGGTTCATCGACCCCGTCTTACGGTCGGAGAGGGTCAGGTCGGTCTGAGAGAGGGTCGCGTAGCAAAGGTGACCGGCATGGACGTCTTTGAGGGAACGGTCGACGAAGCCCGTCACGAGGTTCTCGGCCTTGTTCAGGCCCGGGAACTTGAACCGGACGATCACGCCGCCGTCGGCGAAACCGGCGTCGTGGTGGATGTGGGCGGCGTGGCCAGCCTCCTTGGTCGCGCTGGCGATCTTCATGATCCCGGCGTCGAGGTCGGCCTGCTTGAGCTTAGGGACGCGGTCGGCCGTGGCGCTTTCCCAGCCGTTACCGATGTCCTTGAGTCCGGTGCCGGTCTCTTCGCGCTCAAAGGCGTCGTGGAAGATCAGCGTGCCTTTCGTCTGCAGCCAGGCGGTGTCGTCGGCGGCGGCGACGGATCCTGCCATGAGGCAGAGGAGGCAAGTTGACCAGTTGACCAGTTGGCCAGTTGGCCAGAAGGAGCGACTAAGGGGGCGCATGGGGTGGAGGTAGCGAAGATACAGTGCAAAGGTGCAAAAGTGCAAAGGTGGAAGCAAGTAGGGGTTGGGGTAGGTATAGGGGTAGGGGTAGGAACACTGAGAAATGAAAAGGGCTAGGGGGTTAGCCTAGCCCTGTCTCTGGCCCTCACTTTTGCACCTTTGCACAGGCCGCAGGCCGATTTGCACTTTTGCACATAGGACAGCACGTGGTGCTGTCCCTACCTCGGCTTATGCGACCAACGCTTTGACGACCTTGGTCGGGAGGACGCCGGTGAGCTTCTGGTCCAGACCCTGATACTTATAGGTGAAGCGTTCGTGGTCGTAACCGAGTAGGTGAAGGACTGTGGCGTGGAAGTCGTTGATCGGAAGCGGGTCCTTGACGATGTTGTAGCTGAACTCGTCGGTCTCGCCGTAGATCTGGCCGCCCTTGGCGCCGCCGCCGGCCATCCACATGGAGAAACAGCGCGGGTGGTGGTCGCGGCCGTAGTTCTCCTTGGTGAGTCCGCCTTGGCTGTAGATCGTGCGGCCGAATTCCCCGCCCCAGACGATGAGGGTGTCGTCGAACATCCCGCGTTGCTTGAGGTCCTCGATGAGGGCGTGGCAGGGTTGGTCGATGTCCTTGCACTGGCTGGGCATGCGGCCGCTGACGTTGGAGTGGTGGTCCCAGTTGTTATGGTAGATCTGGACGAAGCGGACGCCACGTTCGACGAGGCGACGGGCCATCAGCACGCTATTGGCGAAGCTACCGCGCTTGCGGGCTTCTTCGCCGTAGAGCTTGAAGATGTGTTCCGGTTCCTTGGTGAGGTCGGTCAGTTCCGGCACCGAGGCCTGCATGCGGAAGGCCATCTCATACTGCTTGATGCGCGTATGGGTCTCCGGGTCGCCCACGGTCTCGTAGTTGAGGCGGTTGAGCTGGTTGATGCCGTCGATGGTCTGCTTGCGCAGGTCGTCGGGCACGCCGGGAGGGTTATTGATGAACAGGATCGGGTCGCCCTTGCTACGGAAGGAGACGCCGGCGTGCTCGCCCGGCAGGTAGCCGCTGGACCACAGACGGCTCGAAATGGCCTGTTCTTGGTCGCGGTTAGTCGGGGTCGCGATGAGGACCACGAAGTTAGGCAGGTTGTCGTTCTCGGAACCGAGGCCGTAGGAAGCCCAGGAGCCGAGGCAGGGGCGGCCGGTGATCTGATTGCCTGTCTGCATGGCGCAGATCGCGGGCTCGTGGTTGATCGCCTCGGTGTTGAGGGAGCGCATCCAGCAGATGTCGTCGGCGTTCTTACCGAGGTTGGGGAGCAGTTCCGAATTCATCCACATGCCGCATTGGCCTTGCTGGGTGAAGTTGAACTTCGAAGGCGCGATGGGGAAGCGCGTCTGGCCGCTGGTCATCGTCGTCAGGCGCTGGCCGTTACGGATGCTCGCGGGCAGGTCCTTGTCATACATCTCCTTCATCTTCGGCTTGTAGTCGAAGAGATCCATCTGGGCGGGGCCGCCGACCATGTGGAGGTAGATGACGCGCTTGGCCTTGGGTAGGTGCTGCGTGCTGATCGCGCCCGGCGCGGCGTGGGCCATCGTGCGTCCGAGCAGGCTGGTGAGCGCGGCGGCGCCGAGGGCGTTGGCGCCCGTGCCGAGGAAGCGGCGACGGGTCTGGAGGGTGTTCCACTCGTGGAGGATGGACATGGCGATTATTTGTTAAGGAGTTCGTCGAGGTTGAGGAGCTGGCTGCAGACCATCGTCCAGGCGGCCAGTTCGGAGCGGGGGATTTTCTCTTCGGACTTCGCGTCGCCGACTCCGAGGAGGGCGGCGGCGTCGTCGGGCTTGGCGACATAATGCGCGCGCAGTTTTCCGAGTCCGTCGGTCAGGATCGCCGTTTCGGCCGGCTTGAGCGGACGGCAAAGCGTGCGCTGGGCGGCCGCGTTGAGGCGGGCGACGTCATCGCCGGATCCCTGCAGGGTGTGCTGGGCGAGGATGCGCGAGGCTTCGACGTATTGCGGGTCATTGAGCATCACGAGCGCCTGCAGAGGCGTGTTGGTGCGGTCGCGGCGGACGCAGGTGACCTCGCGGGACGGAGCGTTGAAGAGGTCGAGGCTCGCGGGCGGGGCCATGCGGCGCCAGTAGTTGTAGAGCGAGCGGCGGTAGAGGTTCTCGCCCATGTCGGCCTTATAGACTTGGATGCCCACGCCGACGACTTCCCAGATATTTTCCGGCTGGTAGGGCTTGGTGCCTGGTCCGCCCATGCGGGGTGAGAGCGTGCCGCTGACGGCGAGCGCTTGGTCGCGGAGCATCTCAGCGTCCATGCGGAAACGAGGGCCACGGCTGAGGAGGGCGTTGTCGCGGTCCTTCTCGACCTTCTCCTTGGTGGTCAGGGCGGCCTGACGGTAGGTCGCGCTGGTGAGGAGCTGCTTATAGAAGCGCTTCACATCCCAGCCATGCGTGCGGAAATCGATCGAGAGCCAGTCGAGGAGTTCGGGGTGAGAGGGCAGGCTGCCCATGATGCCGAAGTCTTCGGAGGTCTTGACGAGGCCGGTGCCGAAGAGCTCCTGCCACATGCGGTTGACCGTCACGCGGGTGGTCAGGGGGTTGGCGTCGCTGATGATCCACTTCGCCAAGCCGAGGCGATTACGCGGGGCGTCGGCGGGGAGCTTGCCGAGCGCGGAGGGAATCTCCGCGGGGACGGCGTCGCCTTTCTTATCATACGCGCCGCGGATGAGGATGTTGGCCATCGCGGGGCTATCCATCTTCTCTTCCTGGACGTGGGTGAGCGGGCTGCGGCCACGGATGGCCATCTGCTCGGCGGTCAGCTTGGCGACGGCGTTCGAGGCGAGCTTGAAGGGCTCGTGGCGGTTAAGTAGGAAGTGTTCGCGCAGGGCTTCCTTCTGCTGGGCGTTGGGCTTGCCGGCGAGCGACTGGCGCAGGGTGCCGAGCTTGGCGAGCGTCGTCACCTCGCTCGGGGCGAGGGCGCGGGCGTAGAGGAAGACATCCTGGATCGAGCCATGGAAGGCTTCGCTCTGGCTGCGCTGGCCGATGCGGGTCGGGGTGGCGGCCTTGGTGTCGGTCTTGAGCTTATCGATCTCCGCGCGGGTCTCGGCGAGGACGCCGTTGACGTAGATCTTCACGCCGGCGGCCTTGCCGCTGCCGTCGTAGGTCATGAACACATGCTGGTAGGCGGTGTTGATGGCATTGCGCGTGGTCGTGACCTTGATGGCGTCATCGGGCCACTTGCTGATGATGTAGACGCCAAGGTTGCGGCCGGCTTGGAAGAAGTTCCAGCCTTGCGCGCCCTTGGGGTCATCCATGCGCGCGATGATCGCGCCCGTGCCTTCGACCTTGTCGGCTTTGATCCAGGCGCCGGCGGAGAAGGCCTGCTTGGTGCCGAAGTTGCCGGCCTCGCCGATTACGAGGTGGGAGCCTTTCTTGAAGACGGGGGCCGGGCCGGTCTTGCCGTTCTTCATCCAGGCGATCGGCTCGCCGGCGGCGGTGGTTCCGGCGGGCAGGCCCTTGCCTTCGTTCAGGGCGAGGCGGGTGACGAGGTCCTTGGCAGGGATGTCGGCATCGAGGTCGGCGGGCTTGGCCTTGGCGAACCACTGCTCGAAGAGCGGCGTGCCGAGCTTACGGGCCGCGGCGACCTGCTCGTTGCCCTTGGCGATTTCGCCAGGGAGGGCGTCCCAGCGCGGGCGATCGGCGTCGGAAGGCAGGTAGATGACCGGCCCGCGGCCGTCCTTCACGTTGCCGTCGAGTCCGCCCTGGGTGGTGTTCCGGAAGAAGGCGGACATCGCGTAGAAGTCCTTCTGCGAGAACGGGTCGAACTTATGGTCGTGGCACTGGGCGCAGTTGGTGGTCAGGCCGAGGTAGACCCAGCCCATGGTCTGCACGCGATCAGCGGCGTAGTTGGCGAGGTTCTCTTCGACGATCGTGCCGCCTTCGTTGGTGGTCGGGTTGCAGCGCTGGAGGCCGGTGGCGATGCGCTGTTCCTCGGTCGGGTTGGGGAGGAGGTCGCCGGCGAGCTGCTCGACGGTGAACTGGTCGAAAGGCTGGTTGCGGTTGAAGGACTTCACCACCCAGTCGCGGTAGGGCCACATCTCGCGATAGGCGTCGAAGTGCAGGCCGTGCGAGTCGGCGTAGCGGGCGGCGTCGAGCCAGTAGCGGGCGCGGTGTTCGCCGTAGGCCGGCAGGGCCATCAGTTCGTCGATGAGCGCGGAGAGCTGCGCATCGTTGAGGCGGCTGCCGTCCTTGGGCAGGTGCTTGGTCAGCAGGGCAGGCGAGGGCGGCAGGCCGGTGACGTCGAGGCTGACGCGGCGGATGAGCGTGGCGGCGTCGGCTTCAGGCGCGGGCTTAAGGCCGGCGGCGTCGAGCTTGGCGCGGACGAATTGGTCGATCGGGTTCTTGGCCCAGCTGTCATCAGAGGTCTTCGGTAGCGGCGCCTTCTGCGGGGCGACGAGCGACCAGTGCGGCTGCCACGGCGCTCCCTGTTCGATCCAGCGACGCACGAGCGCGATCTCGGCGGGCTTGAGCTTCTTGTGGGTTTCGGGCGGAGGCATGATCTCATCCTCGTCCGTGGAGAGCATGCGCTGGTAGAGGGTGCTTTGGTCAGGCTTGCCCTTGATGATGGTCGGCGGCTCTTCCTTGCCCTTCTTGTCGACGCGGGCGGCGAAGAAGCCGGCTTCGGTGTCGAGACGCAGGCCGGCCTTGCGGGTGCCGGGATCCGGACCGTGGCAGTGGAAGCAGTTTTCGGCGACGATCGGGCGGATGTCGCGGTTGAACTGCACGGTATCTTCGGCCGCGCTGGCGGCGGACAGGAAGAAGGGCAGGAGCGCCAAGAGGGGCTTACGCATGGGGAAGGGGTCGGTATGAATTAAAGGGCTAAAGGACGGAGGGAAAGCCGGATTGGGGCAAACACGACATAAGATAGGGTGTCCCGGCGGGTTGTTCCCCTCCTAGGTGTTTAATACCACCTTTAAGGCGGTATCATTAGCCGTGAATTAACGGCATCGGGCCAGCCTGAGGGCCGACGATTCTCCCTGGCCGTCCGCTAGCGGGTCTTGCCGGCGGCACCCATCGACCAGATCTGCATGCGGGATCCGGCAGTGGCTGGCTGGCTGGCCGCATACTCGATCAGGATCCGGTGCTGACCTGGGGTCAGTCCCTCCGCAAGGGGGAGTCGGTTGGGGTTACGCTTCAGCGGTCGGGGGCTGCCGCCATCGATGCGGTAAGTGGCCAGCGGTTCGGCGACCGCATCGATCTCGTAACCCAGGAAGAGCAGCTCGCCTTCGAAGCCGAACTCAATCGTCCCACCGGTGGCCGGACTTTCCCAGCGGTTGCCGTCCGCGGTTCGCTTCCAACCGCTGTTCGCGGTCGGCTGCAGATCCGCGTATTGAGCGTAGCGGCAGTCGACGAAAAGGTCGGAGATCATCGGCGCGGGCAGCGTCGTCCGGACGGCGGCGGGGGCCGGCTGGTCTTTGACCTGCTGGAGGAGGGCGATCAGCAGTTCCGAGGCGAGGATATGTCCGGTGTCGTTCGGGTGTACCACGTCGGCATACATCGTCTCCCACTGGACGCGACCGGCGTAGATTTCCGGCCACCAAGCGTCGCGGAAGCTGACCATCGGTAGGTCATAATGGCGGCCGAGCATGTGCTGGGTCTCCTGGGCGTTCTCGCCCTTGCGCTGCATGAAGAACAACTGCACGACGGCGGGTTGCTGCGGCTCCCGGAGGACCTGACGCAGGACGCCTTCGTAAGTGCTCCAGAACATCGGCACGGGGTGGTTGTCGTTCACCGCATACTCCACGATGACCAGGTCGGGTTGCTTGCTGAGGACATCGCGCCGGACGCGCATGGAGCCGTAGAGCGAATTCGTACCGCCGATGCCGGCGTTGACGAACCGCACCTTGGCTTGAGGGAAACTCTGGGTGAACCAAGCCGCGACGCGCGCGACATAGCGGTTCTTCGGGTCTTTGGTCTGCAGGCCGCCGGCGGTGATCGAGCCACCGATGGCGGCGACGCAGATCTCTTCGCCACGGCGGGCCTTGGTCATGACCGCCGCCAACCGGGCGGTATCGCCGGGCGAGATCAGGCCGCGTTCGCGGATCGCCGGCGTGGTCACTGGCTCAGCGGCCTGCAGGTCGGCGAACGAATACGACACGACGCACAGGAGGGCGGCGAGCCACGCGGAGCAGAATCTTCCCATGAGTCAGAGCCTAAGAGGTAACAGGCACCCGTAGACGAGCCTTGATTACAGAGGCTCGCCCGACGGCGGGTCGAGGGGCTGCGTCAGAACTCCCAGCGGCGGGCCGGCCCTTGGGCGGGGGTCAGTACTATGTCGTCGAGGTCGACCGCGGCGGAGCCGGCGGGAAGGTACAGGCGGAGGATGCTCGTGGCTTGCTTGGGTTCCAGGTCCACGGTGATCGTCTGCCAGACGGCTTCACCGGAGGTCCGGTAGGGCACGGAGAGGATTTCGGCTCCGCCCGCGGCGCCCAGGAGGGCGATACGCCCTTCGCCGGCCTGTGGGGTGCGGAGCTTGAAGGTGAGCTTGGCCTTGCCGCCGGTCAGGCCAGCGCCAACGCCGATGAAGGAGTCGGCCCCCTTGGACTCGATGTGCAGGGCGCCGTCGATGACCGAGGCCTTGCCGGCGCGGTTCTTCCAGTTGCCGGGGAGATCGTCGGGCGCCAGGGCTTTCTTCTTCGCCGGCGCCTTGGGCGCGGCCTTGCCGAAATTCGGATTTAGCTTCGGTATCACCGCTTCAGTGTCCTTGAGGAAGTCGGTGATCAGTCCGTTGAGTTCTTTTACGAGCTCGGGCTTCTCCTTGGCGAGGTTACGGCGTTCGCCGAGGTCGTTATTAAGTTCGTAGAGTTCGAGGTCATCTGATCCGTCATCATTGCGGGCGTAGAAGCGGAGGAGCTTCCAGTCGCCCTTACGCACGTAGGTGCCGGCGTAGAAACCGTCCATGACGGAGTCGCGCGTGGCGTTGCCGTGCGGGAAGTGGCAGAAGACGCGATCGCGGGGCGACGTGCCGCCGAGGAGGGCTTCCGTCTGGTCGAGGCCGTCGACCTTCTGGTCGGGCTTGATCGCGGCGCCGCCGGCGCGGAGCAGCGTCGGGTAGAGGTCGACCGACTGCATGAGGAAGTCGGCGGTCGCGCCGGCCTTCACCTTGCCGGGCCAGACGACGATGCCGGGCTCGCGGGTGCCGCCTTCATAGAGTGAGGCTTTGCCGCTGCGGTAGGGCAGATTGCTCGTCGCGGGGATCTCGGCGTAGCCGTCGGGATCGGTCTTCTTGGGCGGGTAGGCGTAGCCGCCGTTGTCGGACCAGAAGACGATGATCGTGTTGTCGGCTTCGCCGGAATCATCGAGGTGCTTCAGCAGGCGGCCCACGGAATCGTCGAGGCTCTTCACCATCGCGGCGTAGAGCGGGTTCTGCTGCGGGTTCGCCGGGTCGGTCTTCTGCTTGAAGTGCTCGATGTAGTCCTTGCGCGCATTCCACGGGGAGTGCACGGAGAAGAGCCAGAAGTTGACGAAGAACGGACGACCCTTGCTGGCACGGATGAACTTGCCGGCCTCGTCGGCCATGCGCTCGTCGACGTGACGGCCGGCATCGTCCTTGATCGCAGGGTCGGTGATGAACTGCCAGGGCGCGAGGTAGCCGCCGCCGGGGCCGGGGGCCTTGGGCGTGTGCGGCCAGTCCAGGTCGAAGCCTTGGTCGCGCGGTTCGTAGGTGTCGCCCGCTTTCAGGTTATGGCCGAGGTGCCACTTGCCGAAGTGCGCCGTCGCATAGCCGGAAGCCTTCAGCGCCTCGGCGATCGTATGGTAGTCGGGCTTGAGGCGGGTGACGCTCTCGGCGACGAGTACGCGGACTTTACCGTTCTCGTTATTGCCGAGGCTTTTCTCGAGCTGCACCATCGGGAGATGGCAGACGGGCGCGGTGATGCCGGTACGGGCCGGGTATTGGCCGGTCAGGATGCTCGAGCGCGTCGGCGAACAGAGCGGGCTCGCGGAATACGCCTGCGTCAGGCGGACGCCGCGGGCGGCCAGGCGGTCGAGGTTGGGCGTCTCATGATACTTGCTGCCGAAGCAGGCGAGGTCGCGGCCGCCGAGGTCGTCGGCCAGGATCAGGATGATGTTCGGCTTATCTGCGGCGACAACCGCAAGCGGGGCGAGGAGGAGGGACAGAAAAGTTGACCAGTTGACCAGTTGGCCGGTGGGCCAGAAGGAGCGTCGTAGGGGCAGCATGGAAGTAGGGGGAGGAGGGATCAGTGGGGGAGGCCTTTGAGGTCGGCGGGCATCACTTTGTTATCCTTGGCGAGTTGAGCGTCGAGCAGGGCGAGCATCTCCTTGAGCTTGTCGGCGCGGGTGGCGGCAAGGTCGGTCTTCTCGTAGGGGTCTTGGTCGAGATCGAACAGCAGTGCGGCACCCTTCTTCATGCAGATGACTTTCCAGTCATCGTGCAAGAGGGCCTGGCCTTGGGAGTGGGCGATGTAGACCGTTCGGGCGGCCGGCGAGGCTTCATCGCCGGAGATGACCTTCCAGCGGTCGAGTCCGTCCCACTGCGGATCTTTCTCGGGGCGGAAACCGGCGAGTCCGGCGAGCGTCGGCAGCCAGTCGCCTACATAAAGCGGGGCGGAGACCTTGCCGGGCTTCAGCGTGCCGGGCTGGTTGGCGAACGCGCACACGCGGATGCCGCCCTCGAAGAGGGTGTTCTTCTGGCCGCGCAGCGGGTCGTTCTCGCTGTTGAAAGGCGAGTGGGGGACGGTGCCGGCGTAGGCGTTCTGGAGGCCTTCGATGCCGCCGTTGTCGGACGTGAAGATGATGAGGGTCTTCTCGCGCTGGCCGGTGCGCTCGAGCGCATCGACGAACGCGCCGACCTTGGCGTCGAGCTGTGAGACCATCGCGGCCATGCGGAGGCGGGATTCATGCTTCACCGGGTCGTCGTGGAACTTCACGCCGTCGTAGTTCTTCTTATGTTCGGCCGGCGCGTCGACGGGCGTGTGCACGGCGTGGAAGGGGACATACATGAACCACGGCTGGTCGCCGCCTTGGGTGATGCGTTTCAAGGCTTCGGCGGCGATGAGCTCGGTGGCGTTACCTTCTTCGTGGAAGAGTTTCCCGTCGCGGTGCCAGGTGTCCTCGTAGGGATTACCTTTGCGATATTTGTGCGTCCACGGATCCGCCGCGCCGGTGAGCGTGCCGTAGCTCGTGTCGAAACCGTAGGCGTTCGGAATCCATTCCGGTCGGGCGCCGAGATGCCACTTGCCGGCGAGGTGCGTACGGTAGCCGGCGGCCTTGAGCGCCGAGGCGAGCGTGGTCGTGCCGAGGGGCATCGCGCGTAGGTTGCTCGGGCTGAGCGCCTGCGGGCCGAAGCGCCCGGGGCAACGTCCGCTCATGAGTGCCGTCCGCGTCGGGGTGCAGACGGGTTGCACGTAATGGCGGTCGAGTTCGCGCCCCTCGCGTACGAGCTTGTCCATGTGCGGGGTCTTACCGAAGCCGCCGTGCCAGCCGACGTCGGACCAGCCCAAGTCGTCGGCTACGATGAGCAGGATGTTCGGACGGTCCGCGGCGGCGAGGGGCGACAGCGCGAGCAGGCAGGCGAGGAGGGCGCGAGCGTTCATGAGGTCAGGAGAACCTAGGCCCCTGACGCCTTCTGGACAGGCTTTTT
>Ga0255079_1000007_pt1 | contig 48928 bp, 42 predicted proteins | sample Colum_Atlam_RepB_FD_188586 | JGI IMG/M metagenome (GOLD analysis project Ga0255079, IMG submission 188586) | Freshwater microbial communities from Columbia River, Oregon, United States - Colum_Atlam_RepB_8h | ecosystem: Environmental > Aquatic > Freshwater > River | place: USA: Oregon... | reverse complement strand
TCTCTTCAGGTTTAGTAATTACTAAAGGACAAGAACGTTGTCTTTATGTTTTTCCATCAGCAGAGTTTTCAGTAATTACAGAGACGCTAAAACAAGCGCCAGTCACTGCAAAATCAGCTCGCGATTACATGCGTGTGATGTTTGCAGGAGCACACGATGAAATTCCTGATCGTCAAGGTCGCATAACAATTCCTCAAGGTCTTCGCACATATGCAGGACTTGAAAAAGATTGCATTGTTATTGGTGCAAATACTCGCGTTGAAATTTGGGATGCAACTTCTTGGAATGAATATCTAGCAGATCGCGAAAAGGGATTTGCCGATGTTTCAGAGGAGGTATTCCCAGGGTTGTTCTAACTCTCTCATTTGTGGCCACCGCCGACCCTTCGAAAATAACGGCGCCCCTTCCCCGGCGCCGATATAAAACAGATCCGTCGGCCGGCGGTGACCAGAGATGAGAGCACTGCAGTAAAGGGCAATAAGTAACTACGTATGAGTTGAAAGGGGGAGAAAGTGAATAACAACGTTGCACATGTGTCAGTAATGCTAGATCGTTGTATTAATTTACTGACCCCGGCAATTCAAGCAAGTGAGCATCCAGTCATTGTTGATGCAACTCTTGGCGCAGGTGGTCACACCGAAGCCCTACTTACCAAGTTCCCTCATGTAACTGTTATTGGCATCGATCGTGATGCAGATGCTCTAGCTAGTGCAACTAATCGCTTAGCCCCATTTGCCAATCGTCTGCGCACATCTCATGCAACCTTTGATCAAATCGCAGATGTTGTGGCATCTCATGGCTTCACAAAAATAGATGGCGCACTCTTTGATCTGGGTGTTTCATCTATGCAGCTCGATCAAAGCGAACGAGGTTTTTCCTATTCACAGGATGCCCCGCTAGATATGCGTATGGATCGCAGCCAATCACTTACTGCAGCAGAGATTGTTAACTCTTATGAGCCAGGCCAGTTGGTGAAGATTTTGCGCACATATGGCGAAGAAAAGTTTGCAACCAGAGTGGTGGAGAGAATTGTTAAGGCCCGTGCAATTGCACCGCTTAATTCAACTTCCCAGCTGGCAGATCTAATTAAAGAGGCTATTCCAGCGGCAACTCGTCGCACTGGTGGTAACCCAGCCAAGCGCACCTTCCAAGCACTTCGCATTGAGACAAATGATGAGCTCGGCGCGATTACTCGCGCTCTTCCTGCAGCCCTTGGACTACTCAATATTGGTGCTCGTTTAGTAGTGATGTCTTTTCAATCCCTTGAAGATCGCATTGTTAAAGAGTTATTTGTGGCATCGACAACCTCTGGCACGCCACGCGGTCTGCCATTTGATCTACCTGAATTTGCTGCCAAGTTCTCACTTGTTGTTCGTGGCAGCGAAGTTCCAACTACCGAAGAACTCAATGAAAATCCGCGCTCGGCATCTGTTCGTTTGCGTGCTATCGAAAGGGTGGCTGCATAATGGCAATGACAGCGTTTGCTCCAGCAATCACGCGCTCACGTGAAATCATCGCAACTAAGACTGCAGAAGTTGCACTCAAACTAGTTCCAGATGTTTCAGAGCAAACACAGGAAAACCGTAAGTATTTTGCCAAGTTTGTATCTGTCGTAGGCGTCCTTGCATTGATGTTCCTTCTCTTCATCAATACATTGCTTGCACAAGATGCTTTCACGCTTAGTAATTTAAAGCTTGAAGCAAAGATGGTCAGTGATCAACGTGAAGCAATCAATCGTCAGATTGATGCAATTGCAGCGCCTGAGAACCTAGCAAAAGCAGCAACTGCGCTAGGCATGAAGCCATCTGAAACCCCAACGTTTCTAAGCCTTAATCCACCAGCAACACCAGCAGAGAGTGTGGACAATGGGTAATTTTTCATTAGCTCATAACCGAATTAGAGCGCTAATCTTTTTATTGGCATTAGCAATGTTCGTATTTGGTTTGCGCTTAGTTCAGGTGCAGGCAGTGCAAGCGGGGGATTACCGTATGCGCGCTGTGAATGAAATGGAAAATACTAAATCTCTTCCAGCTCCTCGCGGTGAAATCACCGATATCAACGGAATTGCATTTGCCCGAAGCGTTGCTGCGACCAGCATCGTGGTTGATCAGACACAGATTACAAACCCGGCACGAGTGGCAAACTTCATCGCACCGATTCTTGATTTACCTGTTGCCCAAGTTCAAGCCAGCATCACTGGTAAGCGCAAATGGAACATGGTCTACCAAAACGCCAAACCTGCGTTGTGGCAGAAATTGACCCAATCTATTTCCCAGTTCAATTCTCAGTACCCAGCAATGAGTCCAGATCGAATTATTGGCTTCTTCCCAGAGCGCGGATACATTCGTGAATATCCTTCAGGCTCACTCATTGCCTCTCTAGTTGGCTTTGTTAATCGTGATGGCAAAGGTGCAACTGGCCTTGAATCAAGTATGAATTCAATGATTTCAGGAATCGATGGAAAGTACTCATTTGCTAATGGCTATGGGGCAGAAATTCCAGGTTCTCAATCAGAGATTATTCCAGCTCAAACTGGTACGACCGTTCGATTAACAGTTGATAGAGATATTCAGTGGGTTGCATCGCAGGCTATCTCCGATGCCGTTAAGTCTTCTAATGCCCTGAGTGGAACTGTCATTGTGATGGATCCAAAGACAGGTCAAATCTTGGCCCATGCAACTGCGCCAACATTTAATCCCAACAACACCTCTAAAGTCTCACTCGTTGCCATGCGCAATCCTTCAGTGCAAGATGTTTATGAGCCAGGTTCAACTGGCAAGGTAATGACTTTGGCTGCAGCAATTGAAGAAAAGAAAATTACCCCAGAGACAGTAATCACGGTGCCATATGCACTCAAGCGCTCAACAAAGCTTTTCCGTGATCACGATAAGCACCCAACCCAGTACTTAACAACAGCTGGAATATTGGCTGTTTCAAGTAACACAGGATCGATTAAAATTGGTGAACTCTTATCTAACGACAAATTTTATGAGTACTTAACTAAATTTGGTGTTGGGTCAAAAACTGGCTCAGGTTTGCCTGGAGAATCCCGGGGAATTCTTCCAAAAGTAGCTGATTGGTCAGGAACATCTGCGCCAACAATTGCATTTGGCCAGGGCTACTCACTGACTGCAATGCAAGCTACAAGTATTTTCGCAACGATTGCTAATGATGGTGTTCGAGTTTCACCCACTGTGATTGCTGGAACACGTGATTCAAGTGGAAACTTCACACCTGCGCCAGGTCGCACAAGTGAGCGCGTTGTTAGTTCAGAGACTGCTAAGGCCATGCGTTTGATGATGGAGAGCGTTGTTTCTGGAAATGGAACTGCGCCAAGTGCGGCAATTCCTGGTTATCGCGTGGCAGGTAAGACTGGTACAGCACAGCGCATCGATGACACATGCGGTTGCTATCGCGGTTACACCGCTTCATTTATTGGTTTTGCACCAGCAGATAAGCCCGCCTACGTCATTAGCGTGACAATTCAAGATCCAAAAGGAATGCACTGGGGCGGTGTGCTCGGTGGGCCAGTGTTTAAGAAAGTAATGTCCTTTGTTCTACAAAGTCGTCATATCGCACCAACTGGAACAGAATTTGTTCCAGTTCCTTTGGACAAAAAAGCATTAGCTGCAAAGAAGGCCCAGGATGCAACGGCCAATAACTAGTCACCAGAAAAAACTCTCAGCGCTATGCGCCATAGTTGGGGCGGAATCTACTTCCAAAGATTTAGAGAGTATTGAACTCAGTGGAATTGCCCAAGCCAGTCAATCAGTTCTACCAGGTGATCTCTTCATTGCCTTGCCCGGTGAAAAATTTCATGGAGCTCAATTTGCATCCGATGCCATTTCACGTGGGGCAGTTGCAGTTTTAACAGATGCCAACGGTGCTAAAGAGATAAAGGGTGTTCCAGTTCTTATCTCAACTAATCCAAGGCGTGCTGCAGGCATTGCTAGCGCTTGGTTTTACTCCGAGCCAATGCGCGATCTCTATAGCGTTGGTGTTACAGGCACCAATGGCAAAACCACAGTAACTACTTTGCTTCACCAAATCATGACCGCTGCTGGAAGAGATAGTGGGCTGATTGGAACGGTTGAAACTCGTATTGGCGTTGAAAGCATTGCTAGTAAGCGCACAACCCCTGAAAGCTCTGATTTGCAGGCTCTTTCAGCGGTCATGCGTGAGCGCCATATGCGCAACCTCATCATGGAAGTTTCTAGCCACGCAATTACTTTAGAGCGAATTCGTGGCAGCCACTTTGCTGTCGTTGGCTTCACAAATCTTTCCCAAGACCACTTAGATTTCCATAAAGATATGGAAGATTACTTTGCGGCAAAAGCAAAGCTATTTACATTTGAGTATGCCGATTTAGCAGTGATTAATCTTGATGATCCTTATGGAAAGCGTCTGGCTGCACAAACAGAGCTCCCAGTTGTCACTTTGTCTAGATTAGATACAACTGCAACTTGGCACTATGCATCGATCGCATCAGATTATGTTGGTGCTTCGGTCTCTATTCGCGGAAGTGGCGGAATCCTTATTGAAGGAAAAACCGCTTTGCATGGCGGCTTTAACTATGACAATCTCTTAATGGCAGTTGCCATTGCAGTTGAAAGTGGAATTGATCCCATTGATATCGCTGCAATCTTGCCAACACTCACTGGAGCTGCTGGGCGCTTAGAGGCTGTGCGACTTGGACAAAACTTCTCAGCCCTTGTTGATTATGCGCACTCACCAGATGCAGTGAAACGAGTATTGGAAGCAGCGGCAGAGATAACTGATGGAAAAGTAATCGCCGTACTTGGTTGTGGGGGAGATAGGGATAAAACTAAGCGCTCTTTGATGGGTCAAGCACTTCATAAAGGCGCAGATATAGCTATCTACACCAGTGATAATCCCCGTTCTGAGAAGCCTGAAGAGATTCTGGTTCAGATGGTTTTAGATATTGATGTGCTCCCACCTAGTGAAGTAATTGTTGATAGAGCACAGGCCATTCGCACAGCGGTCAATCTGGCAAAGGCTGGCGATGTTGTGATGGTTTTAGGTAAGGGTCATGAAAAGGGTCAGGAAATTAATGGACAGATTCATGAATTCGATGATCGCATTGAGTTAGCTAAAGCGATTGAAGATAAGAAATGATCACTTTAACCGCTGGAGAAATAGCGCTTTTAGTTGGCGGGGAAGTCTTTTGCGATAAGGATTTACTTGTTTCAAAAGCGCCGGTCTTTGATTCTCGCCTAGCAACACCGGGTTGTTTCTTTCTAGCCCTCAAAGGTGAAAACGCTGATGGCCATGAGTTTGCAGCTGATGCGTATCGAAATGGTTCAATGTTTTCTCTTACATCCCAGCGCATAGATGGCCCATGCATCGTTGTCAAAGATGTACTTGAGGCCTTATCTATCCTGGCTGCATTTGTTCGAAAGCGCTTAGACAAACTTATTGTTATTGGTATTACAGGATCACAAGGAAAGACAAGTACTAAAGATCTCTTAACTCATATGTTGGGCGCTGTTGGTCCAACTGTTGCACCGGCAGGTTCATTTAATAATGATTTAGGTCTGCCTATTACTTTGCTTGAGTGTGATGATCGCACCCGCTTTTGTATTCTTGAAATGGGTGCACGGCACATGGGCGACATTGCTCGGTTGTGTGAGATTGCAAAGCCAAACATAGGAGTTGTTCTAACAGTTGGGACTGCCCATATTGGTGAGTTTGGCTCTCGTGAGATTATCGCCAAAACTAAGGGCGAACTCATTGAGTCTCTAGGCAAAGATGGAGTTGCGATCCTAGGAACATATGATGAGTTCACGCCCAAGATGGCTTCATTGCATCAAGGTGAAGTAATTCTCTTTGGTGAGAGCGCAGACATTCAAGTAAGAGCTGCAGATATAGAGATGCGAGAGGGACGACCACACTTTGATTTAGTAACACCTGCAGGGCGAGATGCCGTTGGAATGCGCGCGGTAGGTGCACATCAAGTATCTAACGCGCTTGCAGTTGCAGCAGTTGGCACTGCACTCTCTCTTCCGCTGGAATTAATCGCTAGTTCACTTTCAACTGCTGAAATATCGAGTAAGTGGCGCATGGAACTGCACGAAAGCGCTGATTTACTGATCATTAATGATGCCTATAACGCTAATCCAGAATCGATGAGTGCAGCTATGCGCGCACTAGTTCTCTTTGCTCAAGAACGTGGCGGCTCGGCATGGGCATTTGTTGGAAAGATGAATGAACTTGGCCAGACACAGGCACCACAGAGCGCTGCAATAGGCGCACTTGCGGTTGAATTAGGAATTGATCATTTAGTTGAAATCAACGCTCCTGAATACGGAGAACCAGTTGGCGCAATGGTGATTCACCAACGCCCAACGATTGAGTCAGCGATTGATTTAGTGGAGTACTTCGCACCTGGTGATGTTGTTCTTGTAAAAGCATCTAGGTCACAAGGTTTTGAGGTTCTTGCAGAATCACTAGAACGTGCCTGGAAAGAAAAGAGTGGAGTGGATTCATGAGACAGATCCTTATCGCAGGAGCTTTTGCTCTGGCCTTTGCCCTCTTTGGAACAAAGGTATTAATTCGAATCCTTGCCGCTCGTGGTTATGGTCAAATCATTCGAGACGACGGTCCATCAACACATAAAACAAAGCATGGCACGCCAACTATGGGTGGCATCATCTTTATTCTCGCTGCAATTTTCGGTTATCTCATGGCCCACCTTATTTCAGGCACTCCAATGACGGCTTCAGCACTATTAGTAATTGGTTTAGTCGTTGGATTAGGTTTTGTTGGGTTCCTCGATGATTGGCTCAAAGTTTCGCGTCAAAACTCTCGCGGACTTAAGGGGCGCTACAAACTTCTAGCACAAGCAGCGTTAGCTGGCGTCTTTGGCTATGCGGGTCTGCAGTTTGCCGACCAGAATCAACTCACTCCTATTTCCCAATACCTCTCAACGGTTAAAGAAACCACTATCTACCTTGGCACAGGTTTAGTTATTGCTTTTGTAATCCTGATGGTGATGTCGGCAAGTAATGGAGTGAATTTAACCGATGGTCTAGATGGATTAGCAACAGGTGCAACCATCATGACTTTCCTGGCTTTTGTATTAATCGGTGTGTGGGAGTTTGGCCAAAGTTGCTCAGTAAGTGGGATAACAACAGCTAACTGTTACCAAGTTCGAGACCCACTTGACCTAGCTGTTCTTGCCGCAGCATTTGCTGGAGGTTGCACAGGTTTTCTTTGGTGGAATACCGCCCCAGCCAAAATCATTATGGGCGACACAGGTTCATTGGCCCTAGGAGCTGCTATTGCTGGCTTTGCAACAACGCTTCGAGTTGAACTGCTCTTGATTCCACTGGGCGGATTATTTGTAATTGTCACCATGTCAGTGGTTATCCAAACTCTGTATTTCAAGCTCAGTGGTGGAAAAAGAGTCTTTCGAATGGCGCCACTTCATCATCACTTTGAGTTAAAAGGATGGGCTGAGATAACTGTTGTTATTCGTTTCTGGATTATTGCTGGACTCTGCGTTGCAGGTGGTCTGGGTCTGTTTTATGCACAGTGGGTAGCTAAGTAAAATCCATGCCACTCTCTTTTGATGGCCAGAGAATTCTTATTCTTGGCGCAGGTGTCACGGGAAATGCTGTTGCCCGTTCCCTTACAAAAAGAGGGGCAGTTGTCAGCATGGCTGATGAAAACCCAGCCGCTCAATCAGAACACAGAGTTATTGGCGCAAAAGATGTAGTGATCAAAGATTTTGATTCAGTAGTTGTTTCACCAGGCTGGCGCCAAGTTCATCCACTTGTTGTTGCGGCAAAGGCATCTGGTTTGTCGCTTCTTAATGAAGTTGATTTGGCGTGGCAGATAAAGAGTGAGATTGCACCGGGGCAAAAGTGGCTGGCACTGACTGGCACTAATGGCAAGACGACGACAGTTGAGATGGTCGCAGCGATGTTAAAGCGGGGTGGCTTAAAGGCAACTGCATGTGGCAACGTTGGTGAGACTGTTATTGAGGTTGTCGATCGCGCTGATGCATTTGAAGTACTAGTTCTTGAGCTTTCCTCTTTTCAACTGCACTGGTCAAAGCAGGCGCAATTTGTGGCAAGTGCAATCCTTAACATTGCCGATGATCATATTGATTGGCATGGAAGTTTTGATGAGTATGCAAAGGCCAAACTAACGATTCTGGATCGTGCAACAACAGCGGTGTTAAATGCTGATGAAGGTGAAATAGTAAAGCGCACCAGCCATTGGCAGGGCAGAAAAGTCTTTTATAGTTTAGATACTCCAGCACCAGGTGAGATTGGCTTAGTAGAAGAGCTCTTAGTAGATCGCGCTTTTGTGCAAGATCCTCAAGAAGCTTCTATGTTTGCCGAGTTGGTGGAGGTAAAGCCAACGATTCCGCACAATGTTTCAAATACATTGGCCGCTGCAGCACTGGCGCGAACCGTTGGTGTTTCTCACGAGGATATTCGCAGTGCTATCAAGGAGTTCAGGCCAGGGCGTCACCGCATTGAAACGGTGCACTCTGCTGATTCCATTAACTGGGTTGATGATTCCAAGGCAACTAACCCACACGCAGCAACGGCCTCACTTCTCTCACATGAATCAGTCGTGTGGATTGCTGGGGGATTAGCTAAAGGTGCAACGATGGAAGAGTTAGTAGAGCGCACCGCCAAGCGAATTAAGGCTGCAATCCTGATTGGAACCGACAGAGGATTAATTGAAGCTGCACTCATTAAGCATTGCCCACAAGTCCCACGTGTTCTTATCGATGGTGATTCATCCGAGGAGTTAATGGAGAAAGTTGTAATGGCTGCCAAAGGCTTTGCCAAAGCTGGCGATACTGTTCTTTTGGCTCCGGCATGTGCATCTATGGATCAATTCATCTCATATGCCGATCGCGGCGATCGCTTTGCAGCTGCAGTCAAGAAGGTCGTGAATAAATGAGCGCACAGAAGCGAAGCACTCTATTCACCCGACCAATCAATCTTTACTACATGCTTGTTGGAAGTACCTTTGCATTGAGCATTTTTGGTCTGATTATGGTTTTTTCCGCCTCATCTATTTATTCTCTTGAAAATAAGGGCGCTACCTGGGCAATCCTCTTTCGCCAGTTAACATTCTTGGTACTGGCACTTCCTATGGCATGGGCACTCTCGCGCTTTTCACTCGCTCAATGGAAATTCTTTGCTCGCTTTGGTGTTCTAGCTTCAGTGGGATTACTGGCAGTTGTTCAACTGCCTGGAGTTGGTAAGAGCGTGAATGGTAATAACAACTGGATTTCACTTGGCTTTGTTGATGTTCAACCCAGTGAAATCGCTAAGTTCTTGATGATCTTGTGGGCTGGCTCGATTTTGGCTAAACGTGAGAACGCCGGAGATATCCAGGCCAATGTTCTTAAATTGATTGCACCAGCATTCTTACTCTGCATCTTCTTGGTTCTACTAGGAAGAGATTTAGGAACAGCATCAGTGTTTGCTTTCGTATTGGCTGGAATGCTCTGGATTTCTGGAGTGCACCTCAAGTTGTTTGCAGCGATTTCAGCTGTTGGCTTTTTAGGAATTGCGGCATTGATTATCTCTGCGCCATATCGCGTTGCTCGCTTTTCAGTTTTTCTTAATCCATTTGCTGAAGATCAATACAAATCAGTGGGTTGGCAGCCTGCTCATAGCCTTTTGGGGCTAGCCAGTGGTGGTTTATTTGGTGTTGGGCTTGGTGCTAGTCGCCAAAAGTGGGGAAATCTACCTGAAGCGCACACCGACTTTATCTTTTCAGTTATAGGCGAAGAGCTCGGTCTTTTCGGAACCATTGCAACTTTGCTCATGCTTTCCACACTTTTGTTTTCAATATTTAGAATCGCTCTTCGCACGCAAGATCCCATGGTGCGCTATGTCTGTTCAGGCATTGGTTGCTGGATAGGTATTCAAACCGTGCTCAATATCGGCTCTGCAGTCAGCGTTCTTCCAGTGGTGGGTGTAACTTTGCCACTACTTTCCTATGGAGGTTCAGCCTTGATTGCTACTTATATGGGAATCGCATTTGTTATCGGTGCTGCCCGTAGAGATCCAGCAATTTATAAAGAGTTAGAAAAAACAGGAATTCCGAAATGGCTTCGATAGTTCTTGCTGGCGGTGGCACCGCCGGCCACATTGAACCGGCATTGGCTGTTGCAAGAGTATGGAAGGGCCAGAACCCTCACGATGAGATTACGTTTTTAGGAACAGCGAAAGGTTTAGAAAATACATTAATTCCTGCTGCTGGTTTTAGTGTGAGTAATATTCCCAAGGTAAGAATCTCAAGAACACCATCACTTACATGGGCCAGAATTCCTTTTGAATTAGTTGCTTCGGTAAAGGCCTGCCGGACAATATTGAAAGGCTCTGATTTACTCATTGGCTTTGGTGGCTATGTCAGCGCACCTGCATATATCGCAGCTCGCTTTCTTGGCCTTCCAACGATTATTCATGAAGCAAATGCAAAGCCTGGTTGGGCCAATCGACTGGGCGCTCTTTTCACGCCTTATTTAGCCGTTGCACATGGAGTTAATGCGGGGGCTTTTAGAGGTGCCTTGATTACAGGTTTGCCACTTCGAAGTGATGTGGCAGATGGACTTAAGGCGGCTGGCGCGGATTGGAAGAGTGCTCGAGCACAAGCCAAGAATCGTTTGGGCTTTGATTCATCACAGCCATTGGTATTTGTCATGGGTGGTTCACAAGGCTCTGTTGCTATTAATAAAGTAATTGAGCAGTCGGTGCCTGTGTTTAGTAAAAAAGGTATTGCGATAATGCATTCAGTGGGCCGCGCTAATACTTTGCCAGCTGCTACTGATCTCTATCGTCCAGTGGCATATGTGGAGCAGATGGCAGATGCCTATTTAGCTGCTGATCTGATCATTGCCCGCAGCGGAGCGGTTACGTGTGCTGAATTTAGAGCTCTTGGACGTTACGCTCTTTTTGTGCCACTACCCATTGGAAATGGAGAACAGTTCCATAATGCACAGGGATTAGTTGCAGATGGACGGGCAGAGGTAATTGATCAAAAGCAATTTACTCTTTCATATGTAGAGACTCATATAGATGCACTTCTTAAATCCAGTAGCTCTGCGCCATTGGAAGGTTCAACACTGGATGCAGATGCTGCCTTAAAAATCGCAGCTCTAGGAAAACATGCCCTGGAGTCACAATGAATAAGCCCACACTCAAATCTCTTGTTGGTAAGCGCGTTCACTTCATAGGTATTGGTGGCGCAGGAATGAGCGGTTTAGCGCGCATCTCACTTTCACATGGAATTACAGTTAGTGGTTCAGATGCTAAGGACTCATCAGTAGTTAAAGCGCTGCAAGCCCTTGGTGCAACGATTGCAACAACCCATGCTGCCAGCAATGTTGATGGAGCAGATTTAGTTGTTTATTCAACTGCTATCTCACCTTCAAACGCAGAGCTCATGCGGGCGCAAGAGTTAGGGCTCAGCACTCTCATACGAGCTGCAGCACTCTCAATTTTGATGTCAGAATCAAAAAGTATTGCCGTGGCTGGTACACACGGTAAGACAACAACTTCTTCGATGATGGCAGTTGCATTGCAAGCCTGCGGGGCAGATCCATCCTTTGCAATTGGCGGCACAATTACTGCCTCTGGTTCTAATGCTCATCGCGGCACCGGCGAGATATTTGTAGCAGAGGCCGATGAATCCGATGGTTCATTTATTGAATATCATCCATATGCAGCGATAGTGACAAATGTTGAACACGATCACGTTGATTTCTTTGCAACTCCAGAGGATGTGGCCCAAGCCTTTAAAGATTTTGCAGCAACTATTAATAAAGATGGCTTCCTTACTTATTGCGCAGATGATCAGGGTGCTAAAGCTTTAGCCTCAAGCGTGAAAACGTGTGCGTTGATCTCTTATGGAATAGATGAGAGATGCGATTTAAGATTAGATTCCATTGAGTTAGAGGCTATGGGCTCACGAGCACGCGCTATTTGGCGGGGCAAAGTAGTTGGTTTCATTGAGCTTCAGGTGCCCGGGCATCACAATTTACTTAACGCAGCAGCGGTTTTAGCCACTGGGTTAAACCTTGGCTTTCCTGCCCCTGAATTGTTAACAGGTTTATCGGTCTTTAGAGGCACTGGGCGTCGCTTTGAACTTAAAGGCACAGTGCATGGAGTGAGAGTCATTGATGACTATGGACATCACCCAACAGAGATTGATGTGACGTTAAAAGCAGCACGTCGCTTTGCAGGAGATGGCCGATTAATTGTTATTTTCCAACCGCACCGCTATTCACGAACAAAAGCATTTTCGGCCCAGTTTGCTAAGGCCCTTGATATGGCAGATCGCGCAATAGTTCTTGAGGTTTATGCCGCTAGTGAGAAACCAATTGCAGGTGTCACATCACGCCTGATCACCGATGCTATGAGCCATGGCGAATACATTCCTAATTTCATTGAGGTAACTGACTCAGTCATTGACTCTGCCCAGCCGCAAGATGTGATCATTACTCTTGGAGCCGGCGATGTCAGCTCTCTTGCACCCATCATTGTTGATGGATTAAGCCGTCGCTTCGGATAAATGAAAAACAAACGTCTCTTAGCACTTGCTATTGCCATCATTGTGGGCCTTGCCTCATACGCTCTTGGTTGGTCAACTCTCTTTACAGTCAGCTCAGTTGAAATCAAAGGCACGGATCAGTTCTTGCCACAAAGTGTGAAGGTGGGAGAGAAGCTTGCGCGCGTAGAGCCTCGAGCAGTTGCTGCGACCTATGAAAACTTTGCTTTTGTGCAAGATGCACAAGTGAGCAGAAATTGGATTTCAGGCAAAGTGACGATTTCAATTACAACGAGAACACCTGTTGCCATCTTTAATAATCAAGCGATAGATGATTCAGGAAAAGCTTTTGTGGTCAAGGGCAATCTGCCCGCGGCGTTGCCTCAGATTCAAGCCAGCAATGTTGAAATCGCGGTCACAGCAGTGGAGTTCATGACCTCGCTGCCAGATGAGATTCGTTCGGGTCTAAAGATCCTTAAGGTCCGAAGCACTGGGGCTTATGTCATGGACGTTGATGTTGAGGGTCGAAAGGTCGAAGTTCGATGGGGATTTGCAACAGATAATGAGTTAAAAGCAAAGGTTTATAAGGCTTTATTGGCACAACCAGAAAATGCAAAGTTAAAGAGGATGGATCTCTCTGCACCACATGCACCAATCGTTAAATAAAGTTTTATTGCGACACAATAAATAAATCATGTCGGTGTTTGATTAAGAGCCTTGCGCACTTTACGTTCGCCTTATAGAAAACGTTGAATTATAAGGCTCAAGTAGAGGTTTATGGTTCTCAAGGAGGATACAAGTGGCTTCACCGCAGAATTATTTAGCAGTCATCAAAGTTGTTGGCATTGGTGGCGGTGGAGTAAATGCAATCAATCGCATGATTGATGTTGGACTCAAAGGTGTTGAGTTCATTGCAATTAATACAGATGCACAACATTTATTAATGAGTGATGCAGATGTGAAATTAGATATTGGTAGAAAAACAACTCGCGGTCTTGGTGCAGGTATGGATCCAGAAAAGGGACGCGAAGCTGCCCTTGATCACGCAGATGACATTGAAGAAATCTTGCGCGGTGCAGATATGGTTTTTGTTACTGCAGGTGAAGGTGGCGGAACTGGAACAGGTGCGGCTCCGATTGTTGCAAAGATTGCAAAAGACATCGGCGCATTAACTATTGGTGTTGTTACGCGTCCATTTTCTTTTGAAGCAAAACTTCGTTCTGCTCAAGCAGATGTTGGAATTGAAGCGCTAAGAGCAGAAGTTGACACTCTCATTGTTATTCCAAATGATCGCCTTCTTGCTATTTCAGATCGCACTATTACTTTGGCAGATGCTTTTAAGAGTGCAGACCAAGTTCTACTCTCCGGTGTTCAGGGAATTACCGAAATCATTACTCAACCAGGTCTGATCAATTTGGACTTTGCTGATGTGAAGGCAGTGATGTCAGGAGCAGGTTCAGCGTTAATGGGAATCGGTTCTGCGCGAGGAGAAAATCGCGCACTACGTGCTGCTGAGTTAGCTATCTCATCACCATTGCTCGAAGCATCTATCGATGGCGCAATGGGTGTCTTGCTCTCAGTCTCTGGCGGATCAGATCTTGGTTTGTTTGAAGTTAATGAGGCGTGCGAGCTTGTTCAATCTGCTGTGCACCCAAATGCCAAGTTCATCTTTGGAACAACTATTGATGATGCACTAGGTGATGAAGTTCGTATCACTGTGGTTGCAGCTGGCTTTGAAGGCGGAGAGCCTCGCAAGGTTGTTACACCAGTAATTGATGCGGCCACTTTGGGCGGAGTTGCTAATCCAATTCCAAGCAACGACCCAATCTCAGTTGCTCTGGATTTAGATTCTGATTCCACTCCACGTCGCCGAGTTACTTTTGAAGAGCTCGTAGCCGAGGATGAGATCGACGTTCCAGACTTTATGAAGTAAGGGCAATTGCCTAGCGTTTTTACAACTAGGCGCAATGGCGCAAGCCTTGCGCCCTATGAGTCATTGAACTTGGCTCAGCACGTTGGTGATGATGCTCAAACTGTTGCGCGCAATCGTGAACTCTTAAGAAAAATAACTGGGCCTGTTCAGTTTATGAATCAGGTGCATGGTGATGATGTAGTTGAAGTAAAGACACTCATTGATGATCCAACGTGTGATGCACTCATTACTACCGTTCCAGGAATTGCCCTAGCGGTGATGGTGGCAGATTGCATTCCACTTTTGCTCTCATCAAGCGGCGTTGTTGGGGCAGTTCATGTTGGTAGGCGCGGTTTGATGAACTCAGTTGCGATTAAAGCTGTTGAGGCAATGCGGGCATTAGGTGCGGGTCAGATTCATGCCCAGCTCGGTGCATCTATTTGTGGGCGGTGTTATGAAGTTCCACAGGAGTTAGCCGATGAGGTGTGTGCCAAGCATCCTGCTGCATCATCTTTAACTAATAACTTAACGCCAGCACTAGATTTACCTAGAGCTTTGATAGCTGATTTGGTTGCCATCGGTGTTACATATGAAGCATCACCAATATGCACTCTGGAAAATAATGAGTATTTCTCATATCGACGCCATAACATTACGGGTAGGAATGCAGGTGTGGTGTGGCTATAGATCGTAGAAGTGAAATCACCTCGAATTTGCAAGTGGTGCGCGATGAGATATCAAAGGCTGTAATGGGTGCTGGTAGATCACTTGATGAGATAACACTGATTGCTGTGACTAAGACTTTTCCAGCTAGTGATGTTGAGATCCTGCGCGATCTTGGAGTCACTGACTTTGGTGAAAATAGAGATGCAGATGCCGCGCCAAAGGCTGCTGACGTGGCTGGAACTTGGCATTTTCAGGGACAGATTCAGAGCAATAAGTTGAAATCAATTACTTCATGGGCACATGTCATTCATTCACTCGATGAAATTCGACATTTCGAAATGATTGAGAAAAGCGCCCCACATCCTTTGGAGATTTTCTGTCAGGTTTCACTCGATGGTTCAGAGGGCCGTGGGGGAGTCAGTGAGCAAAAGCTCTATGAATTGGCGCAAGCCATTGAAAAATCTGCAACACACACTCTTCAAGGGCTCATGGCAGTTGCCCCACTAGGTATGGATCCATCCGATGCATTTTCTAAATTATCAGGGATACATAAGGCTTTTATGGCTGATTTTCCGAAGGCCAATAAATTATCGGCCGGCATGAGTGGGGACTATAAAGAGGCGATTGCCCATGGTGCGACACATATACGGATAGGCAGTTCAATCCTGGGTTCGCGCTAGGCCTACAGGTACCGTTTACCTATGGCTAATGCACTCAAGCGCGTCGCGAACTACTTAGGTTTGATGGACGACCCAGAATTCGATACACCTCTTGCATCTTCAACTCCTGCAGTGACAACATCAAGTGAAGTGCGCATCAAGCCGCGCTTGCCTCGTCCAGTCTCTTCAGTAGTTACATCTTCAGCAGATGCAGCACCGCAATTAGATTTGCCCGTTCTAGATCGCATCGTCACATTGCACCCACGTTTTTATAACGAGGCCCGCACCATTGGTGAGCACTTTCGTTTAGGTAATCCAGTCATCATTAATTTGACTGACATGGATGAGTCAGAGCACAAGCGCTTAGTTGACTTTGCAAGTGGACTTGCATTTGGTTTGCACGGAACAATTGAGCGAGTGACAAAGAAAGTATTCCTTTTGTCTCCAGCTAATGTCTCAATCAATGTTGAAGATAAGTCAGCTGCAGCACAAGCAAGTTTCTTTAACCAAAGCTGATCTAAGTGAACATCGGAGCGTTACTCGCTAACGTCCTGCAGTTATTTCTTTTTGCATTACTTGCAAGATTAATCCTTGATTACGTTCGCATGTTTGCACGTAACTGGCGACCAAAAGGTATTGGTCTCATGCTCGTTGAACTCGTCTATGGCATCACAGATAAACCAATGGCATTTGTTGGGCGCTTTATCCCACCACTTCGCCTGGGCGCAGTGAGCCTGGATTTGAGTTTCATTGTTCTCTTTTTTGGAGTTCAATTACTGATGGGGCTAGTTAGCTCGCTTTAGTAAGTTTGATAGCAATTCCAAGTTCATTATCTTCAATTGCTATAGAAGAGTCTTGAACCATAGATAGTGCTAATACTTCATCCTTAATATGCGCGTCATCGCTGGCAATTGCTGCAGCAATTTGGGCGGAGGCATTCCATTTCACATCGATGCGATCTGAGATTTCAAAGCCATCACTCTTTCTGCGCTCTTGAATAAAGCGAATTACTTCACGCACATGCCCAGCAGCAATTAGGGCTGGGGTGAGCTCTAGATCAAGTGCCACGCTTTCACCTTCGTGGGAGGCAACCATCCAGCCGCTCTTTGGTACTTCCGTGATTACTAAGTCATCTAGTGCTATTTCCCAACTTCCTAGCTGAGTAGTTCCAGAGGCACGCAGTGTTTTCACAAGAGCAGTTGCATCAGTTGCCGCGATTGCCTTAGCAATCTCTTGAACGGCTCCACCAAACTTTGCGCCCAGTGATTTGAAGTTAGCTTTAACGGAGATATCTACTAAATCTCCATCAGCGTTAGCGATATCTTGCAAATCAATCACATTGAGCTCATCTGCAATCTGCTCACGCATCTGTTCTGGCAAAGCGGCCCAACCACTTGCTGCAATGAGTGCACGGCCTAATGGTTGACGAATCTTGATGCCAGATTCAGCGCGTGATGCACGGCCAAGTTCAACGATGCGTCGTGTGAGTGCAACTTGCCCTCCAAGTTCGCGATCAATTACTGCTGCATTTGCGACAGGGAAATCAGAGAGATGCACGGAGGCAACGGCGGAAGAATCTGCTGGAATTACCAACTCTTGCCAGACTTGTTCTGTAATAAATGGAACCATAGGAGAGAGAAGTTGAGTCAGAGTAACTAAGCACTCATGAAGTGTGGAGAGGGCGCTGACATCGCCATCCCAGAACCTGCGTCGTGATCGGCGCACATACCAGTTTGAAAGATCATCGATGAATCTAGCTAACGCACGGCCTGCAACCTGTGAATCAAAATCAGTAAGAGCGGCGTCGACTTCTTCAATCAACAGATTGAGCTCAGAGATAATCCAGCGATCCATGAGTGGTCGATCCGCAATCTTTGTGCGCTGACTCAAATCAAAGGCAGATGCATTGGCATAGAGAGCATGGAAAGAAACAGTGTTCCAATAGGTTAATAAAGTCTTTCGAACAACTTCATTGATTGCATCATGGCCAACGCGACGCGCAGCCCATGGCGAACCAGCAGCGAGCATGTACCAACGAACGGCATCTGCGCCATGTTGATCCATAAGGGCCATTGGCTCTAAAACATTGCCCACGTGCTTACTCATCTTGCGGCCATCTTTATCCAAGATGTGTCCAAGGCAAAGAACAGTCTTATAGGAGGATTTATCAAAGACTAAGGTTCCAATAGTCATGAGTGTGTAGAACCAACCACGTGTTTGATCGATAGCTTCACAAATAAAATCAGCTGGGTAGGACTCTTTAAACTTTTCAACAGAGCCTGGCTTATGTGGATATCCCCATTGCGCAAAAGGCATTGCCCCAGAGTCATACCAACAGTCGATAACTTCTGGAACGCGCACCATTGTGGAATCACAATCAGCACAAGCAAAAGTAATGTCATCAACAAATGGGCGGTGTGGATCTAGATTCGATAGCTCTTGTCCTGCAAGTGCGCCTAACTCAGCTAATGAATCAACACAAATCTCATGCTTATTTTCACAGCGCCAAATAGGCAGGGGAGTGCCCCAATAGCGATTACGGGAAAGTGCCCAGTCAATATTGTTATTGAGCCAATCACCGTAACGGCCTTCTCTAATTGTCTCTGGGTGCCAATCTGTTGCTGCGTTTTCACGAAGCAGAGCATCCTTAATTGTAGTTGTGCGGATATACCAAGATGGTTGCGCGTAATACATCAACGGTGTGTGACAGCGCCAGCAATGAGGATAAGTGTGCTCATATGGTTGGTGCTTATAGAGAACACCGCGTGCCTTTAACTCTTTCACCAGTAACTTATCGGCCTCTTTAAAGAAGATTCCGCCAACTACTTCTACCTCTTTAAGGAAGTGTCCATCTGGTGCAATGGGATTAACGACTGGCAAACCATAAGAACGACAAACCGCTAAATCATCTGCGCCAAAAGCTGGAGATTGGTGAACTAATCCAGTTCCATCTTCTGTAGTTACATATGTTGCAAGAACCACGTAATGCGCATCAGGAATCTCTACGAAATCAAAGGGAGGCTTATATGTGGTGCGCTCAAGTGATTTACCGAGCATTTTCTTCAAAATCTTCTTCTCACCCTTAACGCTCTCAAGTAGGGCTTCTGCAACGACTAGGACTTCACTTACTTCATCCACAGTCACTTCAACGGCTACGTAATCAACCTCTGGGTGAACTGCAATGGCAGTGTTTGATACCAAGGTCCAAGGAGTCGTTGTCCAAACAAGGAAACTGGCGTTGAGTGCTACTAAATCACCTGAAGTAATAGGAAAGCGAACATAGACAGAGGGATCTGTAACTGTTTCATAGCCTTGTGCTAATTCATGATCTGAGAGTCCAGTTCCACAGCGCGGGCAATATGGTGCAACACGGTGATCTTGAACTAGTAATCCCTTTTTCCAGATCTCTTTAAGGGACCACCACACACTCTCAACATATTCAGGTGACATGGTCCAATACGCTTCATCGAAATCAACCCAGAAGCCCATGCGATGTGTCATGTCTGCAAATGCACCAACATGGCGTTGAACTGATTCACGGCACTTGTCATTAAATGCTGCAATTCCATATTTTTCGATATCGCCTTTACCAGCAAAGCCCAGCTCTTTTTCAACTGCAATTTCAACTGGCAAACCATGACAATCCCAACCAGCTTTGCGGATTACATGCTTTCCTTTCATTGTGTGAAAGCGCGGGAAGACATCCTTAAATACTCGGGCTTCAATGTGGTGAGCCCCAGGCATTCCATTTGCTGTTGGGGGACCTTCATAAAACATCCATGCAGGTGCACCTTCACGAGCAGCAAGAGTTTTTTCAAAAATATCGTTATCGCGCCAGAACTTTAATATCGTGTGTTCGACGGCAGGCAGATCAACAGCTGCTGGAATTGCGCGAAACGACATAAAAAATCCTCCACGAGTAGGAAAACAACTCTGGAGGGACGTGACCTGCTGGCGCAGATCTCGCGGTACCACCCGCCTTGCGTGATATTCACGCCACTTCACTTTTCTATCCGCAGCTAGTTCTAGATGGTTTTCACCATTTCTTCTAGCAAACTCGTGAGGTGATAGCCCCGTCAATGCTCATATGCGGTAGTGGCTCAATACTATCGTCTAGTTAAGCCAAAATATGCCCGTGGCTAATTGGTAACAGCCCCTTAAGGGCATTAAGGTTCGCGACATGCCTAAGAAGCCGGTTAAGAAAGCACTCGCCAAGAAGGCTCCTACGAAGAAGGCCGCCGTGAAGAAGAAGGTAGCCAAAAAAGCTCCCGCTAAAAAAGCGCCAGCCAAAAAAGCGACAGCAAAGAAAGCGGTCGCCAAAAAGGCTCCTGCAAAGAAGGCCCCGGCCAAGAAAGCAGCGGCAAAGAGTATTCCAGTTAAAAAAGCACCAGGTAAGCCATTTCCATCTAAAACAACTTTGACCGTTGATGAGAAATCTCAAACAGTGTCAGTCTCAACTATTTCTGCCCCAGTTACAGCCCCTGTAATTGAAGAGCGTCGATTGGTAATGCCACCTCCACCCCGCCCAGTTAAAAGTGGAAAGAAAGTTGCACCACTTAAGCCAATTAAAGTTGCTCCAACTCCCATTGTTGTAAGTGATAGTGAATCACCATGGACTGCTGCAGAGCTCAAGAGCATCCGAACTGAAATTGCTAAAGAGTTAGCCCGTCTTCGCGTTGAACTAGCCAAGGTTGAGTTAGAGATGGATTCTCTTATTCAAGAATCTGGTGAAGGCGCTGGAGATGATCAAGCAGATGCTGGAACTAAAACCTTCGAGCGCGAGCATGAGATGTCACTAGTAATTAATGCTCGCGACATGGTTTTGCAAACAGAGCGTGCCTTGGATCGAATCGACTCCAAGACTTATGGAAACTGCGAAGAATGCGGAAGTGCAATTGGAAAGGCCCGTTTACAAGTATTTCCTCGGGCCACTTTGTGCATGATCTGCAAGCAGAAGGAAGAACGGCGCTAGCAGTGCGCATGTGGCGCACACTCTTAGGTGTTGCCTGGATCATCTGGCTTCTGGATTTAGCTACCAAAATCTGGGCAGTGGAGTATTTGGCTAACCGTGGTCCTGTAAAAGTTATTGGCTCACTTTTCCAACTCAACTTTATTAGAAACTCTGGCGCTGCTTTTTCATTTGCGTCAGGGGCAACTTTATTCCTCTCTCTTTTTGGAATTGCTGTGTTGATTGCAATTGCTTATTACGCACCTGCGTTGACCTCAAAGGGATGGGCGATTGTTTTAGGCCTAGTCATGGGTGGAGTTTTAGGAAATCTGACTGATCGCATTTTCAGAGAGCCAGGATTACTTCGTGGTCATGTCATCGATTGGTTACAACTGCCTAATTGGCCTATATTCAATATTGCAGATATTGCAATCGTGGTTGCGGCCTTTATTTCGGTTGTTTTAACAGCGCGCAATATCCCGCCTATTAAAAAAGAAGAGTTGATATGAGTAATCGAGAACAGCGCACACTCTCAGTGCCAGAGGGCGTTGCTGGTGAGCGAATCGATAGTGCTCTCACTCGTGTGCTGGGGCTTTCCCGCACAGCTGTCGTCAAACTCCTAGAAGATGGCGATATCACTACATCTGGAAAAGCTATGGCTAAATCAGATCGCGTGACTGCCAACCAAGTAATTGAAGTGCTAATGCCAGCTCCTATTAATCAAGATCCAATTCCACTCACTCCGCTAGAGGGCCTTTCAATTGTTTATGACGATGATGCAATTGTTGTTATTGATAAGCCGGTGGGATGTGCTGCTCATCCAAGTCCAGGATGGACAGGACCAACTGTTGTCGGCGCATTGATGGCAGCGGGATATTCAATTTCAACGAGTGGTGCTGCAGAGCGACAAGGAATTGTTCATCGCCTTGATGTTGGCACGAGTGGGTTAATGATTGTTGCAAAGAGTGATCGTGCATTTACGGTCTTAAAAGATGCTTTTAGAAATCGTACTGTCGACAAGATTTACCATGCGCTCATTCAAGGACACATGGATCCAACGACTGGAACAATTGATGCACCTATTGATCGTCATCCAAAGGAAGATCACCGATTCGCAGTTGTTGCTACAGGCAAAGACTCCATTACTCACTATGAAGTCATTGAGTTTTATCGTGGAGTGTCATTAGTTAAAGTGGAATTAGAAACTGGGCGCACACACCAAATCCGTGTTCACTTCTCAGCACTTAATCATCCACTTGTTGGCGACACCACTTATGGCGCAGATCCCGTTCTGGCTAAATCTCTAGAGATGAGACGGCCATGGCTACACGCCAAGGAGCTCATGTTTGACCACCCCATTACTGGTGAACATCTGAGTTTTAGCGCTCCATACCCAGCCGATCTCACACGCTCATTAGCGTTGCTATCTGATGCCGTTCTGCCTTAAGTAATAATCTACGACCACCATGACATCTGAGAATTTCGTACATCTGCACGTCCATACCGAGTATTCGATGCTCGATGGTGCAGCGCGTGTTCCCGATTTAATGGCAGAAGTTGCCAGACAAGGAATGCCGGCAATTGCAATGACAGATCATGGAAATGTCTTTGGTGCTTATGAGTTTTATAAGCAGGCTAAAAAAGCTGGCGTTAAACCGATTATTGGAATTGAAGCCTATGTGGCCCCAGAATCTCGTTTTGATAAAAAGAGAGTGCAGTGGGCTAGTGGTGGTGAAGATGATGTTTCAGGTGGTGGTGCTTATACGCACATGACTATCTTGGCCGAAAACAATGTTGGTCTGGGAAATCTCTTTCGCTTATCTTCTCTTGCATCCCTTGAAGGTTATTACTACAAGCCCCGCATGGATCGCGAACTCCTAGCTCAGTATTCCAAAGGACTGATTGCAACAACTGGTTGTCCTGGTGGAGAGATTCAAACTCGCTTGCGTATGGGTGCTTATAAAGAGGCAATCAAGGCAGCAAGTGATTATCGAGATATTTTTGGTGAAGGTAATTTCTTCCTAGAGATCATGGATCATGGAATTGATATTGAAAGCCGCGTGAAAGCAGACCTTCTCAAATTAGGAAAAGAGTTGGGCCTTCCACTTCTTGCAACCAATGATCTGCACTACACATTACAAGCAGACTCTGGTGCACATGAGGCCCTGCTCTGTGTTCAATCGGGCTCTACGCTGGCAGATCCCAAGCGATTTAAATTCGATAATGACTCTTTCTATGTAAAGACTCCGGCACAGATGCGCGAGCTCTTTAAAGACATTCCTGAGAGTTGCGATAACACGTTACTTATTGCAGAGCGCTGTGAAGTAACTATGCGAGAAAATGAAAACCTTCTCCCACAATTTAACGTTCCAGCTGGAGAGACCGAGGATTCTTGGCTTAAAAAGGAAGCTGTGCGCGGCATGAAGGAGCGATTGGGTGCAAAGCTGACGCCAGCACATGAATCTCGTCTTGATTATGAACTCGGTGTTATGGAGAAGATGGGTTTTCCTGGTTACTTCCTAGTTGTTGCTGACTTAGTAGGACATGCAAAGAAAGTTGGGATACGCGTTGGACCAGGCCGAGGATCAGCTCCTGGTTCTCTAGTTGCCTATTCACTTGGGATTACTGGTTTAGATCCACTTGAACATGGACTTTTGTTTGAGCGCTTTCTCAATCCAGAACGTATCTCTATGCCTGATATCGACTTGGACTTTGATGAGCGTCGTCGCAGCGAAATGATTCGTTATGCAACAAACAAATATGGTGAAGATCGAGTCGCTCAGATCATTACCTACGGAACTATTAAATCCAAGCAAGCGATTAAAGACTCAACACGCGTTCTGGGTTATCCATATGTCATTGGAGAGAAGTTAACTAAGGCCTTGCCTCCATCTGTGATGGGTAAAGATATTTCTCTTGGCGGAATCTTTGATTCTAAAGATGATCGCTATGGCGAAGCAGGCGAGTTCCGCTCACTCTATGAGTCAGATCCAGATTCAAAGCGCGTAGTTGATACAGCCCGTGGTCTTGAAGGCTTAAAGCGCCAGTGGGGTGTTCACGCAGCTGGAGTCATTCTCTCTCGCGAACCTTTACTTGATGTCATTCCTATCCATCGCCGTGAAGCAGATGGTGCAATCATTACGCAGTTCGATATGGGCGCATGTGAATCTATTGGCCTGCTTAAGATGGACTTCTTAGGTCTTCGAAATCTCTCTGTTTTAGATGATGCCTTATTAAATATTAAAGAGAATCAAAACATTGATGTGGTGTTAGAGGATTTAACACTCGATGATAAAAAGACATATGAACTGCTCTCTCGCGGAGACACTCTTGGAGTGTTCCAGCTCGATGGTGGGCCAATGCGAGCATTGCTTAAATCAATGTCCCCAGATTCATTTGAAGATATCTCAGCAGTTATCGCTCTCTATCGTCCGGGTCCTATGGGCGAAAACGCACATAACAACTACGCCGATCGCAAAAATAAGCGCAAGCCAGTTGAACCTATTCACCAGGAACTTTCAGAACCTTTGCAGGAGATTCTTGGCGACACATACGGCCTGATTGTTTATCAGGAACAAGTTATGGCAATTGCCCAGAAGGTCGCTGGGTTCTCACTCGGACGCGCAGATCTTTTGCGTAAGGCGATGGGTAAGAAGAACAAAGATATTTTGGATAAGGAATACATTCCTTTTGAAGCAGGTATGAGGGAAAATGGTTTCTCAACTACTGCTATCAAGCGCCTCTGGGATGTTCTTATTCCCTTCTCTGATTACGCATTCAACCGAGCACACTCTGCAGGCTATGGAGTTGTCTCGTATTGGACTGCTTATCTAAAGACTAATTACCCAACTGAATATATGGCCGCGCTTTTGACAAGCGTGAGAGATGATAAAGATAAGTCTGCTCTGTATTTGAGTGAGTGCCGTCGCATGGGAATCAATGTGTTGCCTCCTGATGTCAATGAATCAAATGGTGAATACACCCCGCGTGGAAAAGATATTCGCTTTGGTCTTGCAGCAATTAGAAATGTTGGCGAAGGTGTTGTGGCATCGATTAAGAGTGCGCGTGAGAGCAAAGGACGTTTTGCATCATTTGGAGATTTCTTGGCAAAAGTTGATGCGCAGGTGTGTAACAAGAAAACAATTGAATCTTTGATTAAGGCTGGAGCATTTGGCTCACTGGGATCAACTCGCAAAGGTTTGATTGCAGTCCACCTTGAAGCAATCGACTCTGTTATTGAGAGCAAGCGCGCTGAGGCTATTGGTCAGTTTGATTTGTTTGGCGGGGAAGCAATTACTGAGGTTTCAGGTTTAGATATTGAGATCCCAACAGGTGAGTGGGATAAGGCGATGTTGCTTAGCTATGAACGAGAGATGCTGGGGTTGTATGTCTCTGATCATCCATTGTTGGGTGTTGAACATGTACTTCGAGCAAATACAGATATGTCTATCAGCGAGCTAGTTGATGAAGGCGCCCAACATGAATCAGTTGTCACAATCGGCGGCTTAATCACCAGCGTTACTCGTAAAGTTTCAAGGCAAGGTGCCTCATGGGCCGTCGTCACTATTGAAGATCTAGAAGGATCTTTAGAAGTTCTCTTCTTCTCAAATACCTACAATCAATACTCAATGTCACTGACTGAAGATCGAATTGTGACTGTTCGTGGCCGTGTTGATCGTCGTGAAGAGAATCTGCGATTTACTGCCCTTGAGATGTCCATGCCAGATATTTCTGCAGGTCCTACAGGTCCTCTTGTAATTTCAATTCCAATGTCTCAGTGCACGCCACCTGTGGTTGATCGTATTAAGGAAATTCTTCGTTCACATCCAGGTAAGCGAGAAGTGCATCTTTCGTTGAGTGAAAATGGAAGCAGTACCGTTATGAAGATTGATGCATCGGTCACAGCTTCTCCATCATTGAGCGCAGATCTCAAATCTATTCTTGGGCCTAACTGCCTGGTTTAAATTCAAGTCCGCCGTGCAGAGCCCAGCCGTTACAATTGGCATGTGATTCGCACAGTAGATCTTCGTGGCAAAGCCCTTACCAAGGCTGGATATAACGCCGAACTTCCGCGTGCAGCTTTAGATGTTGCCCAAGCGATGGCTTTGGTCGAACCGATCTTGCACCGTGTTAAAACCGGTGGAGAAAGCGAACTTATTAAATTGGCCCAAGAATTCGATGGAGTTACTCCTGCTTCTATTCGTGTTCCACAGCAAGCATTGGATTCAGCTTTAGCGTCTTTAGATCCTGCAATTCGCGCCGCGCTAGAGCTTTCAATCGAGCGAGTGAGAAAAGTGCACAATGATCAAGTAAGAGTGGATAAAACCACAACTGTTGTTGATGGTGGAAGCGTTACAGAAAAGTGGATTCCAGTTGATCGTGTGGGCCTCTATGTTCCAGGTGGTCGCGCGGTTTATCCAAGCAGCGTTGTGATGAATGTTGTGCCGGCGCAAATAGCGAAAGTTTCATCGATAGCCGTTGCTTCACCGCCTCAAAAAGAGTTTGCAGGTTTACCACACCCAACTATTTTGGCAACGTGTGCACTCCTTGGCATTACCGAGGTGTATGCCGTCGGGGGAGCACAAGCGATTGCAATGTTTGCTTATGGCGTTGAAGGATTATGTGAGAAAAGTGATCTTGTTACAGGACCAGGCAATATCTATGTTGCTGCTGCTAAGCGTGCGCTGCGTGGTGTGATTGGTATTGATTCAGAGGCTGGACCAACTGAGATTACAATTCTTGCTGACTCTTCTGCGCGAGCATCAGATGTTGCCGCAGACTTGATCAGTCAAGCTGAGCACGATGTCATTGCTGCAGCTATTTTGGTAACAGATTCAATTGAGTTATCGGAAGCAGTTGAAGCTGAGTTGAAAATACAAGTGGCAAAGACCAAACACAAAGAACGCATTACATCTGCCCTCTCTGGCATCCAGTCAGCCATTGTCTTAGTTGATGACATGAAGCAGGGGATTGATGTCGTTAATGCCTATGCCGCAGAGCACTTAGAAATACAGACCAAGAACTCACGTGAAGATGCTTCAAAGATTAGAAATGCTGGAGCAGTATTTATTGGTCGCTTCTCACCAGTCTCACTGGGAGATTACTCAGCGGGCTCTAACCACGTCTTGCCTACGGGCGGATGTGCATGTCATTCAAGTGGTTTATCAGTTCAAACATTCCTGCGTGGACTTCACTTCATTGAATACAGTGAAAAGGCATTTACTGACCTTGTGCCAACCGTTGTGACATTAGCTAATTCTGAAGACCTACCTGCACACGGACAAGCTATGACTATTAGATTGGAAAATTCATAAATGAATTGGCCAACGTGGTTACCGCTGCGCAAAGACTTGACTCCGCTCACGCCATATGGAGCACCACAACTTCCTGCACAAGCATCACTTAACACTAACGAGAATCCATATTCACCTTCACCTGCGCTGCAAAAAGCGATTGCCGATGCAGTCTTGGTTGTGGCCGCGAATTTAAATCGCTATCCCGATCGCGACGCGCAGGTGCTGCGCACTAAGTTGGCTGGCTATATCAACTCAACATCTAAGCTAAATCTGACGCTAGATAACATTTGGGCAGCTAATGGTAGTAATGAAATCATTCAATCTATTTTTCTTGCTTTCGGACAGGGCAGTGCACTTGGTTTCACTCCTTCATATTCGATGCACCCACTCATTGCTAAGGTCTGTGGGACTTCGTGGATAGATGGAAAGCGAAATGAGGATTTCTCACTCAGTGTGCAATTGGCAGTTGAGCAGATTGCAGAATCAAAGCCAGTACTAACCTTTATTACTACACCTAATAATCCAACGGGTGGGTCTGTTTCAATCTCTGAGATCAAGTTACTTGCTGATGCTGTGGCCAAGGTCAACGGTCTACTTATTGTGGATGAGGCATATGCTGAGTTTTCATCAGAGCAATCTGCGATTACTTTGATTGCTAACAATCCACATGTTGTTGTGATTCGCACTATGAGCAAGGCATTTGCATTTGCAGGAGCACGAGTGGGTTATTTAGTCAGTGATAGTGCCGTTAAAGATGCCATGATGCTTGTGAGATTGCCGTATCACTTAAGTGCGCTGACTCAAGCTGCGGCATCGGTTGCTATTGATTTTAAAGATGAACTACTGGGATATGTCTCTGAGTTGATACGAGCTCGGGAGTCATTGATTGTGCAACTACATACATTGGGGCTCACGACTTTGCCGAGCAGCGCAAACTTCATCCTATTTACAGGTTTTAGCGCAGATGCCCCTAAACTTTGGAGTGAACTACTAGGCAAAGGCGTCCTAATTCGAGATGTCGGTCTACCAGGGTATTTGCGAGTAACTGTCGGCAACGAAGCCGAAAACACACTATTTATATCTGCTTTAAAAGAACTCATCTAAGAGAGGCCACCATGAGAACAGCACGAGTCGAAAGAGCAACTAAAGAGTCACATGTCTTAGTTGAACTTAATCTAGATGGACAAGGTGTTATCGATGTTTCAACTGGTGTGCCATTTTTTGACCACATGATGTCTCAACTTGGTAAGCACTCTGGCTTTGATCTAAGGATTAAAACAACAGGTGATGTTGAAGTTGACTCTCACCATAGCGTTGAAGATACGTCATTGGCATTTGGACAAGCCCTACGTGAGGCGTTGGGGGATAAGTCTGGCATTCGTCGCTTTGGTGACTCCATGGTTCCACTCGATGAGGTTTTAGTTCAGGCAGCTGTGGATCTTTCAGGTCGTCCATATTTAGTTCACCGTCAGCCAGAGATTGTTGAACTCATCGGAACTTTTGATACAACACTTGGAAAACACATTTGGGAGTCAATTGTTGCTGAGGCACATATTGCTCTGCATATCCGTGTGCTTGAAGGAAGAAATGCACACCATGTTTTTGAAGCGCAGTTCAAAGCAGTTGCCCGTGCTTTGCGCGATGCAGTTTCACTTGATGGAAGAGTTGCAGGTATCCCCTCAACTAAAGGCTCTCTTTGATCGCAATTCTTGATTATGGTTCGGGCAATTTACGTTCGGCAGAAAGAGCATTTGCTACTTCTGGTCTAGATGTAGTTGTCACGGCAGATCGTGCTGTTGCACTTGAAGCAGATGGCTTAGTTGTTCCAGGTGTTGGAGCTTTTGCTGCTTGCATGAAGGGATTGCAATCTGTTGATGGCGCATCAATTATCCGTGAACGAATCGCCAATGAAAGACCCGTCTTAGGAATTTGTATCGGAATGCAGATTCTTTTCCAAGAGGGCAGCGAACACGGTGAAAATGGAAATCATGCAGGTGTTGGTGTCTGGGAAGGTGAAGTTTCTCGCCTTGATGCACCGATATTGCCTCATATGGGTTGGAACAACGTTGAGAGTGATTCGAACTCCACATTATTTAAAGGTGTTGCAGGGGAATCGTTTTATTTTGTTCACTCATATGCAGCTAAGAAAGCTGTTGGAAAGATGCAGGGGTGGAGTGTTCACGGGGAAAAGTTTTTATCAGCCGTTGAAGATGGCTATGTTTCGGCAACGCAATTTCACCCAGAGAAATCTGGAGATGCAGGATTAGCTTTGATTGCGAATTGGGTGAAATCACTATGAGTTACTTAGAACTACTTCCCGCAGTTGATGTTAAAGATGGACGTGCTGTGCGCTTGGTGCAAGGTGAACTTGCCAAAGAGAGTATTTATGGAGCCCCATTAGAAGTTGCACTTGAATTTCAAGCAGCTGGGGCTGAGTGGTTGCACCTAGTTGATCTGGATGCTGCTTTTGGTCGTGGCAGCAATGCTGAATTGCTAGCAGAGGTAGTTGGTGCCTTAGATATAAAGGTAGAGCTTTCTGGTGGTATTAGAGATGATGAATCTTTGCGAAGAGCACTTGCTACAGGTTGCACGCGAGTCAATCTTGGAACCGCAGCGTTGGAAGATCCTGTGTGGACCGCACGAGTCATTGGTGAATTTGGAGATCGCATCGCCGTTGGACTTGATGTGCGCGGACATGTTCTTGCTGCACGTGGATGGACTAAAGAGGGTGGAGATCTTTTCGAAACTCTCGCACGATTAGATAAAGATGGTTGTGCTCGCTATGTAGTAACTGATGTGACAAAGGATGGCACGCTTGCTGGACCAAATTTAGAATTACTTCAATCAGTGTGTGCAGCAACGAAGAAGCCTGTGGTGGCAAGTGGTGGAATTTCCTCTCTGGTCGATATTCAAGCTTTGTGTGATTTGAATGCAACAGGTGTTGAAGGCGCAATTGTTGGAAAAGCTTTGTATGCAGGTGCCTTTACTTTGCAAGAAGCCCTGAAAGTTACAGGACGATGACACTTTCAGTCCGAATCATTCCCTGTCTGGATGTCACTGATGGACGTGTGGTGAAAGGAGTTAACTTCACAAACCTTGTTGATGCAGGAGATCCAGTTGAGATGGCTGCCCTCTATGGGGCAGAAGGTGCTGATGAGTTAACTTTTCTAGATATCTCAGCAACCGTTGATGGACGCGAGACAACTTTGGATGTTGTTCGCCGCACAGCTGAGCAAGTATTTATTCCACTTACAGTCGGAGGTGGAATTAGAAATGTTGAGGATGTAGATCGCTTACTTCGAGCCGGCGCAGATAAGGTCTCTATTAATACTGCAGCCATTGCGCGCCCAGAGTTAATTGCCGAGATTGCAGATCGATTTGGTTCACAAGTACTTGTTCTCTCTGTTGATGCCAGACGCGCTCGAACAGAGTCAGGATTTGAAGTAACAACTCATGGTGGCCGCGAGGGCACAGAAATTGATGCACTTAAGTGGATTGAGAAAGCATGCGCGTTAGGTGTGGGAGAGATTCTTCTTAACTCAATGGATGCAGATGGAACCCGTGCCGGTTATGACATTGGGATGATTAGTGCGATGCGTTCTGTTTCAACAGTTCCATTAATTGCCAGTGGTGGTGCTGGAACTCTGGCAGATTTTGGCGCAGCCCTTGATGCTGGAGCAGATGCCTTACTGGCTGCCAGTGTGTTCCACTTTGGAATTCACCGCATAAAAGATGTGAAGTCTTACCTTGATTCGCACAATTATCCTGTGCGCGCCGTGGCTGTTAGGTAAGGCAGAATTAACCCATGAGCGTTCTTGATCCGGCAGTTACAGCGTTGCTTAAAGATCCGGCAACGCTCATGCCTGCCGTTGTGCAAGATTCAACTACGCATGAAGTTTTGATGCTTGCCTATATGAATCAAGACTCTCTAGCGCTCACTCTTAGCACTGGCAAAGCAACCTACTGGTCACGCTCTAGAAACGAACTCTGGGTTAAAGGGACAACTTCTGGCCATCATCAAAAAGTTGTCTCTGTTGCTTTAGATTGCGATGGAGATGCACTACTTATCCTTGTCGAACAAACTGGAGTGGCTTGTCATACTGGTGCGCAATCTTGTTTCCACACACCGTTAGCGCTGGGTGAGTAGGAATGAACCTAGAAGAATTTCGCGCGTATGCAAAAATTTCAAATGTAATTCCAGTTTCAAGACGTTTGCTTGCAGATGGTGAAACACCATTAGGCGTCTATAGAAAGTTAGCCAAAAATGCCGCCAATACCTTTTTATTGGAATCAGCTGAACACGGCGGTGCATGGTCGCGGTATTCATTCATTGGCGTGAGAAGTGAAGCAACGCTCAGTGAAAAAGATGGAAAGGCATACTGGCAGGGCACGGCACCAGCTGGTGCACCAACTGGAATTGATCCACTGGAAGCCCTACGTCTTTCCGCAGCGCATTTGAAATCACCCACGATTGCAGGATTACCTCCACTCACTGGAGGCTTAGTGGGATTTATGGGTTATGACGTTGTGAGACGACTCGAAAAACTCCCTAACCTTTCAAAGAAGGATCTACCACTTCCTGAGTTGAGTTTTATGTTGACGAGTGATTTAGCAGTTCTCGATCACAGTGATGGAACTATTACTTTAATTGCTAACGCCATTAATTGGGATGGCAGCGATGATCGCATTGATGAGGCTTTTAGTGCATGCAACGAGCGCTTAGATCGCATGCAGGCAGATTTAGCTGTGCCACTTGATGGAGATATTGCACAAATTGATTCACATGCTTCACCAACCTTTGATGCCAACATGAGCCCTGATGAGTTCAAAGCAAAGATTGCTATTGCCAAAGAGGAGATTCTTGCTGGAGAGGCTTTTCAGATAGTTCTGTCTCAGCGTTTTTCAATGCCATGTTCTGCCGATGCAATCGATGTTTATCGCATGCTGCGCCTTAATAACCCAAGTCCGTATATGTATTTATTCCGCTTCAATGAAGGAATCACAATTGTGGGCTCAAGTCCTGAAGCGTTGGTGAAAGTTAACCAACGTGAAGTTATGATTCACCCAATTGCAGGAACGAGAAAGCGTTCATCGTCGCCAGAAGAAGATCACCGCTTAGGTGAAGAACTCTTGGCAGATCCGAAAGAGCGAGCAGAGCATTTAATGTTGGTTGATTTAGGGCGAAATGACCTGGGACGAGTGTGTGCTCCAGGATCAGTTGAAGTTATTGATTTCATGCATATTGAAAGATATTCACATGTAATGCATATCGTTTCAACAGTTACTGGAACATTGGGGGAGAAATCAACTCCCGTCGATGCCCTCTTTGCAGTCTTTCCTGCTGGCACTTTAACTGGAGCACCTAAGCCTCGGGCTATGGAGATTATTGAAGAACTTGAGCCAACACGTCGCGGTGTTTATGGTGGCATTGTTGGTTATCTCGATTTCACAGGAAACATCGACACATGTATTGCAATTAGAACTGCCCTTATTCATGATGGAGTTGCATACGTGCAAGCAGGGGCAGGAATCGTTGCAGACTCTGACGCCGAGTCAGAGAATCAAGAGTGTAGAAATAAGGCAGCGGCCGTATTAATGGCTGTGGATTCGGCAAATAGATTGCGAAAGAGCTAATGGAGCAATCAATTGCAATTGGCGTGAGCATCCTTGTTGTCTATTCCCTGGTTTTGCTCATCGGCAAGAAGTTCAAACTCTCTTCACGCTATGAAAGAAAACCACGTGTGCTAAATACGTGGAGCGCACTTGATGAAGGTATTGATCCAACTGTGCAGGATAAAAAATGAGCGTTCTCGATTCAATCATTGAAGGTGTTCGTGAGGATTTAGCAGCTCGTAGAAAGCCATTGGCTCAACTGCAAGAGGCGATGGATATAGCTGCGCCAGTACGCGATCCTTTAAAGACATTGCTGAGCAATGAACTTTCAGTGATTGCCGAAGTTAAGCGCTCTTCTCCTAGTAAGGGAGCACTTGCCACAATTGCAGATCCTGCAAGTTTGGCTGAACAGTATGAAAACGCGGGAGCAACTGTGATTAGTGTGTTGACTGAAAGACGGCGCTTTGGTGGTTCTCTTGCTGATCTAGATGCTGTGCACTCACGAGTGAATATTCCAATATTGCGTAAAGATTTTATGGTTGATGAGTATCAATTCTTTGAAGCACGTGCTCATGGCGCAGATGTTGTACTTCTAATTGTTGCTGCGCTGAGTAAGTCACAGCTCAATGACTTTCATCAACTATCTGATGGTTTAGGCATGCGAGCACTTGTGGAGGTACATACTCATGATGAACTCGAAAGAGCACTCGAGATATCACCCCGAATCGTTGGAGTTAATTCACGTAACCTCAAGACCTTAGATGTGGATGCAAAAGCATTTGCCGAACTGCTGCCACTGATTCCAACTGATGTGGTGCGCGTGGCAGAGTCGGGGATTTCTACACGCCCTGAGGTCGAATTTGCGCAAAGAAATGGTGCGAGTGCAATTTTGGTGGGTGAGGCATTGGTGCGCTCTGCCAATCCAGAGCTGGCCATGCGTGAACTTCTAGGCGGGGATAGGATTGACTCATGACAAACCAGTTAAGTGATGTGCTTGGCCACTTTGGCCAATACGGTGGCCGCTTTGTGCCAGAAGCACTCATTGGGGCTTTAGATGAGTTAGAAGCTGCGCATAACGCGGCGAAAGCTGATCCGGTTTTTCAAGCAGAGCTCGCAGATCTTCATCGCACATACACAGGACGTCCAAGCCTTATTACTGAAGCTAAGAGATTTTCTGAGCATGCAGGTGGGGCAAGAATTTTGCTCAAGCGCGAAGATCTCAACCACACCGGCAGTCACAAGATTAATAACGTGTTGGGTCAAGCTTTACTTACAAAGAAGATGGGCAAGAAGCGCATCATCGCTGAAACAGGGGCTGGACAACATGGTGTTGCCGCAGCAACTGCAGCAGCGTTAATGGGACTTGAGTGCGTTGTTTATATGGGCGAAGAAGACACACGCCGCCAAGCACTCAATGTTGCTCGAATGAAATTGTTAGGCGCAGAAGTTGTCCCAGTTACATCGGGGTCTCGCACTTTAAAGGATGCAATCAATGAAGCAATGCGCGATTGGGTAACAAATGTTGCAACAACTCATTACATGCTGGGCACAGTCGCCGGACCACACCCATTTCCAACAATGGTTCGCGATTTCCACAAAATAATTGGCGAAGAATCCCGTGAGCAAGTTCTAGCGTTGACTGGCAAATTGCCTGACGCTGTTCTTGCCTGCGTCGGGGGAGGATCTAATGCAATGGGAATTTTCCATGCATTCATTCCAGATGCAGGAGTTCGTTTGATTGGCTTGGAAGCAGGTGGCGATGGAGTTGAAACTGGTCGCCATTCCGCAACAATAAGTGGAGGATCACCAGGTGTGTTGCACGGTACCCGTTCTTACATCATGCAGGACAGCAACGGGCAAACAGTTGAGTCACATTCTATTTCAGCAGGATTAGATTATCCAAGCGTTGGTCCAGAGCATGCATACTTGCATGACATTGGTCGCGCCGAATATCGCGCAGTAAATGATGATGCAGCGATGGCCGCGTTTTCTCTTCTGTGTCGTACGGAAGGAATTATTCCAGCCATTGAGACTGCTCATGCACTAGCAGGTGCGCTAGTAATCGGAAATGAATTGGGCCCTGATGCCACATTGCTGATTAACCTTTCTGGGCGTGGAGATAAAGATGTTCAAACTGCTGCAAACTATTTTGGAATTCCATTGTGAGCACAGCTTTAGATTTAGTTTTTGAAAAAACTCGTGCAGAAAATAGAGCCGCGCTCATTGCATATATTCCAGCAGGGTTTCCTTCCAAATCAGGTTGCGAAAAAGCAATCCGAGCACTGGCAGATGCGGGAGTGGATGCCATTGAAATTGGATTTCCATACAGTGATCCGATTATGGATGGTCCAACAATTCAAGAAGCTGCAGATATTTCGCTAAAAGGTGGAACTAATGCTGCAGATGTATTTTCTGCTCTGAAGGTGGCAAGTGACACTGGTGTTGCATCAGTTGTAATGACCTATTGGAACCCTATTGAAAAATATGGCGTGAATGAGTTTGCACAATCCATTGCAGATAACGGTGGATCAGGTGTTATTACGCCGGATCTGACAATTGAAGAGTCCGGACGTTGGTTAGAAGCGGTGAGTAACTCTGCAATCAATCCTATATATGTTGTGGCACCTAGTACTTCTGATGCTCGTTTGACTCAAGTCACCTCTAAGACCGGTGGCTTTGTCTATGCAGCATCTGTCATGGGAGTAACAGGGGCAAGAACGAATGTTTCAGTTGATGCCAGTGCCCTGGTTGCAAGAGTAAAAAAGACTACATCGCTTCCAGTTTCAGTAGGTTTAGGTGTTTCAACTCGTGAGCAGGCAAAGCAAGTTGCGGCCTATGCAGATGGCGTGATTGTTGGCTCTGCATTTATTAAACTGCTTTTGAATGCAAAATCTGAGCAAGAAGGATTAGATGCAATTTCAGCATTAGCAAAAGAGTTGGCGTTAGGAGTGCGAGAGGGTCGATGAATAGTTTGCATAAGAAGTATCAACCTTTTATTACACTGATTTGTCGCCTTCTTCTAGGTGGAGTGTTATTAGTAGCAGGCGGATTAAAAGTATTTAAACCCTCGGAGTCAGCCGGAGCAGTTGCTGCCTATAAAATATTGCCAACAGATCTTGCTCACCTGGTTGGTTATGCATTGCCATGGTTTGAGGTGGCTCTAGGAATTCTTCTGATTATTGGCCTCACCACACGATTGGCCGCAATTGCTGGAACTGCTGTGATGATTATTTTTACCGCAGCGATAATTTCAGTGTGGGCGCGTGGCATCCTCATTGACTGTGGTTGCTTTGGCGGAGGCGGGGAAATTGATCCAAGCAAAGCTTCCGAGGCACGCAGGGCCTATCTCATGGAGATTCTGCGCGATTTAGGTTTGGCTTTATCTGGCATTTATCTATACTTTTTCCCATACGGACGTTTAAGTATTGAAAAACCACTTCAAAATAACGAGGAGCAGTAATGGCAAAGCAGGCGAAGGCAACCAAATCATCTGGCGGAGATAACTTCACGCGATGGTTAGTTATCGGAATGGTCTCCCTAGTTGTTGCATCGGGGGCTATCTTCAGTGTTGTTGGTGAAAACACCAAAGCCAATGAGTCATTTGCAATCTTGAACGATTTTAAAGTTGGTCCAACAGTTGTTTCAACCGTTGATGAGGCTAACGGCGCGGGAATTACATTTAACAACGGCGCAGCAAAGACAGTTGATATTTGGGAAGATCCGCAGTGCCCAGTCTGTAATACATTTGAGCAAGCCAATGGCGAATTTATCGATGATTTAGTACGTTCGAAAAAGGCTAACGTTGTTTATCACGTCGTCTCTTTCCTGGGTAATGAATCAGTTTCTGCAGCCAATGCTGCCTACTGCGCAGCAGATGAAGCCCGTTATCTAGATTTCCATAAGGCCATGTATATGGTGCAGCCAGTACTTGAAAATTCAGGTTTCTATTCAACTGAAAACTTAATCAAAATTGGAAGTTATGCCGGTCTTACTTCACAGAGCTTTATTGATTGTGTTACCAAGGGTTCAAAGTTAGATTACGTCCGAGCTGCTTATGAGTCTATGACCAAATACAACGTTCAAGGAACTCCAACCGTGTTCTTTAACGGTAAAAAGTGGGAGCGTCAGAACAATGCATTCCTTCCAAGTGAGTTCGCAGCTGCGTTCGAAGCTAGCTAAGCCTTGATTCGCTCAATTCCTTCACCAACAGTTTCATCGTTGGAGTTGGGCCCATTTACTTTTCATCTCTATGCCCTATGCATCATTGCTGGTATTGCAATTGCTATTTGGTTAGGGGACAAGCGCTTTCGTGCTCAAGCACCCGAAGCTAAATCTGTTGTCTCAGAGGTTGCGATCACTGCTGTTCCTGTAGGAATTATTGGTGGGCGTATCTATCACGTGATCACTTCACCAGATGCTTATTTTGGTTCTGGCGGAAACCCAATTGATGCATTAAAAATCTGGGAAGGTGGTTTGGGCATTTGGGGAGCAATTTCGCTAGGCGCTGTTGGTGCATGGTTGAGGTATCGCCAGCTAGCAAGGCGTATGCAATTGCCAAACTTTGCACTCTTTTTGGATGCGCTAGCCCCTGGAATTTTATTTGCACAAGCCATTGGCAGATTCGGCAACTGGTTTAACATCGAATTATTTGGAAAACCATTACAAGCACCTTGGGCGCTAGAAGTCCCTGCGCAATATCGGCCATCGGGCTATTCAGCATTTGAAACATTTCACCCAACCTTTCTCTATGAATCATTGTGGTGTGTGCTTTTGGCATTTGCCTTGATTAAATTTGGTAAGCGCCTTGCACCAGGGCAGGTCTTTTCACTCTATGTAATGGTGTATTCAATAGGACGTTTAGCAATCGAATCCATCCGCATTGATTCCGCTGAGACAATTGCTGGTTTGCGCCTGAATATCTGGGTCAGTGTGCTGGTTGCACTAGCCGCGGCAGTGACACTTCGCGTGCAATCGCGCAAAGGGCAATAGCTTTCAGGTAGGCTCACTCTCATGGCACTTGAAGATGTATATCAGCGCAATCTTCACCACCGCACGCATCGTGCTGGTTGGTTGCGTGCAGCGGTTCTTGGCGCAAATGATGGCCTAGTCTCCACAGCAGCTTTGATGATTGGTGTTGCCGCAGCCGGGAAAACTGATTTACTAATGACAGTAGGACTCGCAGGAATTTCTGCAGGCGCGATGTCTATGGCAGTTGGTGAATATGTTTCAGTACGTTCCCAAAACGATGTTGAGGAATCAGATCGTCTATTGGAAATTGAACACCTTGCTACAGATCCAGAAGGTGAACTTGTTGAACTGCAACATATTTATATTGCCCGTGGACTCTCACCTGAACTTGCTCTAACAGTTGCACAAGAGATGCATAAAAAAGATCCACTTGCTGCGCACTTGCGTGATGAGTTGGGTCAACATCCTCATACAAAGGCCCGACCAGTTCAGGCTGCTATCGCTTCAGCTCTAAGTTTTACAGCAGGAGGATTTATTCCTTTCCTTGGAGCTCTCGCACCCACTTTTGGTGAAAAGGCATGGAGCATTGTGGCCTTCACAGTTGCAGGATTAGTTCTTACAGGCATCCTCAGTGCCAGGACTGCAGGCTCAAAGCTCTTGGTGCCAACCCTTCGCGTGATCATCGGGGGATGCCTAGGCATGCTCATCACTGCAGCAATAGGAAAGATTGCCCATATCTCTGGGATTTAACCGCTGTAGCAAATAACTCATTTGTTGCTACCCTTTACCAGCACCACAGGGCCAAGGTTGTCCCGCACATCATTTTCGACAACAGGAGCTCTGACGCCGTGGCTTTGCCTTCCAATTACCCGCATGCACAAGGTCTCTATGACCCTGCGCAAGAACATGATGCCTGCGGTGTGGCAATGGTGGCAACGCTAAATAAAGTAGCAACACATGAAATTGTGGAAAAAGCACTCACTGCACTTCGTAACTTAGAACATCGTGGTGCCTCTGGCGCAGAACCAGATAGTGGTGATGGTGCAGGAATCCTTATTCGTATTCCAGATAAGTTTTATCAAGAAGTAACCACTTTTGATTTACCAGCAGTTGGCTCCTATGCATCTGGTATTGCATTTGTTGAGCAGGGTGTTGATGTTAAAGCTGCGATAGAAAAGATTGCGCAAGAAGAGGGCTTGAAGGTTTTAGGTTGGCGCGAGCTACCAATTAACTCGAAATCATTGGGCAAAACTGCACTGTCAGTGATGCCGAATTTTCAACAGATATTTGTATCAGGCTTAAAAGGCGAATCCGGCTTAGTTTTAGATCGCATGGCTTTTTGTTTGCGCAAGCGAGCTGAGCATGGTTTGAAAGTTTATTTTCCTTCTCTCTCCTCACAAACAATTGTTTACAAGGGCATGCTTACAACTGGACAGTTAGAAGAGTTTTTCCCCGATCTCTCCGATGAGCGAGTTATTTCGCCACTTGCTCTCGTGCACTCACGTTTTTCAACAAATACTTTTCCATCGTGGCCTCTAGCCCACCCATATCGCTTCATTGCTCACAACGGTGAAATTAATACTGTTAAGGGAAACCGAAACTGGATGCGAGCACGTGAGTCATTACTTGAAAGTGATTTGATTCCCGGAGATCTTAAGCGTTTGTTCCCAATCGTTGAAATGTCAGGTAGTGACTCTGCTTCCTTTGATGAAGTACTAGAGCTGCTCTATTTAGGTGGTCGCTCTTTGCCACATGCAGTATTGATGATGATTCCTGAAGCGTGGGAAAATCATGAAACGATGCCGCAGAATCGTCGAGATTTCTATGCATTCCATGCCTCACTGATGGAGCCATGGGATGGACCTGCATGTGTGACTTTTACCGATGGACATCAAGTTGGAGCAGTTCTTGATCGAAATGGCTTACGTCCATCACGTTTTTGGGTGACTAATGATGGTCTAGTTGTTCTTGCCTCTGAAGTTGGTGTGCTTGATATTCCTGCAGAAAACATTGCACGCAAGGGTCGTTTGCAGCCAGGCAAGATGTTCTTAGTTGATATTGAAGCTGGACGAATTATTGAAGATGCTGAGATTAAAGATCAGTTAGCGGACTCTTCTCCATATGGAGATTGGATCGGCGCGGGAATGGTCAAGTTAAGTGATCTTCCTTCTCGCGAACACATTATTTATCCGCACTCATCTGTTCTACGTCGCCAGCGTGCATTTGGTTATACCGAAGAAGAAGTTCGCATTCTTATTACGCCGATGGCAAGGAATGGATTAGAAGCACTGGGTTCAATGGGAACAGATACTCCTATTGCCGCACTCTCTGATAAGCCACGATTAATATTTGATTATTTCTCTCAACTCTTCGCACAGGTTACCAATCCGCCTCTAGATGCAATTCGCGAAGAGTTAGTCACAAGCCTTGGAACGTCTATGGGTCCAGAACATAATTTATTGGATCCAGGCCCTAATAGCTGTCGCCAAATCTCTTTGGCATTTCCAGTTATCGATAATGATGAGTTAGCAAAGATTATTCACGTTAACGCTGATGGTGATTACCCAGGATTAGCAACACATGTGATTCGTGGCTTGTTCTTTGTTGCAGATGGTGGTGATTCACTTCGTGAGCGTTTGGAAGAGATTAAAGCTGAAGTTTCGCAAGCCATCACTGATGGTGCACATATCATCGTTCTATCTGATCGTGATGCAGATGCTGAAGAAGCACCGATCCCATCTCTTCTATTAACCTCTGCTGTTCACCACCACTTGATTCGTGAAAAAACACGCACCAAGGTTGGGCTAGTTGTTGAAGCCGGTGATGTGAGAGAAGTTCACCACGTTGCACTTTTGATTGGTTACGGCGCAGCTGCTGTCAATCCATATTTAGCGATGGAAACAGCAGAAGATTTAGTTCTGCAAGGAGTAATTACAGGAATTACACCTGAAAAAGCTGTTCGTAACTTAATTAAATCTTTGGGTAAAGGTGTTCTAAAAGTAATGTCCAAGATGGGCATCAGCACCATTGCTTCTTACACCGGAGCACAAGTATTTGAAGCCATTGGCTTGAGCCAAGAGTTAGTAGATGAATATTTTGTTGGCACTACTTCTCGCTTAGGCGGAGTAAATCTAGATGTCATTGCGCAAGAAACAATTGCACGTCACCACATTGCTTATCCACCAGGGGGAGCTATCCCTGGCACTAAGCGTTTGCCAATTGGTGGGGAATACCAGTGGCGCCGTGAAGGTGAGCCACATCTATTTGATCCAGAGACTGTATTCACCTTGCAGCACTCCACTCGCAATAAGCGCTATGACGTCTTCAAGCGTTATACCGATCGCGTAAACGATCAGAGCACTCGCTTAATGACTTTGCGAGGATTGTTTGGTTTCAATGAAGGCGTGCGTCCTGCCATCTCAATTGATGAAGTTGAGTCAGCCTCAGAGATTATTAAACGTTTTTCAACCGGTGCGATGTCGTATGGCTCGATTTCTCAAGAAGCTCATGAAACCTTAGCCATTGCGATGAACCGCTTAGGTGGTAAGTCAAACACAGGTGAAGGTGGCGAAGATCCAGAGCGCTACATAAAGATGGCTAGTGGAGATTCAAAGCGCTCAGCAATTAAGCAGGTTGCATCTGGCCGCTTTGGTGTTACTAGTGATTACTTGGTTAATTCAGATGATATTCAAATTAAAATTGCACAAGGTGCAAAGCCTGGTGAAGGTGGACAACTTCCAGGTAACAAGGTGTATCCATGGGTAGCAAAGGTTCGTTATTCAACACCTGGTGTTGGTCTCATTTCACCACCCCCACACCATGACATCTATTCAATTGAAGATCTTGCGCAGTTAATCCATGATTTAAAGAATGCCAATAAGAATGCCCGTATTCACGTCAAGCTTGTGGCAGAAGTAGGTGTTGGAACCGTTGCAGCAGGTGTGAGTAAGGCACACGCCGACGTTGTTCTAATCTCTGGCCATGATGGTGGAACTGGTGCATCGCCTCTTACATCACTCAAGCATGCTGGTGCTCCATGGGAGCTTGGCTTAGCTGAAACTCAGCAGACGTTGTTGCTTAACAATTTGCGTGATCGCATTGTTGTTCAAACCGATGGTCAGCTAAAGACTGGTCGCGATGTTGTCATTGCAGCACTTCTTGGCGCAGAAGAGTTTGGCTTTGCCACCGCACCGCTCGTAGTTTCTGGTTGCATCATGATGCGTGTGTGTCATTTGGACACATGTCCAGTCGGTGTTGCAACCCAAAACCCAGAGTTGCGCAAGCGCTTTAGCGGCAAGCCTGAATTTGTTGAAACATTCTTTGAATATATTGCCGAAGAAGTGCGAGAGATTTTGGCCAGCCTTGGCTTTAAGACTTTGCTTGAAGCAGTTGGACATGTTGAGTATCTAGATACAAAGCGCGCAGTTGATCATTGGAAGGCAAGTGGACTTGATCTATCGCCCTTGCTCACACGCCCAGATGTCACCAGCCCACTTCACAACACCTCAGCGCAGGATCATGGTCTTGCTGCTGCGCTAGATAATCAGCTTATTGCACTCTCTGAGGCAGCACTAAAGAATAAAGAATTAGTACGCATTGATCTTCCTGTTCGAAACGTTAATAGAACAGTTGGAACGATGTTGGGCGCTGAAATCACACGCAAGCACGGGGGAGCAGGATTGCCCGATGACACTATCGATGTGACTCTGCATGGATCCGCTGGACAATCACTCGGTGCTTTTATTCCGCGCGGCTTAACTATTCGCCTTTATGGTGATTCCAATGACTATGTGGGTAAGGGTATTTCAGGTGGTCGCATCATTGTTCGACCAGATGAGAAATCAACTTTCAACTCAAATGAAAATGTGATTGCTGGAAATGTTATTGGTTACGGCGCAACATCTGGCCAGATAATGATCCGTGGAGTTGTTGGTGAGCGCTTCTGTGTTAGAAACTCAGGAGCAACAGCAATTGTTGAAGGTATTGGTGATCACGGCTGTGAATACATGACTGGTGGAAGCGTTGTTGTTCTTGGGCGCACCGGTCGTAACTTTGCAGCTGGCATGTCTGGCGGTCGCGCTTTCGTTCTAGATCTTGACCCATCAAATGTGAACACAGATATGGTGGATATTCTTGCTGTTCCAGAAGAACAAAAAGAGATTCTTCGTACGTTGATTTCAGATTTTGCCGAAGAAACTGGCTCCGTTGTTGCTAGCGATCTCATCAAAGATTGGGACAGCGCAATTAAGAGAATCTCTCTGGTTATGCCACGTGATTATGCGCGTGTACTAGATGCAATGGCACGTGCAACTCGAGAAGGTTTACCAGTAGATGCATTGGTGATGGAGGTTGCTACAAATGGCTGATCCAAAAGGCTTTATGACAACTGAGCGTGAAACCCCAACACGTCGTCCAGTAGATGTTCGCATTCAAGATTGGCGCGAAGTCTATGAACCACAAAGCTTTGAGCATTTACAAAAGCAAGCGGGCCGCTGCATGGATTGTGGTATTCCTTTTTGTCATTCTGGATGCCCACTCGGAAATCTAATTCCTGAATGGAATGACTTAATTTGGCGCGGAGATAAGACCGAGGCGATTAATCGTCTACACGCCACAAATAACTTTCCTGAGTTCACCGGTCGTCTTTGTCCAGCACCATGTGAGACTGCATGTGTTGTTGCGATCAATCGCGATGCGGTGACAATTAAGCAAGTAGAGCTGCGCACCATTGAAGAAGCCTTCGATAATGGTGAAGTTAAGCCTCTAGCTCCAGATCGTATTTCAGGTAAAACTATTGCGGTTATTGGCTCCGGTCCTGCAGGTTTAGCTGCAGCCCAACAACTTACTCGCGCTGGTCACACCGTGGCTGTCTATGAGAGAGCCGACAAAATTGGTGGCCTTCTTCGCTATGGAATCCCAGAGTTTAAAATGGAAAAACACATCCTGGATCGCCGCTTGGCTCAGATGGAGAAAGAGGGAACACGTTTTCGTGCAGGTGTTGATGTCGGAGTTGAATTAACTGGCGCTGATCTTCGCAAGAAATACGATGCAATTGTTCTTGCAGTAGGAGCTACTAAATGGCGCGACCTACCAATTCCTGGCCGTGAATATAAGGGCATCTACCAAGCAATGGAGTTTTTGCCTTGGGGCAATAAGCAAGCTTTGGGTGAGATCGAAGTTTCACCAATTAACGTTGCAGGAAAGCATGTCGTGATTTTAGGCGGCGGTGACACCGGTGCAGATTGCTTGGGAACATCTATTCGCCAAGGTGCTGCAAGTATTACTCAGCTTGAAATCATGCCTCGTCCAAGTGATGAGCGTCCTGGTTCACAGCCTTGGCCGACGTATCCAATGATTTATCGTGTTTCAAGTGCGCATGAAGAAAACGATAACCGTATGTTCTCAGTAAGCACTGAAGAGTTCTTAGGTGATGCCGATGGCAATCTACGTGCCATCCGTATTGTTGAGACAAAGTTTGAAAATGGAAAGTTTGAACCAGTTCCTGGAACTGCTAAAGAGATTCCTGCAGATTTTGTATTCCTAGCAATGGGTTTCACCGGACCTGAGCAATCTGATCTCATTTCACAGTTAGAAGTTAAGTTAGATGATCGCGGCAATATTGCTCGCAATGCAGATTTTGAAACTAGTGAAGAAGGTATTTTCGTAGCAGGAGATGCAGGGCGCGGACAATCATTAATTGTCTGGGCAATTGCAGAAGGTCGAAGTGCAGCAGCAGCCGTTGATAGATATCTCACTGGGGAGACTCAGCTTCCATCACCGATAGAGCCAACAACCCGTCAACTAATGGTTTAAGGTAGGAATATGCGTAGAGCAAAGATTGTGTGCACGATGGGTCCAGCAGTTGAGTCTCCTGAAAAAGTTAAGGAGCTTATTGACGCTGGAATGAATATGGCACGCTTAAATCTTTCTCATGGTTCATATGAAGAGCACCAAGCGCGTCTAGATTCTGTTCGAAACGCCGCCAAAGCAGCAGGCCGACCAGTTGCCATCCTTGTCGATCTGCAAGGTCCAAAGATTCGCCTTGCTCGCTTTAAAGCTGGACCACATGATTTAGCACGCGGGGACATCTTCACAATCACAGTCGATGATGTTGAGGGAACTAAAGAGCGCGTTGGAACTACCTATAAAGGTTTGCCTGGAGATTGCAAAGCAGGAGATCGCATTCTTATCGATGATGGAAAAGTAACTGTTGAAGTAGTTGAAGTTAAGGGAAATGACGTAATCACTAAAGTTATTGAACCTGGTGCGGTGAGTAACAACAAGGGCATTAACTTGCCTGGTGTTGCAGTCTCTGTTCCTGCCTTATCTGAAAAAGATATTGATGACCTTCGTTGGGGCTTGCGAGCGGGAGCTGATTTCATCGCACTCTCATTTGTTAGAAGCGCTGCAGATATTAAAGATGTCCATAAGATTATGGATGAAGAAGGTATTCGCGTTCCAGTTATCGCAAAGATTGAAAAGCCACAGGCAGTTAAAAACCTCGTTGAAATCGTTGATGCATTTGATGGCATCATGGTTGCTCGTGGTGATCTTGGCGTGGAGCTTCCAATTGAGGATGTGCCATTGGTACAAAAGCAGTGCGTTGAGTTAGCTCGAGATATGGCAAAGCCAGTAATTGTTGCGACTCAAATGCTTGATTCCATGATTACAAATTCACGCCCAACTCGCGCAGAAGCAACAGATTGCGCAAACGCAGTTCTAGATGGCGCAGATGCTCTGATGCTCTCAGGAGAGACGAGTGTTGGAGAGTTTGCAATTGAGGCCGTTCAAACAATGGCTCGCATTATTCAAAAGACTGAAGAAGGCGGGCTAGATCGTATTCGCCCAATAAAGACAGCCCCACGTACTAAAGGCGGGGCAATAACAAAGGCAGCAACTGAAGTTGGCGCCATTGTTGATGCAAAGTATTTAGTGGCATTTACGCAAAGTGGAGATTCAGCACGTCGTATGTCTCGTTTGCGCTCACCTATTCCAATTCTTGCCATGACTCCAGAAGTAGGAACGTATAACCGCCTTGCACTTTCTTGGGGCGTGGAATCAATGCTCACTCCAATCGTTGGTGCAACTGATGAAATGGTGAAATTGGTAGACACAGTCCTTATTGATTCAGGCCGCGCTCAATTAGGTGATCAAGTGATGATTGTTGCTGGTTCTCCTCCTGGAATTCCAGGTTCAACGAACGCAATGCGCGTACACCGCGTGGGAGATGCTGTTGGTGGGGTAGCTGCGGCTTACCGCTAAGATTGGCACCGTTCGGTTATCACTTAACGCCTCGGTACTCCAACGGTAGAGAGGGCAGTCTCAAACACTGCACAGTGTCGGTTCAAATCCGACTCGGGGCACATGACACAAAAGGTTCGCATCCTCGTAGCCGAAGATGAAGCGCTTATTCGCATGGACCTTGTTGAGATGTTACAAGGTGCTGGTTATGAAGTTGTAGCAGAGGCTACAAATGGCCAAGAAGCAATTGATTTAGCCAATGAACACAAACCAGATTTAGCGATTCTTGATGTGAAGATGCCGGTACTAGATGGAATTTCTGCAGCTGAAAAAATTATTGATCTTGCACCTGTTTTGATGCTGACAGCGTTTTCTCAAAAAGAATTAGTTGATAGAGCCCGCGATGCTGGAGTTATGGCATATGTTGTTAAGCCATTTACTATTGGAGATTTAATCCCGGCCATAGAAATTGCAATTAGCCGTCACACACAGATGCGCTCACTTGCTGCAGAAGTTGCAGATTTACATGATCGCTTAGAGACACGAAAAATTATTGATAGAGCAAAAGGTATTTTGATGAAGGCACTTAATCTCTCAGAGCCAGAGGCTTTTTCCTGGATTCAAAGAGCGGCCATGGATCGTCGATTAACGATGAAACAGGTGGCCGAGGCCGTCATTAGCCCTGAGGCCGTACCCGAGAGCTGACCTGGCAAGTTCGGTCCAAAACGTTACATAATTGAAACCCAATAATGGCTTTTCATGCTCAATCGGGCTTGTTAAACCCTCATCCCTGCCATTACCCTAAGCGCCTCCCTGTCCCGGGACACAAGAACAGGAAAGGCACTAAATGAACAAGAAGATTAAGAGTTCACTTGCCATTGTTACTGCTGCAGCCGTTGCTTTTGGCCTTGCATCAGTTCCAACAGCTAGTGCAGCTGTAAAGACTTACACAATCGGTTACCAGGGCCCACTTTCAGGTGGAGAAGCATCAACTGGTATCGATGAGCAAAACGCAGTTAAGTATGCGATCAAGCTATTTGAAGCAGCGAACAAGAACATCAAGATCAAGCTAGTTTCAATCGATGACCAGGGAGACCCAGCAGTAGCTGGAACAGTTGCTCCTGGTGTTGCATCAAACAAGAACGTTCTTGGCGTTGTAGGACCTGCTTACTCAGGTGCAACAATTGCTTCACTTCCATATTACAAGTCAGTAAACATGCCAGTTATTTCTCCATCTGCAACTCGCGTGTCACTAACTGACCCAACATCTCCTGACTTTGGTGGACCAATTTTCCACCGCGTCGTAGGTAAAGATGACCTTCAGGGTCCAGCTTTGGCTAAGTACGCAACAGCAGGCGTTTCAGCTGCAAAGGTTTTCGTTTTCGATGACCAATCAGCATACGCAGTACCTCTTCGTGGCTTCGTTGAAGCTGGTCTGAAGAAGATTTCTGGAGCATCAGTTGTAGGCGGAGACTCAGTTCCAAACACGACAACAGACTTCAGCCCAACAATTGCAAAGATCGCTACATCTGGCGCAAATGTTGTTATCTACACTGGTTACTACAGCCAAGCTGCTGTGTTCATCAAGCAGCTTCGTGACTCAGGTTCAAAGGCAGTATTTGCTGGCGGCGACGGAGTGTTCAACCAGGAGTTCCCAAAGCTTGCAGGTGCTGCAGCTGAAGGCTCAAAGGTAACTGGCGTTGGCGGACTTGCTGGAATCAGCGCAAAGCTAGAAGCTGACTTCAAGAAGAAGATGGGCGTTTCATCAGGTGTGTACTCAGTTGAGTCATACGATGCTGCGAACATCTTGCTTTCTGGCATCAAGGCTGGAAAGACAACACGCGTAAAGATGCTTGCCTACGTAAAGGCTTACAAGGGTAAGAGCGTCTCTGGAAACACAATCAAGTTCGATAAGAATGGCGACATTTCATACGGACTATTTGCTGGTTTCACAACTAAGAATGGTGTTCTAGTTAACACAGGTATCATCAAGTAATTAACTAGGACTGACGCTTAACAAGTTGGTGGGTGTTTTGGAAATCTCTTGAAAAAGAGGCCAAGACACCCACCACTTGCGTAACATCTACCTTTATACTCGCGCAGAGGCATTAGCGAAGGAGAACAATGTTTGCAGTACTAATTGATCAGTTCTGGTCGCTGACAATTGCAGGAATCGCCCTTGGATTTATTTACGTTCTGATCTCCCTCGGTTACACCATGGTTTATGGAGTACTACGCATGATTAACTTTGCGAACTCTGAAATCTTTATGTGGGGAACATTTGGAACAGTTATAACCTCGCGTGACATTTTCCATTACACACAGACTTCAGAACCAGCAACAGGTGCAAAGCTTGCCGTGGTTCTAGTTACAAGCTTGTTCATGTCCATGTTAGTGGCCGGTCTTACAGCCGTCTTTGTTGAGTTCGTCGCTTACCGTCGCCTTCGCATGAAAGGCACAAACCGACTAGCAACGTTAATTTCTGCAATTGGTATCTCCATTGCACTTCAAGAAGTAATGCGTCTGTTGACAGATTCACGACCAGTCGGTTCTCCACGCGTTCTTGAGAAAATCATTTTGACTGAAGTGTGGGGCGCAAACATCCGCCTCGACACAGTAATTACAATTATTGCTGCAGCGATCATCTTCTTTGTTCTTGAGCGCTTTATTAAGCTATCTCGAATGGGCAAGGCGATTCGCGCAGTATCAATGAATGAAGATGCAGCAAAGCTCATGGGTGTGAACCTGAACCGAGTTATCACCACAACATTTCTTGTGGGTGGTTTAGCTACTGGTGCTGCAGGTTTCTTCTACATCACAGTATTTGAATACACTAAATTTAATATTGGTTTCACGATGGGTATGGCAGCATTTACTGCAGCTGTTCTCGGTGGAATTGGAAACATCCGAGGCGCCTTCTATGGCGGCCTTAGCCTGGGATTACTTGAGGTTTATGCCTCAGCTGTCCTTGGAACACAGTGGAAGGCAGTAACTGTCTTCATCGTCTTAGTTCTTGTTCTCCTCTTCAAGCCAAATGGTTTATTTGGCGAAGCCGTCCAGACAACGAGGGCATAACTCATGA